>Ga0209067_10002371_pt1 | contig 11175 bp, 12 predicted proteins | sample ColStrG_CSR_2013_FD_187199 | JGI IMG/M metagenome (GOLD analysis project Ga0209067, IMG submission 187199) | Freshwater sediment microbial communities in response to fracking from Pennsylvania, USA - Cold Stream Run_MetaG_CSR_2013 (SPAdes)... | ecosystem: Environmental > Aquatic > Freshwater >... | reverse complement strand
CCCTTGCCATTCGCCCGCGATGACGCCGCGTTGCGACCAATAGTTCTGTTCCTTCGCGGTGAACTCCGCCTGGTGGTAGGTCTGCGCCTGGCCTGCGGAGAGCGGTTTTGAAATCGTCAGCATGGCGGTTACTACCCCCGAAGATTGAGGCTTTGTTGGGTGTTGACGTTTCGCTCAGCGTCGCTCTCCTGTGGCACCATCTCCGTCGCTGTCCGCGGCGATTTTCGTGGCGCCGTGGACACAGTTGCGTCCGGCTTCAGTTCATGCGGACGCAACTGGGGCTTAGCCGCCCCTATGTTTCTTGGATCGTAGGGGAGCTTGTCTTCGGGCGTATCGCGGAGATCGAAGTCACTCGTGACAACCGGCATATCGAAATACGGAAATGAGAACCGCGTCACATAGTTCTCGTATTTCATATAAGCGTGGAGGTCCGGCAGTCCGGATATTTCGGACTCCATCACTAGCGGTTCAACCTGCCGGTCCAGCGCGAAGTTTCGCCCAGCGCGGGAGCCATCGAAGTGGGTCTCGCGCAGCCGTTCGATCTCGACCTTTCCGATGAACTTGCTGACCCACTCGCCAGCGGTCGGCTCCTTCGTCTTCAGCCAAATGCTGGTTGCCGGTTGAGACAGCATGACCTCAGCCAGGTGGCCGTATAGGTATTCCAGCTGGGCCTTTCCTTGGAAACCCAGAATCACAGGGTTGTTGCTCTTTCGATTTTCCGTGATGGCGGTATGGAGCTGTGGGAGCTTTTGCAAACTCGCCAACTCGTCAATCACGAACCATGCCCGCTTCTGGCCCTCCTTCGGCTCGTTTAGCAGACGTAAGACGAGCAGGTCGATCCATAGACTTTGAAGCGGTCGAAGTGCCTCACGTTCTGCCGGGAGTGAAGTAATGAAGATCCATCCCTGGCGCGTCTCGGCCCACTCTGTGGCCGACCACTCGCCATTCCCGTTGCGCTTGTTCGGCAAGAGGCGGAGGCTGTCGGCGACGAGTCCAAGCGAGCCAAGAACTCCAGCACGCTGTTGGTGTGCCCTCGGGTCAATTAGGTGAGCATGCTCGGTTCCTTTCAGCCTTCGGTCGATTTCCTGCGGGTCCGACATCCACTTCACCAACTCCTCTGGCGTCGGGCCATAGGCCATCAGGAAAGCGAAGATTTTCTGCGGGGACTCGATGAAAAACTCACCCTTCTTGTCCTGCGGCGGCTGGAAGAGGGACACCGCCAGAGCCTTCGCCTCGGAGCGTCGGCGGAGTTCTTCAGCGGGCCCCCAGTAGGGACAGCGCTTATCGAGCGGATTCAGGATTACGTCGCCGTTCTTCGGGTCGTAAAAGCGTTTCACGAACTCCCGTGCCGGGTCGTAGACGATCGCTGAATCGCCTCGATGCTTTATCTGCCGAAGGATCTGGAGCATGATCATAGTCTTGCCCGCTCCGGTATCTCCGATGATCTGCATGTGCTGGGCCTCCGCCCGCTGTGGTATGCGGATCATTGTCTTCATTTCGTTCGTCTTAATGCCTATGCCATCCCCTGCGACCCTGTCGTTGAACTCCCTCGGAGTCATCATCTCGGGGCCTTTCAGTCGTCGTCCGTATCTCAGCGCCTTACGTCGTCGAACGTCCTTGGCGATGGAAAGCGGGAGCTGGATGACCAGTGACAGCAGACCGAAAAGCAGCGGGAGCGTGTAGAGATCGAAAAGGCCATCGCTACCGTAAACCGCATTCCTAAGATAGGTACTCAAGGACGCGTCGATATAGTTCTGTTGCGGTCCCAGGTAAAGGATCGTATAGCCGCTCTGGAGGGCGGGCTGCGACAGCGCGAGCGGGATGGGCTTGCCGCCCGGTTGCGGCGTCGTGCCGTCCATCACGTCGGAGTTCGTCGCCAGACGCGGTTGATTTCCGGGAGCGCCCACCATGAGCATCCGATAGTTGTCTCGGCGGGTCGTTCCGATTGCTCCTGCAACGCTCGATCGGATGTAGATGGGCGTATAGAACTTCTGTAGGGGGCTGTTGCCGAAGGTGAACCGACAGTAAAGAAAAAGTCCGGTAAGAAGGAGCGCCATGAATACTGCCCCGTACGTATAAATCGGGCTGTGCGGCGGCCAGATGATGGATTCTTTGCGTCCCCACTTTGTCATTGCCATCGCTATTTCCCTTCGGATGGAGTGGTCAGCGTAGCGGCGAGCTGGTGCTTCGCTCCGCTGATTTCATCGAGCAGTTTGTCGAACGTCTCCGGCGCCAGTCTCTGGCCGGCGGCCAGAGGCCGCAACACGTTTACCAGCAGCAAGCGAACCCCAAGAATCTCGGCGAGGGATAGATCACTGGCCGATCGTTTTCGCATTTCCTTGAGGATCACATCGCGTATCCATTCTCCGCGTGCAAGCCCCTGCGACTTGGCAAACTCAGTAACCCTCCCGAGCTCCTCTTTTGTTAGTTTCGCGGTCACGGGGAAGACGCGATTTAGGGCGCGGGTCCCGTCAGAAATTGCGTGTGCCGTAGCTTTCAAAATTGCCACGTTCCCTCGGATTTAACAGGTGCACCCAAGTGCACCGGAAATCGTTATGTCGTTGAAATCGCTGTAAGTGCACCCAAGTGCACTTGCACGACCCTCGAAGGGGTGGAGTGTCAAAATTCTTCCGGTGCGAAGCACCGTTTTGGCACCGACATGAAATTGACGCAGGATCACGCCCTCACCGCTCGCACAGAAGGCGTGGATTCCACCCCGGCTAAAAGCTTCTTTCCAGGTTCCTCCGCGGCACCGTTGCTCGGGCCTTTACGGACACGCAAGGTCGACGCAACCTGCTTGGCTTGCGGCGTCTTGAGGAAGTCCTGAAAATCTCGATCCTTTGAGAAGACATAGTTCAGCGCCTTGTCCACAACATCGTCGGCGGATGCGTGGATAAAGGCGGCGTACTGATCGACCTGCGCGGCGGTGACCTCATCCAGCCGAACAGAAGCACAGATGTGGCGAATTTGGTTGATCTCAAGCAGTGGCATGTTCGTTCTCCTTTATAGATAGTGCAATCAAGCAATCTTTCGGTGGGCAACGGGTCTGGGCTCCCCACGTTGCGCCTCGAATACCGGTTCGATCAGGAAGCGTTTCGCGTCGCGGTCATAACCACGAAGCGCCAGTACTTCGCGGAGGATGCGGCGTCCCTGTTGTCGCTCCACATGCACGACCAAATCAACGGCTTCTCCGATCTCTGCTTCGGTGTCAGAGAAGGTGGTTTGTGAGTGGTTTCGCATAACCAGATTGGCGAAGCGCCGGAGGGCTTTCTCGGCTGAGTTCGCATGAATGGTGGCCAGGGAACCGGCATGGCCTGTGTTGAAGGAATCGAGCAGCGTCCGGGCCTCGATTCCACGCACTTCGCCGAGGATGATCCGGTCCGGTCTCCAGCGGAGAGCGGACTTTAAAAGGTCGTCGAAAGAGATGTTGGCCTTGAACGTGTCGGTCTGGCATTCGACTGCCAGAATGTTCGGCTTCTGAATGTGAAGTTCGGAGGTATCCTCGATGACGACAATGCGATCCTGTTTCGGAATAAAGTCAGCCAATATTCGCAAAAGTGTGGTCTTTCCGGTACCGGTTCCACCACTGATCAGCAGCGTCTTTCCGATGCGAATTTGCTCCGCTAAGAAGTCCGCAAGCGGGCGGGTCAGCGTGCCCCGACTAATGAGGTCATCGACCGTGTAATGGCGGCTGGTGAATTTCCGAATTGTCAGGGCAGGTGCAGGGCGCACGACCGGAGGAATGACCGCCGCCAGACGGCTTCCATCCGGGAGTTGGGCATTCAGGAGTGGGTTATCTTCGTCAAGTTTCTTGCCTAGCTGATTGGCAATCACTTCGAGGCCGGTGCGAAGCTTGCCGGCGTCGAAAGAAATGGTCTTTTCTTGGTGGATGATTCCGTCGCGTTCGTACCACCATGAAGCATCGGGATTGCCCATGATTTCGCTGATGCTTTCGTCCAGCAATAGAGGTTCAATCGGTCGAAGGAATGGAAGGATTAATTCGAAGCTCATAGTGGGAACCTCACAACGATGGAAGCCCAGCGGATAGCCGGGCTTCCGAGAGTGAAGAGCAAGGGCTTATGCAGCCGTTTCCTCCTGCGGCACTTCATCGTGATCCTGATCTTCCGGGGCGGCCTTTTCGGCGCGGTCCAGCTTCAGGATCGAAGCGACCCGAATTTCCCAGACGCGCTGCTTCGTGTCCGTCTTCTTGCTCTCGTACTCCCGGCTGCGCAGTTCGCCTTCCACCTGGATATGTGCGCCCTTGCTGAGCGTCTTGGCGAACTCCGAGAGCTTGCCGAAGACGACGCAACGGTGCCATTCGGTGTGCGAGATGTACTTGTCGTCCTTCTTGTAGGAGGACTTGGTTGCCAGCGAGAGTGTCGTGAAGCTGCCGTTGTTGGCGGTGCGAACTTCTGGGTTGCTGCCGAGAAAGCCGATGAGGGTTACTTTGTTCTGATACATGAGAGTGTCTCCGTTCGTTGAATTCGCCCGTTGTTGCTCGGGTCACACTGGGCGGAGCTTAGCGAGTGGGCCCGGCTCCCAAGTGCCGAAGGTGTGCTTTCTGGGAGGGGCCCGAAAGAAGTTTGAGAGGCGTTCTTGGCCGTGGTTCTCAAACTTGTTTTGGGAGGAACCGAGACCCAAAGGGGCGCGCAATGCGAAGCAGAAGACCGAGTGCCGCCGGGCGCCGGAAAGGCCCCGAAGCTGTGACCGAGCAAGAGACGGGATACATAACGGCAGACACGCTCCAGAGCAAAGTTCTCATCTGCGTATTGGCTACGGAAGGTCGCCACAATCGCAGCTCGATTCGAGGGGGAAGGTCCACCGTAAGAAGGACGCAATTCGCCAACGTAGTTGCGAGTCGAAAGGCTCTTGTTCGCCGACTCCACCTGACACGAGGACAGGTGGGAAAAGCCAGCCGGATTAGTAGCATGAAAGGACATGAATAAGCCTCTGGGCAGGTCGATGAATCCCTAGCTGAATGCCTGGTCGGCCCGGAAGCGCACGATGGTCAGCCCGAGGGGGTTCACGGCAAGCTCATTGTTCTTCACATTCTCGCGAAAGACATAGGTGACGCTGGCTGTCCATCGCTCCCGCTTGAGTTCGGAATGATCCGCGGGGTTGGTGTACACCTTCTCGAACTCGATGCGCGCCGAATACGGCGACTGTCGCATGTCGTCAAGGATGACGTTCTTGATCTCCACATCGATATACGGCAAGCTGCTGTCTTTGACGTAATTCTGAATGCTGTTGTCCTTGCGTTCCTGGTCGATCACGGCGCGTTGCACGTCGCTATTGAGGAAGTAGAGCGACTGCGTTTGATCACGTTCGATCGTGAAACGATTGCGGCTAAAGTACAGTTCTGCCCACCGGGTGAGGTAATACTTGTTCTCCGCTTCTTGGGGGCGGTATTGAAAGTTCCGATAGTCGATCGCTTCGGCGTGGCCGACGTCGTTAATGCGCACAATCATTGGGTGCATGTTGGCGAGCGCTTGCTGACTCTTGAAGGTGAGGGCCGACAGCGCGATACAGACACCGGCGAGCACAAGAACGGTCACCTTCAAATAGGTGTTCGTGACCAGCGGATCGCCGTACTGTTCCAGATACCGCTCCGCAGCTCGGGTGATTTCGGGGGATGGCTTTGTGCTGCTGCTCATGAATGAATGCCTCCTGCTTAGATCGCCCTGAGAATTGCCGCTGTGATCATCCCGCCCATTCCGCCGCCGTGGCCGCCGGACGATCCGGAGAAGATGCTCATGGTCATGGCAGGAATCTTGAAGAGGATGTAGATGTTGACCAGTACCAGCAAGATCAGCAACGGAAGCTCCTGCACCATGTTGCCGGGATCGGAGAAGTTGACCAGCTCCGTGTAATACTGCGCGAGCAGGTGTGCCAGGATGCTCAGGACGGCCGCGGCGAGCACCTTATAGAAGCAGAACCCAATGAATGCCCGGAGCCATCCCCAGAACAGAAACTCCAGCTTGTCAAAGACAAGAAACGGGATGAATACGGGACCGAGGAGGCCAACGACTGCGCTGGCGATTGCTCCATATGCGACGATGGCGCTGACCGCGGCGGAGAAGGTGGCAATCAGGACTTGAATAATGACGTACACGATGGCGTAGTAGGGATTCATCAGGGCTTTCACCATGCCGGGACCGCTCGTGGCCTGAGCCTGATTCAGCGTGTTCTGGATACTCGTGATGCTGTCGCTGCCGATGACCGAGACAAGGTACTGCGCACCGCCGTTGATAAAGCCGCGGAAGGATTGGCCAACACCTGGGATGCTGCTGTCGTAGAATCGCACGAGGGTATAGGCGAAGGTGATCAGCATGAAGAAGCTGAGGAACTTCCCCATGTGGAAACCCTGGCCTCCGTGGGTGGAGGCCAGCGATTCCTGCACCCCAAACCAGACGAGCATGATGGTCGCGAGAGCGATGCACATGCGAACCCCCAAAGCATCGATTGTGGGCGACGCTGTGGCGGTCAGTGCGTCACATCCCTGTGTGATCCAATTCAGCACTCCCATACATCACCTCTCGCGGGTACATCGACAATCAATAGGTCAGGGCTTGTGCGCCACCGTTGTAGGCCGGCGCAACATGTGTTTGATACGTGCTCGCGTAGTTCGCAGTGTCCTGGAATCCCGCCTTTAGTGCGTCCTGCTGTTGTTTCTGGGCAACGATCTGTTGAAGCGCAAGATTGGCGTTGATCTGGTTGGCATCCTGCATAGTCCGCAACTGCAGAAGCAAAGCCTGGTTGATGCGTTGAAGCTCCGCCATGATGGTCTGCTGGCTTGGATCTTGGGTTTGTGTCGCAGCTTCCAGATTGGCGATGTCGGTCTGTCTTGCCGTCTGATTGGCCCGGATCGTTCCAAGCGTTTCGAGATTGTTCGTCAGTACAGAATCGTTGATATCGACCGTGGCGCCCTGTGCGGCAATCTGTTGCTGCCCGGAGGTGCTGAAACTGCCGTAGCCCGGAATCATGCTGTTGGTGCGAGGAACGCTCACTTGTTGGTAGGCGGCTGACGCTCCATTTCCAGTGTTGGCGGAATTGACCCAGCCTCCCGAGTTGCCGTAGGTGTTCGAGATCTGTTGCAGCAGTCGCAGGTCCGAAGTCGGCGAGAGAAATCGTGAATAAAGCATCCGCGGCGCAAGGATCATCTGGTGGTAGAGGTTGTACTGCTGCTTCACCTGGTTGTAGGTTTGGAGTGCCGTGCTCGCGATCTTGACAGTGTTTGAGAAAATCTGTTGGCCGTTCTCGATCTGTTGCACCTGGTTGCTGATGGACCGCTCTTCGTGCTCGATCTGGGTGATGGCGTGGGCCGATTGAGTGGGATCCAATACAATCCCCGACCCGAACTGCGCGTGCGCGATGGTGGCGGGCATGATGGACAACATTGCGGCGAGGGTGAGACTGGTGCGTTTCATTGGGAGACCTCCTTGTTGGGTAATCAGTGCTTCTTGTTTTTTTCGAGTTTGTTAGCGTCCTGCTCTCCCATCCGGCAGACCTCAGCCGAGGTATCCGAACGAAGACATTGCTGGAATGCTTTGCATACTTCGTCCGAATCCGCCGGATCGCATGCAACCTGCTTCTTGCATCCGGGTAAGACAACCAGATTGGCGAGCATTGCAATGGCAACGATGATTCTGCGCATATCGCCTCCTTCAAAAGGTCTGGGGGATAGTGTGGTTCGAGTACGCAGGAAGAAGCAAGTCCTGCGTGAAATACACTTTCACGCGATGACCCTCGCGAATCGTGATAGTCGGCGGTATCTGTATGAAGCGATCAAGGATCGTGGTGGCAGACTGTGAAACACTGCCCGCCGCCCCGTTGGTGAATGCCTGGGAACCGCTGGTGGTGATGGTGCCGCCACCCTGAGTAAGCTGGCCTGCTCCAGCAATCACTCCCAAAGCTATCGAGGTCCCGAAGATCTGGAGGTAGTGGTTGTTGACCTTGTCTTTCAGCCCTTCCTCTCCGATCTGATCGAGACCTTGAAACTGGTCCAGATCGACGGAGTAACCGTCCGGCATGATCAGTCGGTGAAAGACTACGGCCATCCGGCGTTGCTGGCCGAAGCCGGCCGCTCCAATCTTCTTTGCCTCCCCCAAAACAACCGTTCCCTCGGGAATGATCACGTGTTGATGATCGTGTGAATACATCGGATTTGAGACAAGGACTTTGACCGGTCCTACGGCATCGCCATCCAGGCGATTCATGAGAACAGTGTCGAGAACCGAGCCCTCGTAGACGAGATAGGGCTGACCGACAGCCGAATCGATATTGGCCTCCAGTGGACGTTTATAGCCTCCGGGCGCGTCCTCCTGTTTTCCCTCGGCTGGTGGGGAGACGAGACTACTGTTTGTTTGCCGTTCGGCAGGGCCATATTGGGCGGGCATCGTCTGGCCTTGCTGTTGTTGTTGCGGCGGATCGGCATAGCGGGAGTACACAAGATTGGAAGCGAAACGGGAGTTGTCAGCCCGTTCGCGTTCTTTCGCAGCGATCAACTGTGCCTGCTGCTGCACAGGCGTGAGTTGCAGCTGCATGCTAGCCTGCTGCGCTTGCGGGCAGGGCTGGCCGGGAATGCAGGGCACGGGAGTGCCAGTCGGTCCAAAGGCCGCGGCTGCAGCCCGCTGCTGGGGAGTCGCAGACGCGAGCGCTGAATCTCCCATCGCAGCGGCGGCCATTGTCGCCTGCTGTTCTTTCTGACGTTCGGCCTGAAGCTGGTTCTTCAACTCCTGTACGTTGCTGTCGGTGTTGTCCTGCAAGGCTGGTTGCGGTGGTTGCCCTTTCACGCCCGCCTGTTGCCCCGGCGTCTTCTTTCCGGACGAACTGAACAGCGCCGCCACAATCACGAGTAATGCCGCACCCAGATACACGAAGGTCTTGAGATTCTTCTGCAAGACACCCTTAGGCAGTTCCAGGTTATGGCGCAACGTTGGCTCAGCTTGCGGCTCGGTCTGCGCGGCATTGTTTGCAGTAAAGATGTTCTCGGTCATGGCGGCTATCCCTTGCGTGTAAATTCCATCCGCTTTTTGCCCAGCTCCACATATCCGCTGTCCATGATCTTCGGGATGATGTACGTGCCTTCTCGCAGGTCATACGTGACAAGGTTGGGCTTGCCATCCTTAATTTCATACACGCTGAACTTTTCCGGCGCATTCGTCTTGATGTAGGTGAACTTGTCGTCGTGATAAATAGACTGAATATTGAAAGGCGCTTCATTCGCTTTGTAGACGTAATCGAACCTGAGCCGTGTTGGATAGGCGCTTTTGTACTCATCCACAGCCTGTTCGACGTGCGATTGAAGGGCGGCAAGCTGCTGCCTTGACTGTTCCAATTGCGCGGCGGGCACGAACTGCGGAGGCCCGCTCGCGGCCACAATGGCGGAACGGTCGGCTGGCTCTACGATTACCTTTAGATCAGGGCCGGTGGAGGACCCGGAGATGTCCTGAAGCGTGAAACTGTAGATGTTTCCCTTGTCCGTAATGAGATTCAAGTTGGAGCTGATACCCTGTTTCGCCGGATGCACGAAGCAAAAGTTGCCGACCACATCCACAATCCAGAACTCTTTGTCGCCGGTGGCGGCTTCCATGATCTTCTCGGTCAAGGGCAGTTCGATAAGGGTCGTATATTTCACCTTGGCGCGGATGGCAACGATGTCCTGCGAGTGATACTGCACCGTGCGCGCAGATTCTTGGGCGAAAGTAGCGATGGAAGCGAAAACCAAGGCGCAATTGACGACGAATTTCAGATACCGCATAAAGCTCTCCTTAGCGGTTAGTGTTCGAAGTTGATACAGCCAAAGTGCGCGGCTGGAATGGATGATCTTCCGCGAGATGGCGAAGCCCATCCGCAAAATCGAAGCGGTCGAAATATTCCTGTTTCATGAGGTTGTCGCGGGCATTGTTCGTCGCCATCCAGTGCGACACCGAATCGACGTTCAAGTGCACTTTCTTGGAGGTCTGCGCCTTGCGAATCAGCATTTGGCCCGGTGGAACAAGTCCGTCGATAAGGTCCAGTTCGGTGTCGTTCAGATGAAACGCCTCGCGGTAAACTTCTCGGTTCATGTCCGGATTGGCGAGGAAGATCTTTGTCGGGCAACTCTCCGCCACTATCGCCAGCATCCCCGATTCCTCAAGTTCTTTGATGGATTGCGTCGCCAGGATCATCGCGGCTAGGTGCTTGCGCCAGGTCTTCTGCGCCTGCACTACATATTTGCGAATGGTCTCGTTCTTGATGAAGAGCCACGCTTCGTCGAGCAGAAAGAACTTCGGGGTTCCGAGGTTCTTCGGGTCGGTAATTTCATTCGATGCGCGATGCAAAACATAAAACAGCAGTGGTTCCAAGACCTCCGGCGCATCGTTCCAGCCGTGGAAATTGAACGTCTGAAAGCTCCTGAACGAAAGTGTGTCCTCGGCGTTGTCAAACAGAAATCCGTACTGTCCACCGCGGGTCCAGCGGTGGAGGCGTTCTTTCAGCTCGCCAATGATGTTGCCAAAGTTCGAGACGGTGCGCTGGTTCGGCTCCAGTACGTAGATGCGCTCGATCGCGTCCCACAGTCGGCGTTCCTCCTTGAAGTCGAGTCGGTAACGTTGCTCGTTACCCTCAATGAGCACGCGGAAGAAGCTGAAGAGAAACAGCAGGTTCTCTTTGGTCTGAGGAAGCGAGAAGGGGTTAATGGTAAAGTCCCGCGCTTCCTGACCCACATTGAGATAGGAGCCCTTGAATATCGTTGTAAGCGACTGGAAGCTGCCGCCGATATCAAAGATGAAAGTCAGCGGCGTGTACTTCTGCGCGTTCTGCAGCAGAAAAACGCAAAGATAGGACTTTCCACTGCCCGTCATCCCGAGAATCAGGGTATGGGCAACGTCGCGGGTGTGGAGGTTGAGGAAGTAGGGCGTGCTGTTGTCGGTTTCGACGACTGCGAGGTACTCCGTGCCGAGATGCGCGTTGGTCTTTTCGCCGGGAAGGAGCGTAAACAGAAACGATAGGTCAGCGTAGTTCGTGTTCAGGAGATACAACTGGCGGAGATTCATCGCATAGTTGCCTGGTACAGTCGCGAAATAAGCGTTCAACTGGTTGTAGGTTTCCGCGAACAGATTGCCGTCGGCGTTGGTGAAGACGCCAGTAAACTCGGCCACAAGCTGATCGAGTTCTGTTCGTAACCGTCCATAC
>Ga0209067_10002370_pt1 | contig 11176 bp, 13 predicted proteins | sample ColStrG_CSR_2013_FD_187199 | JGI IMG/M metagenome (GOLD analysis project Ga0209067, IMG submission 187199) | Freshwater sediment microbial communities in response to fracking from Pennsylvania, USA - Cold Stream Run_MetaG_CSR_2013 (SPAdes)... | ecosystem: Environmental > Aquatic > Freshwater >... | reverse complement strand
GGGCTGCGGCGAGGATGGCGTGGGCGCCGGCAACCTCGCCGGCGCGCATGTTGGCGTCGGCATAGGTCGCCTGTGCCTGGGCGTTGTCCGGCTCGGCCTGGGCGGTGGCGCTGTACATCGCCATGGCCACATCCATCTGGCCGGCGGCCTCGGCCACGCCTGCCACGTGCAGCCGCGACGCGGCGTCGGGCATGCGGGTGGCCGAGCCCGAGGCGCGCTGCGCCGACCCCGAGCACGCGGCGAGGGCCAGCAGCGCCAGGGCCGGGCCGGTCATTCGGATGATGTGTTTCACGATATTGTCCGTTCTCTACATGGATTTGAAAAGGCTCAGCATGGACGGGCCGATCAGCACGATGAACAGGCATGGCATGACGAACAGCAGCAAAGGCAGCACCAGCAGCGCCGGCAGCTGGGCCGCCTTCTCCTCGAACTTCACCAGCCGGTCCTGCCGCATTTCCGCCGACAGCAGCCGCAGGCTCTGTCCCAGCGGCGTGCCGAATCGTATTGTCTGGGACAAGGTGGCGGAGAGTCGGACGACGCCTTCGAGCCCCAGGCGAGCACGAAGCTGCCGGTGCTGCAGCCGGCTGCCCGCATCACGCTCTCCAGGGCCGTCACGTCCTTCTGCGACACCAGGGCATGGGCCTTCGCCGCCTGCCCTATTGCGCCTAGCAGCCGTAGCAGCTGGCGCCGCAGACCGCGCCGCATCTGGTCGGGGGCCTTGCTGGTACCGGCGACACTGCCGATGCGCAGGGCAACATCCAGCCGCTCTGCCTCGACGGCCAGCAGTGCGACGCCGACGACGAACAGCAGCGGGACGATGCCCAGACCGATCGGCACGGCCCACGGCAGAGCCGCCAGAGCGGCTTGCGGCAGAGCCGTCAGCTCGACCTGCGGCAGCGCGGTCATACGGCGAGGCTCCGTTGGGTCAGCCAGCGGATGGTGAGCAGGCGGCACACCCGTCTCGGCCAGACGGCCGCCGGTCTGCGCCTGCAGTCCGAGGGCGACAGCGAGGTAACAGTATTCGGCAAGATGCTTGCGGTGGTAGATCAGCCAGATCGCCTGGTCGGTGGCGCGGCCGATGGCGATCTCGCCGACCACGCGGGTGAATTCTGCGCGGGTCGGCTCCGGCATTTCGCGCGCCTCGCTGCGCAGCGCCTCGGTGACCGGAACGCCAGCGCTGACCGCGCGGATGACCAGGCCGATCGCCTCGGGGATCTGAGCGAACAACTGGTCGCGATATCGCCGCCGCTGCCATTCGAGCAGCCCGCGCGTAGTCATCACGGCACAGACCAGGCCCGGCAGGACGGACAGTGGGCCGATATAGACGCAGGCCCGCCAGGTGGAGAGAAATCCGGCCAGGGTGGCCACGAGCGCTATCGCCGGCCAGTCGAGCGTGTGGACCGAGGCGCGGTCCGGCTGATGGCCGACCAGGGTCAGGACCGGCGTCAGCCAGCGGCCGGAGCTTCGTGTTACGGTGCGAATGACCACGATCTCGCGGCCGCCGGCGTCAGGAGGCGCCTGGCCGAAGGCCGGGGGAGCGGCCGCGCGCAGACGCCGGCGCAAGGCCGCCTTGTCGCGCGGCGGCACGAGCAGCATCGCCGAGGCCGCCAGGGCGACGGCAGCGGCGATGCCGAGCAGGGTGCTTGGCGCCATCATCCGGCGTCCCGCAGCACCGAAATCCAGGCGCGGTCGTAGCCGAAGTAGCGCAGCCGCTCCACGAAGCCGGGCTGGGCGCCGCTGGTGAGGTAGCGGCCGCTGAGCTGGCCACCCGGCGCCTCGGCGCCAAATTCGAAGGCGAACACGTCGTTGGTGACGAACACGTCGCCCTCCAGCCCGCAGACCTCGGTGACCTGCGACACCCGGCGTACGCCGTCGCGCATGCGCTCGACCTGCACGACGAGGTCTACGGCGCTGGCGATTTGCGTGCGGATGGCCTGAACCGGCAGTGCCAGACCGCCCATCTGCACCGTGTTTTCGATGCGGATCAGCGCGTCGCGGGCGTTGTTGGCGGGGACGGTGCAGATCGAGCCGTCATGTCCGGTGTGCATCGCCTGCAGCATGTCGAAGACCTCCAGGCCGCGCACCTCGCCCACAATGATCCGGTCCGGCGCATGCGCAGCGCATTCTTCTGCAGATCGCGCTGGGTAACCTCGCCGCGGCCCTCCAGGTTCATCGGTCGCGTTTCGAGACGCACCACGTGCGGCTGCAGCACGACGTTCACGACGGCAATCCCGCGCGCAGCACAAGCGTGCCGCCCACGGCGATGGCGACCCCGTAGGGCAGCCCGGTACGGTCCTTGATCCGCAGCCGCTCGGCCGCCAGACCGCGCAGCAACCGATGCCGCGGGCCGGCCTCGGCGGGGCATGAAACCGGTGCCATCACCAGCGAGAGAACACAATAGACGCCGGCGAGCAGCCCGCCGGCGAGCGACGTCGCGGTCAGGAACGTCCAGGTATCGGAGGGGGACAGGCCCAGCGCGATGGCGGCGGCCAGCTTCACGTCACCGCCGCCGAGTGCGCCGCGGGCACACAGGACCGCCAGAACCACAAACATTAGGCTGGCCGCAGCCAGCGATTCGAACAGGGCGGAAGCGCCCTCGGTCAGCTTCAGCGCGATGCCGCCGACTGCCAAGGCAATGACGACGGTATCCGGGATGGTCCTGGTCATCAGGTCGCTGCAGGCGGCGACCCCAAGCAGTGTGATTGCGATGATGGTCGAGAGATGCGGCATCATGTCAATCGTTCCTGCCCGCGATGAGGGTGAGGCGCAGCGCTGGCGGGACTGCCGGGGAAAGCGCAGTCCCGCCCGCCTTGCGTCAGAGGACGGCTCCGATGGCCGCCAGGCCGGTGGTGAGAGCGGTTTTGAGCGGCGTCGCGGCGGTGGAGATGCCGATCACGATCACCGCGGCCAGCGCCGCATATTCCATGGCGCTGATACCTGACTTATCGGTGAGAGCGAACTTGCAGCAGGCGATGAGCTTGGACATGGAGGCTCCCTTTTCAATATTTGCCGACGCAACAACCCGAAGAAGAAAGGAAAGGCTGCGAAGCGTGACACGGACGAGACCGGCTGGACGGCCATGTCGTCTGTGGCCTCGACCTGAATGGCGGGAGGAGGGGATTCAAACCAAGTAATGTCTTGTCTGGTTCATCAATGTTGCGCGGCGATTGATAAAAAACAACAAAGCCTTCGTCGTCGGCGAAAGTCGAAACTGCTAGATCAAAACTATGGAATTCAATATCGCCAGGATAAGGCTTCGGCTCCGGCGCGGTCTGGATCTGGCACAGCCTGTGCTGACGGACCGGCGCGGCAACACCACCATGATGGTCGCGACCGCCATGCCGCTGCTGATCGGCTTCGTTGGGCTGGCGGTCGATACCGGCATCTGGTCACGCGAGCACGCGCGGCTGCAGATGGCGGCCGACGCAGCGGCGATGGGGGCCGGGCGCATGCTCGCCAATGCCGGCGCCACGACCGCGAATCTTCAAGCGGCGGCACTCGCCGAAGCGCAGGCGGCTGTGGGCGGCGGCCTGATCGGCACGCTGTCGACGCCGATCGGGGTCACCGTCGCAGCAAATCCGTTGAGTACCACGGTTGTGCTGACCAGCGCGGCCGATCTCAATTTCACCAAGGTGCGGTCCACCGCGCCGGTGATGCTGCACGCAACCTCGATCGCCGGGCTCACCGCAGCCTCGGTCTTTGTGGCGGCGCTCAGCCCCACGGCTGCAAACGCGATCAACATCGAGAACAACGGCACCGTCACCGCCACCGGCCGCGGGGTGTTCTCCAACTCCACCGACAGTTCATCGATCTATGTGCGCAACGGAAGCATCACGGGGCAGTCGGTGCGAACCGCGGGCGGCGCCATCGCGTCGGCTAACGGCAGTTCCATCATCTCGCCCGCCGCCAGCACCGGCGCCGCCGCAACGGCTGATCCCTACGCCGCCCTCACACCCCCAGCCAACGGCGCCTGCGGCAGTGCTCCCACCACCTACAACTGGGGAACCTGGACCCTGCAGCCCGGCACCTATTGCGGAGGCCTGACCTTGCAGAACGGCGCGGTGGTGACGTTTGCGCCCGGCCTCTACACCCTCCTCAATGGCGACTTCACCCTGACCGGAGGCGCCTCCATCGCAAGTGCCGCCGATCACACTGACAGCGCGGTCGATGCTGACCATCCAGAACTGACGTCAGCACGCCCCGCTGTCCACGAGCCTAGCCTGAATGACGATGGCGTTTGGCGAGGAGACCTGATGAAAAACCCTGTCGACAGAACCCTGCTTCGTAAATTGGCGAGCCTTCCGGCCCATCTCGCGTTCCACTGGACCCGCATCTCCCAGGTCTCGGCCGGGATGGAACGGCGTCATGCCGATTCCTTGCGGCGCAACCTTGGCGTCAGCCTGCCACTGCCGCACGAGCAGGCTATCGTGGAGGGTCTCGAGCAGACAGGGCTGTTCGTCACCGACCTTGCCGCCCTCGGCCTGCCCGACCTCGGCGTCGAAGGGATCGTCGCCACGGCCGCCCGCGTCGCGCATATCGTGGCGGATCGTGCCGCAGCAATCGACGACAGCCGACGCGTCATGAACACCTCCAAACCCGAAGATCTGCTGGCTCACCCGCTGCTCTATCAATGGGGTCTCAATGCCGTTCTGCTCCGGATTGCCGAGGCGTACCTGCGTCAGCCTGTCGCCTATGACGGGCCGATCCTGTTCCATACCCCGCCCGATGGCAGGGAGGTGGCAACCCGCAAATGGCACGTCGATCGTGAGGATCGTCGGATGATCAAGGTCGCCATCTATCTGCATGACGTCGATGACGCGGGAGGTCCGTTCCAGATGCTTGGCCAACCACTCGACCAAAATGGCCGCTTCATCCATAAAGCCATGAAAACCGCAGAATTGCAGACGATGTTTGTCGGACAGGACATGCTTCGGTGCATCAGGACTTGCACCGGCAAGGCCGGCACGGTCATCTTCGCCGATACCGCGCGGTACTATCATCGCGGCAAGCCTGCCATAAGGTCGCATCGATCAGCACTGTTCTTCAGCTACTTTGCGCGCCCCCCGCGCCATCCGTTCCTGTGTAGCCGGAGTGGACTTTCGCGTCGGCAGATCGCGCAGTTGGTCGAAGAGTTGCATCCCGCACAGCAGGCCAGCGCGCTGTGGCGCGACACCGTGCCCTGGATTTTGCGTTACATCCCGTCAAGCCGAACCTGAACAGGACCTGTGTTGTGTCAGGGTTGCTCCGGACAGCCCGCAGCTCTGGCTTATACCAGCTCTTGGAACAGGTGACTCACGGGAGGCTTGGCGACACGGGCGCAGATGTGATTCACGATACCGAGCAGAAGGATGTTCGGTATGGCCGCGGCAATCCCCCTTCGATCGAACTTCAGCGCCGATGACCTGCGTCGCCTGGCTCGAAGCTCGCGAGACGCCAATCAGGCGAGACGGCTCTTGGCCTTGGCTGCGATCTATGATGGCAGTTCACGCAGTGACGCGGCCCGGATCGGCGGTGTCGGCCTGCAGATCGTGCGAGATTGGGTGGTGCGCTTCAACACGCACGGAACAGATGGCTTGATCGACCGGCATGGACCAGGCGCGAGCCCGTTGCTGAGCGCAGCGCAACTGCGTGCGCTGGTTGAAATGGTGAAGCGTGGGCCGATCCCGGCCATTCACGGCGTGGTCCGTGGCGTTGGCAGATTTGGCACAATGGATCTGGGAAGAGTTCCGCATCTCGGTCAGCGTGCAAACTATCAGTCGGCGGCTGCGCGGACTGGGCGATCGCAAGCTGTCCGCACGGCCACGTCATCATGCACAAGCATTTGGTGCAATTGAGGATTTTAAAAAAGCTTCCCCGCGGCGCTGGGTAAAGTTGCGCGCGAGAAAGGGATCAAGCCTTCCGACAGAGAGATCCGGTTCGCTGACGAGGCCAGAGTGGGACGAAGAACAAGATCAACCGGCGCTGGTCGCGGCGTGGCACCCGACCGTCAGCCCCACAAGATCAGCGTACCGCCTCGACCTACATCTTCGGTGCGATCTGTCCTGATCAAGGCAAGGGGGCCGCTCTCGTCCTGCCACGCTGCACCACGCCCGCGATGAGTCTGCATCTGGCCGAAATCGCCAAGGCCATAGCATCCGGTGCACACTGTCCTGCTGATGGACCAGGCAGGCTGGCATCTCTCACACAAGCTGGTTGTGCCACCGTCCATCACCAACTTGCCGCTGCCGTCCAAGTGCCCGGAACTCAACCCAGTCGAAAACGTCTGGCAGTTCATGCGCGATAACTGGCTGTCCAATCGCGTCTTCGATACCAACGACGCCATCCTCGAGCATTGCTGCGATGCCTGGAACAAGCTCGTCGATCGGCCCTGGCGTATCATGTCCATCGGCAGCCGCGACTGGGCGCATCGGTTCGGATCAGTGGGAGTTGGTATTAATGAACAACCTTCATCTCATGCTTTATCTTAGAGGGTGTTATGCATTTTGCATCAGTTCTGCGGCCTGTCTGAGCATGTATCCGACAAATGCTATGACGTGAAAGCCTGCGAGTGTTGATGCGTATCTCTCATAGTCCTTGACCAGCCGTCGGCAGCGTGTCGCCCAGGCGAAAGATCGTTCGACGACCCATCGTCGGGGAAGCAAGACAAAACCTCTCTTTGCTTCCGGCAGTTTGACGACGTGCAACTCGATGCCCTCGGCTGCAGCGGCATCTGCGGCTGCCGCGCCGGTATAGCCCTGATCGACATAGGCAAGCCTGACGCTGTCGCCGGTTGCATCCTGGATATCGGCGGCAAGACGCTTCACCGCGGCCCGGTCGCCGACATTGGCCGGAGTGACATGCAGGGCAAGCAAGTGCCCGAGCGTGTCCACCGCCATATGCACCTTCGAACCCCGCTTGCGCTTGGCGCCGTCATAACCGGCGCGAGTGCCACTTTCCGGCGTCGAGCGCAGGGTGCGGCTGTCGATAATGGCCGCCGTTGGCTCTTCCGGTCGACCGGCGGCCAGGCGCAGCAAGGCCCGCAAGTCCTGCGCCAGCATCTCGAAACATCCCGCCGCCAGCCAGCGCTGGGACTGCTGATACACCGCGGCCCAAGGCGGGAAATCGTTCGGCATGGCGCGCCACGCAATGCCATAGCGGATCACGTAACGCAGGGCGTTGAACAACTCACGCATCGAGTGGTCACGTTGCGGGGCCGTCTGCGTCATCAGCGTCAGATAGGGGACAACCAGCGACCATTCGTCGTCGCTGACGTCAGAGGGATACGGTTTGCGAACTGGGGCTGGGCACATCCATCTCTATTAAGCCCAGGCTTCATGAAAGTACATAACACCCTCTAGATATGAGCGAGGCGGTCGTATCTGCGTACAGCTGAGGCTGATCGCAAGAGAATGATTGGTTGAGCGGCAAAGACGCTCGTTGCATCGCCCCATCTCCCAGGCCCGCAACTTTGTCGTTGTCGAGCATATTAGCGATGTCGCGCTGTAGTCCTGTGAACATGACACCCGACGCATTGTCGCGGCCGTTCGATTTGACCAAATAGAGTTGCCGGTCAGCCGCCTTCATCCAAAGATCCGTTTCCATACCTGGCATGCAGCGGGATGTCGCGACACCGAGGCTGACCGAGACAGTCGCGGCAACGGTTGATCTTGCGTGTGGAATGGCGAGCGCACGAACCGCGTCGCGTATCTTGTGCGCGACAAGCATGGCCTCTCCGTGTTCAGCCCCTGGGAGAACGCAGGCAAACTCCTCGCCGCCATAGCGGGCGGTGAGATCGGCCGCGCGGCGCACCGCACGGTTCATCGCGCCCGCGACCATGGCAATGCAGTGATCGCCGGCGGGATGTCCGTAGGTATCATTGAACTGCTTGAAGCAATCGATGTCCATGATGATAACCGACAGCCAGTCGGCGCTGCGCGCCAGTCGGGCGGTTTCCACAAGGAGCGATTGCTCGAGCCGGCGGCGGTTGCCAAGCCCGGTCAGGGGATCGGTCGTTGCCAGCGCCGCAAGTGAGTCGCGCAGGTCCTTGAGCAAGAGATGATTGTGGATTCTGGCGCGAACGATTACCGGTGAAATCGGCTTGGTCACGTAATCGACGGCACCAAGGGACAGCCCGCGCACTTCCGCCGCTTGGTCGCCCAGCCCGGTCGTGAATATGATCGCGATATCGGCGGTCGCGCTGTTAGAGCATTTTCCGATCAGTCTGCATCATACCCGGCTGCTTCGAAGTAGTTGGCGGATTCGGCTGGCGTGAAGGTTGCGACGAGTTGGCCGATTGTATTCCACAGACCATCGATGGTTCGCTCTGACGCCTTGCGCAGCATGGCCTTGAGTTTGGCGAAGGCGTTTTCGATTGGATTGAAGTCGGGGCTGTAGGGCGGCAGGTAAAGCAGGTGCGCACCTGCTTGTTCGATCGCGTCCCGCACTCCTGGGCGCTTGTGGCTGCCGAGATTGTCCATGATGACCACATCGCCCGGTCGTAGCGTCGGCACAAGGAACTGCTCGACATAGGCCAGAAAGCTCTCTCCGTTGATCGGCCCGTCGAGCACGCAAGGCGCAACCATTCCCGTCCGCCGCAGCCCGGCGACGAAGGTGGTGGTCTTCCAATGACCGTGCGGAATGGCCGCCCTCAACCTCTCGCCGCGTGGTGCCCAGCCGCAGCGGCGTGCCATGTTGGTCGAAGCCCAGGTTTCGTCGATGAAGACCAGACGGTCGGGATCGAGATCGGGCTGTGCATCGAACCAGGCATGGCGTTGGCTCAGGATGTCGGGACGGTCTTGCTCGGCGGCATGCGCTGTCTTTTTTTCCGTGTGTAGCGGTGCCGTTGGAAAAAGCGACACAGCGTTGACAGCCCGAACGAATGGCCATGCCGTGCCAATTCCGCCTGGATTTCGGCCAAGGTGATGTCGCTCTTGCGCTCGACGAAGCCCAGGATCAGCGCCGCATACCGCTCCACCCGCCCGGATCGCCGGTCACCACCGAGGGATTTCGGCGCGACTGTGCCGCTATCCCGTTTCGATTGGCACCAGCGAACCGCGCTCGCAGCACTCACGCCAAACCGCTCCGCCGCCGCACGGCGTGACATTCCGCCAGATACAGCAGCAACAACACGCTCACGCAAATCGACAGATAAGGATTTCGACATCTCCTGTCGGCCTCCTTGCCGACAGTGAGCTTGAAGCAGAAAGCAGCCGTTTCGGGAATCCCCCACGATTCAATCAGGTCGGGAACCGCTCTAGCCTTTAAATGACGGCACACCTCATAGCCGTCCATACCCGGCATCATCACATCCAGCAGGACCATGTCGGGCAGTGTCGCGAGGGCAATCGCGATGGCGTCCTGGCCGGATGTGGCGAAGCTAACGTCGTATTCATCTTCCAGAGCCGCATTCAGGATTTCGATGTTGGCGACCTCGTCGTCAACGACGAGGATACGGGCGCGTCGGTTCATGAGACGATCTCCGTTGAGGGCGAATGCTTGTCGGCTATTTCGTCCAACATGATCAGGGCTTGGCCATAGTCGAGCCTGGCGAGAGATTCCTTGACGGGCCGCAGGCCTGCCGCGTAGGGAGTGGTCGCGAGCGTCTGTTCCAGCAGGTCGAAGGTGGAGCCGGCGCACAGCCGACGGTGCAGCAACTGTTCACGTAGTTCAGCTATGACAGAGCCCACAGAGCGCTCGGGCGCCGGTGCGGCGTTCGCTACGATCGGTGCGTGCTTCAGGCTGCTTGACGCGGCGACCGCTGGACGCATCGCCCGTTCCAGTTGATCGAGCAATTGTTTAACATCGCCAATCTGGTCGCCAGCCAGGGTATCCTCGATCTGTCTTGCCGCCTCCTCGACATCGCGCAGTTCCAAAGCGCCTGACACGCCCTTGAGGGTGTGGGCAAGCCGTCGGGCATCGGCCGGTGCCCCCGCGGTGATCTGATTGCGCATTGTCTCCGCGGTGGTGGCGAAATTGTCGCCAAAGTCGATGATCAGTTTGCGCAGCAGCGATTGCTTGCCGTTCATCCGGACCAAGGCGGCAGCCAGGTCGAACGGCGCGAGGCTGGCCGGCAGTTGCCCCGTAAGCGGCGAGGGTGGGAGCTGGATCGGCGCGACCACGGCTGTGCGCGGCTTCAACCAGCGATCAAGCGCGTTGATCAGCAAGACAGGATCGACGGGTTTGGCGACATGGTCATTCATGCCGGCCGCAAGGCAACGCTGTCGCTCGGTGTCGTAGGCATGGGCTGTCATCGCGATGATTGGCAAAGACTCTGGCGTCCGATGCTGCCTAATGCGCATGGTCGCCGCGATGCCGTCCATTTCCGGCATCTGTACGTCCATCAACACAGCATCATAGGTCTGGCCGGAGTCCAGCACCCGCTCGCATGCGATTCTTCCATTTTCCGCGACGTCGACGATCAGACCGGCATCGATCAGCATTTCGACGGCTACCTCGCGGTTGATCTCATTATCCTCGGCGACCAGAACCCGCGATCCTCGCAAAGCTTCTGAAACCATAGGGATGGCATGGATCTGCGCCGCATGCGGGGTCGTGTGAAGCTGCGGTGCATCGAACATCGCGGTGATCGTTTCAAGCAGGGTCGCCGGCGCGATCGGTTTTATCAAAAATGCGGAGATACCCGCAGCCGCAGCCTCGGCCCTTGCCTCGCCTTCGGCGTAGGCGCTCACCATGAGAACCGCCGGTAGTGTCGTTGGTTGCGCAATGCGCCGCATGGCCCGCACGGTCTCTATGCCATCCATGCCGGGCATCTTCCAGTCCATCAGCACGAGGTCATAGGGTTGCGTCCCGGATGCGGCGGCCTGATGAGCCGCGATCGCCTCCTTGCCGGACGCAACCAGATCAACCTGCATTTTCCATCCGACGAATATATCTTGAAGAATTTCGCGCGAGGCGGAATTGTCATCCACGATCAGAACGCGCATGCAACGTAGCTCTGCCGGCAATATCTGTCGTTGGATTGCTTCAGCCTCGCCGATGCCCATCACGACGGCAAAGGTGAAGATGCTGCCGACATGCACTTCGCTGTCGACAGTGATGCGCCCGCCCATCAGCTCGATCAGCTGCTTGCAGATTACAAGACCCAATCCGGAGCCGCCGAACCGGCGCGTGGTCGAACTGTCGGCCTGCGAAAACGAGCCAAACAGTTTCGCCTGTTGGTCCCTGGTCATGCCAATGC
>Ga0209067_10002369_pt1 | contig 11181 bp, 9 predicted proteins | sample ColStrG_CSR_2013_FD_187199 | JGI IMG/M metagenome (GOLD analysis project Ga0209067, IMG submission 187199) | Freshwater sediment microbial communities in response to fracking from Pennsylvania, USA - Cold Stream Run_MetaG_CSR_2013 (SPAdes)... | ecosystem: Environmental > Aquatic > Freshwater >... | reverse complement strand
ACCATGAGTCCGGAGGAAAGGGCTATTATGGTAAGCCATATAGGATATTGGACTGATTTAATGAACCAGGGAAAAGTCTATGCCTTTGGCCCTGTAATGGATCCTAAAGGCATTTATGGATTGGGTATTGTATCGGTTGATAATGAAGAGGAATTGAAAACCTTCATCGAAAATGACCCTGCCGGTAAAATAAACCGCTATGAATTCTTCCCAATGAATGCAGTGGTTCCTCGGATTTCAACCCAAAGCTGAAGGAGTACCAATAAAAACAAGCACCAGAACCCCCATAATAAACTCACCTGCGAAACCCAACTATCTATTAATAAGATAAATAAGCTAGTAGCGACGGATATTAATAAATAAATTTTGGTGCGTCTTCGTTTTAAGAAACCTAGGGGAATAGGGATTATTAAGGATAGGAATAGGCTTAGGCCGACCATTATTTGACCTAAAAGATTTTTGAATAATACTAATGAACCGAATGCCGATATGGAGGTTTCTGTGGGGGTTAGAATGTAGATGTCGATATTATCCCAAAAACGACTATGGTCCATAATATTTTTTGCATTCTGATTATCCCTTTCCATTTTGGGTATTGTATCCTTTTGGGTTTTTTTGAATGTAGTATCGGGTAAGGTGGAAACCAAGCTATTATTATCCAGTGAATCTGTTTTTTTTTTCGTCTCAGTCCGGCAGGATTTACTCATAAGCAAAATGACCGAATCAGCATCCTTTTGATTATAACAAATTTCCAAATGGCCACAATAATCACAGGATCTAAAGTAAAAAGCAAATGGCAGGAAATAGCAGATTATGGTTAGTAGCCTTAAGGATGCTTTCATGGAGGTGTTTAGGAGGGGTCTATACTAATATAATCATTTTGGGTATTTAACCCTTCGCCTTGGCCTAAAAGAAGGGTTAATTTTAAGGAAATCAACCGACGACAAAAAGCATGACTTCATCGATATAGGAAAGTATCTGAACCGTCAATAAAGTTCCAAGGCAAAAACTCGTAGTACATTTGATCATCAAAACAAAGGCATTATGAAAACTTGGATCTCTTCAATCATCATCTTCTTCGGAATCTTAACCTTAGGAACGGTTTGTAAAGCACAAGATTATAATGACCTGGGTCGTTCGAAAACCGAAGAATTCAATATCTTGAAATTCAACGGATACAAAGTATCTAAAGTAAAATCGAACGATGAGAATGTAGAGACTTATGTAGCGAAAAGAGCGACTCAAAGCCAGTATGATAATATCATCACCATCGATAAAGCTACTGGATTAGTTGTAGGGGTTATCTGGAACTTTGATAACAAGAACATGGAAAACATCAAATCCTTATTAAGTGATATGACACCTACCGATTCGGCTAGCCGCTTGGAAAACAAAAAAGGTGTTGCCATGCTAACCATCGATCCTTTCCACGAAGGTTTTGGAATGATCGTTTGGAAGAAAAAAGCTTAATATTGGCTTATAGGAATTGTTTTTGGTTAAGCCCCTTTGATGGAGCCATAAAACATAAGGCTAATTTTCTAAAGCAATCACAGGACCAATCAGTATTATAGCCGGGTAAGTAATTTGGTTTTCAGCGGCCATTTTAACCAAATCCCCAACCATTCCCCGGGCAAACTTTTTATTGGGTAAACTAGCATTTTGAATTATAGCCGCGGGGATATCTCCCTTACCCGATTCACTATATATCTTTGATATTTGCTCTAATTGTTTCATTCCCATATAAATTATTACCGTGGATCGGCTTTCTATAGCTAATTTCAGATCATGGCTGAGTTGGCCGTTTTTATTTCTACCAGTAATGGCCCAAAGTCCTTCACTGAGTTCTCGATGAGTTAAGGGTATATCTTCCAGCCCAAAAGCTTGCATACTGGTAATTCCAGGAATATAATTGGTTTGAATTCTATGGGACCGGGCAAATTGGATTTCCTCATATCCTCTTCCAAAAATAAAGGGATCGCCTCCTTTAAGCCGAATAACTTCTCCTTTAAGAAATGCGTACTCTAATATTAGTTCATGGATTTTTTCTTGGGGGGTATATTCTCCATAAGGTTGTTTGCCAACATAAATACAAATACATTCCTTGGGGCAGAATTCCAATAAGGCCTTATTAGCCAGATTATCATATAATACAACTTTGGCATTTTGTAATAGCTTATACCCTTTTAGGGTAATTAATTCAGGATCTCCAGGTCCTGCCCCTAAAACATATAAAATCGGGGACTTATGGATATTCTCGGTCATTGGATACAATTCTGCTTTTTAGCAGGCATTTATTGGGTGTTTATTAAAGCCTTTTAAATTAATTTCTATATTTGCCCTATAGGCTCTATAGGATTAGCAGGGGATAAAATTAGCATTGATTTTCTTCAATTGCTAATTCTTTCTTGAATGGGGGCCCTATCCAGGATTTGACACATAATGAATAAGGAGTTAAAACAATTTTTGGAGGCATCTGAACCGATATTTGGATTAAAAAAGATTGCAGAAGAGTTTTCTGATAGGGTTGTTTTTTCTACTAGTTTTAGTTTGGAGGATCAGGTAATAACTCATTTTATAGCGGAAGAAAAACTTCCAGTACAGATTTTTACTCTGGACACGGGTCGATTATTTCCAGAAACCTATTCTACCTGGGAAAGAACCTTGGAGCGATATAATATTTCCATTAGATCCTATAATCCTGATTCGGATAAACTCGAAAATCTTATTCAAAAAAACGGACCGAATGGGTTTTATAAATCCATTGGAAATAGAAAGGACTGTTGCCAGGTAAGAAAGGTTATTCCCTTAAAAAAAGCCCTTTCCGGTATGCGGGTATGGATTTCCGGTTTAAGGGCTGAACATTCTGCTCAGAGGGAATCCCTTGAAATTTTAGAATGGAGCGATTCCGATCAACTATTTAAATATTACCCTTTATTACATTTTACGGAAGCCCAGCTTAGGCAGATCATTTCATCCAATGGAATTCCCTATAATATCCTTTTTGACAAAGGTTTTCCAAGCATAGGATGTGCGCCTTGTACCCGGGCAATTCGTGAAGGAGAACCTATGAGGGCCGGTAGATGGTGGTGGGAAGATCCCAATAATAAAGAATGTGGGATTCATGAAAAACAATCGATTAAAACCTAAAACGCATGGGAAGAAAAAACTTGGATTATTTGGATGAGCTGGAATCGGAATCCATTCATATTTTCAGGGAGGTGGCCGGTCAATTTGAAAAGCCGGTGCTCCTATTTTCAGGAGGAAAGGACTCTATTACCATGGTGCATTTGGCCTTAAAGGCCTTTAACCCGGGAAAAATGCCTTTTCCCTTAATGCATATTGATACAGGGCATAATTTTCAGGAAGCCCTTGATTTTAGGGATCAGCTTACCGAAAAAACAGGAGCCAAATTAATTGTACGAAAGGTAGAAGATACAATACAGGAAAAGGGGCTGGTCGAGAGCAAGGGTAAATTTGCCAGTCGGAATGCCCTTCAAAGTATTACCTTACTGGATGCCATTGAGGAATTTCAATTTGATGCCTGTATAGGAGGTGGTCGGAGGGATGAAGAAAAAGCCAGAGCGAAAGAAAGGATATTTTCGTTAAGAGATGAGTTTGGGGCCTGGAATCCCAAAAAGCAGAGGCCAGAGCTTTGGAATACTTATAATGGATTGGTTCATAAGGGCGAAAATATGAGGGTATTCCCAATCAGCAATTGGACCGAATTGGACGTTTGGAATTATATTGAACGGGAAGGAATAGCCCTTCCTTCCATTTATTTTTCTCATGAAAGAGAAATGCTGAACTACCAAGGGCAATTGATAGCCCTTTCACCCTTTATTCGAATCGATCCTGGCGAAAAAGTGATCAAAGAAAGAATCCGTTACCGAACCGTGGGGGATATGTCCTGTACCGCCGCGGTTCGATCGGAAGCCCATACCGTACAGGAAATTATTGTAGAATTATTGCAAAGCCGAACGAGTGAACGAGGGGAAACTCGAATTGATGACCGATTATCTGAGGCCGCCATGGAAGATCGAAAAGCCAATGGGTATTTCTAATGAATAAATAGATGGATTTATTACGTTTTTTAACAGCAGGAAGTGTGGATGATGGGAAAAGCACCCTGATTGGTCGATTATTATATGATAGCAAATCCATATTAATCGATCATTTGGAGGCGATTAAACAACAAAGCAAGAATAAAGAGGATGGAGAATTCGATCTGGCTTTACTGACAGATGGTTTAAGGGCAGAAAGAGAACAAGGGATTACCATTGATGTGGCCTATAAGTACTTTTCAACCCCAGAAAGAAAGTTTATCATAGCCGATGTTCCCGGTCATATACAATATACCCGAAATATGGTTACTGGGGCCTCCAATTCCGATTTAATGATCATTCTGATCGATGCAAGAAAAGGGGTTATTGAACAAACCCGAAGGCATGCCCTAATTGCTTCTATTTTAAATATTCCGCAGGTTTTGGTGGCCATTAATAAAATGGACCTAGTCGATTTTGATGAATCTATTTTCTATAGAATAAGTCAGGATTTTAAAAATTTGGCAGAAAGGCTACATTTTAGAGGGTTAAATTTTATTCCTATCTCAGCCCTGAATGGGGATAATGTGGTTTCACAGTCCCAAAATATGACATGGTATAAGGGCCCCTGTTTATTGGAATTTTTAGAAAGGGTGGATATAAATAAAGAGGGGGGGATAAATAAACCGCGGTTCTCGGTACAATATGTGATTCGTCCTCAAACAAAAGAAAATTTGGATTATAGGGGATATGCCGGAAAAATAATCAGCGGTTCCTATAAAGTCGGGGATGATGTGGTGGTTTTACCCAATGAGCGCATAACCCGAATAAAAAGGATAGAAAAAGCAGGAAAAGAAGTAAATGCGGCAGAAGCACCTGAATCGGTGGTTCTATTATTAGAAGAGGATTTAGATATCAGTCGGGGAGACATGATTTGTGTGCAGGGAAGTGAACCGGTATTAAGGAATCGATTTGGGGGTTTGGTTTGTTGGATGGATGAAAAGCCATTAAAACCAGGAAACCGATATTGGCTTCAGGTCAATAGCCTAAGGGTTAAAGCCAAAATTCTGGCAATTCAATATAAAATTGATATTCATTCCTATGATAAACTCAAGGATAGCGAAAATGCAGGCTTAAATGATATTGTTTTTATTGAGTTTACAACAGGAACCGCATTAGGTCTCGATTCTTTCGAGGAAATCCATGTGAATGGCCAAGGAATTTTGATTGATGAAAACACCTATTCTACGGTGGGGGCATTTATTTATTCCAATAATTAAATATTAAGAATGCAGATAAGCTGGGTTAATTAACCCATTGATATAATTTAAATGAAAGAAATATCGGATCCTGGTCTAAGCCTTTTAAAAGACATCATCCATTCGAGTACGCCTAGTCAATTAAATTGGATTGCTGGATATATTCAGGGCGTTTTGGATTCAGGGGCCAAACCTGGGCCAAAAAATGTCTCCATACTTTATGCTACTGAATCAGGTAATTCAAAAAAGGTCGCCACCGAATTATCGGCACTGGCAAAAAAGCTAGGATCGGCTGTTAAATTAAAGAATATGGAATCCTATTCTTTGAATGAACTTTATGCTGAAGATATTCTTTTCGCCATAATAAGTACTCAGGGCGAAGGTGAACCCCCATCAGGAGCCAAATCCTTTTTTGAATCTTTGGAGAAATCACCCCAAAAGCTTCAAAATCTGAAATATTCCATATTGGCATTGGGTGATTCTAGCTATCCCCTTTTTTGTAAGGCAGGAGAGGATTTGGATCTGTTTTTTTTCGAAAAAGGGGGGCAAAGAATCTTACCAATTCAAAAATGCGATGCCGATTTTAAGGATGAAGCGGATATCTGGTTTTCCAATGTTTTGCAATTCCTTAAAAATGAAAAAGGGAATACAGAATTTCAGGCCAGACCAAAAACGGAGAAAACGCTTAAGACTAAAACACCTGGAAGAATTAAAACCCATATCCTATTAAATGATTTAGGATCCTTAAAAAAAACGTATCATGTAGAAATTATTCCAGATGGCCCATTAGATTATCAGCCCGGTGATTCTATAAGTCTCATTCCTGAAAATTCGCCGGAATGGGTTTCGGAGATTTTGGAATTAATTCCATTTCCACAAAATGAGAAGATCCGATGGAAATCGGAGGATTGGGTAATTAAAGAGGTTTTAACCCATAAAGCTCAAATCGTTTATCTTCCGAAAAGAGTTGTTTCCTATTATAGCGAAAAAACAAACTTTGATATCCCTGAAATACGAATTGATTTATTGGATTTATTGAAGATTTATCCCCCTCCCAATTTAGAAGTTTTTAAAAACCTTGTTGAAAATTTGGATCCCATTAGTCCCAGGCTGTATTCCATCTCCTCATCTCCTTCGGCCCATGGTTCTGATATTCATATTACGGTTGCTTTGGATGAATTTGAATATGGGGGTAAAAAAAAATATGGACATTGTTCATCCTTTTTATCCAAAAAAACAGTTGGTGAAACCATAGACGTATTGATTCATAAAAATGAATCGTTTCGATTACCCTCATCCGATAAGGATATTATTATGATTGGACCTGGAACCGGAATTGCCCCATTTCGATCTTTCCTATTTGAAAGAGATGCGACCTTGGCGGAAGGGAAAAATTGGTTGTTTTTTGGAGACCAATATGCTCAGACGGATTTCCTGTATCAAACCGAAATACAGACGTTTATTGCTTCGGGTTTGATTAATAAAATCAGCCTGGCATTTTCAAGAGACCAAAAGGAAAAGCATTATGTCTGGCATGAAATGGAACGGGAATCGGTAGAATTTATGCAATGGTTAGAGAATGGCGCCTATGTATATGTATGTGGTTCGCGTGATCCTATGAGCCTGGATGTTGAAAGAACGATTCTCAGGATTATTTCCAAAGAAAAAGGATTTGAAGAGGGGATTGCAAAAGCCTATCTGGAACAATTAAAGGAAGAAGGTCGATATGTTAAGGATGTATATTAATGAAAAATGAGCCATTAAAACTTTCGCGAAACGAGGGAATAAAAAAGAAGAGCAAAGGGCTTCGAGGAACCTTAAAAGAAAGTCTAGACAATAAAATAACCGGTGCTCTCTACGATGAGGATCAGGATTTGATAAAATTTCACGGAATTTATGGTCAGGATGACCGCGACCGAAGATTAGCCAGGGAGGAGAAAAAGCTGGAGAGACTGTATTCCTATATGATCCGGCTTCGGATTCCGGGTGGTTTAATCCGATCGAATACATGGCAAAAGATCCATGAAATTGCCAATCAATATTCGACCGGTATAATTAAAATAACTACCCGCCAAACGGTTCAGCTCCATGGGATTATCAAGTCTAAACTAAAGCCAACGGTTTCCAGTTTTGATTTGGCCGGTCTGGATTCCATTGCGGCTTGTGGGGATGTGAATAGAAATGTGATTTGTTCGGCCCATCCGGCACTTAGCCTTTTATTTGGAGATTTTCAAAAGCTTGCCGATAAGATTAGCCTTTTATTACTGCCTAAAACCAGGGCTTATTATGAAATTTGGTTGGAGAATGAGCCTATTTTAGAAAAGGAGGAAAATGACCCTCTTTATCTTGACCATTATTTACCCCGAAAATTTAAAATCGCCATTGCCATTCCCCCCTCCAATGATGTGGATATTTATGCCAATGATATTGAAATCATTCCCATTCTCGAAAATGACCGATTATTGGGATATACCCTAACGGTCGGTGGCGGTTTGGGTACCACTCATGGTAATCCCTTAACCTATCCCCGACTAGGATCCGATTTAGGTTTCGTAAAAACGGAAGAGGAATTATTAAAGGTGGTTTATGAAATTGTTACGATTCAGCGGGATTATGGTAATCGAACGGATCGAAAACTGGCTCGATTTAAGTATACCCTCGATAAATTGGGCATGGAGGAATTTCAGAATATTCTCTTCTCAAGAACAGGAATTCCTTTAGAAAAGCCCTATCCCTATAGCTTTACTTCCAGAGAAGATGATTATGGATGGGTTAAGGATTCAAAAGGATTATGGCATTATACCCTTTTCATTGAAAATGGAAGAATTTTCGATACCGAAGAATTGCAGTTAAAAACAGGTTTATATACGATTTCAAAATTATTCGATATTCACTTTCGATTTACAGCGAATCAGCATTTAATCCTGGGAGATCTTCCTCAAAACCAAAAAGCAAAAATCCAGAAAATCCTGGTGGAAACAGGGATTGAGCAGGCTACCCAAAATGCTTCCTCTGTTCGAAGAAATTCTATGGCCTGTGTGGCTTTAAGTACCTGCCCATTGGCTTTAGCAGAAGCCCAACGATATTTGCCCAGCTTATTGAATAAAGTAGAGCAATTAATGCGCCTTCACCATATTGAAAAGGAAAAAATTAATATCCGAATGACTGGATGCCCTAATGGTTGTGCAAGGCCCTATTTGGCCGAAATAGGATTAATTGGAACCTCTTTGGGGCATTATAATCTGTATTTAGGGGGTAGCCCGATTGGTAACCGTTTAAATCGGTTATACAAAGAAAATTTACAGGAAAAGGAAATTTTGGATGAGTTAGGTAAGGCTTTTCAGGATTTTTACGAAAGAGGCAAAAGGGAAGAATCCTTTGGGGATTTCTGGGACCGTTCCAATCCAAAAATTCATGGAAATTAAGTCAGAAATTCAATCCAATAACCTCTTCCCAATCTTTCTAAATTTAGAAAAAAGGAGATTATTAATTATTGGAGGAGGTGCAATAGGATTGGAAAAGCTTCAAACGCTATTGATCCATGCTCCATCGAGTAAAATAATCCTGGTCGCCGGTTATATAAAGGAGGAGATATATACCCTGGCCAGGGAGCATCGTCAAATCACGCTTATAAACCGACTCTATGAACGGGGAGATTTGGATTTAGCAGATATCGTTTTGGTGGCTGCCAACGATATTTCTTTAGGCGAAAGAATTCGGGAAGACCTTAAGGGGACAGGAAAATTGCTGAATGTAGCCGATAAACCGGAATTATGTGATTTTTATCTAGGTGCCGTTGTTAAAAAGGGCCATCTAAAGATAGCCATCTCTACCAATGGAAAATCGCCAACTATTGCCAAACGATTGAAGGAAAATTTAAATGAATTATTGCCCGATTCCTTAAATGATGTTTTAGATCAAATGAGTGTTTTGAGAAAGGGATTAGGGGGTAGTTTTGAAGATAAAATCATAAAACTGAATAACATAACCCGTGATTTGGCCATCGGAAAAACCAAAAAGCCTTGGGAAAGACCTTTCCTAATTATTCTGATGAGTCTGATTTTAATCAGTTTGGGATATAGTCTAGCCTATTTTCAGGTATTTCAAGGGATTTTGAAAATAGGGACAACCTTTCATATTGACCCCATTATTTATTGGATGTTTTTAACTGGTTTTTGCGCCCAAATGGTAAATGGGGCATTAGGGATGGGATATGGTGTAATTACCACCTTGATCCTGCTTTTTCTCGGTATTAAGCTTCCGGCCATTAGTGGTAGCATTCATACCGCTGAATTATTTTCAAGTGGGGCGGGAGGAATCAGTCATTACCGGCTAAAAAACTTTAATAAAAAATTATTCAAAACCTTGTTTTTGCCGGGCATTTTAGGCGGGGTAATGGGGGCTTTGGTTCTTTCCTATTTTGGAGATAAATATGCAGCCTATATTAAGCCCATTTGGGGGATATATACATTGTTTTTAGGGGTAAGAATCCTGTTTGGGGCTTTTAAGCTCCATATAAAAACAAATAAAATAAAGAACCTGGGTTGGTTAGCTATAGGCGGAGGATTCCTGGATTCATTCGGCGGAGGTGGTTGGGGCCCATTGGTTACAGGCACATTAATTGCCAATGGAAAGGGCCCTAAAAATGTAATTGGAACGTCTAGTATTACTAAGTTTTTCGTAACTCTGGCCAGTGCCATCACATTTTTTTCGGTCCTTGGTCTCTCTCATCTACCCATAATTATAGGACTTACCTTAGGAGGATTGGTTGCTGGCCCACTAGGTCCCCGCTTATCTGGAAAACTGCCAACACGGTATTTATTTATGGCGGTTGGATCGGTAGTCATATTATCCAGCATCCGGGTATTGCTCAGCGCATTTCATATAATTTAACCTCCTAAAAATAGGTTGATTTCATCGTCAGGAGAATTCTATCCAAGCTGAACAGGGGCAATAATTCCTGGATGAAATGGGCCCATTAGAGGTTTTCTAATCGGAATTTTGGTCAATCCTTTTAGGAAAAAATACAAGATGAGTCTTAACGGGAAAAATCTTAATTTCACCGATAAGGGGGTCCATCTGAACTATCCATAAGGTCTGTTGCCTAAAACTCGTAGTACATTTGATCATCAAAACAAAGGCATTATGAAAACTTGGATCTCTTCAATCATCATCTTCTTCGGAATCTTAACCTTAGGAACGGTTTGTAAAGCACAAGATTATAATGACCTAGGTCGTTCGAAAACCGAAGAATTCAATATCTTGAAATTCAACGGATACAAAGTATCTAAAGTAAAATCGAACGATGAGAATGTAGAGACTTATGTAGCGAAAAGAGCGACTCAAAGCCAGTATGATAATATCATCACCATCGATAAAGCTACTGGATTAGTTGTAGGGGTTATCTGGAACTTTGATAACAAGAACATGGAAAACATCAAATCCTTATTAAGTGATATGACCCCTACCGATTCAGCTAGCCGCTTGGAAAACAAAAAAGGTGTTGCCATGCTAACCATCGATCCTTTCCACGAAGGTTTTGGAATGATCGTTTGGAAGAAAAAAGCTTAATTCTTTATTTAATAATCATAAATCCGAATTAAAGCCGTTTAAATAATACTTGCTCAATCTAAAAACGCTCTCAATCGTTTTTAAAAGACCCGTTCAGTTGATCCAGGTTTTAGATAGACGGCTTTTCTATTGACCTAAATCCTTTCGAATGGCCGCTTCGGCCAGATCCAATAATTGACTGGGGGTTTTATTTTCTAGTTTTAAAGGTTCCAATACCCTCCAAAGAATATTTTCACCGAAAGAAATTACAAAACCGCCATATTGGGCAAATTTCCATGAATTATGTATGGAAACGGGCACCACCAAGGCAT
>Ga0209067_10002367_pt1 | contig 11184 bp, 5 predicted proteins | sample ColStrG_CSR_2013_FD_187199 | JGI IMG/M metagenome (GOLD analysis project Ga0209067, IMG submission 187199) | Freshwater sediment microbial communities in response to fracking from Pennsylvania, USA - Cold Stream Run_MetaG_CSR_2013 (SPAdes)... | ecosystem: Environmental > Aquatic > Freshwater >... | reverse complement strand
TCGAGTTCTTCGGCGGCGCCGCCCGGCACGGGTACTTCGGTGCCCACCACATACACGGGTGCCTCGCCGCCGCTGTCCTGCCAGGCCTGCTCTGCCACAGCGCACAGGCGGGCCGCGCGCTGTGCTGCCACCGCATCCGGGAGCGGATGCGGATCACCAGCGCAGGACATGGAACAGTCCAGGTGAATCTTGCGAAATCCGGCCTGCACATAGTCGCGAATCATGACCGCGGCCTTGTCCATGGCCTCCCGCGCCGGCTCGGACTGCCAGCAGTTGGGCCCCAGGTGATCGCCCCCCAGCAGCACACGGGAGGGCGCAAGGCCTACGCTGCGGGCAATGCCCAACACATAGTCACGAAACCGCGCGGGCTGCATCCCGGTATAGCCACCGAACTGGTTGACCTGGTTGGAGGTGGCTTCAATGAGTACCGGGCGCCGCAAGCGCTGCGCTTCGCGCAGCGCCGCTTCGATTACCAGGGGGTGGGCCGAACAGACCGAGGTAATGCCGATATCCTGACCCGCCCGGTGGGCAGCGACCATGTCGAGCAGTGCTTTCATGCCGCGATGCGCTTTCTATTCCGGTTGCAGGGCCAGCAGCAAGGCGGCCGCCAGCGCAAAGCCGATACCCGCGAGCTTGTAGGGACCGGGCACCACGCCAACGAACAGCAGGGAGATGACCGAGGTCAGCAACGGCGCACCCGCGTTGACCAGTGGCGAGACCACGATCGCCTTACCCTTGCGAAAAGCATAGACCAGCGTCAGCGCACCCACGGCATTGAGGATCTGTATGGCCGCCGACAGCCAGGGCCCTGACAGGCCCAGGTTCACGGGCTGGGAAAAATCCGTGAGCCAGAAGGCCGCCGGAATGAACAGCAGGCTCGCGAGCATCATGTAGAAAAAGATGCTTTCGGCATCCATGGTGGCATTGGCCAGCTTGATGTAATAGGCCTGCAGGCCCCAGGCCAGCAGGATGCCCAGCGCCAGGAAGAACCACAGACCGTAGGCGTGCGCGCCGCCCTCGGGGGAATAATCAAATAGCGGCAGGGACACCAGGGCCAGGGCAATCCCGGCCAGACCCAGCCGTCCGGTGCGCTCCCCCAGCAGCAGGTAGGAGAGCAGGATGGTCACCACCGGCGAGAGCGAGATGATGGGAAAGATAAGGTAGGTGGGCCCGATCGTGACGGCATGAAACAGCACCATCTGGCCACCCGCCCCCAGCAGGCCTATGGCCAGACCCAGCGCGAGCGAACGTCGGTCACGGTGCAGCTTCCAGCCCGCCTTGCGCATGGCCCACACGGCCGGCACGATCATCGTGAAAGCCCAAACGACGTAGGTCAGCGTGTCCGGGAAGCCATTCTGGCTGGGCACGCCGGTAAAGGCGCCCCAGACGCCCCAGGTCAGCGTGGTAACGAGCGCGTAGCCCAGCCAGTTTGCCATTCTCATGCTTTTGTCGCCCTCTCGGTGTGGAACGCGCGCTTAGAACTGGTACGCCATGCCGGCCGTATACGAGCGGCCATAGGCGCTATAGCCCACGCCTACGCCGCTGGTGCTCTGCCCGACCTGCTGACCACCTGCCCACGGCAGGAGCGAATTGCCATTGAGATAGGTACGGGCAATCGCGTTGGTCAGGTTGCGCCCCTCCACGTATACCTTCAACTCCTTGCTTATCTTGTAGTGCGCGCTGGCGGTTACCCACGCAAAGGAGTCCGCAACGGCCGGCCAGCCCGTCACTTCGGTACAGGTGGAGCAGGCGTAGGTATAGCTGGACGCATGATCCCAGTTGATGTCGGCGCTGAGCGGACCCTTTTCGTAGATCAAGCCCAGGGAAATGGTCTGCGGCGGCACGGCATTGATGGGTCCCACATACGCACCCGTTTGGTCCCAGCCCTTGCTCTGCGTATGCGTGTACTGAAGGTGGAGGCCAAAGCCGTTTTCCAGAACGTGCTGCCAGGTGAGTTCGTAACCGTCAAAGAGGCTGCGCGCACCATTGGCAGGCGTCTGTACGGTCCAGGGAAAGGGGATCGGAGTACCAATGCCGGGTCCGGGTGGCGGATTGCCGTTTTCGTACCGTACGGTCCCCAGGTCAACGTTGCTGGTCGAGGCCTGGTAGATATCGTCACGGATTTTTTTGACGAAAGCTGCACCGGAGAGCAGGGCATGCGGCTGGTAGTACCACTCAACAGACACGTCCAGCTGCATCGCCTTGATGGGGCGCAGGCCTGAGGCTCCGCCGTACGACAGTTGCGGAGTACCGTTGATGGCATTGTTGCTTGACGTCGGCGCAAGCTGACTCAGATTGGGTCGCGACATGGTCTGGGCAATACCGGCACGCAGCTGCACCTGCTCCGGAATGGCCCAATAGCTGAGGTTGGCTGAGGGCAGCGGAATCGTGTAGGAACCATTTACGGATACCGGCTGAGACGTCGGGTAATGGACCGTATACGTGGGCGTGCTGGATCCCGGCGTAGTGTTGTAGATCCAGTCGGGTACCGCTTCGGCCGTAGAGGCCGTCGTAGACGTATGAACCAGACGAAGGCCAACATTGCCCGACCAGTTCTGCCCGGCCAGCTCCGCTTCTGCGTAAAGCGAAAAGGTGCGCTCCGACACGTCGTAGGAATTAAAGCCATTAACCGCCGGCTGCGTAGCGGCAAAACTGAAGGGAACGCAGGTCGGAGAGCAACTCGCCGGATTCAGTGTGCCGTCGAGGCTGCGCAGGAAGCCGAAGAGTGCATTGGTGTTCAGGCGCGGCAGCGTGGTCGGGTAGTAGCCGCCCGCACCCTGCATGAAATTGGGCAGATTGACCAGTGAAACCACGTTGAAGCCCTGGGACCCAAAGGAGTACGGATTGCACTGCACCGGGCAACCGGCCGTGGTGTAGAGCGAACCGTACTGCCCGGAGCCGTTCGTCCAGTCGTTGCTGCTGTCCCAGCGCCCCTTGTCACGGCGCGATTGACCCACGCCAAAGAGCAGGCGATCGAACCAGCCGGCACCCACGTCGTAGCTGCCATCCAGGGTAAGCCCGGTAACCTGATCGTGTACGGTGTAGCCGTTCAATCCTACGTAGTGCGTAGACCAGTACTGGTTCCCGCCCAGAAAACCGGAATTCATGAGGGCGGCATACGAGCACTGCCCATTTGCCCCCGCCGTGCCCGCAGGGCACGCCGATAGGCCCAGCTGGCTGGGCGGTATGAGCACGTTCAGGCTGGGCAGGCTGTTAGGCAGATCCTGCAGTATCAGTGTGTCCTGCGCGTTGGGAGTATTCGATACCAGACCCGCCGTTACGAAGGTATCGTTGCCGCCTTCCGGACGACGCGCCTTGGAGCGGTAAATATCGCCCGTCAGGCTCAGCCGTGCCGTGGGTTTCCAGGTGGCGTTCAATCCAAACAGCGAGGTGTTTACGGCGCGATTTACCGTGTTGTTCACCATTTCGGGCTGGAAATTGCTGATCGTGGCGCCACTGATGAAGCCGTTGGCATTTCCGGGCCCCGAACTGTAGATCGGATTGGACCAGCCGGTGCCAACACTGTCGGCAGCAAAATAGTAGGACTCGTTGTAGCCAATCTGCGGATCGGTAAGGTGGGTCCACAGACCGTCGGCCACCAGGGTGAATTGCGAGCTCGGCCGCCACTCGAATTTGCCCGAGAGCGCGTCCCGCTTCTTCTCGTCAAAAATCGAGCCAAAGGTGATGCAGCAGGGTGTAGCCACCAGCGGTATTGAGCCACCCGAGAAAGGGTAGGTTTGGGGGCCGTAAATGTTCTGGTTGTAGGCGTTGAGCGAATCGGTACGGATGTTGTTGTCCGAATGCACGGCACCCAGCAACACGCCCATGGTCTTGTCCTCGCTGGTGTTCGAGGCAAATGCCGACAATTTGTGTCCATGCAGGTAGGTCATGGCGTTGTAGTTACCCTCGGCGTGCACCCCGCCGTGCAGGCCCGGGTTGTCAAAGGGACTCGCCGTGCGCAGGTTGACCGTGCCCCCAATACTGCCTTCCAGGGCTGAGGCCTGCGCCGACTTGAGCACGTCAGCGCCAGAGATAATTTCCGAGGGCAGAACGTCAAAGGCGAGATCGCGGCCGTCGTCATCGGTGGCCAGAATGCGGTTGTTCAGGGTAACGATGTTGTACTCGGGACCCAGGCCACGCACACTGACCTTTTGCCCCTCACCGCCCGTGGTGCGGCTGATGGTTATGCCCGATAGGTGGCTCAGCGAATCGGCGACGTCGGCGTCTGGGAAGCGTCCCAGCTCGGTGGCGTTGATCGAATCCAGGACAACCGCGGCGTTCTTCTTGATGGACAGGGACTTTTCCATGCTGGCACGAAAGCCCGTGATAACGATGGCTTCCATCGCGGGCGCCGTATCCCCGGCGGCGGGAGCCGCCGCGGAGGGCGCTGCCTGGGCCGCAGGCGTTGGCGTCCCCGGCGCTGCGGTATCGGTCGTGCCGTCGGCCGCGACGGCCAGTTGCAGGACCCCCAATGAAATGATGGTTCCTGCCAGTGTGCGCATGCCCATGCTCTATCCCCCGGAAATGGTGTGCCCCAGCCTCGTGTGGGCGGGTGGCAGCGTGTAATCGCCAAAGAAAACGAAAGACAACGAAAGTTACGAAAGAATTTATATTTCGTTTAATGCGTTATTGATTTTCGAATACTTACGGAATAGTATTTTCTCCGGATTAAAAGTCAAGCACCAAAATGCGGCGCTGTACCCTGCGCGCCACGCATTCCGTCGTTTTCAGGCAAGCTGGGCGCGGTTTTGCCGGTGTTTCATTCCCGGGTGAAACGCGTCCCTGGCATAAAGGTGATACCTATGAACGAGCAGCTGGATTCACGGCGACGTTTTTTACAGCTGGCCTCGGGGCTGGCCGCCGCACCGCTGGGCCTGGGACTCCCGGACCCCGTGCTGGGACGCGAAACAACGACGCCCGGTATCGCCCGGCTTGCCGATGCCGCGATTGAACTGCGCTACGACCAGCACCTGCGGTCCTGCGTGAGCCACCTGCCGGCGGCCGGCGCTGCGCACACGCCGTTGCAGACCCGCTGGGGTGTCGCCGAATTCCTGCTGCTGTCGGATGGCCAGCGCATCGAGCACTTTGCCCTTCAGGAACAGCGACGCGAGGAAATCAGCGATAGCCACGGAAAAGGCACCCGGCTGGAGCTCACCGGCAGCAGTCCCGAAGGCGTCCACAAGCGCGTGCAATTGCGCCTCTATGCGCGCTACCCCGGCTTCGTTTTTGTCAACGTGCGCTACTGCAACCAGGGCGCGCACCGTCTGAAGCTCAAGGGATGGACGAACACGGCGTACGCCTGTCCGGTGGCGACGACCCATCGTGCGGGTGGGCCCGAGTACTGGTCGTATTCGGGCGCAACACACCCCGACCGGCGCGACTGGGTGCAGCCCCTGCACGAGGGCTTCCAGCAGGACAATTTCCTTGGCATGTCGGGTTCCGATTATGGTGGTGGCAATCCCATCGTCGACGTCTGGCGCCGCGACGCCGGCCTTGCCGTGGGCCACCTGGAATTACTGCCGCAACAGGTCTACCTGCCGCTGGCGCTGGCGCAGGGCAACGTGGGCCTGGCCGTGCGGGGTGAACAGGAGCAGGAGCTGGCGCAGGGCGCCTGCCTGGAAACCCCCGAAGGTTTTGTCGCCGTACACACGGGGGATTATTTCGCGACGCTCGACACCTACCGCAGGATCATGGCCGACCGGGGCATTGTTGCGCCGCCGGCGCCCGCCACGTCCTACGAACCCATCTGGTGTGCCTGGGGCTATGAGCGCGACGTGACCGTACCCATGATCGAGGGCACGCTCGCCAAGGTGCGCGATATGGGTCTGGATTGGGCCGTAATTGATGACGGCTGGCAGCAGCGCATCGGTGACTGGAACCTGGATCCGGGCAAGTTCCCGCGGGGGGACGAGGACATGCGGCAGCTGGTGGCCAGCATACGCGCGCAGGGGCTCAAACCACGCCTGTGGTGGTCACCGCTCTCGGTGGTTCCCGGCGCCGACCTGCTGCACGACCACACCGACATGCTGCTGCGGGACAAGGATGGCGCCGTACAGAACATCACGTGGTGGAACAGTTTTTACCTGTGCCCCGCGTACGGCAAGACCGTAGCCAACGCACAGGAGCTCGTGCGCAAATTCATTGGTGACTGGGGCTTTGCCGGACTCAAGATAGACGGCCAGCACCTCAATGGTGTCGCCCCCTGCTACAACCCCGCACACCATCACGCCCACCCGCAGGAATCGGGCGAGAAGCTGCATGAATTCTTCCGTGCCATTTACGAAACGGCGCTGCAGATCAATCCGCAGGCCGTGATCGAAATCTGCCCCTGCGGCACGGCCTATGCCTTTCAGAATTTCCCCTACATGAACCAGGCCCCCGCCTCGGATCCGGAGTCATCGTGGCAGGTGCGTCACAAGGGCAAGACCCTCAAGGCCCTCATGGGCCCGAGCGCACCCTACGCTGGCGACCACGTAGAGCTCAGCGACGGCCACGACGACTTTGCCTCTACCGTGGGTATAGGCGCCGTGGTATCGACCAAGTTCACCTGGCCCGTCGACCCCAAACCCAAGGACTCCTTTTTGCTCACGCCCGAGCGGGAACAGCTGTGGCGCAAATGGATAGGGCTGTACCGCGCCAAGATGCTGTCCACGGGGCGCTACCGCGGCGAGCTCTACGACATTGGTTTTGACAAACCCGAAGCACACGTCGTGGAGCAGCAAGGGCACCTCTACTACGCCTTTTATGCCAAATCCTGGCGCGGCGCCGTTACCCTGCGCGGGCTGGCTCCGGGAAGCTACCGGGTATACGACTACTTCCACGAGCAGGATCTGGGAACGGTGTCCTCCGGCAAACCGGTGCTGAACCTCGCCTTTGAGGGATTTGCGCTGCTGGAGGCCATTGCCGTATAAGGCTGCCATGTTCACGCCCGAGACTGCCCCGATGGGCGCGCCCGAGATGGGGACGCCCTCCCCCGCACCCGCGGCACCTGTTGCCGCTACTCCGCCAACCGACGCCGCGGCGGCTGAGCACGGCCTGCTCCTGGACGAGCGCCGCCGGCGCATTTGCGAACTCGTGCGCGCGCACGGGCGCGTGACCGTGGAGGAACTGGCGCGGCGCTTCGCCACCTCTACCGTAACGGTGCGCCAGGATCTCGGGGCGCTCGAACTGTCGGGGGCCCTCGTGCGCACCCGGGGCGGAGCCTTGGCGCGGCGGGAGGAGGATGAGCTGCCCATCGTCATCAAGCAGACGCTGCACCACGCCCAGAAAATGCGCATTGCCGCTGCGGCGGTGGCCATGATTGGCGAGGGCGAGACCATCATCCTGGACTCGGGCACGACCACTGCCGAGATCGCGCGCCTGCTGCGAACCAGCAAGCTGCACTCGATCAACGTCATTACCAACGCCCTGAACGTTGCCATGCTGCTCTCGGACGTTCCTGCCGTGCGGCTCATCATGCCGGGCGGCATCCTGCGCCGCGAGTCCAATTCGCTGTCCGGTTACGGCGCCGAGCTCGCCTTGGAAAAGCTGCAGGCGGACCGCTGTTTCCTGGGCGTCGATGGCCTCGATCCCGAGGTGGGCATCATGACCCCCCACCTGCCCGAGGCCCAGCTCAACGCACGCATGATCGCCATTTCACGCCAGATCATCGCGGTGACGGATTCGTCCAAGTTCATGCGGCGCAATGTGTCCGTCATCGCCCGGGTTGAGCAGCTGCACATGCTCATCACGGATACCGCTGCCCGCCCCGATACCGTCGCCGAACTGCGCCAGCGGGGCGTCGACGTGCGCCTGGTCTAAGGATTACCCCATGCTCCTGCGCCACGGTACTGCCCTCCCCCTTTCCCCTTTGCAGCACTTGCGCCGCCGCGCAGGACGCCTGGGCGTTTTTCTCGCGTGCGTCTGCAGCCCCTGCCTGGCGCTGGCGGGCGGCGCGGCGGTTTCCACCTATGGCATGAGTGACTTTGCCCGCGTTGAAAAAATTGATGCGCACATGCACCTGCACGGCCCGGCCGAGCGGGTCATTGCCCAGGCGGCACAGGACACTGTGCGCATACTGACCATCAACGTCGATTACCCGGATTTTCCACCTATCGACGAGCAGCAGCACGACGCCATCGCCATGCATCAGCGCCACCCGGAACGGGTCGCCTTTGCCGGAACGATTTCCGTGGCCCGTTTCGGCCAACCGGACTGGGAAGCGGCAACGCAGCAGCGCATCAGCGAGGCGGTCCAGAACGGTGCGGTGGGCATCAAAGTCTGGAAGAACATTGGCATGGAGCTGCGCGATGCCGATGGCCGCTACGTCATGCTCGACGACGCGCGTTTCAAACCGGTGTTTGACCGCCTGGAGCGCGACGGCATCGTGCTTCTGGGCCACCAGGCAGAGCCCCTGAACTGCTGGCTGCCCTTCGAGAAGATGACCGTGCGCTCCGACCAGGAATATTTCCGCGAGCATCCCCAGTACTACATGTTCCAGCATCCGGAGATGCCGTCCCACGAAGCCCAGCTGGCGGCCCGCGACCGCATGCTCGCCGCCCACCCGGCGCTGCACTTCGACAGCGTGCATCTGGCCTCGCTGGAGTGGGATGTCGATGAAATCGCCCGCTTCCTGGACCGCACGCCGCAGGCCAGCGTCGACATGGCCGCGCGCATGGTGCACCTTCAGGCCCAGGCGGTAAAAGGACGTGAGAAGGTGCGCGATTTCCTGATTCGCTACCAGGACCGCATCCTGTACGGTACGGATATCGCCATCGGCAAGGACGCTACGGATGAACAGGCGGCAACGGAGGCACACGACGCGTGGCTGGCGGACTGGCGTTTCCTCACCAGCACCGACACGCTCACTTCCCCGGACTTTGCCGGCAGTTTCCAGGGACTGAATCTGCCGCGCAGCGTGGTCGACAAGATCTACCACGCCAACGCCCGGCGCTTGTTCCCCAAAGCCTGGTAGGGTGCTGCCGCTGCGCCGGCGCTCCGCGCCCTCGGTCTGCCGGACTTTCCTTTACGCGGGAATCCTGGCTTTTTTCCTCACGGCCCCGGTGCACGCCCTGGAACCCGCACGCCTGGCGCCCGGAGAGACGGTGGTCCTGGATGGACGGCTTGACGATGCGGTCTGGGCCCGTGCTCCGGTGCAGGAGCTGGCCTGGCAGTTCCTTCCCACGGCGCACCGCAGCGCTCCCGTGCGCACGACCGTGCAGGTGGCTGTGGGCGAAGACGGCATTTACTTTGCCCTGCGGGCCTGGGATCCCGATCCGACGCTGACACGCGCCCCGCTGGTACGCCGTGACCACGTGCTCTGGGACCAGGACTTCGTCGCCATCTACGTGGATTCACTGGGCCACGGCAAATCGGCCACCTTCGTGCGGGTCAATGCGCGCGGCGTGATCGCCGATGGCGTCTATTCGGCAGACACGCAGAACGAGGATCTGTCACCCGATTTTGAAATGGATGCGGCAACCCAGCCGCTGCCCGATGGCTACGCTGTGGAAATCCGCATCCCCTTTACCGCCCTGCGCTTTGGACGCGAGGCCGTTGCCAACTGGAAATTCCTTGCCCTGCGCTGCTGGCCGCGCGACCAGACCCTGCGGCTGCTCAACGTTGACCTGGGTCCGGAGGACGCCAGTATGCTGGCAAAGATGGAGACCCTGGAGGGGTATACCGGGCCGCCACCGTCGAGCGAACTGATGCTGCGGCCGACCGCGTCTCTGCACCAAACGCGCAGCGTGACGGATGGCGCGGCCTCCAACCGGCATTTTGACCTGCGCCCCGGCCTGGATGCCAAATGGCGCCCTTCGCCCGAGTGGGTGGCTGACCTCACCCTACGTCCGGATTTCTCTCAGGTGGATCTGGATCAACCGCAACTGCGGTCCAACCAACAGTTCGCTCCTGCCTTGCCCGAGAAGCGCCCCTTCCTGCTTGAAAGTACGGAGCTCTTCGAAACCCCCATGCAGCCGGCTATCGTCGGAGGAGGCGGCGAGCGCCCGGTATACACCCGCACCATCAGCGCCATTGATACCGGCATACGGGCCACCCACCGTACGGAGGACAGCGAGGCCACGGTAATGGCAGTGCATGACGCGGGCGGCGGGCAGGTGCTGCTGCCCAGCGCCTACACCACTGGCAGTGCCCTGCAACCCGCCTCGGAAGTCCTGATAGCGCGGTGGCGGCGCACTCAGGCCGACCTCACCTACGGCGCGGTAGCGAGCCATCGGACCTACGACGACGGGTCGGGTGCCAATGACGTGATCGGACCCGACGGGGTATGGCAGCTGGGTGACTACGACCAGTTGCACGGGGAAGCCCTGGGCTCGCTGACCACGGCGAACGATGATGGCCATGGCGGCCTGCGCCGCACGCTTGCCCACACCAGCGGATTTCTCTATGCCGACTGGACACACAATACTGATCGCAATTACGATTTTTTCGGCGTCGAGCAGATCGGCGATGGTTTTCGCGCGGACAACGGCTACATTTACCAGTCCGGCTTTCGCCGCGTCACCGGCGCGATGTCGCGTACCGGGCACCCCGAGGGTGATTGGTCGTCCGTGATGACCTACCTGTGGGTCCAGGAAACCCAGGCCCTGACAAACGCAGCGATCATCAACCAGGGGCTGCAGCCGGGCGTGATGCTCAGCGGCCCTCGCGACCTGCACATAGTTCTCGAGGCGCACCCTGTGCAGACCCAGCGCGTGCTCCCCACCGGGGCGCTGCACCGGTTCACGCAGGGTTTCATCGATGTTGCTGCCGTCCCGGCGTCCTGGTTCTACACGGCCGAAGCCAGGCTCACCTTCGGACGCAAGGTCGACGTTGCCAACGATCGCACGGCGGCGGGCGGCAACTGGCTGGCGGATGTGGGATTCCGGGCGCTCGGGCATGCCGAACTGGGCCTGCACATGGAACAGGATTTCATCCAGGGCGGCCGCGGGCAGCGCACCCTGTCCGATACCCTTGGACAGGTGCTTGCCGTGGCGCACCTCGATGCCGTGCACAGCGCCCGCCTCATCTGGCAACACCATTCCACCTACCGTCTGGCGGAGTTTGCCGGGGATACCCCCAGCTCCTACACCCGCACCGATGCGTGGTCGCTGCTGATGGGTTGGCGCCCGACCTCGCTACGCGGATTCTGGGTGGGCGCCACGCGCTCCCAGGTGAGTGGCACCGTGGCACCGACCGGCCAGTCGC
>Ga0209067_10002364_pt1 | contig 11187 bp, 10 predicted proteins | sample ColStrG_CSR_2013_FD_187199 | JGI IMG/M metagenome (GOLD analysis project Ga0209067, IMG submission 187199) | Freshwater sediment microbial communities in response to fracking from Pennsylvania, USA - Cold Stream Run_MetaG_CSR_2013 (SPAdes)... | ecosystem: Environmental > Aquatic > Freshwater >... | reverse complement strand
CGCGCGGCACAGCAATGTTGTTTACATGGTTTCGGGTGTCACACACCCGCATATTTTGAGGCGCGAGGGTGACAAGTATCGCGATTTCCTGCAGAACCTCGCCAAGGAGCTTGGCGTCGAAGGCAGCGTCATCTTCCGCAACCGTTTCGTCAGTCCCGAGGAAATGATCGAATTGATTGGCGCCGCCGATATCTACATCACGCCCTACAAGCACAAGGCTCAAGTCGTTTCTGGTACTCTCGCCTATGCGTTGAGCGCCGGTAAAGCCATCATCTCGACGCCCTATTTGCACGCGATTGAACTCCTGGACCAGGAACGCGGAGCACTTGTACCTTTTGATGATCCAGAGGCAATCGCCACAAAAACAGTCGAACTCCTGGACAACGGCACAGAACGGCACGCGATGCGCAAGCGCGCCTATCTTTACGCTAGAGACATGGTTTGGAATCGGGCAGCTCAGAAGTATATGAAGAGTTTCGAACGAATCTACAACGAGAGATTACGAACGCCTCGCGCGACTTTTTCCGCCCAGAACACGGAAAAGTCTCTCGATCGCCTCCCTTCCGTAAAGCTCGATCACTTGCGCCGACTGACCGACCATACAGGAATCATCGAGCACGCGGTTTTCGTGGTTCCCAACTTTCCAGAAGGCTACTCAACCGACGACAACGCCCGAGCGCTGATCGTAGCGATTCTTCTGGACGCGTTCGGGACCGGCGTACCGGGGGGGGCCTCTGATTTGGCCTCCCGTTACCTGGCCTTCCTTTGGCTTGCTTTTGACCCCGCCACAAAACGGTTCAGAAACTGCTTGAGTTACGAACGTCATTGGCAGGAGCCAGAAGGCTCGGAAGACAGTCACGGGCGCGCGTTGTGGGGATTGGGGACGGTCCTCGGCAGATCCAAGGACGCGGGCCTGCGCGGAGCAGCCGGCCGCATGTTTGAACTTGCAGTGCCCGCCGCGCTCGAATTCAAAAGCCCTCGGGCCTGCGCTTTTGCCTTGCTCGGAGTGCAGGAATATCTGGACTCGTTCCCGGGAGATCGCGCCGCTCTCGCCGCCTCCGATGCGTTGGCAAATCGGTTGTTGAACGCCTACCGCGCGCACCGTTCCGAGGATTGGAAGTGGTTTGAGAATGGGCTCGCTTATTCGAACGCTCGTTTACCCCAAGCTCTAGTGCGAGCCGGCGTGCGCGCCGGGAACGATGAAATGGTTGCTGCGGGGCTCGAAGCATTGGATTGGCTCGTCGCCTTGCAACACTGCGAAGTAAAGGGTCATTTCGTGCCCATCGGATCGCAAGGTTTCTATTCCAAGACCACTGAGAGGGCGCGCTTCGACCAGCAACCCGTTGAGGCCTGCGCGGCCGTTTCCGCATGCTTGCAGGCATATCGCGCATCAGGCAAGGGCCGTTGGCGCAAGGAAGCATGGTCCGCTTTCAATTGGTTCTTGGGTGACAACGATCTCCAGATCGCACTGTACGATCCCTCTACCGGCGGTTGTCGAGACGGTTTACACCCCGACCGCGCAAATGAGAATCAGGGTGCAGAATCTACCCTGTCCTTTCTTATGGCGCTCCTGGAAATGCGCAAGTTGGAAGAAGCGGACGGCACGGGGAACAAGCTGTAACCAATATGGCAGTAATCTCCAGCCTAAGCAGAATTTCGAGGGATCAAATTCATGAGTGTCGTGAAATCCGCAGTCAAAGCAACGATAAGTCAATACGAAACGCTCTTTAGCCGGTATCCTGGCAATCCCATCTTGACGGGCAAGGATTGGCCCTATTCCATCAATAGTGTTTTCAATGCCGGCGCAACGCTTCTGGCGGACGGCTCAACTCTGCTGCTTTGCCGCGTGGAGGATCGCCGAGGACTCTCGCACCTTTGTGCGGCACGCTCGGTAAACGGCGTCGATGATTGGCAGATCGATCGCGAGCCCACGCTTTTTCCCAATCCCGAGCAATTCCCCGAGGAAGTGTGGGGAATTGAAGATCCACGCATCACCTACGTGCCCGAACTCAAAAAATTTGCGGTGGCTTATACATCCTATTCTCGCGGTGGTCCCGGAGTGTCTCTGGCGCTCACAGAAGATTTTCGCAGCTTCGAAAGATTTGGTGTCGTCATGGTGCCGGACGACAAGGATGCAGCGCTTCTACCGCGCAGGATTAACGGCTACTGGGCTTTGATCCATCGGCCCATGACACCCCTGGGAGCTCACGTTTGGATCTCGTACTCTCCCGACTTGCGGCACTGGGGGAATCATAAGCTCATGCTGGAAGCCCGCCGTGGTGCCTGGTGGGATGCCAACAAGATTGGCATGTCGCCTCCTCCAATCGAAACTCCTAGAGGCTGGCTCATGATTTATCATGGCGTCCGCAGGACTCCTTCAAGTTCTATCTACCGGTTGGGGCTGGCGCTCTTCGATCTTCAAGAGCCGGATAAGTGTCTAGTCCGAGGAGATTCTTGGATGTTTGCACCCGAGGCGGAATACGAACGTCATGGCGATGTTCAGGACGTAGTCTTTCCGTGCGGCTACACGGTGGCGGCCGATGGCGACACGATCAATCTGTATTACGGAGCTGCTGATTCCAGCATTGCTCTGGCGCACGGCAGCATCCGCGCGCTCTTGACCTGGCTCGATGCCAACGGCCACTCAGAACACAGTAGCGACCGGCGTCACAAATGATCGCTTCTTAGGAGTCGCTTCGGTTACTTCAACTTCGGCGCATCGATCTGGCGGGCGCGCACAATGAATCGCTTCGGCGCGGGCCCTACATGGTAAAACGGAAAACAGGTAATAAACGTCAGGTCGTGGCCACTCGTTGTTTGCAATACCTGAATATTCGTGGGAGCCACAACTTCCATGGATTCCACCACGTATTTGAAGTCTTGTCCGACGGTCTTAAAGCGGATTTCGTCGCCAACTTGAATATCGCGCAGCGGACGAAAGAGTGTGTCGCGGTGACCCGCCAATGCGACATTGCCCCATTCGCCCGGTAGCGCTGATTTCGTCAGGTGGCCCACAGCATGCCGCAAGCTCGCGGCGGAATCGCCTTGCACCACAATGGCGGTCAGTCCAAGCCGTGGCACTTGAATTTCCCCGATGACCTCACCCTCTGCCAAGAGATGTGGTTCCAAAAGCGGGCCCCGTTGCTCGAATTTCTTGATCTCGAGGGCCTGATAACGGTGGGAATCGGCAAAGACGAACCCTGCGTATCCTAAAGAGAGAATGCCGAGCGCGAGAAAAAAGTAGCAAGCTCCGAGCAAGATGCCCCGCGGCGCTGATGCGGCTACTCTCGTTGCGTTCGGAAGAGAATTCATCTCGTCCCCGTTCCCAACTCGGCGGTGGGCCGCTTCTCTGGCGCAAGCGAGTAACCCTGCCGGGTTCGCACGCGCAGGCTGCCGCGCCCTTGCGCTGTCACCTTCACTTCGATTTTTCGAAAGGCGTCCACGCGCTGCATGTTCGGCGGTGGGTATCCCAGCGAGTATTGGTCGCGCAGGTCGCGTGCGATTTCCGTGGACACCTTTGCTACGGATTCGCCAACTTGCGGAAAGTACGCGACGCCTCCCGTATCGTTGCAAAGCCGGCGAAGTAATTTCGGATTTTCTTCTGTGTCATCTGCGCCGACCAGGCCAATGGCGTAAATCATGGCCTGCGATTGCCGCGCCTGCGCCAGCATCTGCGAGTATTTCAGATGGCTGGCGTTGTCGCCGCCGTCGCTAATAATAATCAGCGCCTTCTTCCCCAAATGTCCGTACTGCAAGTGCTTCAGCCCCTCGCTGACGGCATCGTAGAGCGCCGTTCGTCCACGCGCCGTAACCGCTGCCAGGGCCGCCTCCAGCTCTTTCGGGTCGCTCGAAAACGCCTTGCCCTTCATCAGCTCGATCAAGACATCATCATTGAAATCCACGACGAACATTTCATCTAGTGGATTGCTGGAATGCGCAAACGTATAGACTGCACTTGCAACTTCGCGGAGCTTCGGCCCCATGCTCCGGCTGTGGTCCACCACCAGCCCAACGGTTACCGGCGTATCTCCCTCTTCGAATACCGTGAGCTCCTGGAGTTGTCGGTCTTCATAGACCTGGAAATCCTGTGGTTTGAGGCCCGCGATGAATGCTCCGCGTTTGTCCGTCACTCTCACAGGCAACAAGACGAGATTGGCGGACACCGAGATCTTTGCCTGGGCTTCCCTATTTACAGACAAAGAGTTCGTCGCCAGAGAAGGAGGAAAACCGAAAATGCCGGCGAAAAACAAAAATGGAGCAAGGAACAGATGTCCTTTGCCCGGCTTTTTGCTGCGCAAACTGGGAGTGAGAACCACGAGAAGACTTTCTCGCGGCGCGCGACGTGACCCTGAGATCACGTCCGCGGCGCGCAGAATTACACTCGCTTACGATGCGAGCTTGAGGTAAAGCTTCAGTCCGAGCGCAAGGCTGATGGACAATCCACCCAGCAGCGCGATCAGCGGCATGGAGCTTGCTGTATGCGGCAGTTCTTCGGTTTCCTTGACGGCGACTGGCGCGGGAGTTGCGACGGTGGCGACCGGCGGCGCAGTCTGGATGACCGTGGCTACTTCCACTTCTTTCTGGTCGGGAGTTACGGCGACGATCGGAGCCGTCTTGATCACGGTTTCATCAAGAGTTTCAACGGCAACGGCCGGAACGGCGATTTGTGCCGTCTGCGCAAGCTGAATGGCGCGAACCTTTGGGTACACAAATTCCTGTCCGAAATTGTTGCCAGGATAGAACCAGGCGCGCAGGGCATCTGGAGCATCGCCTGGGCGTTCGCTGAACTTCATGACCGTGTCACCGGTCGGCTTCAAGCGATAATCATTGATAGCGAGGATGGTGGTGATCAACTGGCTGCCGTCCGCATTGAAGATCTGAACGATGTGGCGGTCGGCTGGAGAATCCAGAAGCACAAACGTGTACGTCCCGGCGGGAAGAATTTTCCCCGGAACCTCCACGGCCTGGCTAAAGGTAACGACGGTCTTCTTGTTCCATTCATCAGCGCGCGCGCTGGGCAGCACTGTGGCGCCCAACATCGCGACTGCTAGAAAACAAAATACTGCTTTTACATTTTTCATCCGAATTTCCTCCTGAAACTTGTGCGGCTTTTCTCTGTCTGTCTGCGTAGGACAATGCCGAGACGTTCTGATGTGCGGTGATGGGGTCTGGCGAAAGTCTTTTTGTTTTTTCCTACAAACTCATCTTAGATGCCAACCCAAGCAGAGTCTGTTCGCTTACGCACACATTTGGATTTAGTTTCGGAATTGCTGGCTTTACCGCCGTCTGTGTTCTCAGCATGGTTTTCTGTTCTTAAATTACCAGCCGTCGATATTCTGTTTCGAGGTCCAGGAGCGTTCGAGCGATCCCTCGACCCCTTCGCCCCGGGCCAGATGATTGCGTGGATTGCCGTGATCGCGACGAGAACTTAGTTCAGGTAGAAGCTGATGGCAATGCGATCGCCGGGATATCGGCGGTTGAACAGATAATATCCATCACCGTAGTAGTCCACGTATACGTCATCGCTGTCGTACCAATCGTCTGACCAGTATTCCGGCCACGGGTCAACCAGACCGAACCAGTAGCCGCCGTACTGGAAGCGGCGATGTCCGCCCACGTACATCACGGGGAGACTGTAAATGCGGAAACCGTGATCCTGGCCATAGTAGCTGCGGAAGCGGTCGTCCGGAACTCGATAGCCGTTGTATCCGCCCCGCTGCTGCCAGTTGCGATGTTCAGACTGCCAGCTATGAGCGCGATCCCCCTGCCACGCGACCTGCTGCACGTGCACCTGTTCGGGGCTCCGTTGTTGTGCAGACCTGTTGTCCTGCTGTTGACGCTGTTGACCATGCTGCACGATGGCTTGCTGCTGATGTTGTTGGCGTTGATCCTGCTGCCCTTTGGCCTGCTGCTGCCGTTGCTGATCTTGTTGCCGATTGGACTGTTGCTGCTGTTTCGCGGTGTTGTCCTGCTGCTGACTCTGCTGGCGTTGTTGATCCTGCTGCCCTTTGGCTTGCTGCTGCCGTTGCTGATTTTGTTGCCCCTTGGCTTGTTGTTGCTGTTTTGCAGAGTTGTCCTGTTGCTGATGTTGTGGGCGTTGCTGATCCAGCTGCCCCTTGGCTTGCTGCTGGTGTTGCTGTTGCGGGGGCTTAGCTTGCTGCTGCTTTTCAGGCTTAGCCTGTTGCTCCTGTTTCGCGGGCTTAGCTTTCTCATCCTGTTTTTCCTGCTTGGCGTCAACCGGAGCGGCAATTCCGAGAAGCAGTAGAAGCGCTGTTGTACTAATGATTCCAATTTGTTTCATGATGTTACCTCCATTGCATCTACTTGTGCGCCTATCACTCATCACATAGGGCGCTTCAACTGTCAGGTCCGTACTTGTCTTCAATTTATTGCGTACTGAATCTGATCTGTTTGCTCGTCACCCAACGCGGATTCGCGAGAGGGAGTGGAACAAGCCAAAAACGTCCAAGAGCCACAACACCACGGCAATCACCACAACGGCGTTCAAGATCGACTTGATGCTGCCTGCCATGGGAATGAAACGATTTACAAGCCACAGCAGAACTCCAACAACGATTAGTGTTAGGAGTATTTGAAGGAGAGGCATTCTTTTTACCTTTCTGTCTTTGCTGCGAGACACGTCTACTGTGCGCGTGGACCGCTCCCTGGGCTGACTCGTGCGGTGAGAGCCTTGACTCACGTCAATCCAAACCAGGGCCGGAGTGCTGTTTCGGAATGGCCATGCGATTCAGGTGTTGTTCGATGTCCTCAGCGCTTGTATGGGTTGGAGACTTAGCTGGAGAAGATGGACTGGCCAACACGGCAGTCCTTTTTATTACAAGACAATCTTGGACTCCACAACGATGCGCGTCTGTTCATTTGGATACAGTTTTACAGTTTGTTTGAAAAATCGCGGAGGTCCAATTGCAGCATGGCCTTGAAGTGCGTCAAATGCGGATTCGATCAAAAAGCTCGGCTGGATGCCCGCTCACATGGTGCCGCGCGAAGGAACTCTAGTTCATCGAAACGGGCCACTCAAGCAGGTTCCGTCGGGGCAGCCTGTTTTGGCGAAAGCCACAAATTAATTCTTCGCTAACGTCATTGTGACGCTTGATTGCGACGGCCGCGAGGCACATTGCTCGTTCGATCCACTGAAGTTCACTGGCGTTTGGGCTTCGCGCAACACTGCTGTACATCTCCAGAAACCCCAGCAGTTCGTCACTCTGGTCAAACACTCCCTCCGAACAAAAAGTGTACAAGCCAAAAAGCGCTGCATTCCTCGCAATTGCCTCAAGATCTCCTGCATCATCCCCTGGGAGAGAAATGAGCGAAACCACATTTCCAATCTGACAATCGAGAACGCTGCAGATTTCATTCAGCACTTTCGGAAGGGGCGCACGAGCAGAAATCGCTTGAATCACATGCTCTTCCAAACTCGACGCAAATTGAACTTTTTCTTCTGCATGGTGATCCGTCTTCCGTCTCTGTATCTTGCCGCCTGAGCTGAAATCATATTCGTTCATCGGAGCTTCCCCCTTTCCACCTCTATCCCAATCTCATCCCACTTTCATGACGGTCACGAGTTGTGGGAGCGCCCCTACTTGCCGCGCTCCCTCGGACACTTGCCTATTGAGCCTTTGCCTTTCGTAGCTCAGTGGTTAACGCCCCTCGTGGTCGTGATCCGGATGCGCGTGGCGCCAGTTCCAATACGCCCTTTGCTCCTTCACTTTCAATTCCACAAAGGGGTGATACTCTCTGTGCTTCTCCCCGAGGTAGACCCGAAAGGATCGGTCCTCGTTGTCATCCCAGTTGTGATAGTCCTTGTGGTCGCGGTCATAGACCTTGTTGCGGTCTTTGTCGTCTCGATGGTTTTCTTCCTGGCGTCCGTTGTCCTGCGGCTGGCCCGCTGCGTTCATTGCCGAGGGTGCCGCCAGAGCTGCGCTCAGAACAAAAAAACTGAATATATGTTGATACCTGCGTTGCATGTTGTCTTCCTCCTGGCTTTGCAATTCCTGCACACAATCCCTGGCCAACTCCGAGTATGCTGCGCTTCCGCCAGAGGCGATGTTCGATACCGCACACTGCTCCTGACGATTCAAGTACAGCCCTACCGGGAACAAGCCTGGCTGTCGAACTTGTCTTACCCCGCTCGCGCAGATCTTGACCGCTGCTCCTTCATGGCATAGAGCGCCCTGTCCGCCGCGTATAACAGTGTTCCCACGTTTTCGGCATCCTTCGGATAACTAGCGACTCCCACACTTACGGTAAGCGCCGGTGTTTCGGAGTCGCCAGCGAGAAGCTCGCATATTCTTCTCGCCACCAAGGTAGCGGCAGCCGCACCCGTCTCCGGCAGGACCAAGGCAAATTCATCGCCGCCTTGCCGCGCCGCAGTGTCTACGGACCTGCAGCAGTCCGAAAGAATCTGCGACAGCCTGCAAAGTGCTCGGTTCCCTACCAGATGCCCCAAGCGATCATTGATCGCTTTTAAACCATCGAGATCCAGCAAAAGCACCGAGAATTCCCTCTCGGTTCGCTTTGACCTGCAGATCTCGGCATGCAGCACTTCGAAAAGCCGGCGATGGTTGGCCAGTCCCGTCAGCGAATCGCTCAAAGCCTGGCGGCGAAGATGATCCTCCAGCGCACGCTGTTCGGTGACATCAACCGCGATGATTTCATAGCCAGCAAAAACTTCATGCTCGTCAAAGACGCCTCGCCCGCTCAGTCGCGCCTTCAGACTCGTCCCGTTTTTCCGTTTCCATTCGATTTCGACAGGCTCGATTCTCACTGACTCAGGAGAGCTTCCGGCCATTGGACCGCCGCGCCCCAGATCGAGAGAGATTTCGGACGTGCGATTCGCCATCAGCAGTTCCTCTCTGGATCCGTAACCAAGCATTGCCACAAGCGCCTGGTTGACATCCAGAAATTTCCCCTCCACATCGCATCTGCATATTCCATAAGCAGGATTTTCCACTAGCGCCCGGTACAAGGATTGCGAATGCCTCAGAGCTTTTCCGGCCTCTTCCAACTCCGCGCGTAGTTTCCTTTCGTTCAAAACTCGCCGGACGGTCATCGGCAATTGCGCTAGATGCTGCTGCTCGACGTAGTCGAACGCTCCGTCCGCAGTCAGTTGGGCAAGGGATTCGTTGGCCATGGAAGTAATCACAAAGATCAGTGGAACTTCCTGAGCTGTCTGATGCAGGAGTTGCAAGGCCTGGGATCCCTTCCATCTCGGACTGGGATACTCCGCAACCACTACATCGTAAATCTGCAGGCGCAGCTGTTGCGCACACTGGGACAGGGTCAAAACCAAATCGGAACTGATCGTGAATTGCGCCTTCTTGAGTTCTTCCAGGCAGTTGTCCACTACGTCTGCATCACGGTGGATAAACAGCACTGTAAGGGGGCGGCGGCGGTGTGCGCCAGAACTTTCCAATCGGAAATTCCTACGGGCCGAGTGCAACTCGTTCTGCGCCAGATTCGTCATGGAAGCAAACACGCACGACCCGCTTTGACCGTCCTTGGACATACATAGCGAACGGCCCCGAGTTGGCGTCTGTCTTCCTCACCATAAGTAGCCTTGGCAATGGCGTCTGTTCCATTTTGAACAGTTGCCGTACCTGACGAGTCGGCCCTCCTCCCGGCGTCAAGCGGTAATAAAAATACCCGCTTTTCTAAAATGACGATTTGAAGAACATTTGGTGTCCAATTCGGTACATACGTCGCCTTTGTCAATCGTGGAGCATGGCTTGGCAAGCGAGATGTTCCCTAAGGAGAGCCGCCGTGATCACTTGCCCGCTGTGCCAAAGTAGGAGAATTCATCAATCGAAACGAAAAGGGATCCTTGAACACATAGTTCTGGCCATGATTCTCATCAGGCCGTACCGCTGTGAAAAATGCGACAATCGATTTTTCCGCCGATCGCCTTCGACAGCCCCCAATGCATCCAGGTCGACAACGACCTCATAGCCGAAATTCGCGCAGTCTGAGGGACCTTCTGCGAATGTTCCAAAGCGGACAGACCGAGATGGTCACACCGGTATTAAATGGAGACGATAGAAGCGCCATCGCGTCCAGGAGTCGAAGATGTCTTTATATGGATCTGAAGCCGTCAATTTGAGCAGTCATCGGCGAATATTGGGTATTTGCTGGGTCGTATATGGGATTGTTCGCTTCCTAGCGGGAATCTGGCTCATTCTGTTTAGCGGGACTTCGACGGTCATGTTTGGAGCGCTGCTGACGCGGGTACCTAATCCGTTTGCGTTGATGGGTGATTTTCACGTCATCTACGCATGCTTGGTAGTTCTGTCATTCGCTTGCGGCCTTTTCGGAATCCTGGCCGGTCTGGCACTCCTGGCCAATCAACAGGCGGCACGCCTGCTGGCAGTTGTTGCTTCTATCTTGTCTGTATCTGAAATCCCGTTTGGGAGCACTCTTGGAATTTACACCTTGGTCGTTTTACTTCCACCGTCCCGTGATATTTCGCCCATCCGTTCCTAAAAAGCGCCTTTCAGAAGCCCACTTTCTTTGGAAACGTGTTCTATCGCACAGTATTGAGCCTCACAAAGGCCTGATACTCGGGTCTCGAATTGTTTTGCGAAGGAGACTCATGTTCAAGTTTTCGAGTATCACCCTAGCAGTAGCCATCACGCTTGGCGCATCGGCGCAAGCGCAATCCCAAACGCAAGTGCCAGCAGACTCCGGCAATCCCACACCTACGTATCGGATCAACGTGGTCAGCCGCACGACCCGCGCGGTGAGCTACAGACACCGCAGGGGAGCGACAAAGATCGATTTTCAAGGCACTGATTTGATGCCCTCCGCGGCCGGTGAGGCCAAAGTCGAGAGCAAGCGCGGAGCGCTGGAAGTTGAAGTCGAATTTTCCGGTTTGGACAAACCCACGAGCTTCGGCAACGAATATCTCACTTATGTTTTGTGGGCGATTTCTCCCGAAGGCCGTCCGGTGAACATTGGCGAAGCATTGGTGGGCGATAACCACCGCAGCAAGCTGGACGTAACCACGGACCTCCAGGCTTTCGCAATGATCGTCACCGCGGAACCTTACTATGCCGTGCGCCGTCCCAGTAACGTCGTGGTCCTCGAGAACTCCATTCGCCCGGATACCGTCGGAGCCACCGAGGTCGTGGATGCCAAGTTTGAATTGATCGATCGCGGCGGCTACATCCCTAC
>Ga0209067_10002358_pt1 | contig 11215 bp, 9 predicted proteins | sample ColStrG_CSR_2013_FD_187199 | JGI IMG/M metagenome (GOLD analysis project Ga0209067, IMG submission 187199) | Freshwater sediment microbial communities in response to fracking from Pennsylvania, USA - Cold Stream Run_MetaG_CSR_2013 (SPAdes)... | ecosystem: Environmental > Aquatic > Freshwater >... | reverse complement strand
CTCCGAACTTCCGGGATGGGGGGATTCTGTTGAAGAAGGCGGCTGCTGGCGCGGGTGTTGGCGGGGCTGTGCCGAAGCAGCCCGCCCCCTCAGGCCATTGCGGGCGTCGTTTGCGGGATCAGCTTGGCGAGTTTGCGCAGGTTCTGGGCGGTGGCGGCGAGGAGGAACTCGTCATGGGCGCCGCAGGGGCCTCGCAATCGCAATCGGTCAAGCTTCAGGATCCGTTTGAGGTGGGCGAACAGCATCTCGACCTTCTTTCGCTCGCGGCGTGAGACGAGGTACGCCTCGGTCTGGGCGATTGCCCTGGCACGATCGCGGGCGGCTTCGTGGATGGAGCGGGTGACCTTGCGGGCCGGATCCCTGGGGCAGCACCGGGCTTTCAGCGGGCAGACGTCGCAGTCGCGCTTGGCGGCGCGGTAGCGGATGGTGTCGTCGCTGAGGGCTTCGGGTCTTGGCGTCCTGAACGGACGTCGCCGCCTCTGCAGCTGCTTTCCCGCCGGGCAGGTGTAGGCGTCAGCGGCCGGGTCATAGTGGAAGTCGGCGCGGGACAGGGTCCCGTCAACCCGGTCGGATTTGTCGATGACGGGCACGTGCGGCTCGATGTTCTGGTCGTTGACCAGCCAGTTCAGCATCGCCGCCGAGCCATAGGCCGTGTCCGCAGCCAGCCGATCTGGATGCAGATCGAACCGCTCCCGGGCGCGAACGATCATGGTCTTGCAGGCGGTCACTTCGGCCTGGCGGATGGCGGTGGACGCCTCGACGTCGACGATGACCGCATGCTTCAGATCGATCAGATAGTTGGTGGAATAGGCGTAGAAGGCCATACCGCCGTTGGCGCCGGTCCAGCGCGAGGCGGGATCGGCAGGCGCGAGATACTTGGGCACGACCGGCGTCGCGCCCCCGAATGCGGCGTCGTCCAGAACCGCCAGGTACTCCTCGACCGCGCGGTTTGTCACCGTGCCGTCCAGGCCCTTGGCACCGTCGGTCCCGCTCTGCCGGTTGGCGTCGGCCTTGATCAGGCTGGCATCGGCGGCGAAGCCTTCGCCGCCCACCAGGCCTTCGGCCATGCACCGGCGCACGACGGTCTCGAACAGCTGGCGTAGCAGGCCGCTGTCCCGGAAGCGGCCGTGGCGGTTCTTGGAGAAGGTCGAATGGTCGGGAACCTCGCCGTCGAGGCCGAGCCGGCAGAACCAGCGATAGGCCAGATTGAGGTGGACCTCGTCGCACAGCCGACGCTCCGAACGGATGCCGAAGCAATAGCCCACTAGGAGCATCCGGATCAGCAACTCTGGATCGATCGAGGGCCGCCCTGTTGAACTGTAGAACGGTGCTAGATGCGCCCGCACGCCGTCCAGGTCCACGAACCGGTCGATCGCCCGGAGCATGTGATCGGCTGGCACATGCCGGTCCAGCGAGAACTTGTAGAACAGCGCACCTTGATCGACTTGCCGGTCACCCATCATGCGACACGCTCCAGGTCTACATACCTAAATAGAATCAGTCTTCTAGGGTGCAGGCAAGCTGGAGTTTTTCAACAGAATCAGCCCATAACAGAAGTTGGCCACCTAGCTCTCTCGCACGCCAAGTGCTCGCTCTACCGCATCCCGCAACCCGACCGTCTCGAGACCGCACTGACCAACAACCTCAGTGCACAACCGCAGAAACTCCCCGCTAGACGTCGGCGGTTCGCCGATGAGTACGTCCGACTTCTGGGCCAGCTTCGAGATGTGGTAGAGACGGATTTGGTCACGCGGACGCCCGCCCTTGTTGGATCGGTTTTCTTCCAACCAGTCCTCAACGGGCTGATGAATCCGCCGCAGCATGTGGCCGAGCAGTTCCGGGCCAGCAGCGACGCCCTGGGCCTGCCGTGCGAATGCCGTTCCCACTTCAAAATCCCGGCCCGACAGATATTCGAGCCCGTCAACAGCCAATGTCGTCCCGAGAATCCGCTCAATCTCGGTCACGGTCAGCATGTTTCCGATCGCGGCCGCGGCTGCGTGTGGCAGGGCCTCGCTGAGCTCGGGCAGATGATCACGCACGACCATTTCCAGCTTGCCCAAGGCCTTGGAAAAGGCCTTAAGCGCATCGACCAGTTCACGGCGCTCGTCCCGTGTCGCCGATCGATCGGCAAACGCCTGAACGTCCGCCTCAACATGCTGCAACAAGATCCGGAGCTCGTGCGCCTGGTTGGCGTTGAGGCCGAGATCGCCGACCAAGTCATTCCAGTCGGTGGCATCGGGAAGCCGGAATGTCGGCCTATCGTCGGACGTCATTTTGACCCTCCCGGATGTCTGCAATGACCTCGAGCAGCGACCGCTGCGCCTGCAGCCCCGTGGCCTGGATGTAGTGCCGCTCAGTGGTGGCGAAGGTGCGGTGCCCAAGAACTGGCGCCGCGACCCGGACGTGGGCCGGATCTGTGATGGCCAGGGTCGTGGCCGCGGCGTCACGGAACAGGTGGGGGTTCATGGCATTGCCGAAGGCGTTACGGGTGCGCAGCTCGATCCGGCCGGACAGCCCCTCCTGGCTCATGGGCGAGCTATCCTCGGAGACCCACACCGCGCCCTCGAGATCGGCCTTCCAGCGCCCCGTACGGGCCGCCAGGACCGGCCTCCAGACCGAGAGGTAGGTCCGCATGGGTTCGACCAGAATATCGGCCAGGCGGGCCTCGTAGGGCGCGCCGGACTTTGTCTCGTCCCCGCCAAACACGATCAGGAAGCCGGTCGGCTGGGAGATGAGGTTTCGCCCCAGCCGGAAGCCCGCGAGGTTGCGCCGTCGGACCGGGTGCAGCGCGAGAAACGCGATGATCAATCCGTCCCGGAATGCCAGGACGTGATCGAGATCCCGAGGATCGGTGGCGCTCCGCATCAGCTGCAGACCGAGGTTCACCAGCTCGTCCGAAGTCCGCAGGTGGACCTTGCTGCGGATCGGGCGGGATTGAGAGCGGATCACGGAAATGGCGCGGCGGATATAGCAGTCGCTGAAGCTTGGATCCATCACGCGTGCGATGACCGCCAGTTCCTGCAGCCGGTTGATCCGGGTGCTGGTCCCATTGCCCGCGTTGCGAAGGCGTTCCTCATAGGCCTTGACGCGGGGGGTCGTAATCCGCTCGCCCGGCACTAGCTGGAGCGCGGCCGGGTCATGATCGGCGAGGAAGGTCAACCAGCGGCCGTAGCCCTTGGCGTACTTGCGGATCGACGCCGGCCGCATATCGTTCAGCTCCCCGCCCTCGTCGTCGAACAGGGAGGCCGGCTTGCAGGCCAGGCGCCACCGGCGCTGATCCTCGGCGGGCCAGCGGTCGACGGGCAGGCACAGCACGGCGTCGATCGTCCGCATCAGGCGACCCTCCGCCGCGCACGGGGCGGCGCCGCAGGTGCGCTCCGCAGGCCCCCGACCACCGACTGGAAGTGCTGGCCGGCGGTCACGGTTTCTTCGCCGGTGTAGATGGCCAGCGTGGTGGCGATGGATTTGTGTCCGAGGATCCGGCTGACCGTCGCGTAGTCGCCGGGATTGCGGTCGAGATAGATCTTGCCCGCGGCGTGACGGAACAGATGGGTGTTCATCGCGACGCCCAGGTATTGCATAACCTTTTCGCTGATCTGACGGCTCAGGGTGGACTCCTGCTTGGGCTCCCCGGTCGGCCCCGGGAACAGGGCGGTCGACGGCGCGTCGATCAACAGGTCGCGGTACTCCTTGCAGTACCAGGCGATGAGGTTGGCGACCTCGGCGGGCACCTGCATGTGGATGGGGTTCGTGTTCTTGACCTCGCCCTCCTCGATGCAGACGAAGACCTGACCGGCCTGCTCGCTGAAGTGCCGGACGAGATCGAGCTTGGTCAGGTTGCGCACCCGCATGGGGATTGCCTGCTCGAGGGCGATGGCGACCGCGATCTGGGCGGTGATGGCGTCGGGGATTGTCTTGTGGCCGCCGGTCTTCAGCTCCCGGACCATGCGGTAGGGAAGGTCGTAGAAGTTCCACACGAAGGCGGGATCGTTGAACGGCTGCAGGCGCTTGCGGTTCTTCGTCGTCATACCCTTCTGGCGGATGGCGACCTTTGCGCAGACCCGCCGGATCTTCACCAGCTCGGCGTCATCCACCTTCACCCAGTGCTGGGCGACGGCCTTCAGGAAGTTGGCCATGTTAGACGCGGCGCCAGCGTGACCGCCCTCGCCGCGATCACGGACATGGGTCAGGATGACCTTGATGGCGTCCAGATGTGCAAGGTCGGCGAGGCCATTCAGCGTCTCGATTGCGACTCCTTCCGCCACCAGGGCTGAGGCCGCGACCCGCGCCTGGTACTCCCGGTTCTTCAGCGTAGACTCCCGAACGGCCCGCGTGGGCCCCTCCTCGTCGATGTCCACCCCGGACAGGCGCCGCAGATAGGCGTCCACATCGATCTTGAGGGAGGCCGGAAAGTCGGACCAGGGTTGGACATAGACCTTGCGCCGATCCTCGCGGTCGATTTCCAGATCCGGCCAGCCGGCAACCTCGCCATGGCATTTGTTCCAGGCCCACACGATCCCGTCCCAGGTCTTCTCCGGCCCGGACCGCAGGCGGTTCTCCATGATCTGGTCGCGGAAGGCCACGAGATCGGCTAGCGTCACGGTGCTCGGTTCAACACCCCGGGCGCTGAGGAACCGCAGCATGGCCAGCAGCTTGTAGCGGCGGGCCTGCGCAAGTCCGGCGACCAGCGCCGCCCACGCGGCAGAGACCGGCGTAGTCTGCTGGGACGGCATCATCTCCACCTTCAGTTCCAGGCACCGGCTGACCAGGGACCGCACGTTGTTCCACCGCAGCCGACTGATCCCCAGCGCCTCCGGCGACACATCTTCCAGCCGACGGCGAAGCAGCTTCGGCTCGAGGGGGATGTCCGCCAGCGGAAGGCGGATCGCCTTGGCGGCCGTGTTCAGGGCAGAGATCCGGTCCCGCTTCTGGGTGTCCGAAAGAGTCGCGTCGGCGCGGAGGACCTCGACGAGGTCGGCCAGGGACGGCTTGGAGGGGGTCGTGGAGCTCATTTCGACCACGTGATGACAGCGGCGGACATTAGCGGAAAATCGTGACAAGGGCAAGCGCACAATGCAGTTTGAATGCGACTTGCCTTAATCACGATTATATTTTTGACATTGTTTTCATGAGAATTTTCCAGACCGCACCAGCGCGTCCAGAGCCTCAGCCGGGACACGGACCACGCGCCCGATCCGGACGCTTGTGAGCGTCTCGGCAGCGATCCAGCGAGACACCGTGCGGGTCGAGACCTGCAGGCGCTCGGCAACGTCGGGGATGGTCAGGAGCGTAGGCTGCGGCGCTGCTGGGCCGGGGTCTGCCGGCGGCTTGGGTCGGCCGACAGACGAAACATCCCGCGACCGCAGCCAGTCCGGAAGGACGCCGACGCCAGTGTTAGGCGGGGTTTGCGGGTCGAAGATCCTGCGCGATCGAGACATCGCTTGACAATTCCCCACGGCGAACTCTTGAGCATCCGCAGAACCGTTCAGAATTCAGCGCAGGATCCGCGAACTGATCCCCGCGGGTCGGGCGGCGGCAACGACTGACCGTCACCGTTAGGTGCTTCCGGTTCCCGGGCTTGCCGACTTCAACGCCACAAGGTCCACCAGCGCAGACACGCCACGGTGTCCGGCGCCTTCTTCGATTACCGCGTCATAGGCCCTAAGCTCGATGATCTCCAGGTCGGAGAAGGCGTCACGCAGCATCGCCTCAGTATAGAGGTTCTCGAGGTTTGATGGCCCGCCCGTCCGATACTCGAGTTGCCGCGGGCCGTATCCTTCGATCAAAAGAAGCCCCCCGGGTTTCAAGGCCCGTTTCATCCCATCGAAGATCCTGGGTCGGAGGTCCGGACCTGCGAACTGGATGAAGATCCCTGCGACCACATCGAACTGCGCGTCGGGAAAGGGCCACACACCGAGGTCCGCAAGCTCCAGCCGCAGGCTGACGCCTCGCTGCTGGGCAAGCCTTGCGGCCTTTTGCTGGGCCACGGCGGACGCGTCCAGCGAAAGAACGTCCAGACCTTGTTCGGCGAGCCATACGCCGTTGCGCCCTTCCCCGTCGGCGACCGCAAGCGCGCTGGCGCCGACCGCAAGCCGCGCGGCCTGGCGCGCGAGAAACGCATTGGGCGCTTCGCCGAACAGGAACGCCTCGCCGGCGTAGCGGGCGTCCCACGAAAAGGGGGGGGCAGCAGTCATGTCGTTGGACCTTTCATCAGGTTTTTTCCTTTCGGATCGTCAGCAGGTCTCCAACCTTCAATCCCGGATCTCTGAGGTTCCGACGTCGAGGTGACGCCGACAGAGTCGACGCGGGACGAGACGATGGCTGACGAGGATGAGCCCCTGACCGGTCCGGTCCAGGCGCTGTTCGAGATTGCCGACGACCCTGCCCTCGGTGGCAGGGTCGAGGCCCTCGGTGGGTTCGTCGAGCACCAGCCACGGCGCCGGCCGGAGAAGCGCGCGCGCGAGGCAAAGCCGCCGCCGCTCCCCGCCGGACAGGTGCGCCCCGGCGCGGCCGGTCCAGGTCATCAATCCGTCCGGCATCGCCGCGACGCGCGACTCGAGTTCCGCCGTCCTCAGGGCCTGCCAGAGGTCGTCGTCTGTCGCCTCCGGATGCCCAAGTCGCAGGTTCTCGGCGATCGAGCCGCTCAGCACCGGTGCATTCTGCGGAAGAAAAGCGAACAAGGCGCGCACCGTCTGGTCCGAAACCTGACAAATCGGGATCCCGGCGATCTCGATTTCCGAGTTCGCCGTCGGGCGCAGCTTCAGCAATTCCTCCAGAAGGCGGGTCTTGCCAACGCCGGATACGCCACAGATGGCGATCCGGTCTCCGACCCGCGCCGTGATGGATCGTCCCGCCGCCGCAAGACGCAGATCCGCGGTGGCGGGAAGCGTCGCGACCGGCGCGGCTGCGGCGTGGCTCTCCAGTTCCGAAAGGCGTGACACCGCCGCCAGATAGGCGCCCCGGCGCTCGGCCGCGCGCAGCAGACCGGCTGCAGCGTCGATTGCCGCGGCCGCGGCCAGGGCCGCCATGGCCACGAGCGCGGCAGATGCGCGCCCCGCGACGAGGATGACGCCCATCGCCGTCAGAGACATGCACAGGGCCTGGAGCGCCGCGACTGCGGCTTCTCCCCGCGCCGCACCGGTTCGGGCGCGGCCAAGCCCGGCGTCGTTTTCCATGATCCAGTCGACGGCCTGATCGGCATAGGCGTAGCAGATCAGTTCAGGCGCTGCGTCCGCGAGGCTGTTGTAACTGTCCTTCAGTCGTCCGATCGCCGTCTGTGCGCGCGCGCTCGACGCCTCTGTCAGTCGTCGATGTAGCCAGCGCCCGCCAAGGGTCTGGACCGTCGCCCCGAGGCACAGGACCGCGACGGGCCACGGCCCGAGAAGCCCAGCCAGCCCCAGGCCCGCGATCAGCGCCAAAACGGCGGACGGTCCCGCAGACCGGCCGACGAATTGATGTTCGATGGCGTCGACATCCTGGACCAGGCGCGATGAAGCGTCACCTGTGGAGAAGCCGAGGGAGATCTCCGGACGGCCCATAGCCAGGGTCTGAAACACATGGGTGCGGAAGGACGCCATCGCCTTGAAGGCTGCGCCGTGCCCAAACAGGCGCTCTGCATATCGCCCGCCGGTCCGGACGATCGCGAGCAGTCGGATGGCTGCGCTCGGCAGGAGGTAGTTGAACGCCATGACAGCGGATACGCCGCCCAATCCCGCTGCAGCGGAGCCGGCGATGAACCAGCCTGACAGACCCAGCAGGAGCACCGACGCTCCAGCCGTCGCGGCGCCCGCAACCGCGGCGGCGAGAAGTCGCCAGACCTGCCGTCGCTGCTGGGCTTTCATCACCGCCAGGAAGGACAATGTATGGCTCATGCCAGTCGAACCACCTGGTGGGCGATCGACGCCAGCGCATCGGAGTGGGTGGCCAGCAGGATGGTTCGACCGCTCCCCATCCGCTGGATCAGGCCGATGAACGCCTGCTCAGCCACGGCGTCAAGATCGGCGGTCGGCTCATCCATAAGCACTACCGGCGCATCCTTGAGCAAGGCCCGCGCCATGGCGATGCGGCGTCGTTCGCCCCCCGACAGGCCCGATCCTCGCTCATCCAGCGGCGCATCCAGCCCGTGAGTCCGGCCCTGCAGCACGGGCGCCAATCCCACCTCGAGCGCGGCGGCTTCGATCTCGCGTCGACGGGCGCCGGGACGGGCAAGTCCGATATTCTCGGCAATGGTCAGCGGCAGGATCATCGGCGACTGGCCAATCCAGGCGAGGGAGTTGGGGTCGGCGCCATCGAGGTCCATTGGGCGCCCGTCGATGGTCACCTTTCCGGACGTGCAGACGGTCAGACCGACGAGCAGCTTCAACAGGCTCGACTTGCCGGAGCCCGTGGCGCCGACAATGGCGGTGGTGCGCCCCGGATCCGCGACAAAGCTGATTGGACCTATGACAGCGCCGCCGTCAAAGGCGATGACCACCCTGTCGAATTGTATCCGCAACGGATGGCTCGCAGCGCTGCCCGACCGGATCGGCGGATCGCCCACGTCCAGTGGCCCCAGCCTCGCGGCGGCGGCCTCTCCCACCTGCTTGTCGTGATAGGCGCTCGCGAGCCGGCGCAGGGGAAGATAGAATTCGGGTGCGAGGGCCAGCACGAACAGGGCGCGCGGCAGATCGAGACGCTCCGGCGCGCGGACAGGCAGAAGTCCCAGAAGGCTGAACCCGGCATAGACCGCAACCAGGGCGACGGCGATGGCGGCGAAGAACTCCAGCGCGGCGGAGGACAGGAAGGCGACCTGCAGAACCGACAGGGTCCTGTCGCTCAGTTCCTCCGCCGATTGCGCGACCACCGCCGCCTCCCGGGACTCCGCCTGATACGCCAGGATCAGAGGTAGCGCGCGGATTCGATCCACAAAGCGGGCGGAGAGCCGCTCCAGGGCGAGGAACTGGCGATCTGCGGCGTCCTTCGCCGCCGTACCCACAAGGGCAAGGATGACGATCAGGGGGATCAAAGTGAGTACGAGGATAAGCGCCGAGACCCAGCTTGCAAACGCGACCGCGGCGAGCAGGATGACCGGCGCGAACGCCGATGCCTGGCGCAGGGGCTGATACCGGGCGAGGAATCCCTCCTGGGCTTCGACCTCCTCGACAACTGCAGCGCTTCGCTCGCCGGCAGCGGCGTCCCTGACGCCGCTCGGCGTCAGGGCGCGCCTGACAACCGCGCGCCGGAACTGGCTGATGACGCCTCGGGCCGCTGATACGCCGAGGTACGACGCGCCGCCCGCGCCGATCGCGCGCATCCCCCCGCCGAGAATCGCGATGGCGGCAAAGCCGACAAGCGCAACGCCCGGACGCGGAAAACACCCGATCGCTCCTGCAAGTCCCAAGGCGAAGCACAGGGCTCCCACAGCGTCCAGGGCCCAGAGCGCGGTCACTTGGGGAGGGGGCGAGGTCGTTTTGGCGATCATTTCCGACGGTCTAGGGCCAGCGCATCAATTCATTGATTGCGATATTGCGCATATAACAGTGTACAATTGATGCGTCGCAAGGAATATGTTTCGTCTCGCGCCTAACAAGCGCCCAGGGAAAAAGGAGTATCCTATGGATCTCGGCGTTGTCGAACTCTCGCGGCTGCAATTTGCGCTGACGGCGATGTATCACTTCCTGTTCGTGCCCCTGACCCTCGGACTCTCCTTCCTGCTGGTGATCATGGAGAGCGTGTATGTGATGACCAAGCGCGAGATCTGGCGCGACATCACCCGCTTCTGGGGAATGATATTCGGCATCAATTTCGTACTCGGCGTCGCCACCGGATTGACGATGGAGTTCGAATTCGGGACCAACTGGTCCTACTACTCCCATTATGTCGGCGACATCTTCGGCGCACCCCTCGCCATCGAAGGCCTCATGGCCTTCTTTCTTGAAGCAACCTTTGTCGGCCTGATGTTCTTCGGCTGGAACAAGCTCTCGCGGGTCCAGCATCTGGGTGTCACCTTCATGGTCGCGCTCGGCTCCAACCTCTCCGCCCTGTGGATCCTGATCGCCAATGGCTGGATGCAGAACCCGGTGGGTGCAAGCTTCAATCCGGACACGATGCGGATGGAGGTCACCAATTTCGCCGAAGTCCTGTTCAACCCCGTCGCCCAGGCCAAGTTTGTTCACACGGTGAGCGCTGGCTATGTGACGGCGTCCGTGTTCGTGCTCGGCGTGTCCGCCATCTACATGCTTCAGGGCAAATATGTCGCGGTCGCCAGGCGCTCGATCATCGTCGCTTCGGCCTTCGGCCTCGCGGCATCCCTGTCAGCTGTGGTTCTGGGGGACGAGTCCGGCTACGCCCTGACCGACAACCAGAAAATGAAGCTGGCCTCGCTGGAGGCCATGTGGAACACCGAACCCGCCCCGGCGGGCCTGACTCTGTTTGGCCTCCCTGATGTAAGCGCCCGCACCACGCACGCCGCGATCCACATTCCCTATGTGCTGGGGCTGATCTCGACCCGCAGCCTCGACCGGCCGGTCGTCGGGATCCTCGAGCTTGTCGCCACGGCGCAGACGCGCATCGAGTCGGGCGTCAAGGCCTATGACGGCGTTGAGCGTCTGAAGATCCATCCTGATGACATGGCGGCCCGTGGGGAGTTCGAAGCCCACAAGCGCGACCTGGGTTACGGCCTCCTCCTGAAACGCTACATGCCCGATCCCCGGCAGGCGACAACCGCCCAGATCGCCAAGGCGGCGTGGGACACCGTCCCCAATGTGCCAGTGATGTTCTGGGCGTTCCGGGCGATGGCCGGACTCGGGTTCGCCTTCATTGCCTTCTTCGGCGCGGCCTTCCTGCTGGCGACCTTCAAGAAGCTCGACAACAAGTGGTTCCTTAGGGTCGCGGTGCTGCTGATCCCGATGCCCTGGCTGGCGGCGGAGATGGGCTGGGTGCTGGCGGAAATCGGTCGCCAGCCCTGGGCGGTTGAAGGCGTTCTTCCCACCTTTCTCGGCGCTTCCAGCCTGACGGCGGCCGAGGTCATCGGCACCATCGTCGGCTTCACCGTCCTCTACGGAACGCTCGCCGTGATCGAGGTCGGCCTCATCATCCGCACCGTTAGGCGCGGCCCGTTCGCGCAACACGAACCCGAGCCTGTCGGCGCGGCTGCAGCCTTTGTCGCGGCCGAGTAAGGGAGCCCTCCGACCATGCACATTCCCCTCGACTACATGACCTTGAGAGTGATCTGGTG
>Ga0209067_10002355_pt1 | contig 11228 bp, 10 predicted proteins | sample ColStrG_CSR_2013_FD_187199 | JGI IMG/M metagenome (GOLD analysis project Ga0209067, IMG submission 187199) | Freshwater sediment microbial communities in response to fracking from Pennsylvania, USA - Cold Stream Run_MetaG_CSR_2013 (SPAdes)... | ecosystem: Environmental > Aquatic > Freshwater >... | reverse complement strand
GCGGCAAGAATCGTCTGTCCGTCGGGCGTATTGATCGTGCCATTGTTCTCCACCACCGGGGCGAACAGCATCACGCGCGAGCCGTTCAGCACCGCGCCGGTATCCACCCGGACGAAGCCGCCGACGCCGCTGAACGCCGGCACCACTTTGGTGTTGGTCAAATATCCCGCGGTAAACAGGCTATCCGAAATATCCAGCGAAGACGCGATCAGCGCGCCGCTATTCACTTGCGCGCCGTTGGCAAAAATGATGCCGTTATGGTTGACCAGATAAATCTGTCCGTTGGCCGTCAGCGAACCGGCGATGGTGCTGGGGCCGGAATCCCAGATCTTGTTGAGCGCACTCGAAGTGCTGCCGGGCTGCACAAAATTGACGCTATAACCTTTGTCGATATTGAAACTTTGCCAGTTAAAAATCGCGACTTGCGAAGACTGGTTGATGGTCATGCTGTTACCGTTCACGACCGGCCCGGTTTGGGCCAGTCCGGTGACGGGATTTTTAAGCGCGCCCTGCTGCAAAAAGACCGGGTTGGCCGGTGCGCCATTCACGCAGACTCCGCAAGGCACGGGCAGCGGCGCCGCCATCGCGCCGGGCAGCGACAACGGAGGCAACACGCCGCCGGCCACGAGGGCACCCACCAGCAGAGACAGCCTGCCGATCTGATGAGTGTGGAGTTTGCCGGTTTTCCGCTGGGTTTTTTTCATCGCTGTCTCTCTCGTCTATGTTCCATACCGAATCTGTTGGTGCTGCATCGTTTTTGGTTTTTATACTGGACTGGCTAACCCCCGCGTCCGTCATTCCGTTTTTTCGTCATGCACTCGCATAACCAGCAACGACGTCATTCCCGCGCAGGCGGGAATCCAGGTAATTAAAAAAGTTCCCGCATAGCGGGACAACATCAAGCGTTTGGCCGCTACGCGGAATATTTTTCCTGGCTGGATTCCCGCCTGCGCGGGAATGACGCTGTTTATCGAATCCCCAGTTTTTACCCGTTGCTATTTCCAATGATGCTGTATTAGTTTGGATAAATTAAAACGCCGCGGCGGCCTTGAAACCCACATGCGGTTTTCCCGCCTGCGAATACAGCGTGCTCTTTTGCGGCCAACCCACATCCAGCCGTAAATTCCAATAACTCCATCCCTGCATGCGCAGGCCGACACCGACGCTGCTCAAGTTGGCACTCGTTGCCTGCGACGGCAACGCGCTCCTCACCCGCAGATGCGCGGCATCGAAGAACGACAGCACACGCAGATCGCTCACTTCGCCCTTGGCCCACTGCGGACCGCGCAGTTCCAGCGTGCCGTGCGTGCCGTCATCGCCCGCCTGCTCCGCCTCCAGATACCCGCGCACACTGTCCGAACCGCCGGCGATGAACTGCTCGTTGTTGATCAGCGGACCGCTGGCCAACTGTCCGTCCAGCTTGGCGAACAGCGCCATATTCCACGGGAGATTCTCGGTGCGATCGAGGCCGCCGCGCAGATAAAAATAATCCGGCGTCGCGCCATAGCGTTTGCACTCGAACTGCGACACCCGCTGCCCGCTGCAATCCGTGGTCTTGTCGCCCAGGCCGCGCAACTTGAAATTGAGCGTGGCATTGGCGGTGGTCATGCCTGCCGTGCCGGGCATCGTGGCGTTATAGCCGACCGAGAACGGGATGTAGCTGATCGGCGTGTGTCCGGTGTTCGAACCGGCCAGCAACTGGTCGTCCTTGAAATTTTTGTAATCCATGCCCAGCGTGACACTGTGAAACAAGCCGGGACGGTTCCACAGCGGCATCACCCAGCGCGCGCCGACGATGTCGCCCTGCCCCAGCATCGTGAGGTCGCCCACGGCGGCCACGTTGCTGCGCGACGACACGGCATACATCGCCAACTGGTCGCCATCATCCAGCGGCATCAGATACGTGCCGGACAGCACGCGCACCTGATCCAGTTGCTGCGGCGCGGTCTGGTATTGCAACGACAGACTGTGTTCCTTCTGCCACAGATTGTCGTAGCGCAGCATTCCGGTCAGGCGCAACGGCTGCGTGTTCGGGCCGGCGTAATTGCTCAGGTCGAGACTGCCATGCAGCGGCAACTTGTCCTCGACCTTCAGATCGACATCCACCTTGCCGGGCGTCGCGGCCGGGCGCAGCACCGGCGTCACGCGCAGATCGGCGGCGCGATTCGCGTCCGCCATCTGTTTTTGCACGCCCGGAAAATACGGCACATTGTCCTGCGCCAGCTCCGGCACCTTGGCCAGGATGCGGCCCAGGTCGTAATAATGCGAACCGACCACGCGGACTTTTTCCACGCTGCCCTCGGCCACTTTCAAACGCACGATGCCGCTCGCCACGGTCTGTTCGGGTATATCCACCAGCACCGTCAGATAGCCCGCATCGCGGTACGCCTGCTCCAGCGCACTGCGCGCGGCTTCCACATCGGCGATGGTCTTGCCCATGCCGAGAAAAGGCGTCACCGCGGCTTCGATGCGGCTGACCGACAACATCCTGTTGCCTTCGATACGGTATTCCAGCACATTGAAGCCGCTCTTCTTCGCCGGCTCACCCGGCTCTGCTTGGCTGGTGCAGACCACCATCAGTCCTGCGCACAGCCATAAAATTGGGGCCCATCTCATCAAATCGAATCTCATCAAATTCATACCAACATCGTCATTCCCGCGAAGGCGGAAATCCAGCCATTAAAAAATCCATTGCACAGCAATGATCAAACAAACATTTTTTGTCATCAGGCAATTCTCACGCACCCACATGACAGGCTGATTAATCCGGCTTGCCGCTGAAACAACAAAACAGGCCAGCGCCTGCGTTCATTAAAATGCGAAAAACCCCGGCATTGCGCCGGGGCATTCTGAGACTTTGAAACTAACTGCTTACTGGTTTTGAATCGAAGGCTGGCAGCTGTTAGCCTTGGCAAAACGGATGGTTGGATTAGTCATCGTGCCGTCGGCATTCAACAAATTATCGTAGTTGAGTGTCGTTGCGTTCGACAGAGCGGCTACGCCCGGTACTGGGGGAACCTTGGTCGTACCGAGGACCTTCACGCCGTCGCCGGACAAACTAGCCAAGGCATTGAAGAACGTCAGTTGATCGCCAGCCATCGGAGCGATACCGGCAACAGTGCCTACACGGCTGTTCCAGGAATTCAGAACCACGACGTCGTAGGAACCCAGTGCGGCATTCAGGACTGTAGGAGCCACACCGTTGATGCTGATCGGTGCATACAGTTCTGGAAGCTTGGTAGGACCGGCGTAGCCAGTGATACCGACGTTGGTCATCGTGCCTGGTGCACGATCCAGACCCATCAGACCGATCGCACGACCACCTGCTGGCAGAACGATAGTCGTCGCGCTAGCTGCTGCAGTTGAGATCGTACCGTTGGTGATATTGATCGTGTAGCCAGCTGCCGTGCCTTGTTGAGCGGCAGTCATGCAAGTTGCCAAGGCGCCGGAAGAGCTGTTCTCGATCACGGTGTAACCCAGACCCGTTCCTTGAGCTGCAGACGGAGCTTGTTGAGATGTCGAGCAAGGGAAACCGAAGAAGTAGTCATTGATCGAAGCCTGTGTACCCGAACCGGCAGTACGTTTGCACACGATCACCGGACCCGCTGGAACTGCCGGACTAGCGAAGAAGTTCACGTTGCTCCAGTCGGTAGTCAGTCCACCCATCAAGGCGGTGACTTGAGCCTTGGTCAGGCTGGTGATCCCTTGAGTGACGAGGTTAGGCGTCACGATGATCGACATAGGTTGTGCCAGTGTAGATTGCTTGGTCAAAGCCGCATCGATAGCCGGAGTCACTGGTGACGTACCAACTGGCACGTTTACACCGGTGAACAGAGCCGGTTCCACGTCGGATACACCGGCATCAGGTGCTACAGCAAGGGTCGGAAGGCAAGAGTACAACGGCGCGCCAAGAATGACGGTGTCGGTGCCGGTTTGCAATGTGCAGTTGGCATCCAACGTCAGATCGAGTCTTGCCGTAGGAGTGGCCAGAGCGACGTTGACCGCGCCCACGATAGAACCGCCGGCGGCTGTTTCATACAGGATGCCGGTCTTGCCTACCAGACTAGCGGGTGCAGTCGCAGCGAAAGTTCCCGCATAAGCGCGGTAGTTTTTGCCCGAAGCATTGGTAGCTGTAGTAGCTAAATTGGCCGAGTCCATGAACACGCTGACTGAACCAGCGGTGAATACGCCATTGGCGATCTGGCCAATGGTGTTCTGCAGAGCGGAAGAACCGGCGATGTACAGCTTGACCGTAGAACCGGCGGCGACCGACGGAGTCGGACCTACCGCGAATGCCTGGCCGGCAAAGGCCATAGCGCAAATTGCTGCGAGTGCTTTCAATTTCATGTTATTTCTCCAAGTGGGGATGAGGTAAGGTAGTGTGGTCATGCCCCCTTGCCTTGCGACCAGGGGAAGCAAAAACGTTAGGCAAAAGTCATGCTGTTTTCTTCTTTACGACGGGTCGCGATGAAGCCGATCAAGCCCAGACCGCTCAGCATCAACAGCCATTCGCCTGGCTCTGGAACCGGTGCAACTGCACCCGCTACCGAGTAGGTCAGACCGCTCGTACCCAGCGTGAAGGACGAAGCGCCGGCTGTGTTGCCAAATGCGTATGAAGCCGCGTTTCCAACAAACGAATTACGGGAATTTGCGGTCGGGGTGAAGAAGTAGAAACCCTCACTTTGACCAATACTGGCTTGGTTGCTGAAACTTAAGCCAGAATTCAAATTGGTACCTGTACCTGTACCTACGTAGGCCAAACCACCCGTAGCGGAAGTTGTTGTGATTGAAGTCCCGGCACCCATTAACGTATTGACTGTAGAAACATAATTGAGGCCAAAGTTTGATGAAGCAGCAAGTGTGGCCGAGTTCTGTACAGCAGGCACCGCAACGCTAGTCGTCATTACACCGGCAGTACCATAACCCAGCACGTTCATGTTGACTGCTGAAACGCTCCAAGTCGTGTTGGCACTTGCAGTCGCCAGAAAGCTGGTCAGCGCAGCATCGCTAAAGGTAAAACCAGTGGCAGTTGAGGAACCGCTGATAACTGGAGCCGTTGACGTACCGCCAAAGGTAATGCCGGTCAGCATGCTCGCCATGGTCGTACCCAGATTGGCCGTATAGGAAGTCAAGTTAGTTTGATCCCAAACCGACAACACCAGATTGTTTGCATAAGTACCGTTGTTAACAATCGCTGCATTTGCCTGACCCACGACGGAAAGCGACAACACGCCCGCCATCAAAGCCATTTTCATTTTCGTATTCATCGTAAATATTTCCTTTCAAAAAATCCCTCGCGAGGGAGATTACCGTTTAGAAAGCCCGGAAACCGCTATGGCGGTCTCATAGCCATTAAAGTTACGGATCGACAACATCCGCTACTGCATGTGCAACCCGGCCATCTATCGTTCCGGTCATCGAGGACTTGATGTCCCCCGAGGGCCTCGCGGTTAGATCCGTGGCTTTCCGCCCCCGCCTCGCAACGGGTTTAGCCTCAACAACTGGCTGCCAAAAACTTCTTGTGCAGCCGGACGCTAAATTACTGGGTGGTCATTACAATGCTTCGGTGTTCACGCTTGCTTGACATGAGCCGTTCAGACTATTTTGCAAATATCCGAATCGGCTTTCAGGCGTGGAGCACGATAACGGGGCAACATGAAAGTAAATGTACGAAGTTCGCCTGCGTGTTAGTCCGAACGGACTAGTTTCGACTAGTCCGTTCGGACTAAAGATGAGTGTTCAACGAGGGGTGGGTGATCGTGCTTGAAGACTAGCTCAAAGATTTGTCATTGATGAAGAAACTAGCCATCTGACTGTTGAGATTTCCAAAACACATGACAAAAAAGTTTTTTCATCACGGGAGTTCCCTCATCCTCGGTCCCTCTCCCGGAGGGAGAGGGATGCAAAGCCCTTCTCCCTTCGGGAGAAGGGTGGGGATGAGGGAAGGCTCAAGTCATGATTTAAGGAAACATCAACAAGTTGGCACACAGCTTTGCATAGCCTTCTGACTAACTCAGCAAAAGACGCTGAGTTAGTCATTGGTGATCCCGCGCAATGGGGTACGCAGGAAAGTCGCTAAGCGACTGCTCGCAATGCGGGAATCCAGATGCGCCGTCATTCCCGCACAGGCGGGAATCCAGCTAATTAAATAAGCTCCCGCCTGGCGGGACAAGGCCAGGTTTTGTCGCTACGCGATTGTTGAATGGCTGGATTCCCGCCTGCGCGGGAATGACGAACTAGCGGATGAGCTGTCGAATTGGCTGGATTCCGGCTTGCGCCGTAATGACGAAGGTGCCTGTATGGTTAGATCAATGGCGAACTAGCGGGCGAGCTATTGAATGATCTGGATAACCTTAATTACAATTACGCGATAAGGATTTTCCCAGTCCATCGCGAGCTCATAAAAGTAAACCATACTTTACATTTATTGATTGCCTCGCTAGACTGCCAAGCATGAATATTTCCACCATTGGCGCCATTATCAAAAAAGAGCGGGAGTCCTGCGGCTTGACCCAAGGGACTCTGGCTAAGATATCGCACGTCTCCAGAGTGACGATCGTCAACCTTGAGAACGGCAAGGTTGGCGACATTGGTGCCGTCAAGCTTTCCGAGATTGCGGAGAATGTCGGAATTTCATTGTTTGCAACGGGGAAGAAAGTGAATTTCATCAAGATGACGCTGGGTAACGTCAACACCAGCTACAAGAATGCCATGTCCGTATCCGACTTGGAAAAATTCATGCTCAGCGGCAATATCCAGCCGGGGCTGGAGGGCCAGGTGTTGCACCTGATTGATGAGACGCCTACCTCTCTGGTCGCCAGCACCGTCAAGCAGATTGCCGCGAAGAAGCACATCAAGGCCAAGTTGCTCTGGAAAAATCTGGCCAAGGTAGCCGCCGATATCAAATCACCCAACCCGTTCTGGAGCAGCATTGGTTAAGTCGTCGCTTAACTTTCCGCGGGGTCCATGGAAGAGTCTTCTGGAAAAGGCTTTCCGGCTCATGGATTCCATCCAGTCTGATGGATACACTCTGCCGCGCTGGAGCCTGGGCGGGGGCACGGTACTCATGTTTTACTACGCCCACCGCAGGAGCAAGGACATCGATATATTCGTACCTGATCCACAGTTTCTTGGCTATGTGAATCCACGCTTGGGCGGCAGGGGTGAGGAAGTCACTACTGATTACAAGGACGGTACCGAATTCGTGAAGCTGTTCCTGCCCGAGGGTGAAATCGATTTTGTCGCTTCACCGACTCTGACAAAAAATCCGTTCGAAGAGCATGAGGTGCTTGGCAGAAAAATCCTGCTTGAAACGCCGGTCGAGATTGTCGCCAAGAAATTATGGTATCGCGGAGACCGGGCTACGTCGCGTGATCTGCTTGATCTCGCTTTGGTAATTGAACATCACCACAGCGAAATTCTTGATCAGCGCGACGTATTTGCAAAGAACATCAAGGCATTCACTGAACAGTGCGGTTCACGCAGAGCGATCATGTTGCCAGCGTTCGACGGGATCGAGAAGATCAAATTCAAACTTGGCTTCGATGAATGTCTGGATCGTGCAAACAGCCTCAAGGCAGATCTGCTAAAAAAATCCAAACCATAGTGCTGGCTAATTAGCGGCACTTTCTTAATGACCATTCATTATTGGTATTGCACATCCAGAACCGGCATCGATGTTCCGGCATCGTTGCTCATGCAGGCGGCGTTGCGTGCCCTGGCCGATGCCATGCAGCGCACGCCGGCGGCGTCGCCGAACCTGACGGCCAGACGAGCACAGTCCATCGCATCGGTGCTGAAGGTGATCTGGCAAAAATTGTCCCTGCGCTGGTTGGGTGTCGGGTTGGCCGGCAGCGGCAACGGCGGCGGAACGGCATAGGCCGGTGGAACGACAGGAGGCGGGGCAGGCGCCGCGGTTGCCGCCAGCATCACATTGCCGTTGGTGCGATAAGTGAATTGCCAATCCGAATAATGTTTTTTTCCGGCGAGACTCTCAAAGCCCTTGCCGAAATTGTCCGTCTTGATCGGCGCGAGGCCGGACAGACTGTGTATACCGACGATGCCGCCGTCCGCGCCCTTGATGAGTCCCCATTGCGTGTCACCGGTCATCGGGTCGGCAAATATCTTGCGCAAATAACGGACGGTGTTGGGATAGCGTTTGTCCTGCAACAGGTCTTCCAGCTTCTTTGGAAATTGCGGCACGCCGCCCGGTGAGTTCTGGAAGTAGGCGTTGAGCGCCTGGCTGAACTGGCTGCCGATGAACAGCAACTGCTGCTCCCGCACACGCTGCTGCTTGGTGTGCCACATCGTGCCGATACCGGCCAGCGTCACACCCATGATCGCGACGATGATCAGCAAGCCGACATAGGTGAAACCGGCTTGGGAACGGCGCAAGCGCGTAGCCGTCATTCCCGCGCAGGCGGGAATCCAGTCGATTAGAAAAACACCGCGTAGCGGGACAAGCCAAGGTTTTGTCGCTACGCGATTGTTGACCGACTGGATTCCCGCCTGCGCGGGAATGACGGCTAGGCTGGTTCCGGCCTGCGCCGGAATGACGTGCTTTTTATCAAAGCGATTATATGGAATCAAGGTTGCGGCGTGGATTCATCCAGCATCTTGGCGATCAGTTCCTGCGGTTGATTGCCGAACAGCAATTTGCCGCTGCCGAAAACGATACCGGGTGTGCCGTTGATCCAATGCTTGCTGGCGATACCGGCGATCTCCTTGATCGGTGTCGCGCACTCGGTGTTGCTGCCTTCGGGTTCTTTCTGGCGCAGCAGCATGTCATCCCAGGCATGGGCCCGGTCCTTGGCACACCAGATCAATTCCGACTTGCGCATCGCGCCCGGATGCAGATCGACAAGCGGCAACAGGAAGGTATAGATGGTGACGTCGTTCACGCCCTCCAGTTGTTTTTCCAGTGCCTGGCAATACGGACATTCGGGATCGGAAAACAATGCGAGCTTGCGCGACCCGTTGCCTTTGACACGCACGATGGCCTTGTCCAGCGGCAGCGTCGTAAAATCGACGACGGTGATCTTGTCTTTCTCCAGTTGGGTCAGATTCTTTTTGTTCTTGAAATCGATCATGTTGCCGAAGAATCCGATTTCGCCTTTTTCATCGGTGTAAAAAATGTTGTAACCATCGGCGACGACCTGATACAACCCGCCGTAGGGTATCTTGGTGACGGAAACGATCTTGATCTGAGGCGCAACCGAGGTGATCGTCTTGCGGATCTCTTCCTCGCCCGCCTGGCTGCCATAAGCGATGGCCAGCAGCGCCAGCGCGCCGATGATTTGAATGAATCTAAACATTTTGTTCTCCTTGCGTTTCATGGTTGGACATTAACAGACCGAGCTTGAAGCCCCGGGTGACGGCATGACCGCGCGTTTTCACTTTCAATTTTTTCATGATGTTCTGCACATGGTTCTTGACGGTCAGCGGACTGAGGAACATTTCCTGTGCGATCGCCTGGTTGGTCTTTCCCGCCATCAGCAAATGCAGCACCTGGGTCTCGCGTTTGCTCAGGAGCATGGCACCGGGCAGATTCGACTGGGCCTTGATGCCCTGCTGCGACATCACACGCGAGAAGGTCGCTTCGAGGATCGGGGTCAGCACCTCGATCAGGTACACGACGCGCGGACTGAGTTCTTCGCAGATGCGGGCAAAACAGAAATAACTCTTCAACTGGCCGTCCGGGCCGCACTGCCCGAAGGCCGCCACGTTGCGCAATTCGCAACTGTCCAGCAAGGGCAGCCAGGCCTTGTCGCCACCGCCGATGGACACGCCGGGACCCAGCACACAGGGCCGTCCGGTCTTGCGCGTCAGTGCCATCATCCTGGTGAACAGGCCGTCCACCGGATCGCACACTTCATTGAAGTGCTCGACCCGAAAATACAGCGTGCTCGAATACCGGTAGCAGCGCATCTTGGCATCCGCGCCGGAGGCGATGCCGCAGATCAGGATCTCGTGCGACAACAGATATTGCAACTCGCACTGCACCCAGGAGAAGAACTGGTGCTCGTTCAACACGCGCAGGGAGCTGTCGATCACGGCAGCCAAACGTGCCGGGTCTTCTCCTTCAAGCGTCATTTCGTCGCGCATGAAATTCATGACCGATCCGGCTGGCCGCAGATTGAACGGTTGTGACTCATGGTCATCAATTCACGGCCCCCGCATTTTGCAGCAACGGCACGATGTCCGTTCTGCTCAGGACACGCGCCCAATGCAACAGCGTGTAGCCGTTGTTCAAACCATAGACCACGGTTCCCGCCCGGATCAACCGTTTCGCGACCTCATCGTTGCCTTCGAAGACCGCGTAATACAAGGCCGTGTTGCCATCGGGATCGCGCAGGCTGACCTGAGCGCCCTTGCCCAGCAGCGCCTCGACATAATCGAGCCGCCCCATTTCTGCCGCCGCCATCAACGGGGTTACACCTCTGCTGTCCGCCAGGTTCACGTCGGCATCCGCGTTCAGCAGCAGCGCCACGTTCTCATCGCGCTGGACACGCAAGGCATTCAACAGCGGCGTGCCGCCCGCGTAGTCGTGCACGTCCAGTCGCGCACCGGCTGCGATCAGCATTTTCAGTATCTCGACATCGCCGCGCAGTGCCGCCACGCCGACAGGGGTGTAGCCGATACTGCCCTTCACATTGACGTCGGCGTGCAGGTCGATCAACTGGCGCACCATGTCGCGCTGACTGTGATAGGCCGCCATCAGCACGGCGCTGTTCTGGCCCTTGTCCAGCCCGTTGGGATTGGCCCCCATCGCGAGCATCATCTTGAATATTCTCTGGTCGCCCCGCCCGGATGCCGAGATCAGATTCAGGTCATCGTCGGTCATCGCCAATACCGAAGCGCTTAAAATCAAGCCGCTCAACACCAGGCCGAGCGCACATATTTTTTTCTGGATACGCATAATTCCTTTGCAGGCTCGCTAATTTTTATCAATAAATTTTTCCGCGGCGTGCGATTCTATTTTCCTTGTGTGTCATTCAAATTAATTCTTTGTGACAAATGATAATCTGCACAAAATATTTTCAAGCGGTCGCGCAATGACACAAATTTTCCAGGGTCAATGCGACATGCCAAATTGAAAACACCGGAATCAAAATGTGCTGCGATGAAATGCTCTATGATGCGTGCCGATGCCATCCTGTTCTGAATCTGCTGTGGATATTCGTATAAAACCCGGACTCTGTTTCGCCCTGCTGGCGGCGGCGCTGAGC
>Ga0209067_10002354_pt1 | contig 11229 bp, 7 predicted proteins | sample ColStrG_CSR_2013_FD_187199 | JGI IMG/M metagenome (GOLD analysis project Ga0209067, IMG submission 187199) | Freshwater sediment microbial communities in response to fracking from Pennsylvania, USA - Cold Stream Run_MetaG_CSR_2013 (SPAdes)... | ecosystem: Environmental > Aquatic > Freshwater >... | reverse complement strand
TAAAAAATGATGTGGCGGAATTGGATATAATTGCCAATAACCATTGGAAGCGACCCATATATTTTGCAAAAACCCTGCCTTCATCCGCATTTCTAGGGCTTAAAGATTATTGCCATCTGGAAGGATTGGCCTATCGCTTAACCCCGGTGAAGACCGAAAAAACCAATGACCAATATTCTCAGGTAGCTGAAGATGTCAATATCGACCCTATGTATGATCATATAATGAACAAATTTAAATGGGGTCAGATGAATACCGATAAATTCCTGGATCTGGAATCCAGAAGTATGGTCCCTACCTTTAAGCAAAGCGCCTGGACCCTAGCCTATGCTCTTTACAAGGAGGGAAAAACGGATTCCGCCAAAAAGGTCTTGGATAAATTGGTCAATATGATGCCGCGCGAGTTAATGGATATTAATGATCGTGAAGGGCTAAGTGATGTACAGTTCAATATCTTTATTTCCGGATTGTATTATATGCTGAAGGATAAGGCCAAGGCTGAAAAACTGGTTGCCATGGAACAGGATTATTTAGTAACCTATTTAAATTCCCTTAAGGATTTAGGAAAATCCGGCTCTGAGGACAATGTTCAATATATGTTGCAAATGCTACAGGAATTGGTTCAGCAAACCAATATGGCTGGAGATACTGTTTTGGGCAAGAAAATGAACGATCAGTTTAAGGCTATTGCCATTAAATATGGTTTTAATCCTAATCTTCAAGGACCACCACAGCCCGCACAATAAACTCATTTAAGAATTCAAAAAAGAAAAGGCCCGGTTTTTACCGGGTTTTTTTGTAAATAGGCAGGGCATTGGAAAAATCGTTTAGAAAATGGAACCTCCTGGGCGCTTGGCTTTCCTTTGGGATAGCGGCTTGCACCTATTTTAAAACCCAGGAAGCCAGCGGAAGCTGGTGGGATTGTGGTGAATTTATGGCCGCTGCCCATAAATTGCAGGTAGTTCATGAACCAGGCTCGCCCTTATTTCTCATGATGGCCAAGGCGATATCCTTATTCGCCTACTCCCCCTCTCAAATTCATATTTTTATCAATGCCCTTTCCTCTTTGGCAAGTGCTGGAACCATTTTCTTTCTTTTTTTAACCATCACCCATTTTGCCGGTAAACTAAGTGCAAACCTATTATCCCTACAAGGCCAAACTCGGTTCTATTTAATTTTAGCATCGGGATTTATTGGTTCTATTGCTTTCGCTTTTTCCGATACTTTTTGGTTTTCTGCCGTAGAATCAGAAGTTTATGCCCTATCCTCTTTTTTTACTGCTATGGTATTTTGGGCGATTTTAAAATGGGAGGAAGAATTTTCTGAAGGCTCCCTTCGGTCAGATCGATGGCTTTTTTTTATTGCCCTAGCCATGGGGCTTTCCATTGGAGTACATTTATTAAACCTTTTAACCATTCCGGCTTTAGTATTTGTTTTCTATTTTAATCGGTATAAAACAAATTGGACAGGGGTTGTAATAGCCTTGTTAATTTCGATAAGCTTATTGGCATTCGTTATTTACGGAATTATTCCCTATACCTTAAAAATTGCTTCCTGGGTAGATATCTATACAGTAAATCATTTAAACTATCCTTTTAACCTTGGAGCCTTCCTATATATCCTTATTGTATTTTCCTTGTTATTTATCGGTATATGGATAAGTCAAAAAAACCATTGGGTACACGTTCATAAAGTATTGCTTGGACTCATTTTTATTTTCATAGGCTACTCCTCTTATTTCATGGTTATTTTGAGAGCAGAAGCTAATCCTCCTTTGAATAATAGTAACCCTGATACGGTAAATTCATTAAGGGCTTATATGGCCAGAGAACAATATGAGGAAAGTCCATTATTCTGGGGGCCTGACTATTCCAGTAAAATAAATGGGGTTCATAAGGGAGAAATGGAATACCGAAAAGGACCAAAATCGTATGAAGAAAAAGGGCCAAAATTAGATTATACCTATGATAAGGATGATTACCATGTATTTCCTCGATTATGGAGTAAGGAAAAAGCGAATGAATATGCCAACTGGTTAGGCATTTCTTCCAAGAAAAATCCAGATTTAAAAGATAACCTCTCCTTTTTCTGGGCATACCAATTGGATTATATGTACCTGCGGTATTTTATGTGGAACTTTGCTGGTCGACAAAATGATACCCCTAGTGGATTTCCTAACCCTACCCGGGGAAACTGGTTGAGTGGAATAAAATTTTTAGACGGACTTCGATTAGGCAACCAAAACAATCTTCCCTTATCCCTAACCCAAAATAAAGCTTATAATCGCCTTTTTCTATTTCCATTGATTTTGGGTCTAGGGGGATTATTTTTCCAATATACGAGGGATGCTCGGAGTTTTTCGGTAATTCTTTTATTGTTCATTTTTACCGGAATGGCATTGGCCTTCTATTTAAATATGCCCCCAGGCCAACCTCGGGAAAGGGACTATGCCTTTGTAGGATCATTTTACGCTTTTTCAATTTGGATAGGTCTCGGTTTCATGCCTTTTTATTGTCTTATTTCGAAAGCCATTCCAGATAAATTCTCTTTGGGTTTAAGTTTTGTCCTAGCCTTTATGATGGTACCCGTATGGATGGCCATTCAGGAATGGGACGACCACGATCGATCCAATCGAACGGTAGTAAAGGATTTTGCGTCAAATTACCTAAACTCCTGTGCTCAAAATGCCATATTGTTTACATATGGTGATAATGAGACCTATCCACTTTGGTATGCCCAGGAGGTTGAAGGTATACGGACCGATATTCGGGTCATCAATTTAAATTTATGGGATACCGATTGGTGTATCGATAAGGCAAAGCTAAAAGTTAACCAATCGGAGGCTCTTCCTATATCCCTGAGTCATGAAGATTATAAGGATGGGGTAAGAGATTATTTATCAGTTAAATCCGACTCGACCTCCGTTCCTGTTGAACTGGATTCTTTACTGAAATTTGTATTAAGCAATGAGCCCAAAAACTTAGATGAGTATGGCGATCATTTCATTCCAACTCGTCATATAAAGCTTAAAATAAATCCCGATGAGCTTATTCGAAACGGAGTCATTTCAGAGGCTGAAAAGAACAAAATCGTTTCTAGTATGGAATGGGATCTGGATAAAAATACCATAACCAAAGGTCAATGGCTCATCCTGGATATTATAAATCATAATCATTGGAAAAGACCGATTTATTTTTGTAGCACCAGTGGGGATGAAAACTTTCTTGGACTTAAGCCCTATTTGCAGGAGGAGGGAATAACCCTTCGTTTAATTCCTATGAAAAAGGATTCGACCAGAAACCTAGCCTATTCAACCAATAATCCCGTTTTCTTAAAAAATGTTATGGAAAAATTCCATTGGGGAAATATAAAGGGTTCTATTCATTTAGACGACCAAACCAATTCCTTTGCGGATTCCTTCAAGGATATGTTTTTAGATTTGGCCACCAGTTTATATGAGCATCACCAAAACAGTCTAAGCCTTTCGGTTTTAAAAAGAGAAATCCAGGTTTTACCAGAAAACCTGCCCCCTCTTGGCAGTTCATTAAATGAATCCGATTTACGCACCCTTCATAAATCCGAATTATTTATCCGTTTAGGTGATTTCAGGGAAGCTCTACCCTTATTAGAGCATGAAATTCAAAAAATAGAGGATGAATTTAGATTTTTTCAATCACAGGGCTTGGGCTATCGAAGATATTATAGGTCCAGCATTCTAACCGGAAAATCTATTATAGAAGAAATAGATTCTCTAATGAAATATTCCGAATTAAAGACCCTATCCCCAAAAATCAAATCCCTGCAATTAAATTTTGCTGGTATTTAATTCTTCTACAACCCCCATTCCTGAAAATTTTTCTATTCTTTCCATAGATAATTTTTCTGGACTCTTTTTTCGGAGAACTTTCAAATCCGCTAAAATTTGAGCTTTTATAAAAGCAGCCGTCGATTCCTTATCATGATGGGCTCCGCCCAAAGGCTCACGGATTATATCATCAATTAATTTAAAGCCTAATAAATCATCGGCCGTTAATTTTAGTACTTCTGCGGCTTTTTGTTTAAAATCCCAGCTTTTCCATAAAATAGAGGAACAGGATTCTGGAGAAATAACTGAGTACCAAGTATATTCTAACATATAAACCTTATCGCCTATACCAATGCCCAAGGCCCCTCCTGAAGCTCCCTCACCGATAATGATACAAATTATGGGCACCTTCAAAAGGGCCATTTCAAATAAATTACGGGCAATCGCCTCTGCTTGTCCGCGTTCCTCGGCTTCCGGACCCGGGAAAGCTCCGGGAGTATCAATAAAGGCAATTACAGGCTTATTAAATTTTTCTGCCAGTTTCATCAATCGCAAAGCCTTTCTATATCCTTCCGGATTGGCCATTCCAAAGTTTCGATATTGGCGAAGCTTGGTATTGCTACCCTTCATATGACCTATAAACATAACGGTTTGGTCGTCGATAGATCCAAAACCTCCTATCATAGCCTTATCATCCCGAAAGTTCCTATCTCCATGAAGCTCCACAAAATCTTTCGAAATCGCTTCAATATAATCCAGGGTTTTTGGACGATCCGGATGCCGGGAAATCTGTACTTTTTCCCAGGGATTTAAATTGGAATAAATTCGGGTTTTCTCCGTTTCAATTTTTCTTTCTAATTCCTGCAGTGTAGCTCGTACATCTACCTTACTTTTTTCTGCTACCTGCTTAACCTTTGCCATTTGATCCATTAAATCAAATATGGGTTTTTCAAAATCGAACGATTGTATCATATAAAATAGTCCCTATAGATGGGGCATAAAGGTAGGATTTTGTATAAATATATTGGATAGGCTACTATCTTTGATTAATGAGGAATTTGATAAAAAATAAAAGGTTTTTAACTGTATTCCTCCTACTAGGAATAATATGGGCCCCTGATAGGTTAAAAGCCCAGAACCGAAACTTACCGGAAGATAAAACTTCTCTGGGATCTATTCGGTTTGGAGGGGTTTATAAACAGGCAAACGGTTTATGGGTTCCTGTAGACACTCTTGCTTACTTATCCTATTTGCCAAAATTAATTCCGAGTTCCCCCTATAAAATCCAGGTGATAGGGTTCCAGGCCACCCTGGAAAATTCATTCATACTGGAGTATTTTGCTCCTCAAACCCATAAACGGTTTCGTTGGGGAGATAGTTTTTTGGGACAAATAGGCTTTGGGCAAGAATTTTCCAATATTCCTGCATTGGGTAACCCGATTTGGGGAGCCTATCGTTTTGAAATTGGGATGGTTGGCGAGTATAACGCAGGCAACCATTTTAAAGCCTTTTTACATTGGAAACCAATGGTTTATGAAAAGGATATTATTAGCCCCTATATTTCTGGTTCTTCTATAGGCCTCAATATTCAATTTTCAAAAATAAATTTCGGCACGAATTTACTAGCCAGGGATGCAAGGGTAATCGGATTTGTTCAGGCACTCATTCAGCCGGCAGCTAATCCTCACGATTTCGAGTTCAGCTTAGGATATCAATTTAATCCAAAAAGTGATATTCAATTAAAATCCCGGTGGTATAACCCTTCTACATTTACTACGGTCGATCAATACCCAAACCAAAACCTTCAAGAAAATTATTCTATCCAAATTCAATATGGCCGATTATTTTAAGAAAATGAAAAATAGGCTAATCTTCTCCATTTTGTTTTTTTTGAATTTGGCCATCCCCAGCTTAAAAGCCCAAGAGCTATCGGATTCCATTAAGATTTCAAAACCTATAAAAACCCATTCCTGGTCTGTTTTGGAAAGAGGTTTTGTAATAGGCTATGGGTATGGGGTAAATGGGGAGAATTTACCCGAAGGTATTTATAGTCCCTTGTTTTTTATGGGGAAACTCGCTGTTGATTTTCCAAAATATAATGGCAATTTGAATAAACATTCCCGGGTGGCCCTAGTATTCGAGCCTCAGATTAATTTGGTATTTCTACGCGATAGAGGACCAAATACCCTTCAATACGAACTGGGATTGGGCATAGGCATTCAATACCGATATCTCTGGACTGAAAAAATTTCCTTTTTCACCAATCTCTTGGTAGGCCCTCAATACTTTTCAACTAAAACCATTCGACAAACCACCGGACTTATTTTTTCCGATAATCTTGGTGCTGGATCTACTTATACCTTTAAAAATCATTGGGCCATTTCGGCCGAATTCAGAATTCGACATATGTCGAATGCCAATATTGTCCTTCCCAATAGTGGCATCAATACCAATAATTTCCTCTTTGGCATAAGCCATTTTCTACATTAATCATTCATTATAGGAAGGTTAATCGATTTACTTCCCTGATATTTTAGGCTATTCCCATTCTTTATTTTCAAAATTTAGTAGACCGAATCAGGATCTACTAACAAAATGAAAAAAATTTAATTTGAAGTTTAAACATCTTTGTCGTTTCCTCCGTATCAAGTCATATTGGACCTTTAACCCTAAATAGGCGATACGAAAAATTTCAAGGTATTTTTTTCAAATCGAATTAATTGTGATATACCCTTTATGAAATTTTGGATTCTCCATTCCTTTCGAAATAAAATCCTATTATGCTTTAGTTCCTTTGTATTAATCTTATTTGTTTGGCTGGGTATATTCTTCGCTATTTCTAATCAAATAAAACGATTGGAAGCCTTTTCTCAAAAAATTAGCGATGTTCAAAGTGAGTTTTTGGAGGGCACGCGAAACCTGCAATATTTCATACTAAATGGATATCATGAGCCGGAATTTTACCAGACCGGACACCAGAAATACATCGATAATTTTTTCAAAGACCAAAATACCTGCACTCTATCTTTAAAAAAAATATTAAAAGAAGAAGATGAAATCAACCTCCATTTATCGAAGGAGGTTCAAAAATTAATGAGTCTTCAGAAAAATCTTCATGATTCATCGGTTGAACTAAAAAACCTTTACTTCCAAAAAGGATTTAAAGATTTTGGAGTAGAAGGATCTATGAGGAAGGCAGCCCATTCTCTGGAAGCTTTTGGAATTCTTCCTGTTGAAGATTTATTAATGCTAAGAAGGCATGAAAAAGATTTCCTATTGAGAGGAGAAATTCAGTATGCCAATAAGTTTAACCACTTGATTGATTCCTGCCTTTTAATTTATCCTATCCATTCCAATACCGGAGCCTATTTGTTAAATTATAAAAACAACTTCAATATTTTAGAGAAACTATCCATCAAATTAGGTCTTGACAATAAATATGGAGTGTATAATTCGGTTCAGGAAACCATTGAAGCCTGGACTAATCAATATTTTAAAACCAGAAATCAGGCTCAGCTAGAAATTGTAAATTTTCAGACCAATTTTATAAAAATTCTGGTGGTGGTTTCCTTCGTCCTAATTGTATTTGCCGTTTGGATCGGGATCTACCTTTCCAATATTTTAACCAAAGATATTAAGGAATTGAGATCGCATTTCTTTTCCTTTATAACGGTTGGATTTAAGGAAGATGTGCAATCCTTGCCAGCATTTAGACCCGGAAGTAAGGAAATTTCGGATTTAAACAGAGTGTTTATTCAATTAAAAGCCCGATTAAGAACCTCCCTGGAAAGTCTTGAAAAATCATATGATCAGGTTAGCAAGGCTCTTGAATTTAAAAGTACATTTCTGGCTAATATGAGTCATGAGATTCGAACTCCTATGAACGGAATCATTGGAATGGTTCATTTATTAAAAACCAAAAACCTGGGTGAAGAAGAAACCGAATATTTAAATACCATTGACTTTTCTGCCAACCACTTACTTGAGCTGATAAATATGATTTTGGATTATTCCAAAATTGAGGCGGGAAAAATGAAACTGGAAAGTATCCCTTTTGATTTAATGGGGGATATCCAAAAATTGATTCGAATTTTTGACCTAAAAATAAAGGAAAAGGGGTTGAAACTTCATCTTCAAGTAGATGCCAATACCCAAAGGTATATTATTGGAGACCCCATGCGATTTCATCAACTATTGCTGAACTTGATATCCAATGCATTAAAATTTACCGAAAAAGGTACTATTACCCTGAGAATTTTGGAATTAAATCCACAAAAGCCCAATTCTCAACGACTCCGAATTGAAGTAGAAGATACTGGAATAGGTATCGCAGAAGATCATATTGAGAATCTTTTTGAGGCATTTAACCAAGCCGACTCCTCCTTTTCCCGCAAGTTTGGTGGAACGGGTTTAGGCCTTACCATTTCCAATCAATTAGTTGAATTGATGGGCAGTAAACTAGAAATTAAAAGCAAATTGGGGGCAGGAACCAAATTTTACTTTTCGGTGAATTTCCCTTTGGGGGATTGGATTGCCCCTTTGCCCCAAAGCCAGGAAGCAAAAAAATCATTCAAAAATCCTAAAATATTATTGGTAGAGGATAATCTCATTAACCAAAGAGTAATTTCCCTAATTCTAAAATATAATAATGCTCAGGTTGAATTAGCCAATAATGGGTTGGAAGCGGTTCAAAAGTTTAATGATCAGGATTTTGATTTGATCCTTATGGATATTCAAATGCCGGTTATGGATGGGTTGGAAGCCACCCGAATCATTCGAGATTCCTCAAAATATCAAAAAAGACAAACCCCCATTATTGCTGTTTCGGCCAATGCCTTCGAGGAAGATCGAAAAAGAGCGAGTTTAGTGGGTATGAATGATTTTATCGCCAAACCCGTTAAGGCCGATGAATTGGAAGGTATAATTTATAAATACCTACATGCTGGCGACCTAATTGAACATTATTCTTAAAAACCAGCCCATTTTTACAGGAAAAATTCTTTGCTAATTCCTTAATCAATTATCGAAAATTTTTAAAATTTAACTTGTATTTATATCAATTAGGCGATAGAATACTAATTCTCATCGGCTTCCTTTTAGAATCGAAAAGTCTTTTATTATATTAGATTAATAAAGAAGATTTTACGTCAAGGGAATACCGATTTTTATGAGGAAATGCGTTTTAGGATTTGTTTTTTTAACCTTTTTAGGTTTTTCAGGATTTGCTCAAAACAATACATCGGTCTCCATGCCCCTTCCCGCTAATAAAGTTTCTGGAATGGTAAAAGACGCAGAAAATAAACCTCTTGTCTCCATAACCGTTTGCCTTTTAGAACTTCCAGCGAAGACATCGGTCATCCTTTCCCGCACCAATTCATCCGGAATGTATTATTTCGAGAATGTACCCTCCGGGTCCTATTTAATTCAAACTATTCAAATAGGAAAACAAAAGAAATTATCAGAGCCCTTTAAGGTTGAATCAACTGGCGAAACCATCTTACAACCCATAACCATGGGACTTGCAAAATCGGGGAATCGTATTTTGGATTCCTTAAAATCCTTATCAAAGTCCTTATAAAGGGGATTTTAAGACTTTCTTTTATTATGCATCAATAATTCCAAAGCCTCATTAAATGAGCCTGCTGGAATCACTTCACCACTATTCACAAAATAGATTTCATCGGCATTTTGAATGGTATTTAACCTATGAGCAATAATAACCTGTGTCGTATCACGGGGTAGGTTTTGTAAAATTTCCTCCAACCATTGTTCGGTTATGGTATCGATATTGGCGGTAGCCTCATCCAATATTAATAGTTCGGGTTTTCGTAAAACCGCTCTCATAAAAGCGATTAACTGTTTTTGCCCTAAAGAAATATTCTCTGAACCAGATTGAATCGGGGTATCTAAGCCTTGCTCAAATAGGGATAGTATTTTTTCCAAACCGGCTTGAGATAATATCTCTTCCAAATTAATCTCTGTTGAATGTAAATAATAAGGATTTCCATACAGGATGTTTTCCCGTACGGTTCCAGTAAACAGAAAAGGTTCCTGTAAAATAAATCCTATTTTTTGACTCAGCTCCTGGGAATCCAAGGAGCGAATATCCTGACCTTTAAATAATATTTCCCCCTTCTGGGCATCATACAAACGATCCATTAAAGAAGCGGTTGTGGTTTTTCCACCACCGGTTGGACCTACCAAGGCATATTTCTTGCCTTTTTCAAGTTTCAGGCTTATATTGTGTAATATCTCCTGATCCTCAGTATAGGAAAAATGAACATGGCGGAATTCCAGCAAAGAGCCTTGAGGGTCGACCGATACGTTTTCGGATAAGAGTAAATCGGATTTTAAATTCAGAATTACAGCAATCCGGTCCCAACTCGCCATAGCCACTTGGAAACTGGCCCATAAAGCAGCCAATTGGCGCAATGGCTCATAAAATTGATTTACATATAATAAATAACTAACTAGAAACCCAACTTTAAAGGAACTATGGGAAATTAAATAAATACCAAAAACCAAAACAATCATTTGGGCCAGAACAGTAAAAAACCCATAAATAGGCATAAAGATATTATTGGCAATGCCTGCTTTTATGGCTGTGGAATAATTGTCCAAATTGGCTCCTTTAAATCGATTCCTGAAATAGTCTCTTCGGTTAAATGCAATAATGGTTTTAAAATTATTTAAGCTTTCCTGAATTTCAGCACTTAGGCCACCCACCTTCTTTAAATTGATGGCATTTACTCTTTTAACCCATGGGCCCAAAATCAAGGTAATGATCCATATTGCCAATGCCGGCACCAAGCTGGCGGCCCCTAATTGGGGTTGAATGGCTAATAGAAAAATACCCGCCCCGGTCATTCGAACAATACCCCCTACAAACTGAACCAAGGATTGTGAAAAAAATTGATTGATTTTATCGGTATCGTTATTAATTCTGGAAATTAAATCTCCGACCTTATTTTGGTTAAAAAACGAAACCGGTAATTCTAATAGTTTTTTAAACAAAGCATTTCGTAGGCTATATAGCATGCGCTGGCTTACCGAACCCATCAATTTTGTTTGAAAATACCCCGTTACCCAGGCGATTAAAAATACTCCTACCAATAATCCAGAATAGATCAACAAACCAGGAAAATCTTTGGTTTTAATATATAATTCAATAGCTCTTCCGGTTAAAAATGGCCCAAGCAATAGAATAGTTGAATTTATTATAATCACCAAAAAGGCTATTAGCATGGACTTTCTTTCCCCTTCCAGGAAGGAGAATAGGTTTTTAAGGGCAACCCAAGTCGACTTTTTTTCCTCTTTGCCCGATAGGGTATTAAGATTGTAATTCATAAGTACTGGTGCTCTGCTGGGAGTTAAAAATTTGGACGTATTCAGGACTATTTTCCATTAATTCATTATGAGTACCT
>Ga0209067_10002352_pt1 | contig 11232 bp, 11 predicted proteins | sample ColStrG_CSR_2013_FD_187199 | JGI IMG/M metagenome (GOLD analysis project Ga0209067, IMG submission 187199) | Freshwater sediment microbial communities in response to fracking from Pennsylvania, USA - Cold Stream Run_MetaG_CSR_2013 (SPAdes)... | ecosystem: Environmental > Aquatic > Freshwater >... | reverse complement strand
ATACTGGGCCGGTTCTCCGCAGGCGCAAGGCAATTCTGGGCCGGCGTAATCGCAGGTATCGGCATTCAGCCGCTGTTCGAGCGCTCGTGCCGCTAAACACAAAGCCTGGCGCCGCGCCGCCATCTCGACGGCTTCGAAATCCAAGTTCTGGATGGATTGGCGGCCTAAGAGGGCTTCGATTTCCTGGACGAGGTCGGCTTTAAGCTCCGTTTGGAGCCCCTTTTTTCGGCCTCCCCAATCGGGGCTGCCGGTTTCGGCTCCAGTTGGGCATCGGCCCATTGCTCACAGGCTTCCCAGTAGGCATCGATATGTTCGCGAAACTCGCGTCCGGCGGCGATCTGCTGGAGGGCCACAGGGGCTTGCTCGTCGGTCAGAAACCGCGACCGGGTCTTGCCTCCTACCGCTTGAGTCAGACTGTGATACGGACCGTGGCGAGCTTTGGGGTTGTCGGCACAGGCGCAGCCGGCTTTACCACACCGGATAGTGCGATCGGAGAGGGAGCCGCGGCGCATGGGTTGGGGGTGAGCCAACTCGTCGGCGAGTTGGCGTACGCGAGGAGGGACCTCTGGAGAAATGGCCATAGGTAGATTTTGACGCGATACCGGCTTTCCGCCAGCCCGTTTTCAACAAACCCCTTTCAAACCGTGCGTGCAGTTTTCCTGCACACGGCTTACCGATGATCTTCTTTGTGCGGCTTGCGCCGGGTATTTCACGGTCCCTCGCAGACGATACAGACCCATGGCTACAAAGCGATCATGGGACCACTTCTCCACTCGACCCGGCCGCTGTCCTCCCCGCCGCCACATCCAGCGGGTCAGCCGCCTATATACGTAGCTATCGAGTTGGTTGAACTCCAGTTCCCCATCCGCGTCTTCTCCGGGTGCAGCGCCAGCCCCAGCTTGCTCATCACCAACTGGACTTGTCGAAGAGCCTCCTTCGCTTTCGATTCCGTCGTGCACATCACCACGAGGTGAGTAGGCCCGGGGAATCTCACCCCGAGCCTCTCTCAGAACCGTACTTGAACCTCTCAGCTCATACGGCTCCCGCCATGGAGCCACGCCGCTCGCCCATCTGCCACTGCGCCCACAACTTCGGATCGCGTCTCGAGATACGCGCGACCCAGTGTGTCGCCCTGCGCAAATGGCCACGCAGCTTCTTGTACTTCCGCTCGGCCCAGCGGGCCAGCGATCGATCCAGTTGACGCATCGGCGGATACAGCGCCGAGCGATAATACCGCCCGTAATATTGGAGCCAGCCTCGGATCTTCGGGTTGAACATCCGGGACAGATCCTCGATTCGTTTGTCGCTGCGTAGATGCAGGTCCCAACTTCGAATCTCTACCCGAATCGCTTTCACCGCCTTGTCGGAAACTGCTGGGCTGAAGTTGATGAAGAACTTCCCCTTGCGATTCTTCGATCTCCGTGGCCGAAATGTGTAACCAAGAAAATCGAATTTCTCGTTCGGATACATCCTTCGCCGATCATCATCCTTGCAATAGACAACCTTCGTCTTCTCCGGATGAAGCTCCAACCCACACTCCTTCAAGCGCGCGGCTATAGCCGCCCGAATTCCCTGGGCTTCCACCTCTGTCCTGCAATGCACGATGGCATCATCGGCGTACCGCTCGAAAGGCATTTGCGGATTCTGCTTCGCCATCCATCGATCAAAAGCATAGTGCAGAAACAGATTGGCTAACAGAGGGCTGATGACTCCGCCTTGCGGCGTGCCCTTGTCACGCGGGACCAACCGACCATCCTCCTCTTGCACTGGCGCTTTCAGCCACCGCTCGATGTAGAGAACCATCCACTGTTCCTTGGCGTGTTTCTTTACCGCCCGTATCAGCAGATCTTGCGGGATGTTGTCGAAAAAGCCCTTGATGTCCAGATCTAAAATCCAGTCATAGCGCCAGCATCGCTGCCGTGCCTGCCCCACTGCGTCCAAGGCCGACTTCCCCGGTCGATACCCGTAGGAATCCGGATGGAACAGCGGGTCCACCGCCGGCTCCAATCTCGACTTCACCACCATCTGCGCAATCCGATCCGACACGGTCGGTATGCCCAGCTTCCTTTCCCCACCGTTCGCCTTCGGTATTTTCACCGTGCGCACCGGCGGTGGAAGGTAACTGCCCGACGACATCCGATTCCAGATCTTGTAAAGGTTCCCTTTCAGGTTCCTTTCGAAATCCGCAATCGACTGCTCGTCAACCCCTGCCGCTCCTTGATTCGCTTTCACTCGCTTGTACGCTTCCCAGACCTCCTGCTTGGAAATACAAAACGGCTTTGCCTCACTCATCGGTTCCTCCCATTGCTGGTTGACTCATTGAATTCGGCTCCATAACACAACCCCTTCGCTCCGTCCCGTTTCCGAGACTTCATCGCTACTACGGGTTGTTCCGCCCCTGGTCTCCGCTTCCGTACTCTCGCCCTCGTGGTTCTTCCACTTGTGGCTTCTCCGTTCGCTTCGGAGTCCCAGGTTCCCACGTTCCGCTCAATCGCCTCCGACAAGCTCAGGCCACCTTAATGCCGGATGCCGCTTTGGTCCGAAAACAGGCACCGCCAAAGCTTGTCCCGCAGTAACGACTCCCCCGCGGTTTCGACATCGTCCCTACGCTTTCGACACGTCATCAGTGGTTCCCTTGCGGTCCTCTTCTTGCCAGTCACCTGACCTGGTTCTTCCCAGGCCTTTTCCTTCTGTGCTCACGACCAGGGCTTTTGACCACAGCCGCCGAAGGTGGTTTGGAACCTGCTCCTGCCAGCCGGTTCCGAGGGGCCGACCCTCATCGATCAAACAGTTACACACATTGGGCCCTCCTCGGCCCTTTGCGCTCGTGGCGCACAATCGTCGGCATACCGGATCAGCACTCCGAACGACCCACACTTCTTCGCCCAGAGCCGATCCAACAGGTGCAGGTAGATGTTCGACAGCAACGGCGAAATGACTCCGCCTTGCGGGGTCCCCGCCAGCGTCTCCCTCACCGTCCCATCCTCCATCACCCCAGCTCTCAACCACTGGCGGATCAACTTCAACACCCTCCGATCCGAGATTCGCTCCTCTACCAGCACCATCAGTTTCGGCTGATCGATACTGTCAAAGTAGCCCTTGATGTCTGCATCGACTACGAAGTCATGCCCTTGGTTCCCCGCTATGCGGATCGCCTCCAGAGCCTCCGTCGCACTCTTCTTCGGACGGAATCCGTAGCTGCTTGCTTCGAAGTCCGCCTCAAAGATCGGCTCGATCACGATCTTCGTCGCCATCTGCACCACCCGGTCCCGCACCGTCGGTATCCCCAATGGCCGCTGCTTTCCGTCGCCCTTGTCTATGTATTGCCGCCTCACCGGTGAGGGGCGATATCGGCCTGTCTTCAGGTCGGCCTGTATCCCTTCGAGAAATCGGGCTTCTCCCTGCTCCTCGATGGATCGCAGCGTGACTGCATCCACGCCTGCCGCTCCCCCATTGCTGCGCACTCGCATCCACGCTCTCCACAAGACGTCACGCCTGTGGATCCGGTCATACAACGCGTGGAAACGCCGCGTCTTACTCTGCTTGGCACACACATATAGCTTGCGTTGGAGTTCTCGCACTTTATCTACTAAAACCGGGTTGTTTTCCGTTTCCGGCATGCCCTCGCGCTTACCTCCACACCAGCTCGATCAAAGCAGGACCCCTTCCCTCCAGCGCGTTGTCTTGCACGCCTTCTTCGGTACTATGAGCCCCTCGGACTCCCTCCCGGCTCCGCTCGATTTCTGCCATCCGGCTTTATACCAGCGGTCTTTGCCCGACTTGGCTGCCAGGTAGGGTCTCTCCTGTTCCGCGTTCTTCTTTCCAAACGTGCCACCGCCCGCTACCCCGGAGAGGTCCAGCAACCGTTCCAGTCCAGGTTGCTGTCTGTTGCCTTCGCCGTGACATGAGCGGCTCGGCCCTCCCAAACACCTTTCGGCTGATAATTTGACGAGGCTGCAGCGTTCACTTGATATTGCGGCCCGCTTCTTTGCTCCCTGCTCTTGCACAGGCTTTCGACGCCCCGCTCTGGCCGGTGGGATTTCTCCGTTCGGCTGGGGCCTGCTACCGGGTGCTCTGGCGCTTGCCCGGACGGGACTTTCACCCGCGAGAAGTTCGCGTCTTTCAGGACGCACCATGCTTCAATCTTACAGCATCATATGCCGTAAGATCAAAATAGGAAAGGCGGCCCAAACGAAACCCCCTCATGAGTTCCCGTTATAGGGGCCCCAACGAGAATTTTGTTCTCGTTTGCGTCGATCAAGCAGCGATCTTGAGACCGACGGCGCACAGGAGCGCATCCAGACCGTCAGAGATGGATTGGTACAGGCGGTCGAGTTGGCAGCGCTTCTCCTTGGCCAGGACGGGGTCGCCGCGAAATGGTGCCAACAGGCCCGCCGTGAGTGGCGCGTAGACTTTCTCGAAGAGCTTGAGGAAGACCAGACAAATCGAGTAGCCCTTGCCGACCAACCGATAGCGGCGGGAGTGTGGGAGCAACTTCATCAATCGGAGCTACAACGAAGAATTCTCTCCCAAGGCACCTTCAGTCCGCCGGAGACGCCACCCCCGAGCCAACCGATGGAACTGCTGCCTGGCTGGGAGGGCTTAGAAATTGTGGGGAAACTTCTGACTTCAGGCCCTTGACAAAGCGCGGGCTACCGATTATAACTAAACAGACCTGATTTTCTGGATCGTAGAAATCATGGCACTGCTTCTGGAAGAGCAGACCTTCGCGGACCGAGCCATCGCCGCCCACGCTGGCAGGCTTGGCACCCTACCCGGAACACGGCAGCGCGCCAACTATGGCGGGCTCCACGCCTGGGCTTACCCGGTTAACTGTACCATCGAAGCGCCTGCGCCGACCCTCTTCTGACGCACGTCGAATACGATCTGCAGGTCCGTGGGGACCTCGCATCTGGCTATCCACACTCGTGGTGGAAGTCTTGAAGGACAGATGGTGCCGGTTCTCATTCCATGTGGCTGGCTGGTGCGCGAGGCCAAAGTCGATGGCAAGCCGCTCTCGCTGGTCGAGCTTGAGGGCTGGCGCTTCCGACGTGGCCACGGAGTATTGACTCGAAGGCGCCACCAGCGGCATGCCGTGGACCACGAAATAGTTGACAACCCTGACGAGGGGGCACTGTACCGGCCCCTTGCGGCGTTCACGATTCGAGCAACGCACTCGACCGAAGGTGGGTGCAGATCGCGATGTCCGGATCGAACTCGCCAGGCAGCTTAAGCAGCCATCGTGGTTCGCGATGGTGTGCGGCGTGATTGCCTGGCGCAGGCCGCCTCCAATGCCGCGGCGGCGCGCATGTAGATCACTTTAGACCCGATGCACTTGGAATGGAACTAAGTGTCACAATACCAATCCGATTTCCGGAGGAGATGCCAATGCGCCATATATTCGTTCTCTTGCTCGCCGCGATAGCGGCATCCGGCCTAGCTGTCGGCCAGACCGTTTATCCATATGTTACCAGCACCTTAACGGGCACCAACCCGCTGGGTGATGGCGGCCCGGCCACGACCGCACTGCTGGAGTATCCTCAGTCCGTCGCGCTTCAAAACGGCGGGAATATCCTGGTAGCCGACAGCTATAACAACCGCATTCGGTCGATTGGCCCAAATGGCATCATCAACACGATTCTGCACGGCTATGTTGCCGACTTGAAGACGGATGCAGCCGGGAACATTTATGCGACTGACGGGCTCTACCAGATCTACAAGATCACCACGGCGGGCGCGATTTCAGTGATCGCAGGCACCGGACCGGGCTATTCGGATGCGGGCGGCGTAGCCAAGTCCGCATTGTTCCTGCTGCCGCAAGGCATTGCATTGGACATTGCGGGAAACGTCTATGTTGCCGACACTTTCAACTGCGTGATCCGGAAGATCACGCCCGATGGTAAGATTTCGACGATCGCCGGCGATGGCAACCCGGGCTACGGCAATGACAACATGCCGGCAGTCCAAACGCAGTTGGCGTATCCTCAATCGGTGGCAGTAGACGCCACGGGTAACGTTTACATCGGGGACATGTACCGCATCCGAAAGGTCTCGCCAACCGGAATCATTACGACCATCGCCGGCGATTTCGGCAATAAGCCAGTGGACGGCCCGGCGGTAAGCACGTCGATCGGCTCCACAGTGGGGATGACCATTGATTCCTCGGGCAACCTGTACCTCGCTGACCAGGACTTCAACCTGATCCGCGTCATCACCACGGACAAGCTGATCAAGACGCTGGCCGGTACGGGCACAGGGGGATTTCTTGGGGATGGTGGACCGGCGTCGGCAGCCAGGCTGAATGGGCCGATCGGGGTAGCGGTCGATGCCAGTGGTAACCTGTTTGTCGCCGACGAGTTCAACCAGCGCATCCGCAAGATCGACACTTCCGGCGTCATCAGAACCATCGCCGGCAAATCCCACTTTGCGGGTGACAACGGCCCGGCCACCGCGGCGCTGCTGCACTTACCGGAACACGCTGTGACGGATGCCGCGGGCAACCTGTATGTGTCCGACAGCTATAACAACCGGATCCGCAAGGTTACGCCGAGCGGCACGATCACTACTTTTGCCGGGACCGGAGATTGCGACTATGGCGGCGATCACGGTCCGGCAACTGCTGCCTTTTTGTGTGTACCCAAGGGCATGGCGTTCGACACAGCGGGCAATCTCTACGTGGCTGAATGGTACAACAACGTAATCCGCAGGATCGATCCCACCGGTGTAATCACCACTTTCGCCGGCACGGGAGCCTACGGCGATACGGGCGACGGCGGCCCGGCAACCGCGGCGCAGTTCAAGGGGCCGTTCGGGCTGGCATTCGACGGCAGCGGGAACCTGTTCGTCTCCGATAATGTCGCCCACCGGGTGCGCAAGATTTCCGGCGGCACCATCACCACTGTGGTGGGAACCGGGTCGCGCGGTTCCACGGGCGACAACGGCCCTTCCAGTGCCGCAACACTGAACACGCCGCAGGGGATCGCAGTGAGTCCCGATGGCAGCCTGCTTATCTCCGACGGCGGCAACCACCGCGTTCGCAAAATGAGCAACGGAGTCATATCTACTGTTGCCGGAATGCAGACTTGTTGCGCCACGGGATCCAAAGGCACCGCGAATTATCTCGGCAAGCCTGACGGCCTGTTAGTGGATGCCGCCCTGAATGTCTACACCGCGTGGCCCGAATACGGTGTGATCACCAAGCTGGCGCCGAATGGCGACCTGACCACCATTGCCGGCACCGGTGACGTCGATTTTCTGGGCGATGGCGATCTCTCGACGCACACGGCCTTCAATTACCCCTCCGGACTGTGGATGGATGGACCGGGAGATATCTACGTTGCGGATCAGCGGAACAACCGCGTCCGCAAACTGACCGTAAATCTGCCAAGTTCAGTGACCATTTCGTCTGGAGACGGGCAAAGCGGCACAGTGGGAACGGCTCTGCCGGTGCGGCTGAAGGTAACGGTGAACTTCCGAGGCGGTTTCGCACAGGGAGGAGTTCCCGTAACCTTCGCGGTAACCTCGGGCTCGGCTACTCTCAGCAACGCCAGCACGGCGACGGACCTGACGGGCTCGGCGGGCGCCGATGTCACTCTCGGCAGCACCCCCGGAGCGGTAGTAATCACGGTGACGGCGGCCACGCTGTCGCCGGTGCAGTTCCATCTCACGGCAAATCCCAGCGGCCCGATAGTGCCGGTGCCCACCATCAGTTCCGGTGGGATCACGGGCGCCGGCGGGAGCACGCCGCCCATCACGCAACTTTCGCCGGGCGGGCTCGCCTCCATTTTCGGAAGCAACTTCGCGGCGGCGGGTACCGCGGTGGTGGTGCAGACCACCGACCTGGTGAACAGCTCGCTGCCCACGAAACTGGCCAATACGTGTGTGCAAGTGGGGACGGCGCTCGGCTTTCTCACGTTCGTCGGAGCCGGCCAAATCAATTTTCAGGTTCCGGACGTGCCGGTAAACTCCACCGTGAATGTGCAGGTACTGGCGAATTGCGGGGCAGCTGACGAGATTCGCAGTGCGGTGGTGGCAGTGCCAACGCAGGCCGCGACGCCTGAGTTTCTCTACTGGCTCAGGAACGCGAATGGGGCGAATCCCATTGTAGCGGTGAACGCGGTTAGCGGCGCTTACGTGGGAGCTTCTGGGCTGATTCCGGGACTGACCTTCATTCCGGCCAAACCGGGTGATGTTCTGACCATATACTGCATCTCGCTCGGCCCGACCAACCCGGCCATTGCTCCCGGTCTGCCTTCGGCGGGAGCCGCGCAGACGGTGAGTACTCCCGTGGTCAAGATGGGAACCTCCACGCTGGATGCGGCCAACGTGCTGTATGCCGGCGCGTCGCCGGGGACGGCCGGGCTGTACCAGCTCAACATTACGGTGCCGAATCTTCCGGACGGAGACTATCCGCTGACGCTGGCGCTGGGTACCTTCAGCACGCCATCGACCGGCTACATCACGGTGAAGAATTAGCACGTCTCGCAGAATGGCGTAGACTGATGCGGGACACCCTTCGCGCAACCGGCCTGAAAACCAAGCGCGAGGCCGTGGATGAGGCGCTGCGGACATTGCTCCGCCTGAGGAGACAGGAGGGCATCCGCCGGCTCCGCGGCAAACTGGACTGGCACGGCGATCTGAACGCGATGAGGAGCGACGGGTGATCCTCGTCGATTCCAGCGTTTGGATCGATTACTTCAGGGGGACGGTCACGGCACAGACCGAGACGCTCGACAGGTTGCTTGGCCAAGAGCTTTTGGCCATTGGCGACTTGATTCTGACTGAGGTCCTCGAAGGCTTCGATAACGAACGAGACTTTAGTGACGCCAGGAAAATACTGACTTCGCTGACCGTAGTAGAGTTGGGCGGCCAGGAAATCGCGATTCAAGCGGCGAAGAATTTCCGCGCTCTGCGCACGCTCGGCGTGACCGTTCGCAAGACGATCGACACGGTGATTGCCACCCGATGCATCGAAAGCCGGTATGACCTGCTGCCTAAACGACCGGGATTTTGATCCGTTCGTCAAGCACCTCGGCTTGCGCGTGGCGATCTGACAACCCAAGTTGGAGCGGGTTCGGGAGTCGAAAATTCCCATCGCCAGAACCCCATACCCCTAAACCGCGTTCACAACCTTTTCCCCTCGCACTTTCAACCACTTACCCATTTTCCCTTGCCCCCATGGTGTACCCTATTCCTCGGAGGGCGTTCTCCCCTTCGTCCAGCCTTCCGCCCACCTTGGGCGGAAGGCTCCAAATGGCTTCGTTTTTCGCCGTAGGCTGGCTGGCCTCATGCCATTGTAAACACGGCAGATATCTCGTTCTGAAGGTCTTCAAATGGCTTCGTTTGGGTTTTTTGTAATTGCCGCCTTGTCCTCCAACTCGCTACCATGGGCCATTCCCATGCGTCGCGACTACATCAAATGGTACAGCCCCTCGCTCCACCGGGACATGGAACTCCTGGCCTATGGAGACCGCGGTTTCCCCATCGTCGTCTTCCCCACTTCGGGCGGCCGTTTCTGGGAGTATGAAGACCGCGGCATGGTCAACGCCGTTGGCCCCAAAATCGAATCCGGCGGCCTCCAGGTCATCTGCCTCGATTCCGTCGATCAGGAATCCTGGTATAACCAATCCATCCACCCCGCCGACCGCCTCCATCGCCAGAACGCCTTCGACGCCTACGTGGCCCTCGAAGCGGCCCCCTTTGTCCGCGACCGCACCAGTTGGCCCCAAATGGGCACCACCGGTTGCAGTTTCGGCGGCTACCACGCCATCAACTTCGCCCTCCGCCATCCCGACATCGTCACTTACGCGGTCAGCATGTCCGGCGCCTTCGACATCCCCAAGCGCTTCCTCAATGGCTACTACGATCAGAACGCCTACCTGCACGCGCCACTCGATTACCTCCCGAGCCTGGCCGACCCCTGGTTCCTGGAACGCTTCGCGCGCAACTATTACGTCCTGGCCATCGGCAACCAGGACCCCCAGTTCGACCAAAACGTCAAGCTCGCCCACATCCTCGGCAGCAAGCAAATTCCGCACATAATGGATGTTTGGGAAGGTTTCGGCCACGATTGGCCCTGGTGGCACCAAATGGCCGGGAAGTTTTTGAAATGATTCAGGAGCACTGATGACCAAAATCGGCATTCTCTACGGAATGGAAGAGTCGTTCCCACCGGCCCTGGTGGACCACATCAACAGCCTCGCCGTCCCCGGTGTAGTGGCCGAGCACCTCAAAGTAGGCGGCGTGGAAATGGCCGTCCCGTGCCCCTACGGCGTCATCGTCGACCGCATCTCCCACGACGTCCCCTTCTACCGCTCCTACCTCAAGAACGCCGTGCTCACCGGGACCAGGGTCATCAACAATCCGTTCTGGTGGAGCGCCGATGACAAGTTCTTCAACTACGCCCTGGCCACGAAACTCGGGGTCGCCGTGCCGCCCACTGTGCTGCTCCCCCACAAGAAGCATCCTCCCGGCACCACCGATCGCTCCATGCGCAACCTCGAATACCCGCTCAACTGGGATGCCATCTTCGCCTACGTGGGCTTCCCCGCCTTCCTCAAACCGCACGATGGCGGCGGCTGGAAAAGCGTGTATAAAGTGGATAAGCCCGAACAGTTCTTCGCCGCCTACGACGAAAGCGAAGACCTCTGCATGACCCTGCAGGGCGCCGTGAAATTCCAGGAATACTTCCGCTGCTACGTTGTCAACCAGCAGAGGGTCCATGTGATGCGCTACGATCCTGGCCAACCGCACCACCTTCGCTATGTCGCCGGCAACCCGCCGCCCGCGCCCGCGCTTGGCGACCGCATCGTCGGCGACGCCCTCAAACTCTGCCGCGCCCTGGGTTACGATCTCAACACCGTCGAATTCGCCGTCGAAGATGGCGTCCCCTACGCCATCGACTTCATGAACCCAGCGCCCGATGCCGGCCTGGAATCGGTCGGCCCCGAAAACTTCCGGTGGGTGGTCGACGCCGTGGCCGAAATGGCCATCGAGCGCGCGCAGGAACCGGCCGTTGAGCAGGCCTCCTGGCCTGCTCTGTTATTGGCGCAGGCCTCCCGGTCTGCGAAAGGAGCCCAAGCCAATGATTGAGACGGGAAGCACGCCAACGGATGCACTGCCTAAGGGAGTTTCACGGCCCAGCTTCAACATCGGGATCGAGGAAGAATACCAGACCATCGACCCGGTGACGCGCGATCTACGCTCCCACATCCATGCCGAAATCCTGGAGAA
>Ga0209067_10002351_pt1 | contig 11232 bp, 11 predicted proteins | sample ColStrG_CSR_2013_FD_187199 | JGI IMG/M metagenome (GOLD analysis project Ga0209067, IMG submission 187199) | Freshwater sediment microbial communities in response to fracking from Pennsylvania, USA - Cold Stream Run_MetaG_CSR_2013 (SPAdes)... | ecosystem: Environmental > Aquatic > Freshwater >... | reverse complement strand
ATATTTCCGGGCATTGCTCCGATGTAGGTGCGGCGATGGCCGCGCACTTCCGCCTCGTCGTGCACGCCGCCGAGGCTGACACGCGCAAATTTCAGCCCGAGCGCCTTGGCGATGCTCTGCCCCAGCGAGGTCTTGCCCACGCCCGGCGGGCCCACGAAGCACAGGATCGGGCTGCGGCCCTGCGGATTGAGCTTGCGCACCGCCAGAAACTCCAGGATACGCCGCTTGATCTTCTCGAGCCCGTGATGGTCGTGGTCGAGGATGGTCCGCGCCCGCTCGATGTCGTGATTCTCCTCGTCGAGGCGCGACCACGGCATCGCCGTCAGCCATTCGAGGTAATTGCGCGCCATCGAATATTCGCCGGAAGCTTCGGGCATCCGATCCAGCCGTGCAGCCTCGCGCAGCGCCTGCTCCTCGACCTCGGCCGGCATGCCGGCCTTGGCGATGGTCGCCTTGAGTTCTTCCAGATCGGCTGAAGGGCTGTCGCCTTCGCCGAGTTCCTCGCGGATCTGCCGCAGCCGCTCGCGCAGGATCATCTCCTTCTGGCGCTCACCGAGCGCCTCGCGCGTGCGCTCGTCGATCTGGCGCGACACCTTCAGCACCTCGATGCGGTTGTTCAGCAGCACGAGGATGCGGTCGAGCCGGGTTTTCAGGTCGAAGGTGGCCAGCAGTTCCTGCTTGTCGGCCGCCTTCAGGTCCATGAAGCTCGCGACGACGTCGGCGAGCGCGGCAATGGACTCGATGCCCTGGATGGCATTGGCCAGCTCCGCCGGGGCCTGGGGCAGCAGCTGCACCGCTTCCATGGCTTTCTCCCGCAGGCTGATGCCGCGGGCCTCGATCTCGGCATCCACCGGGGTGGACTCGCGGTGCGCATCGATGCGGGCCACGAGGAACGGCTCCTCGCTGACGTAGTCGAGGATGTTGAAGCGATATTCCCCCTGGCAGATCAGGTGATGCGTGCCGTCCGGGGCGGTGATGAAGCGCACGATCGTTGCCGCAGTGCCCACCCTGTGCAGCTGCGATCCGGTCGGGTCCTCGGTCGCGGGGTCGGTCTGGAGTACGAGACCCACCTTGCGCTGCGTGCGCACGGCCTCCTGGGCGGCGGCCAGCGATTTGTTGCGGCCAATGGTGACCGGCAGCACGACTCCCGGGAACAGCACCAGGTTGCGCACCGGCAGGATCAGCAGCACGTCCTCCGGGGTCGACGGGGTCTTGAGATCTTCGGTCGTGGTACTCATCGTGGTGACTCCGTGAGCCGCAGGTACAGGCAACCATCGGCGTAACGCCGCTCGGTAAGCAGGTAGCGGCCGCCCGGCAATTCGATGCGGCGCCGCATGATTCCGTAGGGAATCTCGAGCCGGACGACATTGGCGCGCGGTCCGAGGGCCGGCGGCGGCACCCTGACTTCGACTTCGAGGGTCTTGCCGGTCATTTCGATCGCCACGTTGCCAAGCTCTGCGCCCGGCAGTGCGATCGCCACGAGGATTTCCCTGCCGGCCGAAAACACATTCGCCGGGGGCTCCCACGTCGGCTCGGAAGCCGGCGCTGCCAGCAGCCGGAAGAAACGGCGATGCAGGCGCTCCGCTTCCTCGATGAGCGCGCACGCATCCCCCCACATCCACGACTGCCGGTAACTGTCCGCCATGATCCTGCCCCTGTGATCTCCGGCGGCAGGCCATTTCCCGCACCGGGCTTACCTCACGGGAACTGGTGCCGCGCAGGTCCGATTTCAAGGACCCGGAGCGTGCCGGTTCCGAAACATGCGCATCTTTACTGATGCGGCGCGCAGCCGGACATGCCTAGTATCAATGGGGATCCGATGGGGCCAGCGCAAGGCCCGCTGAGGGGGTGTCATGAAAACCGGCGATCTGTGCCAGCAAAACGTGGTCGCGTCCGATCTGCGGAACCGGGACGGATCGATGCAAAGGGAGCGCCGCAGAGTCGTGCGGGAGCGGCGCTGACCCGCGTGAGCGCCGTGGAAGAAGTGGGCCCGTGGCCGTCGCTGCCGCGGGAGCTGGAAGGATTGCTGCGTCCGTCCGCCTATCCGTATCCGCTCGAGCACGTGGAACTGCTCGAGACCCAGCTCTCGTGGGTCCTGCTTGCCGGCGAACGCGTCTACAAGCTCAAGCGCCCGGTTCAATATCCGTTTGTCGACCAAAGGCTGCTGCCCCGGCGGGCGTGGCTCTGCCACGAAGAGGTGCGTCTCAATCGCCGCTTTGCCCCGCAGCTCTACCTCGGGGTCTGCCCGATCACGGCAGGACAGGACGGGGCGTGCATTGGGGGCACCGGCCCGGTCCTGGACTATGCGGTCGTGATGCGGGCATTCGATCGGCGCGAGCAGCTCGATCAGCTGATCCTCGGTAAGCGGCTCGAGGCCGGCGAAATCGAACGGCTGGGATCCTTGCTGGCGCGCACCCATCGGCAGCTGCCCCGTCAGGAGCTGCCTGCAGGGCCGTCGGCCGCGCAGTCCCCGTGCGCGGCGCTGGCCCAAAATGCGCGCGAGTGCGTGGTCGCGGCGCGCCCATTCGGCACCTCGCGCCGCTGTGCCGCTGTCGCGGAGAGGCTCGCGAGCGAATGCGAGCGCCGGGTGGAGGTCCTGAGGTGGCGCGCGGAGGCCGGCTGCATCCGCGAGTGCCATGCGGATCTTCACCTCTCAAACGTCGTACGGATCGGCGGTGCCCTGCAGCCGTACGATTGCCTGGAGTTCGATCCCGCGCTGCGTTGGATCGACACGGCGCTCGACATCGCGTTTCTATACGCCGATCTGCTGGGCTACGGGGAGGCTGGGATTGCCGCGCGCTTCCTGAACGCCTACCTGTCCGCATCCGGGGACTATCACGCCAACGCGGTTCTGCCGCTCTACGCGGCGGATCGCGCCCTGGTGCGCGCCAAGGTCATGGCGCTGCAGATTTCCGGCGCACACGGTCCTCTGACGGTCGGCGGGCAATTGCTGCGCCGGCGGCATGAACGCTACCTGGCGGTGGCCGAAGAGGCCCTGCGCCCGCGAGGCGGCCGGTGCCTGCTGATGACCGGTCTTCCGGGGTCAGGCAAGTCATGGCTCGCGGCCCGTCTGGTCGAGCCCCTGGGAGCTGTCGTACTGCGTTCCGATGTGGAGCGCAAGCGGCTCGCCGGACTGGAACCCCTGGACCACAGCCCATCCGCTGCCGCGCAAGGCCTGTACCGGCCAGAATTCACGGCGCAGGTGTACGAACGGCTCGCGCAGTGCGCTGCGGAGGTCCTGGCCGGCGGGCGAGACGTGATCGTCGACGCCAACTTCGGCAAGCGGCAGCAGCGGCATCGGCTGGCTGAACTTTGTCGAAGGCTGTCGGTCCCACTGACGGTGGTGCAATGCGAGGCGCCCTGGCCCGTGCTCCAGCAGCGCATTGCGGCGCGACGTGGAGGCGAGGGCGATGCGTCGGATGCGGATCTCGCGGTCCTCGAGCGGCAGCGCGCCGCGCGGGAGCCGATCACCGGTGATGAAGATCTGCGGATCGTTGCATTGGATACGACGCGGGAGGATGCCGCAGTGCACCTCCTGGAGCGGCTGACCCGGCCGGATGACGGTCTGCGCGAATGATGGTCCTCAATACAGGCGGCGCTGCCCTGAAGCATTCAGATCATACCTGGGCGCTGATACTGGGTGCGGGCGACGGGCGCCGGCTCAGTGATCTGACGGGCAGCGCCACCGGGAGGGCCGTTCCCAAGCAATTCTGCTCGCTGCGCGGCGGGTCCTCGCTGCTGCAGGAAACCATCGAGCGTGCAGGGGGGCTCGCGTCGCGGGATCACATCAGCGTGATCCTGAGCGAGACGCACCGGCGCTGGTGGCAGGACGCCGGGCTGGATCTGCCTGCTGAAAACATCGTGGTGCAACCGGCCAACCGTGGAACTGCGATCGGCATCCTGCTGCAGCTCCTGTGCGTGCTGGAGCGGGACCCTGCGGCCGAGGTCGTGCTGCTGCCTTCCGATCACCATGTGGCGGACGAGGGCATACTCCAGGCCGCGCTGCGGCGGGCCCTGGAGCTGGTACGCAGGGCGCCGGAGCGGGTCGTCCTGCTCGGCATGACGCCGGAGGGACCGGATCCGGAGCTCGGCTACATGGTGCCGGGTGCGCCCGATGACTCCGGCGCCCCGGCCGTGCGGGAATTCGTGGAAAAGCCCAGTCCGAGGAGGGCGCGCGACCTGATCGCGCAGGGCGCGCTGTGGAGTCCGTTCATTCTGGTCGCCCGGGGGCAGACTCTGCTGGCACGGATCGAGGAATGCCTGCCCGCCATCGTGCAGGCGCTGCGCGATGCGCGGCGTGCGCGCGGCGGGAGCGGCGCCGATCTTGCCCGGCTCTACGAACGGCTGCCCACGCTGGATTTCTCCCACCACGTGCTGACGATCAGCCCGGGCGCGGCGCTCTCGGTGGTGGCGGTTCCGGCCTGCGGCTGGAGTGACCTGGGAACGCCGGAGCGGCTTGGCCAGACGCTCTCGCGGCTGACCCCGCAGCCGCCGGATGTCCCCGACCGGGCGCCTGATGCTCATGTGCCGGTCAACCTGGCCGCGCGGTACTACGCCCGGCATGAGTCCGGCGCATGCGGCCGCACTTCGCACCCTGGCTAGTGGCGCTCCGTCCGCCGTAGCGTCCTCCGCGTAGAGGCGCGCAGCTCCGCGCAGCTTCTACCTATTGCGCGCTCCGGACTGGCACGACATCCTCGAATCGATGTACGGGATTCTTCGCATCGCCTATAAACTGCTGGTGAACGATCGCGGCAAGTTCGCAGCGCTGCTGCTCGGCATCAGCTTTGCGGTGCTGCTGATGGTGATGATGACTTCGATGTTCGCCGGGCTCATGAACCGCGCCTCGGCCACCATCATAAACACCGGCGCGCGCATCTGGGTCATGGATCCGGCCGTGAATACGGTCAGCAACAACGTGCCGTTGCCCGATTACGTGCTGGACGCCGTGCGCAGCATCAACGGCGTCAAATATGCCGTGCCGCTCTATGTGGGCGGTGGCCTCGTCAAACTCGGCAATGGCGATTTTCAGCCGGTTTCGATCATCGGTCTCGACGACACCAGCCTGATCGGACGCCCGTCACTGGTGGCGGGCAGGATCGAGGACATCTACGGCGACGACGCCTTCATCGTCGTCAAGGATTCGGAATACGGCAAGCTCAATTCGCCCCCGGTGGGTACCGAATTCGAGATCAATGACAATCGTGCCCTCATTGTCGGCATCGGCGTGGTGGCCTCCGGCGGCCTGTTCGGTATCCCGACGCTGTATACGACCTACAGCCGTGCCACGCAGGACCTGCCCTCGACCCGCTTCACGATGACCTACGTGCTGGTCGAGCCCAAGACGGAGGCGGACATCCCCTACATCAAGCAGCGCGTTGCCGCGACCGGCTACCGGGCCTTCACCAGGGAGGAGTTCATTCAGCACACCTCCGACTTCTACACCTATCAGACCGGCATCGGCACCAACATCCTGCTGATGACCGCGATCAGTTTCATCGTCGGTCTGTCCATTTCCGGTCAGACTTTCTACACGTTCATACTGGAGAACCTCGATAAATTCGGGGCGCTGAAGGCCATCGGCGCCAAGGGCAGCGAACTGATCGCCATGATTCTGTTCCAGGCCTCCTTTACGGGCCTGACGGGCTATGGGCTGGGGGTCGGCTTGTGCTCCATATTGATCGCTGCCGCCAAGCTCCGGCTTCCGGATTACGCCTCGATGGTGACCTTCAAGAACCTGGGCCTGGCTTTCGGCATGGTGCTGGTGATCACGGCCTTCGCGAGCTACATCGGCATTCGGCGCGTGATCCGCATCGAACCCTTCGATATCTTCCGGAGCTGAGCATGGGCGCCGCTGCGGTCGAGGCCCACGGATTGACGAAGTGGTTCGGCGAGGGTGCGCTCAGGACCGTGGCCGTCGCCGATTGCAGTTTCCAGGCCAACTTCGGGGAGATTCTCTACATCGTGGGTCCCTCGGGCAGCGGCAAGACCACGCTGCTGAGCATGCTGTCGGGCATCCTGCGGCCGAGTGCCGGCGATGTCGCCATCGAAGGGCGCGACATCTGGAAACTCAACGACGACGCGCTCGCGGATTTCCGCCTGCAGCGCCTGGGCTTCGTGTTCCAGGACTACCATCTGTTTCCGCGGCTGAGTACGGTGGAGAACGTGGCGGTGCCGCTGATCCTGAAGCGGCAGCGATGGGACGAGGCCATCGCGCAGGCCCGCAGCTACCTCGACGTCGTTGGACTCAAGAACCGGGCGGATCTGCCCCCGGTCAAGCTCAGCGGCGGCGAACAGCAGCGCGTGGCCATTGCCCGCGCGATCGCCGGCCAGCCCGACATTCTGATCCTTGACGAGCCGACGGCGTCGCTCGACGGGGATACCGGCCGGCGGATCATCGAATTCGTCAAGCACGACATCCTCAATTCCAGGCGCTGCATACTGATCGTTACGCATGATGCGCGGATCTTCGAGTATGCGGACCGGATCATGCACATGGAGGATGGCAAGGTGACGCGCATTGAGGACCACGGAAAATGATGAGCAATCGTTGGATATTCGTGCTGGCGGGTGCTGGACTGGCCATCGGAGCCGGCAGTGCCGTCTACTACTCCGTGGAGAAGAAGGCGCAGCCGCCGGTCTTCAATCCGGCGCAGAACCCCTACGGGGAGGGCATCTACGCCAACGGCATCGTGCAGAGCGACCAGGAGAGCGGGACCAACACGGCCATCTATCCCGAGGTGGCCGGTACGGTTCGGCAGATTCAGGTCCGCGAAGGCCAGCCCGTGCAGCAGGGACAGGTCCTGGCGGTGATCGACGACAGTGTGCAGCGGGCGACCGTTGAACAGATTCGTGCGCAGGCCGACGCCGCGCGTACCTCGCTGGATGAACTGAAGGCACAGCCGCGTCCCGAATCCCTGGCGGTCGCCGAGGCCCAGGTCGACTCGGCGGCCGCCACCCTGAAGCTCAATCAGGACTCGCTCGACAAGCTGCAGAGCATCTATGGGCGGGACCCGCAGCTGATCAGCAAGGACCAGCTCGATACCGCCGCCAACACCGTCAAGGTTTCCGAGGCCAATCTCGCGGTTGCGCGCCGTCAGCTGGAACTCACCAAGGCGGGTGCGTGGAAATACGATATCGCTGCGCAGCAGCAGCAGGTAGCCGCCCTCGACAAGGCCTACCAGTCGGCACTGGCCCTGTTGGGCAAGTACACCATCCGGGCGCCGGTGGACGGCAGCGTGCTGTCCGTGCAGACCACCGTGGGCAGCTACGTGTCTCCGCAGGGGACCTTTGACACCATTTCCGGCACCAATCTGCCGATCATCGTCATGGGCGGGGGAGCGGCCGCGCAGCTGTCCGTCCGATGCTACGTCGATGAGATCCTCATCCAGCGTCTGGCGCTCAGTGCCGCGACATCCGCCCGGCTGTTCGTGCGCGGCACGGACATCAATATTCCGCTGCAGTTCGTCCGCATTCAGCCCTACGTGTCGCCGAAGATCGAGCTGTCGAATGAACGCGCAGAGCGCGTCGACCTGCGCGTGCTCACGGTGATTTTTCGTCTCACCCGGCCACCGGGCGTGCAGCTCTATCCGGGCCAGCTCGTCGATGTCTACATCGGCAAGCCATCCGCGGCCGGCGCGCGCCCTTAGGGTGCCGGCCGCCAGCTCCCGTCGGGGTCGAATTCGCCCAGGCGGGGCGCGAGGGTGCCGGTATCCGCACCCAGGTTCTTCTCATAGACGATGCCGTCCTGGTCGACCATGAAGGTCATGACCCCCGAATCGCCATAGCGGGCGGGATAGGCGAGCAGCCCGAAGCCATCGATCATGTGTCCGTCGATGAGGTAATTCTTCGCGCCGCCCGGCGCATGGCTGCCCCGGCGCGTCAGGATGTGAAAATAGTAGCCCTGGTAAGGCGTCGGCGTACCGGCCGACGGATCGCTCGAGTAGCCATGACTGCGCGCCTGCGCGACCAGCGGACCGAGCGGACTTTCGGTTTCACCCGCCGCCGCCGGCCAGTACAGCCCGTCATGCTGCCCCTCGTGGCTCATGATGTGCTGGGCGTATTCGGGCTTGCCAGCGGCCGGTTTCGTCAAGGCGGCGTATTCGCGCTGCGCCTGGACGTAGACCCTGCAGGTCTCGATGACGTGAAGTTCGTTGCGGCCGATGCGGCGGTTCAGGATTTCCTGTTCACCGGCCGGCGTGTCGAAGCGCCAGCCCGCAGGCGATTGAACCAGCGGAATCGGCATTGGCCAGTCTTCCTTGCCTATGATCAGCACCGCCTTGCCGGCACCCACCATTTCGACATGGTGCGATTCGTCGTAGGCGGACACGAAGTGCTTGCGGCTGCGCGCATCGGCCACGGGATCGCCGGAGTGAATGAGCTTCCCACCGCCGGCGCCGAGGATGCGCGTCAGGGCTGCCGGGTCGTCGTTACGGTCCGCGGTCACGAAAGCTTCGACCGCCTGGTCGGGCGTGTGGAAGCGGCTCTGTTGCGCGTGTTCGGCAAAGGCCGGACTGGCCGCCACGTCCAGCGCGCCGGCGCCGAGCAGCAGCGCCGTCAACCGTCCGAAGTCTCCGCATCTGGCCTTCATCCGTTCCCTCGCAGCGGCCCTTGCCGCAGACTGTCTCGACACCGGCATTGAGTCAGGGGCGCCGCCCGCCGCCGCCACCACGGGCACCACCGCCAGGCGAACCACGGAATCCACCCGGAGCGGCACGCGGCGCGGGCATCGAGGAGCGACTGTAGGAACCGCGTGCCGCCTCGCTGTGCACCTGCGGCCCGCGTCCGAAGGACTCGAACGCCGGCGGCGCCACCGGCATCCGCGGCGGCGCATTCTGCAGGGCAGGGCGCACCTCAGGTATCGGCGGCGCACGCTCGGGCTCGCGTCGCAGCGCCTGGTCGGCAGACGGCGCTGCGACCGGCTCGCTGGCGTAGCCGCGATAGGTGCGGCGGGCTGCTCCGGCATCGCCGCCGTAGCGCGCCGAGGTCATGGGGTCGCGGTAGGGGACGCCGCGCCGATGCTCCGGATCATGCTGCCAGGGAGCGCCGCGACCCAGTGGCCGTCCTGGTCCACGCCAACCGCCCGGTCCAACGCGCAGGCCGTGGCCCGGCCAGTCCCAGTCATAGCCGGTGACCCAGGGCCAGCCGAATTCGATCCCCAGGCCAAAGGTCACCAGCGCGCCGCTCAGGTCAATGTCCGGCGGAAACGGCAGGTCATACGGCGGGTAATCCGGCCAGGGCCAGGGCGCGAACACCACGGTGGGCTCGTAATACGGCACGTAGACGGTGGCCGGCGCGGCCGGCTCGATGGCGATGTCCTGATCCGCGGCGGCAATGGTCTGCTGGGCGTTGCTCTGCAGAGCGCCCCTGGCGGCAGCCCTTTGCCGCAGGCGCTGCACGGAATCCATGAGGTCTGACTGCTGGGCCAGAAAGGCATCGCCCAGCTGCTCGGTCCACTGCAGGTCGTTGTTCATCATGCGCAGCACATCTGGAAAAGCGACCAGCGACTTGACGCTGGGGTCCCAGGCCTGCTGCTGCATTGCGGACCCCAGCGCGTCGCCGTGCAACTCGGCATTGTCGGGGTCCTCGAGCCAGCGCACCGCTTCGACGACTTCCAGCGGATAGGTCGCCGCGGCGAGGACGGCGCCCAGCAGCGGATCGGAATAGAGCGCGATCGGTGCCGTGAGCTGGTCGAGCTGGGCGGGCCCAAGGACCGCGCCACCGGGCGGAACCGCGGCATCCTGCGCAGTGGCCAGCGCAGCGAGCCCCAGCAGCGCCAGCACGCCCATTGCCCATCGCCCGATGCGTCGTTTCATGAACACGCTCACTCTGAACAGCCCACAGGGTTTCACAGGCGTGGCGGGCATCATATAGGTGCATGTGCCTACGCCCTGGCGCGGCGATTCCCCTAGTATGCTCAGTCATGATAAACGAATGGCGTCGATTGCCATGACTTCCGATCCGCACATCCCGGTCGCGATTTCCGCTCGTCATGTGCACCTGACGCGCAAGAGCATCGATCGGCTGTTCGGCGAAGGGCACGAACTGCACGTGCACGCGATGCTGTCGCAGCCCGGTCAGTTTGCCGCGGAGGAGACCGTCACCCTGGTCGGCCCGAATGGGCTGCTGCCTCACGTGCGCATCGTGGGCCCGGTGCGAAGTGCCGACCAGGTGGAAATCTCCCGCAGCGATGAATACACGCTCGGACTGGATGCTCCGGTGCGCCTGTCGGGGGAGCTGGACCAGACCCCCGGCATCCTGATCCAGGGCCCGCTTGGCCAGATGCGCCTTGATCACGGCGTCGTGCTTGCGCGGCGGCATATCCACATGAGTCCCGCGGAGGCCGAAGCCCTCCAGGTGTTTGACCATGAGATCGTGAGCGTTGCAATCCAGAATGGGGACCGGGACGTTGTCTACGGCGACGTCGTGGTCCGCGTGGCATCGGATTACCGGCTGGAATTGCACCTGGACACCGACGAGGGCAACGCGGCGGGCCTGCACAGCGGCGACCAGGCGCTGCTCATCGCGCCGACCCCGGGACGCGCCCGCCTGCAGCGAAGGCCCTGAAGCGAAGGCCATGAGACGCTAGGTGCACAAGCTCGCCCGCCACCGTGCTCCATGGTGCTGCGGCAGGCGCCGCCGGACGCAGATGCCGGCCTGGGCCGGCGCAGCGGCCGCGCTGGCGGCGGGTTGCTGCTTCGCCGACACGGTATTTGTCGCGGCGGGCCGCGGGGCGGATTCGACGATCACCGGCCTGGGGGTGCAATTTGATCGACGCGATCCCCTGGTCCGATCCGCCGCATGGCGCACCACCGCACAAATGGAAATCATGGCCGCCACGCTGGTCGGCGAGCAGACCGGGTTGCGGGGGCAGGCCATCGGCGCACTTGCCGTGACACCGAACCTGCGTTGGACGCGCGTCGATGTACCGCTGAGCCCGTATCCGGAGGCGGGCCTTGGAGCGCGCACGCTGTCCCGGACCACCACGCCCTACAGCACGCGCTTCAGCACCAATTTTCAATTCGGCGAATTTGCCGGCATCGGCTTTCATCCCACGCGGGGCGGCAGGCTCGAAATCAGCGTCCGGGTCGAGCATATTTCCAATGGTGGCATTCGCGAACCCAATGCCGGCGTGACGTTTCTGGGCGCGCACCTGGCCTGGGCCTATCGGCAGGACTGACTTCATCGGGACTGACTTCATATGGAATCTGCCGGGCTTGAAGCACTGACTGAACT
>Ga0209067_10002349_pt1 | contig 11237 bp, 6 predicted proteins | sample ColStrG_CSR_2013_FD_187199 | JGI IMG/M metagenome (GOLD analysis project Ga0209067, IMG submission 187199) | Freshwater sediment microbial communities in response to fracking from Pennsylvania, USA - Cold Stream Run_MetaG_CSR_2013 (SPAdes)... | ecosystem: Environmental > Aquatic > Freshwater >... | reverse complement strand
TAGAATTAGATATTCTTCCCCTTAGCCAATGGCTAAAAGCTAAAAACGAACCATTAGTTATTTCTGGGCCTTGCAGTGCTGAAACGGAGTCCCAATTAATCAATACCTGTAAGCAATTGGCCGAAACGGGTAGAGTAAGCATGCTACGAGCTGGAATATGGAAGCCCAGAACCCGTCCGGGTGAATTTGAAGGGATTGGGGAGGTAGGTCTGGAATGGTTAGCCAATGCCAAAAAAGAAACCGGCCTTCCTACCACCGTAGAGGTAGCCAATCCGGCCCATGTGGAACTAGCCTTAAAATATGGGGTGGATGTTTTATGGATTGGTGCCCGTTCAACGGTAAATCCCTTTACCGTTCAGGATATAGCCGATTCCCTAAAGGGTATTGATGTTCCTGTCATGGTAAAAAACCCCGTGAACCCCGATTTGCAATTATGGATTGGGGCTTTGGAAAGAATCAATAAGGCAGGTATTAAAAAATTGGCGGCTATCCACCGAGGTTTTTCATCCTATGAAAAATCTTCCTTCAGAAATGAACCTATGTGGGAAATTCCTATTGCCTTGAAAACCCATATTCCCGATTTGCCCATCATTAATGATCCAAGTCATATTACAGGAAACCGGGATTTGGTACCCTTTATTTGCCAGAAGGCTTTGGACATGGACATGCAGGGATTGATGATCGAGTCACACCAAGACCCCCTGGTGGCTTGGACAGATGCTAAACAGCAAGTAACTCCGGCGGCTTTAAACCAAATTATTTCAGAATTAATTCTGAGAAAGCCCGAATCGAAAAACCCGGATTTTCATCATAAACTCGAAGAATTAAGAAAGGAAATCGATAAAATCGATGACCAAATTCTGGAGAAAATGTCTCAGAGAATGTCGATTACCGCCAAGGTTGGGGAATATAAACGCGATAATAACGTGACCATTTTACAGGTTAACCGATGGGATGAAATTATTCAGAGAAGAAGTGAATTTGCCAAGATTCTAAAACTGGATCATCATTTCGTAGAAAAGCTTCTCGAATTAATTCATAACGAATCGATTCGTCAACAAACCGAGATTATGAACTCGAAGAAAACCCCCAATCCGGTAAACTAGTTGTATGGCATCCCCCTCTATTCGCTTATCCCATCCCCCCGAATTCCTTGAAGGAATGATCCAGTTGCCGGGTTCGAAAAGTGAAAGTAATCGGGCTCTCATATTAAAGGCCCAGGCAAAGGGTAACCTTACCATCGAAAACCTTTCGGAAGCCGAGGATACAACCTGTCTGGACTTTCTGTTGAGTCAGGTAAAAAAATCTAAGAATTTCGAGAGTCCCCTGGTATTGGATGTCGGCCCTGCTGGAACCGCTATGCGATTTTTAACCGCCTATTTAAGTACTCGGGAAGGAAAATATATTTTAACCGGATCCGAAAGGATGCAGGAAAGGCCCATAAAGATTTTGGTAGAGGCCCTTCAAAAACTAGGCGCGGATATTGAATATTTAGCCAGGGAAGGCTACCCCCCTATTGAAATACGAGGCAGGCAATGGACCGGGAATCATATTCAAATTCCAGCCAATATATCCAGTCAATATATATCGGCCTTGCTATTGATCGCTCCTTCCTGCCCTAAAGGATTGGAAATTGAAATGGTAGGTGAGCTTACCTCTGCTCCTTATGTGGATATGACCCTTGAAATGATGAAAAGTTTGGGTATTCAAATTATTTCAAAGGCAAGAGGATGGTATATTCCGTATCAGGAAATCTCGGAAGGCAAGCTTCAAATTGAACCCGATTGGTCCGGAGCCAGCTATTGGTATTCATTTGCTTGTTTATCAGAGAATTATAATCTTTTTTTACCAGGACTACGGAAGCAAAGCTTACAGGCCGACCGTAAAATGGTCGATTTCATGGAATTATTTGGGGTTCATACCGAATTTCATTCGGATGGAATTAGGCTTATTCCTGGAAATAAAATCGATCTTCCAAGATCTCTTGATTTCAAGGAATGTCCGGATATTGCTCAAACCTTTATGGCTTTAGTAGCCGGTTTGGGAAAAACTATGGAGTTTAATGGCCTGGAAACCCTTAAGATTAAGGAAACCGATCGGGTGGAGGCCATGAAAACGGAATTGAATAAAATAGGCGTCGAAATTCATTCTGAAGGATCCACAGCGTATTTGAATCCGGGCAAATTGGAAAGGCCTGAAAAAGTATTTTTCCATACCTACCATGATCACCGCATGGCCATGGCATTAGCCCCCTTGGTCTATAAAATTAAAGAAGTAGAAATAGAAAATCGTTCCGTAGTTAGCAAATCCTATCCCGGTTTTTGGAAGGATTTGGAATCGATAGGAATACATATACATGGATAATGGCAGGCAATAGTTTTGGCAGGTTTTTTCAAATAAGTACCTATGGAGAATCCCATGGACCCTCTATTGGGGTTATTATCGATGGATGCCCATCCGGATTGGAGATTCAAGAGGAATTCATCCAGATGGAATTGGACAGACGAAGGCCCGGACAATCCCATATTACTACCCAAAGAAAGGAATCCGATACGGTTCAAATTCAATCTGGAATATTTGAGGGAAAAAGCACCGGAACCCCTATTGCCCTTTTGATTCCCAACGAGGATCAAAGGTCTAAAGATTATTCCCATATAGCCCAATCCTTTCGTCCTTCCCATGCCGATTATACCTATCAACAAAAATATGGTATTAGGGATTATAGAGGTGGGGGAAGATCCTCGGCCCGTGAAACGGCCGCAAGGGTAGCAGCTGGAGCTATTGCTAAACTGGTTCTAGCCCCCTTAGGGGTTAAAATACGAGCCTATGTAAGCCGGGTAGGGCCCATTATCTGTGAAAAGAATTATAAAGAACTCGATCTAAGTACGATAGAATCCAATATTATTCGTTGCCCAGATTCCCATACGGCCGAGCGTATGATCGAAGAAATCGAAAAAATACGAAAAGCAGGTGATACGGTGGGCGGTATCATTACCTGTATCATTGAAAACTGCCCTATAGGTTTAGGAGAACCCGTTTTTGATAAGCTTCATGCCGATTTGGCAAAGGCCATGCTCAGTATTAATGCCGTTCAGGGATTTGAATATGGATCGGGTTTCGAGGGGAGCTATAAAAAAGGCTCTGAAAACAACGATGCCTTTATAAATCTTACCGAACCTGATGGAAAATCCCGAATTCATACCCAAACCAACCATTCAGGAGGAATTCAAGGTGGAATATCCAATGGGGAAGATATTTATTTTAATACAGCCTTTAAGCCAGTGGCTACCATTATGCAGGATCAGGATTCTGTGGATATGGAAGGAAATCCTACCCAGGTCAAGGGCAAAGGCCGTCATGACCCCTGTGTTTTACCCAGAGCTGTGCCCATTGTAGAAGCCATGGCTGCCCTGGTTTTGGCCGACCATTATCTTCGTAATCGAGCATATAGCCGGGTTTAATATAATTTTGGAAAACGATCCGGCTCTATTTCGGCCATCATATTATAAACCTTTTCAAAAACATCGTCCGCACTAGGCTTACAGAAATAATCTCCATCCGTTCCATAGGCCGTACGATGGTCCTTGGCACTTAAGGTCTGGGGACGGGAATCCAGATAATAGTATCCCCCTTGAACCTCTAATACCTGTTGCATCATATAAGCCGAAGCCCCACCCGGCAAATCTTCGTCTAAAAATAAAACTCGGTTCGTTTTTTTAAGGGATTCTACCAAGCTATGATGGATATCGAAGGGTAATAAAGTTTGTACATCGATCAATTCTACTTCAATACCCACTTCCTTTAAATAAAGAGAAGCTTCCTGGGCAATTCGACAACAAGCCCCATAGGTGATAACCGTAATATCCTTGCCTTCCAATAAAATTTCAGGAACCCCTAATGGCAATCGGAAATCGCCCAAATTAACCGGCATTTTTTCCTTCAAACGGTAAGCATTCAAACATTCGATCATCAAAGCCGGCTCATCACTGGCAAATAGGGTATTGTAAAAACCCGCTGCCTGAGTCATATTTCTGGGGGTTAAAACATGAATACCTCGCAGGGTATTGATAATCATTCCTAGTGGTGAGCCTGCATGAAAGGTGCCCTCCAATCGATGACCCCGGGTTCTAATGATTAAGGGGGCCTTTTGCCCACCTTTGGTTCTAAAGGATAAGCAGGCCAGGTCATCACTTAATGGTTCTAAACCAAAGAGCAAATAATCCAGATATTGTATCTCCGCAATCGGTCGTAATCCTCTAAGAGCCAAACCAATTCCCTGTCCAATGATGGTGGCTTCCCGAATCCCGGTATCCATTACTCTCAATTCACCGTATTTCTGTTGCAATCCGGCAAAACCTTGGTTTACATCCCCAATTTTACCTACATCCTCACCAAAAGCCATTAATCGAGGATCACGGGCCAGGGCAAGATCAAAGCAGGCCTGTAAGATTTCACGTCCATCGACCACGGGACTGGATTCATGGTATTCGGCCTGAACCCCCCTTACCTTTAAAGCCGATTCCGAGGTATTGGTAAATAAATGGGAATTGTATCGGTCAAAATTCTCTTCGCCAATCGATTTGAAATAATCCTTCAAATCCGACTTTATCGAATCCGGTTCAAATCGCAATAACCATAAGGATCGTCTTGCCGAACTATATATGTCTTTATAGGTGGGCTCTGAAAGGGAAGCTAATTCGGTTTTTATTAGTTCTAAAGATTCCTTTTCCTGAATGTTTTCCTGAACCTGAGTTAAAATGCCAAGAAATTTCAGAATTTCATTTTCAATAGGCTTATTATAATTGGCCCAGGCCTTTTTTTGAAGCTCCTTAACTTCGATTCGACATTGGTTTTCCAGTTCCTTTAATTCTTCATCAGTAGAAATGGCCGATTCAATGATCCATTTCCGCATTTGCGAATTGCAGTCAAATTCCAATTCCCAATCCAATCTTTTCTTATCCTTATACCGCTCATGAGAGCCCGAAGTGGAATGCCCCTGTGGCTGGGTAAGCTCTGTGACATGCACGATTACGGGAATATGCTTTTCACGACATATCTCCGCAGCTTCCTGATAAACCTGACAAAGCGATGGATAATCCCATCCCTTAACTTGGAAAATTTCAAGACCCGGATGCTTATCATCTCGAATAAACCCCTTTAAAGCCTCTGAAATACTTTCCTTAGTGGTATGATATTTAGCAGGTACCGAAATACCATAGTCATCATCCCATACCGAAATTAACATGGGTACCTGCAATACTCCGGCAGCATTGATGGCTTCCAAAAACAAACCCTCTGAGGTACTGGCATTTCCAATGGTACCAAAGGCAATTTCATTACCCCGGTTGGAAAATTGGGTATACTGAGCCAGATCTGGATTCTCTCTATAAAATTTTGAAGCCTGGGCTAAACCCAATAGCCTGGGCATTTGAGCCCCGGTTGGTGAAATATCCGAAGAAGAGTTTTTCATCTCCATGAGATTCCTCCAGCTACCATCCGGATTTAGGCTTCGAGTCGCATAGTGACAGCTCATGGACCTTCCCGCAGAATGGGGTTCCATATCTATATCGGTATTGGCGTATAGCTGGGCAAACAATTCTGATATATTGGACAGTCCGGCGGCAAACATAAAGGTTTGATCCCGATAATAACCTGAACGAAAGTCCCCGTTTTGGAATACTTTGGCCATGGCAATTTGGGGAATTTCTTTACCATCACCGAAAATTCCAAACTTAGCCTTGCCGGTTAACACCTCACGTCGGCCTAACATGCTCGCATGGCGACTCTCAACAGCAATTTTATAATCCTTTAAAACCAGTTCCTTAAACTCCTCAAATGATAATTCCTTATCATTTAATGGACTTGTAGGGGAGGAAGAAATCGTCAACATCACGCAAAATAAATAATCAAGGGCAGATTAAAGGTAATATTTTAAAATATCAATTTAGTATGGTACAAAAATTGTAACCGTATATCAAAATTCCCGTAGAAGTGTTAGATTTAAAATTAACCCCCATTAAAAAACTAATAAAATGAAAAAATTATTTCTGCTATGCTTTTTGGCAGTAGGTATGAGTTCAATTGCCTTTGCTCAAACAACTCCCACCACAACAGCTAGTGCAACCACGGATGCCAACAAATCTGAATTCAAATTTAACGATGAATCTCATGATTTTGGTACCCTTTCAAAAGGAAGTGTTTGTACTTACGAATTCACTTTTTCGAATATCGGTAAAGAGCCTTTAATTATTTCAAACGTAGTTCCTTCCTGCGGATGTACTACTCCTAGCTATTCTAAAGAGCCCGTTGCCCCAGGTCAAACCGGAAAAATCATGGTTAGCTACGATTCAAACCGTGTAGGTCCTTTCAGCAAATCGATTACGATCAGCTCCAACTCTAAAACTCCTACTAAAACCTTATTTATTAAAGGAACCATTATCGATAAGAAGGCCGCTGGCACTCTATAATTCCTTCCTTTTCCTTATTTTTGGAACCCGGTACTTTGTTAATTTGACAAAGGTCCGGGTTTCTTTTTATGCCAAAAATTTCCAAAAAGGCAGATTTAATGCCTCCCTCCCCGATTCGTAAACTTGCTCCCTTTGCAGATAAAGCCAAAAAGGAAGGAAGAAAAGTATATCATTTAAATATTGGCCAACCGGATATCGAAACCCCCGAAATCATGTTGAACGCTATTCGAAACATCGATTTTAAGGTTTGGTCCTATACCCCATCGGAAGGAACGGCTTCTTATAGAAATAAACTGGCAGGATATTATCAAAAATTAGGTTATCCTGTACAGGCTCATCAATTATTGATAACCACCGGAGGTTCAGAGGCCATTTTTATGGGTATGAGTATTTGCCTGGATCCGGACGAGGAAGTTCTTATACCAGAACCCTTTTATGCCAATTATAATGGGTTTTCTTGTATGGCCGGGGTTCAGGTAAAACCCATTACTTCTTATATTGAAAATGGCTATGCCCTACCCAAAATAGAGGAAATGGAAAAGGCCATTGGTCCGAAAACCAAAGCCATTATGATATGTAACCCCAATAATCCAACCGGATATTTGTATAAAAAGGAGGAATTGGAAGCCTTAAGGGACTTGGTTATAAAGCATGATTTATTTCTTTTTTGTGACGAAGCCTATAGAGACTTTTGCTATGATGGAAATGAATTTATTTCTCCCATGCATTTGGAAGGATTAGAAAACCATGTATTGGTATTGGACACAGTTTCTAAACGGTATAGTGCTTGTGGTGCCCGATTGGGGGTTTTAATGACCCAAAATCAGGAAGTATTAGATTCAGCCTTACGGTTTGCACAAGCCAGATTAAGTTCACCTCAGGTTGCACAGATTGCAGCCGAAGCGGCCATTGATACCCCCGACGAATATTTTCACAAAGTGCGCAAGGAATATCAGGAAAGAAGGGATTTCTTAGTGAACGCCCTGAATCAAATGGAAGGGGTGGTTTGTCCTGAACCAGGTGGAGCATTTTATGCGATGCCTTCCTTGCCTATTGCCGATTCAGATCATTTCTGCCAATGGATTTTAGAGGAGTTTCAATTTGAAAATCAAACGGTTATGATGGCTCCGGGTACAGGCTTTTACTCCACTCCGGGTCATGGAAAAAACCTGGTTCGAATGGCCTACGTACTTAAAATTGAGGATTTAAAACAAGCCATGATCTGCCTAAAAATGGCTTTAGAAGCTTATCCTGGAAATTTGATCCAATCCGGCAAAAAACTAGAAAATATACATCCCTAAAACCCTAAATAGGTTCAATTATTTTTTTGTACTTTTGAGGTTCTAAAATATCGGGGCTGACCGGATTTGACAGGGTGGCTGATTGATATGTAAGCACGTCGAGCGTTGTTGATCTAGCTCGTAAATCTGAATCTTCAAACTTCAAATGGCGAAAATAACTACGCTCTTGCTGCTTAATTTAGACCAAGTCTAGATGGCTCAACGTCCCTGATAAGATCGGGGAAGCGAGATGTCTCCCGGAAGCGCCGATCAGCCGCATCCGAAATTGAGACACCATAAAGCTGAAATAGGATCCTGAAAGTTCCGATAAGGATCCGAAGCTAAAGGAAATAAGTTATCAGTAGGCTGTCTGTAACCAGCTGGTAATCGAAAACCCAATATAGAATAAACGTGTAGAAAGCATACTTAATCCCATGTTTGGACGAGGGTTCGAATCCCTCCAGCTCCACAAAGAAAAAAGAACCCACGGAAGTGGGTTTTTTTATGCCCGAATGAGCCCCAAAGCTTGCTTTGAGGGGCGAATAAGGGCATAAAAAAAGGAAAGCCTGCTAAGGCTTTCTTTTTTATTTGTAGGTCCCCCCAAAGGGATCTAGCGGCCCGACGAAGGAGGGCGGCTTAATCCCAGGCCTAAATAATACCCTACCCCGCATTTCTTTTTTATTTGTAGGTCCCCCCAAAAGGGATCAAGCGGCCCGACGAAGGAGGGCGGCTTAATCCCTGGCCGAAATAAAACCCTACCCCGAATTTCTTTTTCATTTGTAGGCCCCCCAAAAGGGATCAAGCAACCCGACGAAGGAGGGCGGCTTAATCCCAGCAACCTTTCCACCTCAAGCCCCGTATAAAATTTATTGACAGGTTTTTAACTATTAAATATATTTATTAACTTTGTGTTATAAAATTATTGGTCCCTTACCCAAATGAATTTTACAGTTAAGTACCTATTCCTATTTTTCTTTCTGGTAGCCTTAATAAGCTGCAGAAAGTTTGTTCCCTCCGAAAATTCAAATCCTGGCAATCTTGCCAATTATTCCAATAACAATGCTTTAAGCATTGGAGATGCGGTATCCTCCCTTCCCTCCAACCCCTTCCCAAAAGCTATTAATGACCTACCTTATTATTTTAATCAGGATGGTCAGGGAAAATACAGAGGGTATAGCTCCGATTTAAAACATCCCTATCTGGTTGATAATCAACGATACATCACTTCCTATAAGGAATGTTTAAAGCAGGGTTTTCAAACGATCCGTATTTTGGTAAATAATACGGGGATAACCGATATTCAAGCGGTTTCAGTGGCAAAAAGCCTAATCCTGGATGCTCAAACTGCTGGATTTAAAAATATTATAATCACCTATCATAGTGAATATTATATGGGTAAGAATCATGATGGCCCTACCCATGCCTATACCTATTTCTGGCAACCATTGTTAAATTCTCTTCCTTCTACCGTTAGTATTTCGGCCAATGTCCTTCAGGAATGGGGATCGATTGGAAGCAGCCTAGATGGAACGAATTATATTAATGAATATACCATTGCCATTAATAAACTTGCCTCTGATCCCCATATCCGTTATATATTAATGGATGCTCCAAATTATGGAACCGACGACGCGGGCATTATAAAATACGGAACCAAAATTTTAAGTGAATATTCCAAGGGGGGAATATATGCTTCTAAAGGATATTTGAATCGATTGTTTTTTAGTTTCCATTCTATGGACTTTAATCATCCAGCCTTTACCAATGTTTCCTTAAACAAGGATCCTTTTTTCAATACCACCAATCTTCAAAATTTAATAAAAAACACCTCCCTAACCGGTCATTTAGTGATTGGTCAAATAGGGACAACCTATACCGGTCGTATTCTAAAAGCCGATGCATATACTTATGGTAACCCTAAGAGCTTTAATAATCTAACGGCCTTATCTACGGTGGTTAATTTAGCCAAAGCCAATAATATCTCTATAATCGGATATTCCTGGTCGGGCGATGGAAGTTTGCAGATTGGTTATAAGGGTGGAGATACGAATATGAATGGCTATCATCCAACCTTTACCAGCAAATACTCCAATACCAAGATTTACCTTCCCTATCTTCAGGAAGCTACCTATTAGAATAATCTCAAAGGCTGAATAAACCCTTGACCTGTCTGTTATTTTCTATAGATTAGATTTAATACAATAAATAACCCCATTCGGGGTTTTTTTATGGATAAATAATTGGAAATTATTAAAATCTAAAAAAGCCCAATAAAAATGATGCACAAGGCCATGTATATTTTAACAGGAATCCTATTGTTCGCTTATAATTCATGGGCAAAAAACATTGACCATAAGGCTATTATAAAAAAGGAAACAGAATCCGAATTTGTAAAATTCATTATCGACCCCGATAAAAATGGGCATTTGGATAAAGAAAATAAGCCTGTTCTTTCTTTTCAGGACTCCCTGGAAGGCGGGCAAATCATTATTACCAGTTTGGGAACAAAATTTCAAATGCATTCACCAAAAATATTCATTTATAATAGTGTGAATCAAATACCCTTCTATATACTCCCCGGTGAAACTATCCACCTAAAATATTCCGAAACGGATTCGGCTCAATTTTATGTAAAGGATAATCCCGGTAGAAATAATGAACTCAATTTTTTCAGAGAATTAGTGTTGAAAACGGGCAATATTTTCAAACTATTTGTTTTTACGCCCAACGACAAGCCGATTTATAAAAAGGTAAAATCCCTGGAGGATATTTCCGACCTGGAAAAGGATATTAATACTTTAAAAAACAAAAGGCTTGATTTTTTAAAAGAATATAAAAGCAAATGTATTTTGAGTGATTCTTTCTTATTACTTGCCTATCAAACCATTACCAGTTCGTCCATTCAAGATTCGTCCTATCTTTACTATCTAAACCGGGATCTTTTAATCCAAAATGGTAAATACCAGGAATTAATTTCTTCAAAATTAAATTCCTTAAACTCGATGGGTTTTAATTATTCCCCCTTTTATACTCTTGCATTAAGAAATTTGGTTTCCCAATCCATTTCTAACACCCCTATTTATGCTATAAAAACCGGTGAACAACTCACCAAGGCTGTTCAATTTATCAGGAATAACTTTAGTGGATTTACAAGAGATTATTTATTTGCAATTACATTCCATGATGCACTATACGCATCGGTAGCTATTTCTGAAAATCAATTAGATGAATTCCATGCGGATTGCTCTAATTCCTTTTTTAGGAAAGCCATTGATACCGAAATACAACAAAAATACCCAGCACTGAATTCAAAACCCTTGAATACACTATTAATGGCTGATGGAAAATCAAATAAGGATTTAAAGGAACTAATATCCAGCCATAAAGGTGAATTAATTTTACTCGATTTTTGGGCAAGCTGGTGTGTACCTTGTCGGGGTGAAATGCCTTATTTAGATTCTCTGAAAAAGCAGTTCAGGGGTAAAAAAAT
>Ga0209067_10002348_pt1 | contig 11238 bp, 14 predicted proteins | sample ColStrG_CSR_2013_FD_187199 | JGI IMG/M metagenome (GOLD analysis project Ga0209067, IMG submission 187199) | Freshwater sediment microbial communities in response to fracking from Pennsylvania, USA - Cold Stream Run_MetaG_CSR_2013 (SPAdes)... | ecosystem: Environmental > Aquatic > Freshwater >... | reverse complement strand
CGATCGCAGCGAAGACCGAGATGATCGCACCCATTGTCGAGGTCTGGCCGGTCGTCGAGAGCCGACGCGTCATAATGTATGCGACATAGAGCAGCCAGAGCAGCAGCAGCGACGTAAGGCGTGCATCCCACGTCCACCAGATGCCCCATACTGCGCGACCCCACAGCATTCCAGTCACCAGGCAGATCGAGGTATAGACCACGGTGACTTCTGCCGCAGCGATGGCCCAGGCATCTGCCGTAAGTGCCGCCAAAGGGTTGCGTTGCCGGAAATACAGGAACGCCAGCGATGCCGCGAAGTTGACATACGGAAAGACGAGACCGAGCATCGCGGAGGGCACATGCCAGTAGAAGATTCGACCAACGTTGCCTTGCGCGGCGTCGGTCGGAGAGATAAAGATCGCCTGACGGAATCCGATGACCAGTACAACGATCGTGAGGGCGAGCCACACCAGACCAAGAATTAGGCCGGTGCGCTTGGGTTGGACAGTTTCCTGCATACAGCTATCTTAGCGCGGGGCACGGCGGGGCGTTGTGACTACTATCACAATCATGTCCGTTATTCGGCGTTCAGCAAGGTGTCGAACAGGAGAAGGCAGACCGTAGTGAAAACAACGTCGTACACCACCAGCAGACGAATCCAAAGCTCTGGCTCGTTCTCTCCGGTCAAGATACCCGTCGTGGCCTGAATCATGGCGAGAAGCGCCGGGATCGAGATGGGGAAGAGCACCAGAGGCAGCATCAACTCGCGATTACGGGTCCGAAGGCCCAGCGCGGCAAAGAAGGTCCCATTGGCCACCAGCGCCCAGGTTCCCAACGGCAGTACCGCAAGCAGCATCCAGCCCTGACCCAGCGCATGGAGGTTGTAAAAAACCGTAAACAGCGGCCCCAGAACAAGTTCCACCGCAGTCACAAAGATCATGTTTGCCAGAGCCTTGCCCAGGAACAACGCAGCTCCAGAGGAGGGAGCCATGCGTTGCGCGTCCAGAACGTGGTTCCTCTGCTCGCGATTCCACGCCTGATTCAGCGCGGTCGTCGAGGCGAAGAGCAGCACCATCCACAGAATTCCGCCAGCGATCTGACGCGACACTGCTGCCGTAGGATCGAATGCGAGCGAGAAGACAACGACGACCAGCAGCGAGAAGAACAGCATGCCTGTGATGGAGTCGCGGGACCGCCATTCCAGTTGCAGATCTTTTCGCAGATGTGCCCAAACGTGCCAGTAAAAGTTCAAGCGGCGGCACCTCGGGTTAGATCCGCAACCGTCGCTTCCGTCGCGCGGAGGTAGTCGGCCGGCGCAAGAATCACCTGCAGACCGCGCAGCCCGGCCGAAACGCTGATCGTGTCAAACAGCTCAATCGTCTCATCTGCGATGGCGGCATAGGGCTTCTTTGCGGCCATCACGGTTACGCCCCCGCGGATGTATCCCGTCAGTGGTTCGACTTGCTTCAAGGAGGCCAACTCAATCTTTTTGACGCCGGCTGCATTCGCCATCTTTTTTAGGTCGAGTTCCTGGTCCCCAGGCACGACCGCAAAGAAATGCTCCCCGGTGTTGGCTTCCGTCAGCAGCGTCTTGAAAACCTGCTCAGTGGGCATGCCGATCTTTCGTGATACATTGGTCGCCGTCAGGTCGCCGAGATCGACCTCGTACGCACGCAGTTCGTAGGGGATCCCCAGGCCATCCAGTACGCGGACCGCGTTTGTCTTTGCTGGTGGCTTCATTTTGTAACCACCGAGGCAAGCGCGCCGCGATCCATTGTTATCGTGACGTCGGAGATCGATTCCGCTAGATGCGCCTGATGCGTCGTCAGCACAATGGTGCGACCGGCGGGTCGGCCTTGCACTGGCCACGTGCGGAAGTCGGCCAGAAGCTCGACGATGTGCTGCGCGCTGCCAACATCCAGGTTAGAAAATGGCTCATCCAGCAGCAAAACTTCGGGGTCCGCTTGCAAGACTCGGGCTAGAGAAGTCCTCTGGCGCATCCCCTGCGAATACTGTCCGACTGGCCGCGGAAGGTGGGGGTCCAGTCCAACGGCCCTCAGGGCCATCTCCGGCGACCCCGTGCAGGCGCAACCGCCCACAGCGTGCAGCGTGGCAAAGTACTTTAGGTTCTCCATCGCGGAAAGTTCGTCATAAAGCATGGACGCGTGGCTCATGTACGCGATGCGCCCGCGCTGCTCCTGCGCCGGTTTGCCAAGCACGGAGACCGTCCCATGCGTTGGTGCGGTCAGACCCGCGAGTAGCCGCAGCAGCGTCGACTTGCCGGCACCGTTCTCTCCCAGCAGCACCGTGATGGTGCCAGGTTCGATGGTCAGCGACAGATTGCGGACCGCCGCAAATGTCCCAAACAGCTTCGAGACACCGACCAGCGACGCGGCTGGCGCGGTCGTTGCAGCGGACTTAACTTGTTCCGTAATCTCCATTGCCCAACTGCGAGTATAGGCTATAGGCACTGTTCCTTTCCCTATCGTCGTTTTCAGGAGACCGCACCGCATGAAGAAATGTACGCTGGCAGCCCTCACATTCGTCTGCATCACCGCCGTCTCGCAGGCGCAGCAACCCAAGCTAAACGCCGCTGACCGCGCCCTTGCCCGCGACATCCTCAAGCAGCTCATTGAGACGAATACCAGCCACTCCATCGGCTCGACCACCGTGGCTGCCGAAGCGATGCGCCAGCGTTTTCTCAACGCCGGATTCCCAGCGACGGATATGGTCGTGATGGGGCCGGACGACCGGCATGGCAACCTGGTCCTTCGGTATCGCGGCAGGCCGGAGAGCAAACTCAAACCTGTGCTGGTAATCGCACACCTCGACGTCGTCGAAGCCAAGCGCGAGGATTGGACTACCGACCCCTTCCAGTTGGTCGAAAAGGACGGCTTCTTCTTCGGCCGAGGCATGCAGGATATGAAGGACTCCGACGCCGCTTTCGTCACTTCATTCCTCCTGCTTAAACGGCAGGGCTTCGTGCCGGATCGCGATCTCATCCTGGCCCTCACAGCGGACGAAGAGGGCGGCAGTAACAACGGCGTCGCCTGGCTCCTGAAGAATCAACGCGACCTGATCGAAGCGGGCTTCGCCATCAATCCAGACTCCGGTGGTCTCATCACGCAAAAGGGCAAGCCAAGCTATATTGGCGTCGAAGCAACCGAGAAACTGTACGCAGACTTCAGGCTCACGGTAACGAACCCCGGTGGCCACAGCTCTGTCCCCCGCAAGGAGAATGCAATCTATCAGCTCTCCATGGCGCTCGGAAGGTTGGCTGCCTATCAATTTCCCTTTGAGCTGAATGCCGTCACCCGCGCCTACTTCGAGGCTCTTGCTCCAACGCAGACCCCGCAAATCGCCGCCGATATGCGCGCCATTCTGGCCCCAGCTCCAGACAAAGACGCAATCAATCGCCTCTCCAACGACTACGTCTACAACTCGCTGATGCACACAACCTGCGTCGCAACAATGCTCTCGGCCGGCCACGCCCCCAATGCGCTGCCGCAGCGGGCGGAGGCCAACGTCAACTGTCGCATCCTGCCCGGCCACACACCCGGCGAGGTTCGCCACCAGTTGGAGACCGTCTTCGCGGAACCCAAACTGAAAGTGGAACTCGCTACAGAGGGCATCAGCTCCGGCGAGGACGAGGTCTCTGTAACGCCGCCGCCCCTCAACAAAGAAGTCTTCGATGCACTGCACAAGACAACTCAGCTCATGTGGCCTGGAACCCCTGTCATCCCGGAGATGGAGACTGGTGCCAGCGACTCCAAGGCCACGATGGCTGCGGGAATTCCAAGCTACGGCTTCAGCGGCATGGGCATCGACGAGGATGACGACCGCGCACACGGCAAGGATGAGCGGCTTGGTGTGGAGTCGTACTATGCTGGAGTTGAGTTTGTGTACTTGTACATGCAGCACCTAACTGGAAGATAGGCAGCACAAACGGGACCCCGGGCAGCCTGGGATCCCCTTTGTGCTTGCGACCTGGTTACTTTAGCTTCGGCGTGACCAACTCTGCGGTCTTGCCAGTTTCAGTAGCGGGGGTAGCAGGCATCGCCGGTTGTCCCGGGCGCGATCCTGGTGCCGGCGCATACTTGCTGGCGCACTTCGCCTGCAATTGCGTTGCATGAAATACCCCATCCCGCCCATAGGTTCCGATGGCGAGCGCCTGGGCGTCGTCCTTGAACGTATCTGGCGGGGGCTCCGAACCCTTATATACAACCTTCAGTACCTTACCCTGCTCCAGCAGCGTAAAGTCGGCGTCTGCGCCCGTGCGATGAATGCTGCCCGGTGCGACATTCCCCGCTACGCGAAGATGGCGCGTGTAGGCTTTGCCGCCCATCCCCTGCAGCTCGGTGATCGTAACGTAGTAGCTCTTGTTTTCCGCTGTCCCCGTGACGGCCAGCCACAATACGGACCCAAGGATGATGACGCTCGCAATGATGATCTTGACAGGGCTTTTCTGCATGGCACTTCTCTCTCCCCTGGAAAGGGGTACACCAGAAGTTTACCGCAACCAAGGATTTGCGTTTGTGACGGCAGTCACGACCTTGGTTCTGGACCAGATACCAGCCGCAATTGCGCTGCAAATTGGCTCCTTTGGTCCCAATAAAGTAGAGCTGCATTCTCACGGGAGAATGCAGCTCAAATTTGTTCAAGCAAGTGGATTGTCTTACGGGGGGCCCAAAAACATCGGTTGGGGTAGGGCAACTTATACGCGCGAATCAACCCGCAGATATGCAGGCGCATATTGAAGCGTCGACTCACACCCTAAAAGTCTTGTTCAACATTGTCGGCGCGCATCGCAATCAACGCCGGCGCAACGATCATCGACAGAAACACGACTGCGAGGACAAGATCGTGGACCATGGAATAAACCTCCTGCGGGCGATAACGGATCGCCTGCGCTTGAGGTTTTAGAATGCGCCGTGACGAACCGATCCAAACATCCCACCGATGGTGCAATCGATACATCGAAAGTGGTAGAAGCGGACTTGGTAGTCTCGAATTGGGACTGGCTTACCTCGCGGCCGCCTCCAGCACGGCTGCGGCGCGATTCAAAGCGGCAGCGAGCACAGCAATCTCAGTCTGCGTTCGGGTAGCGTCCGCTGCGTCTATTCCTTCGGTCACGCCGGGAATTACGACCGCTGCATAACCTGTAAACTCGCCCGGTGCATAGATCTGATGCTTGTACCAGCCGCGATTTGGAAGACCGGCAGGGTCCATCAGCGCCTCTTCTGCCGCTCGAAGCGCAGTGTTCAGGGTGGACGCTGCGTTTGCTGCTGCCAACTGTCTGGGCCGGATCGCGGCCCCCGCATCTTCAAATCGTGCTGCAGCCGCCGTTGCGGCAGAGAAGTTCAGCGTCATTCCAGCGGCAGCGGCCTTGCGCTCCGCCTCGCTTAGATACCCGACCACTTGCGCGCCGTATGCCCGATAGTCATACGGCAGCACGTCTGCGTCGGCCATGTGCAGAATCTCGACGCCCAGCACCCGTGCCTGCTGCTGCACATAGACAAACGTGGGATCAGCATTCCTGATGAACCAGTTGTAGTTGTCGAACACGGAGTGGTAGACCCCGTAGGGACCGGACGATCCAATATCTGTCGAGGGAACTGCCTCATGCTGCAAAAACGGTGTGAAGTCCGATCCGGAACCGAGCTCGCCCACACGCACCTCGTTCACCGCGTTTGCATCATCCGGGCGAGCCGGTCGCGGAGCCTCCATCGTCTGGTTGGTACCCGGATTTACCGCGTCCGCTTCGTCTTCACCTTCACTGTGTCGCCGGGTCTGTCCCTTGAGCCACTGGTCGTAGACGCTGCCACCAGCCGGACTCTGCACCTCGCGAGTCACCTCGCGCACGAACTGCTTTAGCGACGGCACTGCCGATGCCGTGAAGTTCGGGCCGGAAACCGCGACATCCGTGTTGAAGTATGCAACCGCGTGCTTCAAGCGGCTTTCATGCTCCTCCACCCACTCGGTAGAGCCGATGAGCCCCTCTTCCTCTGCGTCCCAGGACGCAACAACTACTCGGCGCTTCGGCTTCCACCCCTGTTTTAGCAGGGTGCCCAGGCCATGTACCGTCTCCAGCATCGCCGCCGTCCCGGAGTTAGGGTCTACCGCGCCATACACCCACGCATCGCGATGGTTGCCGGCGATCACCCAGTTTTCCTTCTCCGCCGCGTCCGTTCCTTCGATTGTGCCGATCACATCCCAGATCGTGCGCAGCTTTGTATCCTGCTCCAGGTGCATGTGGACTGTCACCGAGGCCGTTCCGCCAACGTGATAGGTGAACGCAAGCGCACCCTGCCAGCTACGCGGTGTCTCCTCGCCGCCCATCGCCTTCAGGATGGGCGCGGCATCCAGATACGACAGCGGGTTGACCGGCATGCTTGGCCAGTTCGCTTGAATCTTGTCAGCCGGAATGCGCTTTGAATCGGGCAAGTCCATCGTGGACGAAATCCCAGGCGTAGTGGCATCGCCAGGGTAAATAGGCAAAAACTGAACTGCTCCACGTTGTACGGCAGACTCCGGCCGGTAGGCCCCCTTAGGGTACATGTCACCCTTAAAGTACCCGTCGTCGGCAGGGTCAGAGTAAATCAATACGCCTTTGGCACCTGCTAGTTGCGCGTCATAAGCTTTGATTCCGCGGTAGTTGGAACCATACCGAACCATCACAATCTTGCCCTTGACGGCAACACCCATGCCCGCGAGTCGCTTGAAGTCCGCGGGCGAGCCATAGTTCGCATAGACAACCTCGGCGGTCACATCGCCAGACGGAGAACTACCGTTGAACGCAGGCAAAACCCGAGGATCATCTTGAAACGGATCGCCCCCATAGGCAGTTGGGTCGACATGCTCCGGGGTTGGGCCACTCATCAGCTTGTGACCCTGTGCGTCAAATGCCTCGATCACGATCTTGACTGGCTTATTCAGCAAAACGCGATACGGAACGATCGTAGTCTCAAGTCCAGCGGCCTTGAACTTCTCGGCGACATACAGGGCGGTGTCGTAGTCCTCCGGCGAACTGGCCCAGTGCGGAGCCTTGGTAAGGATCTTCAGGTGTTGCCCTGCCATAGCTGCATCCGGCACCGCTTGAAACGCTGCATCCCACTTCGCCTGTTGCGCAAAGTCACGAAATCCGAAGACGGAAGTGGCATCTTGCTGTGCACCGGCAGAGCAGACAAAGAGTGACAACAGCAGCGCAAGGGCGGCGGAACGAGTCATAGACAGGCCTGGTAAGGGGTTGGAGAGGTGGGTGTGATTTGACGAAGCGCCTCCGCAGCAATACAGGCCTGCGGAGGCCCGGAACTAAACAGCCTGGGTGCAGAACTTGCAACGCTGTGCGGCCAGAGGAATCTCCGAGAGACACTGGGGGCAGGCCTTCGTCGTAACTTCCTCCACAACGGGCTTCTTCGTCTTCGACATGATGTAGTTCATTGGGGCAACGATCATGAAGTACACAACAGTCGCGATCAAAACGAAAGAGATGACCGAATTCAGAAAGGTTCCATAGGTGATCACCCCGCCGTTCACCTTCACCACCATTGCCGAGAAGTCCGGCTTGCCAACGATGGCTGCGATCAGCGGGGTAATAATATTGGTCACAAAGGACGTGACAATAGCAGTGAATGCGGCACCGATGATGACAGCGACAGCCAGATCGACGACATTGCCGCGGAGCAGAAAATCGCGAAAGCCTTTGATCATTTGATTCTCCTGAGTTGCAGCTTGAGTTGGGCACAAGGGAGGACTGCGGGCAAGTATATCGCAGGCCACTCTGATATAAGGACTTACTTTGTCCCGGTCAGAAAATGCCCGTACGGATACACCAAAAAGAAGAGGATCATGCAAATCACCATCAGATCCATATAAATGCACAGGATGACCCCTGCGTGGTAGTACCCCCAGCGCAATCTCATGCAGCGGATCGTCTCGCCTGTCCCAATGATTGCAAGCAGCGTTGGCAGGAACAGCAGCATCGTCGCTCTGTTATGTGGGAAGTCCGACATTAGGACCGCCACGAGAAGGCTACCAATCACCAGCATGTTCCCTCTGGCGAGCGAGTGGTGACGCAAGTTCAGTAGGTGCATCCGGGGGCGCGACAGGTTGGCGACGTTAAGCTTCACGTGCTTTCAGCATAATCCCGCAGATTGGATTACCGTATCGTACCGTAGGGCGACACCAATGGACCAGCGAAACTGCCTCGTATTTCTTGATCGGGTCAAAGGCTGACTCGATCGTAGAATGCCTACGCCTTCGCCATGGCCGCAATCGATTCCTCAAACGGCGCGCGCAATATGCCGCGTTCCGTGATGATCGCCGTAATGTACCTGGCTGGAGTCACATCGAATGCAGGATTCTCAATTCCGACACCATCCGGCGTCATCTGCTTGCCGTTCGAGTGCGTCACCTCACGTGCATCGCGCTGCTCGATCGGAATCAGATCGCCGTGAGCGGTCGCAAGATCCAGAGTCGCCCACGGAGCAGCCACATAAAAGGGAATTCCATGTTCCTTCGCCAGAATTGAAACGCCGTAGGTGCCGATCTTGTTGGCTGTATCCCCGTTAGCCGCAATGCGGTCTGCGCCCACGATACAAGCCTGAATCCGCCCCTTCTTCATCAGGTGTGCGGACATGTTGTCACACAACACGGTCGTCGGGATACCGTCCTTCATCAACTCCCATGCGGTCAGGCGCGCACCCTGCAGGTAAGGGCGTGTCTCATCCGCCAACACAGAAATCTTGTGCCCGCGCTCGACGGCGGCACGGATCACTCCCAAAGCCGATCCATAGCCGCATGCTGCCAGCGCTCCCGCGTTGCAATGCGTCAAGATCGTGCCTTCCTGCGGCATCAGTTCGGCGCCGTTTGCACCGAGTTGGCGACAGTTGGCGATATCCTCGTCGTACATCTGCAGCGATAATGCGACTACCGCAGCTTTGATCTCCGGAATCGGCGTTTTGGCGTCCGCAAGCGTAAGGTACAGGTCGCGGACGCGAGCAATGCCCCAGAACAGATTGACTGCCGTGGGCCGGGTCGACGCCAGGTGATCGCAGATGACATCGACTTCTGCCGTCAGCTGCGGCAAGGTCGTTGCGGTGGACTGCTCAATCCCGAGTGCTACGCCCATCGCGCCGGAGACCCCAATCGCCATCGCTCCGCGGACGATCATGTCGCGAATCACGGTCGCAACCTGCTTGTAATCTGTGGCGAGAACGTAAGTCTCTTCGAGGGGGAGCTTCGTCTGATCGAGAAAATTGACGCCTTCCGGCAGCCATTCGAGTGTAGGAATCATGTCTTCTCTAGTTTAGACGATGATCCTTGAACGAGGGCGACGGAGCAGTCGTGGATCGCAGCACGGAGCGCCAACGATACGTGCGCTCCCCGCAGTTCTTGCATCGGATGGGAAGAAATCCTACAAGGTACAGGGGCCAGTCGAAGGGGCGCAGACGGGAAAGGTGGTAGCCGGTAGAATCACACGCGCGACAGATGGCTTTCATGCAGACCAGACTCCGTAATGAATGGGCGAGGTAACAAGGTTGCTATTTTTTCCGTAGGATGCCGACTGGTGACTGAAAGTTGCCTGCCGACAAAATCGCAAGAGCCTTTCAGCGAGTCAACGCTACATGGGCCCGTCGAACGTCCCGGGCCGTATACACCGACACAAAAGGTATATCTTCGTCTGCCGGAATCTCGGCAAGCGCTCGCTCAATGGTTAATCGGCCACCCTGCTCGCGATCGACCAGGCAGAAGACGCCGACAACCTTCATCCCGGCCTCGCGCGCGGCTTCGAGTGCAGTGATCGTTGATCCGCCAGTGGTGCACACGTCGTCCACAATCACAACCGGTGCTCCCTCCTGCAGGTAACCCTCGATGCGACGCCCCGTGCCGTGCATCTTCTCGGCCTTGCGAACCAGAAAGCCATGCAGCAGCGCCGGTTCGTCCCCGTGATCCTCCTCCGGAGCCAATTCCGTGAATTCGTTGTAATCCGCAAGCTCCCAGGCACTGGCCGACGCCGTGTTCGAGACCAGCGGATCGGCACCCATCGTCAAGCCGCCCACCGCGACAGCCGTAGGACAGTGTTCGCGGATCAGATCCAGCAGGACAATCCCCGCCAGACGGCCGCCTTCGGCGTGCAGAGTCGTAATGCGGCAGTCAATGTAGTAGTCGGACTTCTGCCCAGAGGCCAGCGTAAAATCGCCCAGTTTGAATGAGTGGGTGGCAATCAGGTCAAGCAGTTTCTCGCGCGGGTCGGTCATAGTCAGGGTGTCTCCTCAACCAAGATAAACCTTCCCCTGTCTAAATCTTGTCAAGATGCCGAAACCCGCCGGTGCTGACGAACAAGGTAAGAAAAACCGACAGGTTGTAGCAGCCATGGACCACCGTCGACGCGGCCACGGAACCCGTCCGAAGTCGCACAAAACACAGCACCAGCGAGACGCACATCAACAACGCTAGCGCAGGCACCGTGTAGCCGAGTTGGGGTCCATGAATGGCAGCAAACACTGCGCTTGTGATCAGCGAAGAGACGATCAGCGCCACCGTCGAGTAGCCGGTCGACTCCCGCCATTCGCGAAGATTTTCAAGGGATTCCATGTCCGTCGCGCCGCGCGGAATCCGCAACCAGTCCACAGCAATCGCAATGCCCGGAAGCAGGAATCCGCGGAACACAATCTCTTCAAACAGCGGTCCAATGACGACTGCAAACAGCAGGAGAAACCAAATGATCGCGGGGTTATGAAATATCTCCTCGATCGGCAGTTCCTTGGGGTGCGGAATGAAGACGGTGACGCCCTGCGCCGCAAATCCCAAAACTAGTCCGCCCAACCCCAGCAAAGGGCTGACTTTGGTGAAGCTCCATTGCAGGCCTTCGGAAAGAGAGCGATTCCAGAACAACGGCATCACGAAGTACGCGGCAGCCAATGCCAGGACGTAGGTCAACACGTTGACAAACAATTGCAGGCGTTGATCCTTAAGTGAGGCCTCCACGGAAACGCCGTGCGCCAACACCAGAACTGCAACCTCCGACAGAACGAAAGCGGCGACCGTCAAGGCAAGAAATGAGAAGAAATGCAGAAGGTTCGGGATGCGCGACTCCGAGCCTGTCTGCATCACTTGGCAGCCTTCTTCCGGGCAGCCTTCTTTGCCGCAACCTTCTTTGCCGGAGCCTTGGCAGTCGGTTTGCCCGTCTTCTTCTCTGGCGCAATAAACTTCCCGCGGGCAAGCTTCACAGTATCTGGAGTCGCCTCATACTTCG
>Ga0209067_10002345_pt1 | contig 11253 bp, 7 predicted proteins | sample ColStrG_CSR_2013_FD_187199 | JGI IMG/M metagenome (GOLD analysis project Ga0209067, IMG submission 187199) | Freshwater sediment microbial communities in response to fracking from Pennsylvania, USA - Cold Stream Run_MetaG_CSR_2013 (SPAdes)... | ecosystem: Environmental > Aquatic > Freshwater >... | reverse complement strand
GTGCCGCGCGAAGTCAAGGTCTGCGCCTGCGCGGCCTAGGACTGCGCGCTCTTCTTGTAGTGCAGGTACCAGTCGACAAGGCGCCGCACCTGCTTCTCGGTGTAGCCGCGCGCCGCGAGGCGGTTGACGAAGGAGCGGTGCCGCTCGTCGAGTTCGGCCGAGCCCTTGGCCTCGAAGGAAATGACGGGCAGGATGTCCTCTGTCTTGCTGAACATGCGCTTCTCAATGACCACGCGCAGCTTCTCGTAGCTGGTCCAGTGCGGATTCTTGCCATGGGCACGCGCGCGCAGCACGAAATTGACAACCTCGTTGCGAAAATCCTTGGGGTTGGAAATGCCCGCGGGCTTCTCGATTTTCTCGAGTTCGGAATTGAGCGCGTCACGCGAGTACTGCATGCCGGTGTCCTGGTCACGCCAGTCCTCGTCGAGCAGCCATTTGTCGGCGTAGGTGACATAGCGGTCGAAGAGGTTCTGGCCGTACTCGGAATAGGCGTCCAGGTAGCTCATCTGGAGTTCCTTCTCGAGGAACTCGGCAAAACGCGGCACCACCCACTCCTTGATGTGGGAGCGCAGGCGGCGCTTGTATTCCTCGGGCAGGTCTTCCTTGTTGAGGCGGTCCTCGAGCACCACGAGCAGGTTCACGGGATCGGCGGCGATCTCGCTGGGATCGCGGTTGAAGGCCGCCGAGATGGTCTTGAAAGCCCAGCGCGTCGACAGGCCCGAGAAACCCTCGCCGGCGCCGGCGTCGTCGCGGTACTCCTTGACGCTCTTGGCGCGCGGATCCAGGTCCTTGAGGTTCTCGCCGTTGTAGGAACGCAGCTTGGAAAACACCGAGGAGTTTTCCGGAACGGCCAGGCGCGAGAGCACCGTGAACTCGGCCAGGGTGCGCAGCGTCTGCGGGGCACAGGGGGAGGCGGCCAGGGTCGAGGCCTTGAGCATCTTGTCGTAGATGCGGATTTCCTCGTCCACGCGCAGGCAATAGGGCACCTTGACGAGATACACCCGGTCGATGAAGGCCTCGTTGTCCTTGTTGTTGCGGAACTTGAGCCACTCCGACTCGTTGCTGTGCGCCATGATGAAGCCGTTGAAGGGCATGGCTGGCAGCGCTTCCGTGCCCTTGAAATTGCCTTCCTGGGTGGCGGTGAGGATGGGGTTGAGCACCTTGAGCGGCGCCTTGAACATCTCGACGAACTCGACGCCGCGCGCCGAACCCAGGCACAGCGCACCCGAATAGCTGTAGGCGTCCGGGTCATCCTGGGAATAGCGCTCAAGCATGCGCAGGTCGATCTTGCCCACCAGGGTGGAGATGTCCTGCGTATTTTCGTCGCCCGGCTCGGTCTTGACGATGCCGACCTGGTTGAGCACGGAAGGAATGACGCGTACGACGCGGAATTCGGAGATGTCGCCGCCGTATTCGCGCAGGCGCTTGAGGGCCCAGGGGCTGGCGATGCCCGTCAGCGCACGGCGCGGTATGCCGTAGCGGTCTTCGAGGAGCGGGCCGTATTTTTCGCGGTCGAAGAGGCACAGCGGGTGTTCGAGCAGGGGCGATACACGGCCGCTGCGCGGATCCTTGAGCGCGTAGATGGGGAACTGCTCGGCGAGCTTCTTGATTTTCTCGGCCAGCGAGGACTTGCCCCCCCCCACGGGGCCCAGCAGGTAGAGCACCTGCTTGCGCTCCTCGAGTCCCTGGGCCGCGTGCAGAAAGTACGCGTAGAGCTGCATGAGCGTCTCTTCCATGCCGTGGAATTCCGCGAAGGTATCCCAGGTCTGGATGGCACGATTCTGGAAGATCCGCGACGCGCGCGGGTCGTCGGTCGTGTTGATGAGGCGCGGCTTGCCGATCGCCTCGAGCACGCACTCGTGGGCCGAGGCGTAGGCCATGCGGTCGGTCTTGCAGTACTGGAGGAACTCTTCGAGCCCCAACTCTTCGTCGAGCGCGCGGACGAAGTCGCTCTTGAAGGCAGATACCAGTTCGTTGGTCGCAGACATTCCCACCTCCTGTGCGCGCGGCCACACAGTCGACAGCATGGCCGCCATTTCGTACAACGCGCTGCATTGCGAACCGGTTGACGGCCCTTCCCCCCAGCGCTCCACCCCGTCGGCACGGCCCCGTGCTTGCGAAATCCCTGCCGACGCAAACTACTGTAGGCCGCTGCGGTGCAAGGCATTGGACCATAAGGGCAGGCAAAGCCGGGGTATTTCCGGCTTGCTTACCGTCACGTGAAATACGGTGTCGCGATTACGCAATGGCGCCGGGAAAAAGAAAAGCCCCGCGACGTGCGCGGGGCAGAAATTCCGCCGCCTCGGAGGAGAGGGGGGAGGAGGAGGGGCGGAAACTACGGAAAACCGAAAGGCAAAAACCGTACTCGCTGACGCGGGATTACGCTGCTTGCTGCAGCGACTCGCGCATCGTTCGTAAGGCTTTGACTTCGATCTGCCGGATTCGTTCCGCCGATACACCAAATTCCGTAGCCAGGTCATGCAGGGTCGCCGTACCAACGCTGCCATCGGGTTTCTCATCGAGCCAACGGGCCTCGACGATGCGCCGGCTGCGCGGATCGAGCGTCTCCAGCGCCTGACGTACGCCCTCGCCCTGCAGCACATCGGTGCGGCGACGCTCCAGCACCTCGCTGGGTTCGGCGCCGGGATCTTCCAGATAGGCGATGGGCGCAAAGGCGTCCCCATCCTCGTCCGCGCGACCTTCGAGCGCAACGTCGCCGCCGGCCAGACGCGCCTCCATCTCGACCACGTCTTCGGGCTTGACCTTGAGCTCACGCGCCATGCCCTCGATCTCCGCGCGCGTCATCGTGCCCGGTCCCTTCTTCAGGCTACGCAGGTTGAAGAAGAGCTTGCGCTGCGACTTGGTCGTGGCCAGCTTGACCAGGCGCCAGTTGCGCAGCACGTATTCATGGATTTCGGCGCGTATCCAGTGCAGCGCGAAGGAGACCAAGCGTACGCCCCGGTCCGGGTCAAAGCGCTTGACCGCCTTCATCAGGCCGATGTTGCCTTCCTGGACCAAGTCCGCGTGGGGCAAGCCATAACCGAGGTAGTTGCGCGCCACGGAAACCACCAGCCGCAGGTGCGAGAGCACCAGCTTTCCCGCCGAATCGAGGTCGCCGCGCTCGCGATACTGGCGCGCGAGGCGATCCTCCTCCTCCGGCTGGAGCAGGGGTATGCGATTGACCGCCGCGACGTAGGCGTCAAAATTTCCCAGGCTGCCGGGCAGCGAGGCCAGTGCAGCCTGTACGTCTCCCGGATTGTGCAGTGTCAGTTCGGTGGTAGCCATTGCATTGCCCTCCTGGCCCGCTCACCACCGTTTGCCGGTGCCTGCAGGCCTGTTGACCGATCCCGCCGACCCTCGCGCGGATCCGGAACCGTCCATGGAAAATATGTTAGCACTCGACGGTGACGAGTGCTACTTTGAGGTTTGCACGAGAATAAAGTTCCCCGACGGGCATTTCCCGCGATTGCCCGGGTTCGAGCCGGGAGCACCCGGCCCGATCCGGGGCAGCCCCGCAGAGGCAATTTAAGTGTCTGATAAATATGACATAAATAGTGAATCCGAGGAATTCCGGTGCCTCGGCAAACGAGCGCAGTCCATCTACAATGGTGGCTCGGACCGCGCTGTCGCGGCGAACCCACCCTCGCCCACTTCCCGGAGCAAGCCTGCCATGTCCAGCCGACAGAATCGTACCCACCGCGCCTGCCTGGGCCCCGTAAGCCGGGGTTTGCTGGTGAGCTGCCTTGCCGTTGGGCTTGCGGGCTCCGCGGCCTGGGCGCAGCAGACACCGGTCGGGCTGTGGAAGACCATCGACGACGACGGCAAGACCGTGACCTCGCTGGTGCGGATCACGGAAACCGCAGGCCAGCTGACGGGCGTGGTGGAAAAAATTCTCGACCCCGAAGCCAAGCCGGGAGATGTGTGCGAAAAATGCTCCGACGAGCGCAAGGGCAAACCCATACTCGGACTGACCATCCTGCAGAAGGTCACGCACAACGGCGACGATGCGAGCCTGTGGGACGGGGGCGAAATCCTCGACCCCAAGAACGGCCAGACCTATCGTGTCCGGCTCACGCCGCAAGACGGCGGGAAGGCGCTGGCCGTACGGGGCTACATTGGCATGCCCTGGATCGGCCGCACGCAGACCTGGATCCGCGTCGAATAAGCGCGCACGTCAGATAAGCCTGACAAAAACCAAATAGCCGGGCGCAATTTTCCATTGACCGCCCGCGGCGGCGGCACCATCATCAGGTGTCGGTTCGCGGAAAGGGAAGGCGTGCGTTGCTCTCGCGAGTTTGAGGGCGGGAGTCCGGCCAGGGCCAGGGCAGTACACGCCCGCGCCGGGCGCCGGGCGACGTTCCTCACCAGTGTCCTGGGCTGCCTGCTTGTCTGGTGCAGCGCGAGCGCGAACGATTTTCCCCGTCCTGCGCCAGCCAATTCTGCAGCCGATGCCGCTGACAGGCCGCTGGTGCTGGCCGTGCACCCCTATCTGCCGGCACCGGAAATCAAGCGCCGATTCGCCCCCCTGGCCAACTATCTGGCGCAGGAAATGGGGCGACCCGTCGTGGTCCGCGTCAGCGTCGACTACGACGAGCAGGTGCGCCTCGTCGGGGGCAACGCGGTCGACCTTGCCTACATCGGGCCCGTACCGTACGTCCATCTGGTGCAGCGCTTTGGGCCGGTGCCGATCCTCGCGCGCGTGCAGAGCAATGGACGCAGCGAGCTGGTGGGCCTGTTCGTCGTGCGCCAGGACAGCGCCCTCCAGAGTCTGGAACAGCTGCGGGGCCGCCACCTGGCACTGGGCGACAGTGAATCGACCATGTCCAGCGTGATTCCCCAGTACGTGCTGCTCATGGCGGGAATCCGCCTCGAGGACCTGGGCCAGGTCAGCCGCGTGCCCGCGCACAGCAATGTGCTCATGGGCATCCTGAGCGGCGACTTCGACGCGGGCGCGGTGCGCAGCGACATCTTCCTGGAGATGGCCGGACGCGGGCTGCGCGTGATCGCTTCCACCCCCGCGGTGCCGGAACACCTGTTCGTGGGCCGCCCGGACCTTCCCCCGGCCGACGTGCAAAAGCTGCGGGGGATCCTGCTGCACCTTCCCAGGCTGCCGCAAGGACCGCAGATCCTGCAGTCGGTGAGCGACGACTGGACGGGCATGGAACCGGCGCGGGACGCGGATTATGAGGGCGTGCGCCACATCCTGCGCGTACTGGGGGCGGGCCGGCCATGAGGGCGCACCCCACCGCGGTGCCGAGCTGGCGCATACGCGCCTGGACGGCGTACACCGTGGTCCTGCTCGGCTTTGCCCTGGCAGGAGGGTACGCATTTACCCTGCAGGATGCGAGCGAGGAGCGCCTCGTGGGCGCGGCCGCCGAGCAGCAGCTGCACCTGCTGGCGCTGATCGTGCAGGGTCAGCTGGAGCGGGGCCAGTACGACGCGGCCGTCGACATGATGGCCGTCTGGAGTTCCACGGCCCCCGACATTGCCCAGTTGCGCCTGGTGGGGCAAAGCGGGGTCGTGATCGGGGAGACCCGGCGCAGGCAGACAGCGGGGCAAGTCCTGGACCTTGCCACCGAGCTTTCGTATGCCGTTACCGGCCATGCGCGCCTGGAGCTGGCCTACGACCTGGCGTCGCACCACACCGCCCAGCGCCGCTTTGGCCTGAGTCTGGCCGGGCTCTACCTGCTGCTCGCGGCCGGCGGCACGGCAGTGGTACGGCTGGGCTTGCGCCGCAAGGAAGCCCTGCTGGCACTGCGCGAGGCGAGCGAGCAGCTCGAGAGCTACTTTACCAACGCGCTGGACCTGTTCTGCATCGGCGACATGGACGGGCGCCTGCTGCGCCTGAACGCGCGCTGGGAAACCGTGCTGGGCCGCAGCCTGGTCCAACTGCAGGAGCAGCGTCTGCCCGAACTGGCGATTGCCGAGGACCGGGAAGCCACCCAGCAGGTGCTGGCGCGCCTGGCGCTTGGCGAAACCGTCACCGCCTTCACCAACCGCTGCCGGCATGCCGGGGGTAGCGTGCGGACCATCGAGTGGGTGTTCCAGCCCAAGGGCAAACGCTACTTTGCGGCGGCACGCGACATCTCGGAGCAAACGCTGCGTGAGCAGGAGATCCGTTTCCTGAATCGGCTGTACTCCACCCTCTCGCAAACCAACCAGCTCATTGTCCATTGCACGGACGAAGCTAGCCTTTTTGAGGGCATCTGCCGCATTGCCGTGGAGTTTGGCGGGCTCAAGCTGGCCTGGATAGGACGCGCGGACCCGCTGTCGGGACGGCTCAACGCCGTGGCCGCTCATGGCGAGAAATGCGAAATGCTGGCCGACCTGGTTTTTTCCGCGCGCGCCGACGTACCGGAAGGACAAGGGCCGGCCGGGCGCGCCTTTCGCAGCGGGGAACCGGCGTTTGCCAACGACTGGGGCCGTGACGAGACGCTGCGCTACTGGCATGAGCACAATCCTCAGTGGACCTGGGGGTCCAGCGCGGCACTGCCGATACGGCGCAATGGAGCGCCCTACGCGCTGCTGAGCTTCTATGACGACGTACCACACGCCTTCGCCGGTTCCATCGTGGCGCTGCTGCGGGAGATGTCGATGGACATCGAATATGCGCTCGGCCGCTTCGAGCTCGAGGCCCACAAGCACCATGCCGAGGAGGAACTGCGCATCGCCGCCATCGCCTTTGAATCGCAGGAAGCCAAGCTCGTCACTGATGCCGCGGGCGTGATCGTGCGCGTGAATGCAGCCTTCACGAAGACGACGGGATACAGCCCCGAGGAGGCCATCGGCAAAAACCCGCGCTTCCTCCAGTCGGGCCTGCAGTCCCGCACCTTTTTCGCGCAGATGTGGGAGCGCATCCACCTGGCGGGTTTCTGGCAGGGCGAGGTCGTTGACCGGCGCAGGAACGGCGAGATTTTCCCGGCCTGGTTGAGCATATCGGGCGTGCGCGATGCCAATGGGGCCGTGACGCATTTCGTCGGGTCCATCACCGACATCTCCGAGCGCAAGGAAACGGCCGAAGCCATGGCCCGCCTGGCCTACTACGATCCGCTCACCCGCCTGCCCAATCGCCAGCTGATGATGGACCGCCTCGAGCAGGCGCTCCGCTCGGGCGCCCGCTCGGAGAAGTTCGCCGCCCTGTTTTTCCTTGACCTGGACAACTTCAAGTCCATCAATGACACCCTCGGGCACGACCAGGGCGACGTACTCCTGCAGGAGGCCGCGCGGCGCCTGCGCGCCGGCGTGCGTGAGGAAGACACGGTCGCCCGGTTCGGCGGCGACGAATTCGTGATCCTCATGGAAGACATCGAGGGGCCGGCCGAACGGGCGGCGCTGGTGTGCAAATCCCTGGCCGACAAGGTGCTGGGCGCGCTGGCGCTGCCCTATGCCCTGGCCGATGAAGCGCACCTGTGCTCAGCCAGCGTGGGCGTAGCGGTATGGCGGCATACCCCGGGCATTACCGTGCAGGACCTGCTCAAACGCTCCGACCTGGCCATGTACGAAGCGAAGAAGGCCGGGCGCAATACCGTGCGCTTTTTCGACCCGCTGATGCAGACCAGCATCGAGGCGCGCGCGCGCCTGGAGGGCAAACTGCGCCATGCCCTTGCCCTGGGACAGCTGCGCCTGTACTACCAGCGTCAGGTGGACAGCGACGGCACCGTGCTGGGCGCGGAGGCCCTGCTGCGCTGGCAGGACCCCGAGCGCGGCATGATTTCTCCGGCCGAGTTCATCCCGATTGCCGAGGAAAGCGAACTCATCCTGCCGATCGGGCACTGGGTCATGCAAACCGCCTGCCGGCAGTTGGCCGCGTGGTCACGCGAGGCCCGCACGAGCGGCCTGCGCATGGCCATCAACATCAGCCCGCGCCAGTTCAACGCGGCGGACTTCGTCGATCAGACCGCGGCCGTGCTCGCCGAAACCGGGGCCAACCCGGCCTTGCTGCAGTTCGAACTCACCGAAGGCATGCTGCTGGAAAACCTCGAGGCCACGGTCGCCAAGATGGCCGCGCTGCAGGCTCTGGGGGTTTCCTTCGCACTGGACGACTTTGGCACCGGATATTCCTCGCTGTCCTACCTGCAGCGCCTGCCCCTCAATGTGCTCAAGATCGACCAGAGCTTCGTGCGCAACCTCGGCAGCGATGCACGCAGCACCGCCATCGCCCGCACCATCATCCAGATGGGTTTGAGCCTGGACCTGAACGTGCTGGCCGAAGGCGTCGAAACGGCCGCACAGCAGGCGCTGCTGCTCGACTGGGGATGCACGAAGTACCAGGGTTACCTCTTTGCCCGGCCCGTGCCCATCGAGCAATTCTGGGAGGCCGGGCGGCGGGCGCAGGCCGCGCAAGGCAGCCTGCAGGACTAGGGGCGCGGGCCGTCGCTGTGCGCCTGCACGATCCGCAGGCGCAGGGACGCTGCCAGCGCGCCCAGCAGCCCCAGGCCAGCGACAAACGGCAGGCCCGCGGCCGTGGGCAGGGGCGTGCGGTCCCAGTGCAGCGCGAATTGCTGCAAAAGTTCCGCCAGCGCCGCGTCCAGGCCGGCCTGCAGCGCGAGCAGCAGGCCCCAGGCCAGCGCCGCGCTCAGCGCGGCCCGCAGGGCGCCCGCGTATACGTACGGACGACGCTGTGTGCGCGGTTCCGCACCGAGGAGCTGCAGCACGGCGATCTCCTCGCGGTCAATCACGACGGCACAGATGAGCGACAGGGCCAGGCCCGACAGGGCCGCAAGCCCGAGCAGGACCGCCAGGGCCACCGCCAGGCGGCGCCCCACCTGGACGATCTGGGAGAGGCGCCGGTAGGGCTCGGGCAGGTATTCAATCGTATCGGAAGGCCGCAGGTGCCGCAGGCCGGCAACAGCCTGCTCGACGGCCTCGGCACTGGCGGCAGGGTCGAAGCGCACGACAAAAGTATCGGGCAAGGGATTTGGCCGCAATTCGGAGAGGCCCAGACCCGACAGACCCTTGCGCTGGGCGAGCTCGGCGAGCGCTGCATCACGGCCCACGAAGTCGACCCCTTGGACCAGGTTCTGGTGCGCGAGCGTCGCGCGCACGGCGGCCAGGTCCGTCTCGCCCTCGCCACCGGCCACGAGCACCAGCGCCTGGGCCTGCGCCCCGGGCGGAAGTTCCGGCGGCCAGATACGCCAGAGCAGGGCGGTGGCCACGAGCAGGCTGGCCAGCGCGAGCGTGCCGCCGAGCAAGCCGGCCAGCAGGTGCCAGGGGCGCTCCAGCAGGCGGCGCAGGGCCTCAAGCAGGCCGGCCAGGCGACCCTCCGTAGCGTAGCTGCGTGATCGGCTCATGCCAGCGCCCTGCCGTCCTGGAGCCGCAGGCGGCGCGTGCGGGCGGGCCATGCGCCGCCCACCGGATCCCCGCTGGCCGTATCCCCCGTAGCGCTCGCCACGACGGTGACGCCGGAATCCGAAAAATGTCCCAGCACCTGCAGGACCCGCTGCGCCGCGGGACCATCGAGACCCGCCAGCGGGTCGTCCAGAATGAGCAAACCCGGGCGGTTGACCAGGGCCCGCGCCAGCGTTACGCACTGGCGCTGGCTGCCGGCGAGGTGGGCGCAGGAGGCATCGCCATAGCGCTCCACGTCGATGCCCAGCAGTTCGAGCGCCGCGCGGGCCCGGCGCAGGCCTTCCTCATGGCCGGTTCCGGCGACCCAGGCCGCCAGGGCCACGTTGTCGATCACGCTGCGCGCGCGCAGCAGGCCGGCACCCGGCACCAGGATGCCCATGGACCGGCGCAGCAGTGCACGGGCGCGGGGACGCAGTGCGGACAGGTCCTCGTCGGCGAAGCGCACGCTGCCGCTGGAGGGCAGCTCCAGGCCGCACAAGAGCCGCAGGAGCACGCTCTTGCCCGCGCCGCCGGGCCCGGACAGCAGGACGAATTCGCCCCGCGCCACGCACAGGTCGATTTCCATCAAGGCTGGGCGGAAGGCGCCATAGCGCTTCTCGACGCGTTCCAGGCGCAAAAGCGTGGCCGGCGCGGGAGTATCCGATAGCTGGGGTTCTTTTCTCACGCTTGCCTTTGGCGTACGGACGTTACCCTTACGGGAGTCGAGGCTGGGATAATCGCGGGCACCGCCCGCCCAAACGGTCCGCGACAATTGTACGGTGCCGCCCCGGTGGCGGCAGCTTTCGGAGACGCCAAGATCGCTACCACCGCACCCGCCAGCCAGCGCTTCCTCAACCGTGAACTCTCGCAGCTCGCGTTCAACGAACGCGTGCTCGCCCTGGCCGAGCGCGCGGGTATTCCCCTGGGCGAACGCCTGCGCTTCCTGTGCATCGTGTCCTCGAATCTGGATGAATTTTTCGAGATACGCGTCTCGGACATGATGGACAAGCTGCGCGAATCGGGCGAGCTCGGTCCGGCCTCGCCGCAGTGGCAGTCCTTCGTGCAGGTCTCCGAGCGGGCGCACGCCCTGGTTGACCACCAGTACGCGCTCTACAACACCCTGATCATGCCGCGCCTGGCACGCTCGCGCATCGTGGTGCTCAACCACAAGCAGCGCTCGCCGGCCCAGCGCGCCTGGGTGCGGGAATATTTCCGCCGCGAGGTGCAGCCGCTGCTCTCCCCGATCGGGCTGGACCCCTCGCACCCGTTCCCGCAGGTCATGAACAAGGCGCTGAACTTCATCGTCCAGCTACAGGGCAAGGACGCGTTCGGGCGGCCCTCGGCCATCGCCATCGTCAAGGTCCCGCGGTCGCTGCCGCGCGTCATCGCACTGCCGGCGCAGCTCACGCCCGGGCGCCAGGCCTTCGTGCTGCTCTCCTCTGTGATGCGCGCGCACCTCACCGACCTGTTCCCGCGCCGCACCCTGGCCGGCTTCTCGCAGTTCCGCGTGACGCGCGACTCGGACCTGTGGGTCGATGAGCGTGAGGTGGCAAACCTGCGCGAAGCGCTGCAGTTCGAGCTCACGCAGCGGCACTTTGGCAACGCGGTGCGCCTGGAGGTGCTCAACACCTGCCCGCCGCACCTGGAGCAGCTGCTGCGCGACCAGTTCCGCCTGCCGGCCGAGTGCGTCTACCGGGTCGAGGGGCCCGTGAATCTCGTGCGCATGAACCAGCTGGTGGACCACCTGGGGCGCCCGGAACACCGCTTTGCGCCGATGCTACCCGCGTGGCCCACGCGGGTAGCGCCCGGCAACGACCTCTTCGACGCGCTGCGCAAGGGCGACGTGCTGCTGCACCACCCCTTCGAGAGTTTCGAGCCCGTCATCGAGCTGCTGCGCCAGGCCTGCCTGGACCCGCAGGTCGTGGC
>Ga0209067_10002344_pt1 | contig 11257 bp, 12 predicted proteins | sample ColStrG_CSR_2013_FD_187199 | JGI IMG/M metagenome (GOLD analysis project Ga0209067, IMG submission 187199) | Freshwater sediment microbial communities in response to fracking from Pennsylvania, USA - Cold Stream Run_MetaG_CSR_2013 (SPAdes)... | ecosystem: Environmental > Aquatic > Freshwater >... | reverse complement strand
CTGTTTCCGACATTGACCGCCGGCGAGAATGTGGAACTCATGATGGATCTCAAGAAAGTTCCGGCCGCGCAGGCTAAGAAGCGGGCGCACGAGTTGCTGGACCAGGTGGGCTTAGGCGAGAAGTATGGCAGTTTTCCTTCCGACCTGAGCGGAGGGCAGAAGCAGCGTATTGCAATCGCGCGGGCCCTGGCGGGAAATCCCGGAATCATCCTGGCGGACGAGCCTACTGCGGCGCTGGACTCGCATACCGGGCGCAATGTGATGGAGATGATGAGCGGTCTGGCGCACAAGCGCGGCCGCGCGGTGGTCATCGTGACCCACGATTCGCGCGTGATGAGTTTTGCGGATCGCATCGTGAGAATCGAAGACGGAGCGATTGCGAGTTCACCGGAAATTGAAACCGTGCCTCCGGTTCTGCTCGCACACAATTTGCCCCAGGCCGTTGTCGGCCTGGCCCAGTAAACACAGCATTCCTTCGGAAGTGGAGAAAGATTATGAGTCAGAACTTTTCTATTGCAACCCTGTTAAAGCGACGCACGGCGGTAATAGTGGGCCTGGGCGTTTCCCTGTTGACAGCATCGCTCGTCGTGGCTTCGCGGCGATCGCATGAATCCGTGGCAGCTACTGCTCCTGCCCGCCACGAGCCGGAGTTAATTGCCGGCCCGGGCCGCGTGGAGCCCCAGTCGGAGGACATCAAGATTGGCTCGGAGCTGAGCGGGCGGCTGAAGTCGGTGAACGTGGAAGAAGGAGATGCGATCCTCCGCGGGCAGGTGCTGGCCGAACTGGAGAACGCGGACTACCGCGCGCAAGTGGATTCGGCGCGGGCCAACGTTGTGGCCAAGGAAGCGACGTTGCGCAAGGTCGTGAATGGCGCGCGGCGGCAGGAGCGCGATGAGGCTTGGTCGTCGGTGAGCGAAGCCAAGGCGGTTATGGCGGACGCGCAGTCGGAATTGCATCGCCGTCAGGAGTTGTTCTCCGCGGGCGTCGTTTCGCGTGAGGAACTGGAGCGGTACAGCCGCGAGTCCGATGTCGCCAAGGCGAAGTATGACGCTGCCGTGCAGCAGCACGCGCTGGTGGATGACCATGCCCGCGAAGAAGATCGCTCGTTTGCCGAGGCGGATGTGAAGCTGGCGCAGGCGCAGCTCGAAGAAGCCGAGGCGCATTACCAGAAGACGTTCATCCGCTCGCCCATCGATGGCACCGTGCTGCGCAAGCATCATCGCAGCGGCGAGAGCGTTTCGAATTCTTCGACCGTGCCCGATCCGGTGCTGACCATCGGCGATCGCAAGACGCTGCGCGTGCGCGTCGACGTCGACGAGACCGATGTGAGCCGCGTGCAGGTCGGGCAGAAAGCGTACGTCACCGCCGATGCCTTCGGAAAACAGAAGTTCTGGGGGCGTGTGGTGCGGTTGGGACAGCAGCTGGGGCCGAAGAACGTGCGCACCGACGAGCCGACGGAAAAAGTCGATACGAAGATTCTGGAGACGCTAGTCGAGCTTGATCCAGGATCGAAGCTGCCGGATGGTCTGCGCGTGGATGCATTCATTGTGCCCGATGGCAGGGAAGTGGCGGAGAACCGCTAGCGGAAGTCAAAACCCCACCCTGTCGCTCAAAACGCGACAAGGGTGGGGCACCCTTTCTGGCTAAACATTCTCAGGAGGAGATCATGACTCGCGAAGCTCGAATCATGTCAGGGATCATTTTGCTGACGGTTCCAAGTATTCAGTATGGCGGTTATTTCCTGTTGACGTCGCTGCGCGATCGCGGAAGCCATTACATGGACAATCCACTACGGCAGAATTTCTTTCGCGCGGGACACGCGCATGCGGGCGTGTTCGTGATTCTTGCGCTGGTCTGCCAGGTACTGGCTGATGCCGCCACGCTGCCATCACCGTGGCTTTGGGTGGCACGCATCGGAGTGCCTGCCGCGGCGATCCTGCTTCCGGCGGGATTTTTCTTGTCGATGACTTCGCCCACCGCAACCGAACCCAACGGATTCGTGTCCCTCATCTACTTGGGCGCCGCAGGACTCGCCGCTTCCGTGCTGACGCTCGGCGTCGGTCTGCTGCGTTCTCCCGCGTAAAGCCTCGCGCATTCCGCGAATCCGTTTATGCCAGTGGACTCTCGTCTGCGCTGGGGCCGTAGATCGATGGCACCGGAACGTCCAGCATGCGCAGATACACTGAGAGCTGGCCGCGATGGTGGTACCAGTGACTGAGCATGATCATGCGCACCACGGCGGCCCGGGGCAGATCGAGGATCACCTTATCGCCGTGCGTGAGACGCCATTGTGACTGGGCGGCCTGATCGGTCATTCCGCCCAGGCACGCTTCGGCGTCGCGCACGCTTTGTTCGAAAGCTTCGTGAATCTCGCGCGTAGTTTTCGGCTCGGGGAATACGAAGGTGTCCGGCGAGACCTCAAACGAGTCGAGTTGCACGATTTTGGCGATGCCACCCGGCACCGCCGCAATGTGCTGGGCCAGTTGGCCCAGCGTCATCGATTTTGGATGCGGCTTCCAACTGAGTTTCTCTGCGGGTACGCGCTCCAGCACGCGGCGCGTCACTGCGGCTTCATTGCGGAATTCTTGCAGCATGGGTTCAATCACGGGCATTGCTGTCTCCTCGTAGAAGTGAATCAATCACGAGCCGGATATCTCCGGCTGCGCTCAAAGTTTCTTGATATTGACCACGGATCCGTCAGCGTAGCGGTCGTGATGACGCACCCATGCCATCGTATGCGGCAAGTTGTCCTCGTCACGCCCTTTCGGGGTGAGATCGAGCCAGTTGTAGGTTGGCAAAAGGATGTCAAGCCCGCGCGCGTAGGTTGAGTAGCTGTGGAAGACCTGTCCGTCGGCTTTATAGAAGACACTGGCGCCGGGCCGTTCTTCGGCAGGGAAGTTGACCATCTCATAGTTGTAGTAGGCTTTGCCGTTGGCCGCCGCTTCTTCTGCCGTACGCGATACCTGGTAGTCAAAGTTAAAGTCACTGCCGTTCGAAGACACCCACTTGAAACGCCAGCCCATCCGCTTCTTGAAGGCGTCGATCTCCGGCAAGGTCGCACGCGAGATGACCACGAAAGTCGTGTCGCGCGCAGCGAGGTGGATGGTTACGCCGTCGAATCCGTCGGCCAGAAACGAGCAACTGGGGCAGCCTTCCTTCCATCCCGGACCGAGCATGAAGTGATACACAATCAGCTGGCTTCGCCCGGCAAAGAGGTCGGCCAGAGTTTCCTTTCCCTGCGGCCCTTCGAAAGAATATTGCTTCTCTACTTTCTCCCAGGGAAGCTCGCGCCGCTTCGCGCTCAGTTCGTCGCGCAGCCGCGAGAATTCCTTTTCTTTGATGAGCAGCTCTTTGCGGGCGTTAATCCACTGTTCGTGCGTCGCTATGTTCTTCGCCAGTGTTGTGCTCTTCAATGTTGCTGTCGTCATTGCCATTGCTCCTTTTCGATGAATCGATCGACGTGTTCTTTGAGCGGAATATCGTGACGGCCAGGGCGCTCACCCCGCCCGTCGATATTGCGCTGCTCACGATCAATGCTGTGTTGGCAAAGCATTCGGGGCACATGTTCCTGCTCCTCTTCTGATGGGCGAATTCTTAACGCGAACTCTTCTCGGCGCGCGCTTGGACGCGGGAGTTCAGATTCGTCCAGCCCGGACTCACGCCGCGGCGATGCTCGTCCTGGATCATGCCGAATGCCTTGTGGTGAAAGCGGATCAACGTTCCACCGTCGGCTTCGCTAAGCCGGTATTGCAGATTCGAAACTACCGCGTATGACATAAACAGCGGCCCTGTGACCTCAAGCAGTGTGGGACGCTTGATGGCCTGCACATGTCCCCAGAGGTGTCCGTTGTCGCCGCCGAGATCGCGATACCAGCGGCCGCCGGGCCAAGGCTCGAGCTTCATCGGCATCGGCACCGGCGTCGGTCCCTGGCCCCCCTGGTTCTGCGGCCCCAGTTCTTCAAGAAGCGCGGCGAAAGTCGTTTCCAGCGTTGCGCGAACGTGGATTTCCTGCGTTATGTCCAAGGTCAAGCTCTCAATTCCCGTGGGTAATGTCATGGTGCTCATCGTTCCTCCTGAATTTGTAATTCACTTGCGGTCTTGTTCCGCTTTTTCCGCGCGCTCTTTCACGCGGATCAATTGGTGCGCCCACAGCCGCTCGAAGGTCTTGGTCCACTCATGCAGCGGCCGAATGCCTTCGGGATTGGCGGCGTAAAACATGTTGCGGCCATGCCGCCGTACTCGAACCAGTCCTACCTTGTGCAGCACGCGCAAGTGCTTCGAAACCGACGGCTGCTCCATGCGCAGGCTGACCACGATGTCGCCTACCGACCGCTCGTGCAGGGCGAGATAGTCGAGAATCTGGCGGCGGCGGGGTTCGGCCACGGCATTGAATGGGTCAGAGGTGGTTGCGGCCCGCGGCATGAAAAGGACAATACATGCCGATATGGGAATATGTCAAGCGTCTTTTTCTTGAGGAATTGTTCACAAGTGTGCAAGTTCCTGCATCTTGGACAAGGCCCGCACCGCATGTAGAATCCGTGGGCATCTGTGGGTTCTGTATTCCGCTTTTTGATTTCACCCTGATCGTTCTTGCGCGAAGTTCCCCCTCTTGGCGCAGTGATCGGCCGTCTGCGACTGCAAGGAATTGATTTGCATGAACACTCAAGCTCCTCTGGAGCGATTGGATAGCCGCACCATTTTGGGGATGCGGGTCCACGCCACCAGTTATCCCGACGCGGTGCGGCGCATCGCAACGTGGGCGGAAGCGCGCGAATCGAGATATGTGTGCGAGGCGCCCGTCCACATGGTGATGGAGTCCTACGATTCGGCGGAGTATCGAGGAGTGATCAACGGGGCGGACCTGGTCACACCGGGCGGCATGCCCATCGTGTGGATGATGCGGTTGCTGGGAGTGCGCGGGCAGCCGCGGGTGTACGGTCCGGCGATGACGTTGAAAGTGTGCGAGCACGCGGCCCGCACCGGGATCAAGGTTGGCTTCTACGGTGGAACGGAGAAGAGTCTGGCGGCATTGCTGGCGGCGGTGGAAAAAAATTATCCGGGAATCGACGTGGTCTATTCCTACTCGCCTCCGTTTCGTAAGCTCAGGCCGGAAGAAGATGCCAGCGTGCGCGCAGCGATTGAGAACTCGGGCGTGCAGGTTCTGTTCGTCGGGCTGGGATGCCCGAAGCAGGAACGCTGGATGGCGGAGCACCGGCCCGGAGTGCGCGCGGTCATGATGGGGGTGGGCGCCGCGTTCGATTTCATTTCGGGTGAGAAGCGGCAGGCGCCTTTGTGGATGCAGAGTATCGGAACGGAGTGGCTCTTCCGGCTGTGCACCGAGCCGCGGCGATTGTGGTTCCGGTATTTCTGGCACAATCCGCGATTTGTAGCGCTGGCCATGCTGCAGTTGGTGCGCGCTTCGGACCCGGCTTAGGGAATTGGTAAGTGTGCATTTGTAACGGTACCTCCAGGGACTGCCTTCCATGCCCGACGACGCGGAATTCGTCCTGACTGAGCTGAGCCTGAGCCGCGCCACGCCCGGCTTCAGTACGCAGCTGGCCATGAAGCGCGCCTTCGACATTGTCGCCGCATTCGTTCTACTGCTGCTGGTTTCACCGGTTCTGTTGCTGGCTGTGCTGGCGGTGCGACTGACTTCGCACGGGCCGGCTTTATTTCGCCAAAAGCGCTGGGGACGCGATGACAGCCAGTTCGAGTGTTTGAAGTTCCGCACCATGCACGTGGCTCAAGATTCACTCGTGGATCCTTCCACGATTCGGGAACTCGAAGCGAAAGGAATTCTCTTCAAGCCGAAAAATGATCCCCGCGTGACTCGCCTGGGAGCCTTCCTGCGCAAGACGAGCATTGACGAGCTACCACAGCTATTCAACGTACTGGCGGGGGACATGAGCCTGGTCGGGCCGCGTCCGCTGATGCTGCACATGCTGGATCCCTATCCGGAGCTGCGCGCAGCCCGCGGCCAGATGCGGCCGGGCATCACTGGCCTGTGGCAGATTTCGGCGCGCGAGAGCAACGAAACGGCGCTGCAGATGGCGCGCTACGATCTCGGATACATTCGCGACTTTAGTCTTTGGGCAGATTTCAGAATCCTGCTGCGCACCCCGGCCACCGTGCTGTTTGGGAAAGGGGCGCACTAGCCGCATGCCTCTCCAAGTGGATTTCCTGATCGTGGGGTCGGGCCTTACCGGCGCAACTATTGCGCGCACGCTGGCCGATGCCGGTTGCGAAGTGCTGGTGCTGGAGCGGCGAAATCACGTTGGCGGCAATGTGCATGACCATCTTCATTCCAGCGGAGTGCGGATTCACACCTACGGGCCGCACTATTTCCGCACCAATTCGGACGAAATCTGGCGCTACGTCCACCGCTTTGCCGAATTCTTCCGCTATGAAGCGATCGTCAAGACTCTGATTGACGGAACCCTGGAGCAGTGGCCGATCGCAGCGCAATATATTGAGCGCGAAATCGGGGCATGGAAGCCGTCGGCGGACAAGCGGCCATCGAACTTTGAAGAAGCGTGCCTGGCCATCATGCCGCGGCAGATCTATGAAAAATTTGTCCAAGGCTATACCGAAAAGCAGTGGGGGCATGCCGCGAGGAATCTGTCAGCGAAGCTGGCCACGCGCTTTGATGTGCGGCACGACAATGACCCGCGGTTCAGCCGGCACAAATATCAAGGCATTCCGCACGCGGGGTATGCGGAGTTCACGCGCCAGTTACTGCACGGTATTCCGGTGGTTTTGAATTGCGATTACCTGCGCCTGCGCGATACCTTCAAAGCGCGGCAACTGCTGGTTTTTACCGGCGCCATTGATGAATTCTTCTCCTACGACATCGGCAGGTTGGATTACCGGGCGCAGTCCCGTGAGCACGTTTTTGTGGAAGGCGTGCGTTACGTTCAGCCCTGCGGGCAGGTCAACAATCCCAGCCCGGTTCATGGTGCTCACATCCGCACCCTGGAATGGAAGCACATGATGCCGCCGGAACAGGCTGCCGCAATTGACGGTACCGTGATTACGCGCGAGTCTCCATATTCTCCAGACAATTCCGACCACTATGAATATCCCTTTCCGGATCAGAGGAATCAGGCCCTGTACGAGGCCTACCGAGCTCGGGTTCGCGGCGACCAGCGGCTGCTGATTTGCGGACGGCTGGGGGAGTATCGGTACTTCGACATGGATCAGGCCATCGGACGAGCATTGCGGCTCTCGCGAAAGATTCTGCGTTCGGTGCCCCTTCGAGTGCGAAGCTACCCGTTGCCTTCGCGAAACCACGTGGAACTCTTGAACGCCGCGGGAGTGTTGCTGAATACAAAAGCAAGCTCTGAAGGAGCGTTTGAGCAGTAAATTCGATGCGCACGTGCGAATCCGGTAAGATATAGGGTTTCACCGGACTCCTGTTTGAATTCTGATCTCATTTTGTCTACGTGGCTTGCGCTTTGGGATGGACCCAAGGGCATTGGTCCGTACATCCGGCAGCATTTCCTCGACACGACGTTTCGCGGGCTCTACCGGGTCAACGGCTTCGATCTGGCGCTGCTGATTCCGTATTTCATCGTGCTGATCCTGCTTGCAGCCTACGGGATGCATCGCTACGTTCTGGTTTATCTCTATTACAAGCACCAGAAGAAACGCACCACCGAACCGGCTGCGCATTTTGTGGAGCTGCCGCAAGTCACGGTGCAGTTGCCGATTTTCAACGAGCAGTACGTGATCGAGCGGCTGCTCGAATCGGTGTGCAAGCTGGAATATCCGCGCGAGAAGCTCGATATTCAGGTGCTCGACGATTCCACCGACGAGACGGTGGAAGTCGCACGCAACCTGGTCGAGCGGTACGCGGCGCTGGGAAATCCGGTGAGCTATCACCATCGCACGAACCGCGCCGGGTACAAGGCGGGTGCGCTTGCCGAAGGATTGAAAACGGCGAAGGGCGAGTTCGTCGCCATCTTCGACGCCGACTTTACTCCGCCGGAAGATTTTCTGCTGCGTGTGGTGCATCACTTTACCGATCCGAAGATCGGCATGGTGCAGACCCGCTGGACGCACATCAATCGCAACTATTCGTTCCTGACTGAGGTCGAGGCGATCCTGCTCGACGGCCATTTCGTGCTGGAGCACTCCGGACGCGCGCGCACTGGACTGTTCTTCAACTTCAACGGCACGGCCGGCATGTGGCGGAGAACGACGATCGACGAGGCCGGCGGCTGGCAGCACGACACGCTCACCGAAGACACGGACCTTTCCTATCGAGCGCAGCTCAAAGGATGGAAGTTCATTTATCTGCAGGACGTCGAATGCCCGGCCGAACTTCCGGTGGAGATGACCGCCTTCAAGACGCAGCAGGCGCGCTGGGCGAAAGGGCTGATCCAGACCGGCAAGAAAATTCTGCCGCGCGTCATGCGCAGCGACGCTCCGCTGCACACCAAGATTGAAGCCTGGTATCACCTGACCGCGAATATGAGCTATCCGCTCATGATTATGCTGTCCGTGCTGCTGCTGCCGGCCATGATCATCCGCTTCTATCAGGGCTGGTTTCAGATGCTGTATATCGACCTGCCGCTGTTCATGGCGTCGACGTTTTCGATCTCCAGCTTTTATCTGGTCTCGCAGCGAGAACTGTTCCCGAGGAGTTGGCCGAGGGCGCTGCTGTATCTGCCATTCTTGATGGCGCTGGGAATTGGGCTCACGATTACGAACACGAAGGCGGTGATCGAGGCGCTGATCGGCAAGGAGTCGGCCTTTGCGCGAACCCCGAAGTATCGTGTGGTATCGAAGCTGGATAGGGTTGGGGCCACAAAGTACCGCAAGCGGCTGGGCTGGGTGCCGTGGCTCGAAATGATAATCGGAGGCTATTTCGCGCTCACGGTTTACTACGCCATCGACAATGAAAACTACATCACAGTGCCGTTTCTGCTGCTCTTCGTGGTGGGATACTGGTACACGGGATTGATGTCGCTGCTGCAGGGGCGCTTCAGCCGCGGCTCGTCGACCGCTACGACTCACACCAAGCCATTTCCCGTTGGGGTTTAGGAGAAGCTATGGCTGACGAACAAGTAATTAGGCTTCTGGAAGAGATTAGAGACTTACAAAAGGTGCATGTTGAGAACTACAAGGATGCGCTCAAGAACCAGCAAGAGGCAATCGCCATCCAGAAACAGGCGGTTCGGCGCCAGAGGATAACGCTTGTGCTGTTGGGCGGCTTTGTATTGATCTGCTTGATTTACTTGGCTTGGTCTTCCCACTAGCCGACGTCGGTAGTTGTTCAATTTTCTCGGCGCACTCCGCGGCGGTTCTCTGCGTACTTCGCGGTTAAAGGCTGTCGTTCTTGTCGCTCAAATCAAGACGCCTTAACCGCAAAGTACGCCGAGAAAGCCGCAGAGTTCGCGGAGAAAACAAGTTAAGCCATCACCCGGGGTCTAGAGTCCTAGCCGCCACTTGACGGCTCGGTTACAATCCAGTCTTTCCAGGATTCTCGTCCTGCCCGTCTCCCGCTTCTAGGGACGGGAAATCTCGATCGATGGAGGATGCCATGCTCCTCTCCGGAAAGACTCTCCACATTGCAGTTCTTGCGATTCTGCTGACGTTCACCCTCAGTTGCGGTTCTGCCCACGATTCCGACGAATATTTCGTGCTCGTCTCGGCGAACTTGCAGGTGCCGTACTGGAAGGCCGCAGGCGCGGGTTTTGCCAACGCCGCGACACAGATGAAGGTGCGCTCCGATCTGATGGGGCCACAAAACTTCGATCCCAAGGCTGAGCGCGAGGCGCTCGACCAGGCCGTGCAGAAGAAAGCCACCGGCATTCTTCTCGATGTGACCGACGTCGAGCTGCTGAAGGACGGCGTCGCCAAAGCGATTGCCGCCGGGATTCCCGTGATCACGATCGACTCGGACGCGCCGACGAGCAAGCGGCTTTTTTTCATTGGCACCAACAATTACCAGGCGGGATTCGCCGGCGGGCAGCGTTTGGCGCAAGAGTTGAAAGGGAAAGGTAACGTAGTTGTGTTCACCATGCCCGATCAGCCCAACCTGCAAGACCGGCTGCGCGGCTACAAGGAAGGGCTGGCTGGCGCTCCGAACATCAAGATCAGCCGCGTCGTCGATATTCAGGGCGATCCGCGCATCGCTTTCGACACCACCACGCAGATCGTAGGCAAAGAACGCGACAAGGTGGATGCGTTCGTTTGCCTGGAGGCGCAATCGGGCAAAGAGGTCGCGGGCGTGCTCAACAGTTATCACATCACCGACAAAATTGTCATGGCGATGGATACCGATCCTGAAACCCTCGAACTGATTCGCAGCGGCGCGATCGCGGCCACCATCGCGCAGAAGCCCTACACGATGGCCGTCGTCGGGATACAGATGCTTGATAACCTTTACCACCATAAGCCGTCTTCATTGGATACGGACTGGTCGAAGGACAGCTACGCGCCGGTCCCCAGTTTTGTGGACACGGGCTCTGCGTTGATCGACAAGACCAACGTGGAATCGTTTATTCAAGCCGGGAAGAACCTGGCGTCCGCGCCGAAATAGGAAAATCTCCATTTCTCGCGCAAAAAGACGCGCGAGAAATGGGGCACCCGATCTGAAACGCTGCGTGTTCGAGGAGCATGAATGCGAAAGCTGCCGTTCTTTTTTCTTTGTCTCGCGCTCGGATGCGTAGCCGCAGGCGCTCTGGAACGCCAGTCGAACGCGGATTATCACGCGCGCCGCGACGCGTTGGCCAAAAAGGCGGGAGGCGTGGTCGTTCTGCTGGCGCCGCTGGAGCCGATGGATTCGGTCTACGAGTTTCGCCAGGAAAATAACTTCTACTATCTCTCGGGATCGACCGTGCCCGGCGCTGCGTTGCTGATCGCTCCCGCCGTCGACGCGCAGGGCGACACCCCGGCTCGCGTCTATACCGAGATTTTGTTCCTGCCTCCGCGAAATGCTCGCGCTGAAAAATTCACCGGGCCACAAATGGGCGCCGACAATCCCGATGCCGCGAAGATTACCGGTTTCGATCGCGTCGCGGAGATGAGCAAACTGCCCGAGGAAGTCGCGAAGGTGTTGTCGTCCGGCGGCCGGCCCGTGATTTACACCGACGTTTCCGCCCAGGGAGAAGCGACCAGCAGCGTGCAGGCGCTCGACTTTCTCAAGCGGACGAATACATTTGTCTTCTTCCAGGACGTCAAGCCGATGCTGTCGTCACTGCGGACGGCGAAGGATGCCGGAGAAATCGCTCTGCTGCGCAAAGCGGTGGAT
>Ga0209067_10002343_pt1 | contig 11259 bp, 9 predicted proteins | sample ColStrG_CSR_2013_FD_187199 | JGI IMG/M metagenome (GOLD analysis project Ga0209067, IMG submission 187199) | Freshwater sediment microbial communities in response to fracking from Pennsylvania, USA - Cold Stream Run_MetaG_CSR_2013 (SPAdes)... | ecosystem: Environmental > Aquatic > Freshwater >... | reverse complement strand
GTCGAGATGCTGCCCTTGGCCGAGAACGTGGCCAGGTCCACCACGGAAACCGTTCCGGTGGAGGTAGAACCGGTGGCAGGGTCGGCGACAACCGGCGTGCCATCGGAGTAGCCCTGGAAGTCGCTCGCGGTAGCGATGCGGCCGGCCTCATTGGATACATAGGCCGTCGCGCCGTCCGGCGAAATCACCACGCTATGCGGTACGTTGCCCACGCGAATATCCGTCACTTCGACCGGCTTGGCCGCCGACAGATCGATTTTTGCGAGGGTGTTGTTGGCATTCAGCACCACATAGGCCGTCTTGGAATCTTTCGCGACGGCGATCCCGGTGGGGTAGGACGTGCCCTGAGAAATCGGAATGCTGCAGGGCACCGCCGAGCTTCCGGTCGTCCCCGGAGGGCTGTTGGGAAAGCAGGTAACGGTATTGAGTTGGTACACCGAGCCGAAGCCCGGTACGGTGATGAGGCTGGCGTCGACCGGCACGGGCACCTGGGCGTAGTCGGACAGCAAGCCCGCTGCCGAGACGCTGGCCACAGCGACATAGCTGTTGTCCTGGCTGAAGAGCAGGAACTTGCCGTCCGGCGTGTAGCTGATACCAAGATTGCTGCCATGCGAGTCGGTTCCGCGCACGCTATAGGACTGCAGCACCGCGCCTGTAAGAACGTTGAACACTTCGACAGCGCCGTTACCATTGCTGGGCGAGGTGCCCATGGTGAGGACCGCGGCCGTGTGATTGCCACTGGGGTTCAGGGCCACGGCTTTCGCACGAACGCGGATGCCGAGATTGACTTGCACGCCCGCGGGGTTGATGACCGCGCCGTTGCCGACGACGTACGATCCGTCGGCCTGTACACCCGGCGTGTAGGTCGGGAAAGGTACCGACTGCGCGCCAGCCGGCGCGGCAAAAATCCATCCCGCCGCCAGCAGGCCGGCGATGGTGTACGGACGGGCAGTGTTCAAACAGCCCGATTTCCTCTTTGCAACGGGTAGTCTTGTGAACGGACTTAGTATGCGCATGAATGTAATCCCCCGGCATCCAGCCAAAACGATGGTTGTAATGAACAGCGACGCGAAACGAACTGGCTTGCACAGCCAGAAGAAAGAGCTGCGTCGGCTTTACCGAAAAACAGCACGGCGCAGCTTCGTTCGGCGCTCAAGGTATTCCACGTTTGTGACCAGCAGGTAAAGGACTCGTGAAATTCATCTGTCCTTGGACCGATGTGACTAAGCGTATTTACTAACTTCTGCGGGTCCGCGACACAGGGGGGTGACGGTGCAATGCAGCATCTCATCCGTCATAAATGTGCTGCTGCCGTTTGGATCTTAGAGAGCGTTTGCGTTGATGCACGCGGACACATCGCCTGACATCGCGGCAATGCACGATTCCCGATCCTGAAACCAAAGATATACGGCGTTCCCCTCGACAAAATCGATGCCAACCCAAGAGCCGGGGTGTGGATCGTGCGCCGGGCCCCGTGCGGCCGCAAACAGCATCAGCAGGGCCCAAGTCAGGAGCACCGTCTGCCCAGCAAAACGAGACACGGGGCCCGGAGATGCCGAGGACTTGCTCGCCGGAAATTTTGCATATTGACTAATTGGCATGGCCTGAACCTTCGTCTTCGAGATTTCGTAAATAAATCCGTGCAATGCGCGGCGCCGGTGCGCTGGGCGTTGGGCCGCTTGCGCTGATGACACGCCGAATTGAAAAATCCGGGTTGTGGCGTCGCGATGGGATATACGAACTTCGAAGGAGAATCCGGACATGGACCTTGCCCGCCTGTTGGCGTGGCGAAGGTTCAGGTGAGGGCCTTGGAGTGAGCGGGGCAAGTCCTGCGCGAACCCAAGGTCGCCAGCACGGCCCATAAACCCCTGCGGTTGCACGTGGTGCAACCCAAGCAGACGTTACGGGGAAATTACGGGAAATGCCGGGGAGAAACGGTGTGGTGGAGACGAGGAGGATCGAACTCCCGACCTTCGCATTGCGAACGCGACGCTCTCCCAGCTGAGCTACGTCCCCGAACCAGCCCGTCATTCTACTTCGTTCGGATGACCGGGTTCAAGCGGGGAAATCCGGCCAATTTCACGCTTTGCACCACGGTGGCGCCAAATGCCGGTTGGTACACTCTTTTTCATCGGGCTAATGGGGCGGTTCGCGCAAATCCGGCCGCGATGCGCACCCTTGCCTTACCCGCAAAGGATCGCCGTATGAAACGCACGCTGAGCTCCGCAGCCCTGCTGCTGCTCTCCACCCGGGCGCTGGCCTCGGGTTTTGACATCAACGGCCTGCAGCACGTGACGCAGGATGAATTCCACGAGATTGCCCAAGACCTGGGCGCGGCGTTCTCCTACAAGCCCATGGCGCCGGCCGACACGCTGGGACCGCTGGGTTTCGACGTCGGCGCGGCCCTTTCCCTGACGCCGCTGGCCAACACGGCGGCTGTGCAAAAGTCCATCGAGAACACCACCGCCTTCAGCACGTTGCCGGTGCCCTCCGTGCGCATCATCAAGGGCCTGCCGCTCAATGTCGATATCGGCGCCTTCTACGCGCGGGTGCCGGCGTCCAGCGTCAACTTGTATGGCGCCGAGATCAAATGGGCCATATTGCCCGGCGATATTGCGCTGCCGGCGGTCGCCGTGCGCGGCGCCATCACGCGGCTCAACGGCGTGAGCCAGTTGGGCTTTGAGTCCTACAGCGCGGACATTTCGGTATCCAAGGGCTTCCTTCTCGTCACCCCGTATGCGGGCGTGGGCGTGGTGCGCTCCAATTCGTCGACCGACGGCCTGCCGCTGCAGCAGGTCAACCTGACGCAGGGCAAGGTATTTGGTGGCGCCTCGTTCCACCTGGGCCTGGCCAACCTGGATGTCGAGGCCGACTCCACCGGGGGTATCCGCACGTACAGCGCCAAGGTCGGCTTCCGTTTCTAGGGCAATGGCCCCGGTCGGGACCACCACGGGGGCCCGGCGCAGCACCTGGCGCGGGCGTGCGGCGCCTACTTTGCCGGCGCGGTACCGGACGGCGGCTTGGCGAACTCGTGTTCCAGCCGCCGCCTATCCCAACCCGGCGCCACCATCTCGATGAAGGAGTAAACAAACCCACGCAGGTACGCGCCCTGCTTCACGGCCAGCCGCGTGGTGTTGCGGCCAAAAAGATGGCCGCAGGCAATCACCGCAAGGCCCTCTGAATTTTGCTCGGCAGCAAGGCCTGCCACGATGCCCACGCCCATGCCGCCGCGCGCATAGGTCTTGATGACATCGGCGTCGATGGCTTCGAGCACGATGGATGGTTCCATGCCGGCAGCAGCAAAGGCGGCATCGATGCGGCTGCGCCCGGAAAAATGCGTTTCGTAGGTGACGATGGGATAGCGGGCCAGATCTTTCATGGTCAAGCGCGCGGGATTGGGCGCCAGGCGGGCCAGCGGATGACCTTCCGGTACCACCAGCACATGCTCCCATTGGAACACCGGGATGGAGCCCAGGCCCGGCGTGTCGGCCAGGGTCTCGGTGGCCATGCCCACATCGGCCTGGCCGGAGGCGATCATGGCCGCAATCTGCGGCGGGCTGCCCTGCAACAGTTTGAGGCGCACATCCGGGAATTTCTGGGCAAAGCGCTGGACCACGGCGGGCAGCACGTAGCGCGCCTGCGTGTGCGTGGTGGCGACCCGCAGCGTGCCTTCGGGGCTGCCCGCATAGTCGCGGGCCAGCTTCTTGAGGTTGTCGACCTCGTTCATGATCCGCTCGGCCGCATCGAGCACCTGCTGGCCCGGCGGCGTCAGCCCCAGGATGCGTTTGCCGTGGCGTGCGAAAATGGACACGCCGAGTTCCTGTTCGAGTTCGATAATGGCCTTGGAAACGCCGGGCTGGGACGTATGGAGCGCCTTTGCCGCCGTAGTCAGGTTGAGCTTCTGGCGCACGGCCTCGCGCAAAAATCTAAACTGTTGCAGGTTCATGGCGGCGCCTCGCCTCGGGTAACGCAGCCGCGTCCGCGACGCGGTGCAGGGCGGCGCGCAGTGCGCGCACGGGTCCCGGAATAAAGCAGTAAGGGGGCACTGTCAAGCAGCGACTTGCCCATTAATGACATAGGACAGGATTTTACCGGTCCACTATCGCTTGCGATTTTACGCGGCGCAACCACAAGATATCGTGGTCAACGGCAATTGCGCGGGTATTCGATCAACCGCCTGCGCGCGTTGACCTGGACGGATTTTTTCAAAAAATTTTCCGCGCGGCGCGTGAGCCACTGTGATCGCGCCGCGCTCATAATATCGCTCAGCCGAAGGGGGACCCCGCATGAAACTTGAGCAAGCCCACGTATTGATGGACGACCAGCCCATTTCGCTCGACGTGCTCATGGAGAAGTACGCCAAGGGCGACGAAAAAACCGCCGACGACGTGCGGCGCCGTGTGGCACGCGGCCTTGCGGCCGTCGAAGTGCCCGGCCTGCGGTCCGAATGGGAGCGGCGCTTCTATGAAGCCATGGTGGCCGGCTTCATTCCGGGCGGCCGCGTCAATTCGGCTGCGGGAACCGAGATCTCCGCCACCCTCATCAATTGTTTCGTGCAGCCGGTGGGCGATGCCATCAGCGGCGTGCGCGAGGGCATGCCATCCATCTACCTTGCGCTCAACCAGGCGGCCGAGACCATGCGCCGCGGCGGCGGCGTGGGCTACGACTTTTCCAACATCCGGCCGCGCGGCGCCCACGTGCAGGGCACACACTCGCGCGCCAGCGGACCGCTCTCCTACATGCGCGTGTTCGACAAGAGCTGCGAGACGCTCGAGTCGGCCGGTGCGCGCCGCGGCGCCCAGATGGGCATGCTGCGCTGTGATCACCCGGACATCGAGGATTTCATCCACGCCAAGCGCGATGGCTCGCTGAGCAACTTCAACATGTCGGTTGCCGTCACCGTCGCCTTCATGCGCGCGGTCGATGCCGACGGCACCATCGACCTGTGGCACCCGGCCGAGCCCTTCGACCGCACCGGCGCAACGCAGCGCCCGGACGGTACCTGGACCTATCGCACGGCGCGTGCGCGCGATCTGTTCGATCAGATCATGCACTCCACCTACAACCATGCCGAGCCCGGCGTGGTGTTTGTCGATCGCATCAATCAGGACAACAACCTGTCCTATTGCGAGACCATCACCGCCACGAATCCATGTGGTGAGCAACCGTTGCCTGCGTATGGTTGTTGCTGCCTGGGCTCCATCAACCTCACCCGCTTCGTGCGCGATCCGTTCACTGCCGAGGCGGCCTTTGACTTCTCCGCGTTCGCCGACGTGGTGCGGGTAGCCATACGCGCGCTCGACAACGTGCTCGAGGCAACCTTGTGGCCGCTCGCCGAACAGCGCGCCGAAGCCGCCAACAAGCGCCGCGTGGGCCTGGGCTTCACGGGACTGGGCAATGCGCTCACCATGCTCAATCTGCGCTACGACTCCGAAAGCGCGCGCACCATGGCCGGCTGCATCTCCGGCCACATGCGCGACATCTCCTACCAGGCCTCCGTGGACCTGGCGCGCGAGAAAGGCCCCTTCCCGCTCCTCGACGCGGACCAGTATCTTGCCGCGCCGCGCTTTGCCTCGCGCCTGCCCGAGGAAATCCAGCGCCAGATCCGCATCCATGGCATCCGCAATTCGCACCTGCTGTCCATCGCACCCACCGGCACCATCTCGCTGGCCTTCGCGGGCAACGCGTCCGGGGGCATAGAGCCCACGTTCTCGTGGACCTACACGCGCAAGAAGCGCATGGCCGACGGCACGCGCCAGGAATACCAGGTGGAGGATTACGCTTTCCGTCTGTACAAGCTCATGGGCGGCAACGGCGATGCGCTGCCGCAGAGCTTTGTCAGCGCCCTGGACATGGCCGCGCTCGACCACATGCACATGATCGCCGCGGTGCAACCCTACGTGGATGCGGCGGTGAGCAAGACGGTGAACGTGCCCGAAGACTATCCGTTCGAGGAATTCCGCAAGATCTACCTCGAGGCATGGCGGTCCGGTCTCAAGGGCATCACCACCTACCGGCCCAACCACGTCATCGGCGAAGTGCTGTCGGTTACGCCCAAGGCCACGCTGCCGCAAACCGTCATCGATGGCGCCTCTCCCGCGCTGGCCAACGACGGCAGTGATGACGCCAACCGCCGCGTGCGCCTGGATTTCACACCCCAGCCGGCCCTGGCCAGCCTGAAATGGCCCGGACGTCCGGACCTCTCCGGCGGCAACCTGGCGTGGACCTACATGGTCGAGATCCCCTCGCGCAACGAGTCCTTCGCCATCTTCATCGGCCAAACCGGCAATCCGCCGGCCGCCTTCGAGGTCTGGGTCAATGGCGCGGAACAACCGCGCGGCCTGGGCGCCATCGCCAAGTCGCTGTCCATGGACATGCGCTCGGAAGACCGTGCCTGGTTCCGCATGAAACTCGATGCCCTGGCGCGCTCACGCGACGAGCAGGGGTTCATGCTGCCCTTCCCGCCCAATGGAAACCCCATCTGGGTCAATGGCGTGGTGGGTGCCTTTGCGCAGATCGTGCGCTGGCGCTGTGACGAACTGGGCACCTTCAAGGATCTCGACGCTCAGCCAACACCCGTGCTCGACGCGCTCTTTTCGCGCAAGGAACCCAAGGCCGGCCCCGCCGGCACCATGAGCTGGACGGTGGACGTCAACAATCCCAACACTGGCGACGACTTCGTGCTGGGCGTCAAGGAACTCACCCTGCCCGATGGCAGCCGCCGGCCCTATTCCATCTGGCTGGCGGGCGAGTATCCGCGCGTTCTCGACGGCCTGTGCAAGCTGATTTCGCTGGACATGCGGGTGGTCGATGCCAATTGGGTCGGCATGAAGTTGCGCAAGCTGCTCAATTTCGGCGAACAGAACGGCGACTTCTGGGCCCCCGTGCCCGGGGGCGACCGCTCGGGCATCTACCCCAGCACTGTGTCGTACATCGCTGGCCTGCTGCTGCACCGCTACAAGGTGCTGGGCATACTCGACGACGACGGACGCGCCATCCGCTCGGCCGGCATACTGGCCATGCCGGAACTGCGCAAATCGTCGTCGGAAGTCACCACGGCGCCTATCAAAGGCAAGGTATGCCCGGGCTGTGGGGCAGCGGCCATGATCAAGCGTGACGGCTGCGAGTTCTGCACGGCTTGTGGATTTACCGGGGCCTGCGGCTGATCCAGCAACGGATCCAAAAAGTAGCCGCGCAGTTTATGCGCGGCTACTAATTGTTAAATTGTGTTGTGTTGCAAGGCTAGGCAAGCAGGCTTGCACCTTTTACTTTTGAAGCTGCGACGTCAAATGTCCAAAGTGGCGGCTCTCCAGCCTGATAGGCCAACGCGATGTGAACACAGTCCGAAAAATCTGCCGAACCTTCTGCGTAAAGTATGCGGGCATGTTCAATGGCACTTTCGGACTCAAATGACAGCTCATCCGCCGCCAAAAGAACGTCCAGCGTCTTTAACGTCGCTTCCTTGGTGTATCTGAACGACGACCGCAGCACCCACTCCAGTTCAAGAAATACGGTGACGGGAACAAAAAGGGTTTGGCCGGCAGCGACGGATTTTCGGATGAGCCGCTTTGCCAGGGCAAGTTGCTTCGCGTCATCCTGGATCAGGTAGCGCACGAGGATGTTGGTGTCGAGCGAAGCCATCAGCTCCACGCATTCATGTCTTTGATGGCAACGTGCGTACCCTTCGGTGGTTTCAGCATTCCTGCCAGGTCCAGGATGGATCTTGATTTCACCCTGACGAAGACGTTGCCGTCTGGAAGCACGTGCCATACGAGCCGTGTACCTGCTGCGGCCCCCATCTTTTCCCTGACCAGGGCCGGCACCGTCGTTTGCCCTTTAGCTGTGATGGTTGATTCTGACATTTGAATCTCCTTACCTTTAGCAAATTGTAATGCGATCGGGGTGAATTAAAAGGCGGCTTGCGGCCCTTTGCCGACTAGGAAATTTTTAAAAATCAAACCTGGGAGAAGGCTCGCTCCGCTGCGGACAGGGGGTGGGCGTTTCCGTTAATGCGGGCGCCCACACCCGCGGAAATTTCGTGGCCCAGCAAAAACCCCCGCACTCGTGGGGGTTTTTGCTCTCTCGCCGGCGTATTCCAGCCCGCGTCGTCGCCCTCAGCGGGAGCGGCGGGTGTGTTCGGTTTCCATGGCGCGCTTGATCCGCGCCTGCTTGGCCGCTTCCATTTCGTCCATGGCCTTCTTTTTTTGCAGCCCCAGGCGGGGTTCGATGAATTCGAACCAGACAAACGTACAGACAAACGGCAAGGCTACCCACCACCATGACAAGGTGGCGAACACGCTGACCTGGAAATAGCGCAGCGCCAGCAAGGCAAGGGAGAACCAGAGCAACCACATGGCGTGAGTTCCAGGCCTGAAATAGCCTATACCGGCCGCCGGGCGATGGCGTATCGGTGGCGCCAGGGCCGGGATTTGATGCCAAGGCAGCCCGCGTCGCACACCTCGCCATTATCGGTGGAACCGGCGCCCGGGGGATGACGCGAAAAGAACTGATCCAGCGCAAATAATCCTCAGACCGGGACGGGGGCGCTGCAGCGCACAAGCTAAACTCAAAATCATGATCAAACTCGTTCGCAACGCCTTCGCGCGCGGACAATAAAACCGGAGACCCCCATGAAAAAGCTGCTCGTTGCCGCGATCCTCGGACTAGCCTTCAGTGGTAGCGCCCTCGCCCAGGCGGAACTGGCCAAGCAGAAAAACTGCCTGGCCTGCCATGCCGTGGACCACAAGGTTGTCGGCCCCGCGTACAAGGACGTGGCCGCAAAATATGCCAACGACCCCGGCGCCGCCGCCCGGCTCGCCAAGAAGGTGCGGGAAGGCGGCACCGGCGTCTGGGGCAAGGTACCCATGCCGGCCAACAAGCAGGTCAGCGAGGCCGAGGCCGATTCGCTGGTGAAGTGGGTGCTGTCGCTCAAGTAAGGGCCGCTTGGGCTTACAATCCGCCCTTTTTCGGCGCGCCTGGAACCAGACGGGCGGCGAGACGAGGGAGCACCATGATTTCGAGCAAGCGGATTGTCCTGGCCACGGTGGCAGCCCTTGCCACCAGCCTCGTACTGGCTACCTTGGGTGGCTGCGGCCGCAAGGATGATGCCAGCGGCGCAAAATCCGCGGGCGACGTGATCCGCATCGGTCACGTCGCTCCCTTGAGCGGCGGTGACGCGCACCTGGGCAAGGACAACGAAAACGGCGCCCGGCTGGCCGCCGACGAGATCAACGCAGCCGGCGGTGTCAAGGTGGGTGACAAGACCTACCGGGTAGAAATCCAGGGCGAGGACGACAAGGCCGACCCGCGCGAAGGCACGCTGGTGGCGCAAAAACTAATCGACGCCGGCGTGGTGGCCGTGGTCGGCCACCTCAATTCGGGCAGTTCCATCCCGGCATCCAAGATCTACAAGGACGCGGACGTGACGCAGATTTCACCGTCCAGCACCGCCGTCAAGTACACCGACCAGGGCTTCAAGACCACTTTCCGCGTGGTAGCCAACGACCGCCAGCAGGGTTCGGCCATGGCCAACTACGCCACCGACGTCCTCAAGGCCAAAACGGTTGCCATTGTCGATGACCGCACCGCCTACGGGCAGGGCCTGGCCGATATCGTGGAAGAAGTGGTCAAGTCCCATGGCGCAACGGTGATCGCGCGCGAGTACACCGACAACAAGGCCAGCGACTTCAACGCCATTCTCACGAAGATCCGCGCCACCAAGCCCGATGTCATCGTCTACGGTGGCATGGACGACACCGCGGGCCCCATGGCCAAGCAGATCCACCAGCTGGGCATCAAGACCCCGCTCATCGGTGGCGACGGCGCCTGCACGCCGGAATTCATCAAGCTGGCCGGCGACGGCGCCGAGCAACTCGTGTGCACCCGTGCCGGTGAAGCAGTCGAGCGCCTGCCCCGGGGCGATCGCTTCATGACGGGCTACCAGGCCAAGTTCGGCTCGCCGGTGCAGATCTACGCCCCCTATTCCTACGATGCGGTCTACGTCATCGTCGAGGCCATACGCCGTGCTGGGTCCCTGGACCGCGCCGCCATTACCAAGGCAGTAGCCGCCACCGATTACGATGGCCTTACCGGACACATCGTCTTCGACCCCAAGGGTGACCTCAAGAACGGCGCCATCTCGGTCTACAAGGTGCAGGACGGCAAGCTCGTTTTCGTGGCTACGTCGCGCTGACGGCCATGCCGTCGATGACCTCCCGGCGGGGTGCTGCGCGAACCCCCAGCACCGCCGGGCGCGCACGGAGTGGCAAGCGCAGTGGTACGCGGAGCAGCAATGGGTTCGTTTGATACCTTCCTGCAGCAGATCTTCAACGGTCTCGTCCTGGGCAGCCTCTATGCCCTGATCGCGCTCGGGTACACGATGGTCTACGGCATCGTCAACCTGATCAATTTCGCGCACGGCGATGTGCTCATGGTAGGGGCATTGACCGCACTGAGCGCCATAACGCTCACCCACGCGGCCGTGCCCGCCCTGCCAGGCTGGGGGCTGCTGATCGTGGGCATGGCCGCCGCCATCGTCGTGTGCATCCTGCTCAGCCTGCTGATCGAGCGTGTCGCCTACCGTCCCCTGCGCAATGCGCCGCGCCTGGCGCCGCTCATCACGGCCATCGGCGTATCGATCCTGCTGCAGACCGTGGCGATGATCATCTGGGGACGCAACCACCTCACCTACCCCCAGTTGCTCCCCGCAGACCCCATCGCTATCGGGCCGGCAACGGTAACCGCCACCAAGCTGGCAGTAATCGCGCTCTCCACGGTCATCATGGTGGGGCTGCTGATACTCGTCCAGCGCACGCGGCTGGGCCGCGCCATGCGCGCCACGGCCGAAAACCCGCGCGTAGCCGGGCTGATGGGCGTGAACCCCAATGCGGTCATCGCCGCCACCTTCGCCATCGGCGCTGCGCTCGCGGCCGTGGCCGGGGTGATGTATGCCGCCGTCTATTCGGTTGCGCATTTCTACATGGGCTTCATCCCCGGGCTGAAGGCCTTCACCGCGGCGGTACTGGGCGGCATCGGCAATATCCCGGGTGCCATGCTGGGCGGAATCCTGCTGGGCCTCATCGAGTCGCTGGGCGCGGGCTATATCGACCAGCTGAGCGGCGGCGTCTTCGGCAGCAACTACCAGGACGTGTTCGCCTTCATCGTGCTGTGCGCGGTTCTGATCCTGCGGCCGTCGGGCCTGCTGGGCGAGCGCGTGGCCGACCGCGCCTGAGCCACCCCGCCCGGCCAGGCCCCCTACCC
>Ga0209067_10002341_pt1 | contig 11262 bp, 9 predicted proteins | sample ColStrG_CSR_2013_FD_187199 | JGI IMG/M metagenome (GOLD analysis project Ga0209067, IMG submission 187199) | Freshwater sediment microbial communities in response to fracking from Pennsylvania, USA - Cold Stream Run_MetaG_CSR_2013 (SPAdes)... | ecosystem: Environmental > Aquatic > Freshwater >... | reverse complement strand
CGTACCCACCCCGGCCGGCCTGTCCACCCCGCAGTGGGTCGACTGCGAGTTCGACCTGTCACTCCACCTGAGGCGGATCGCCGCCCCGGCACCGTGCACCCCGACCACGGTGGTGGAGTTCGCCCGCATGGAGGCCATGACCGCCTTCGATCCGTCTCGGCCCCTGTGGGTGGTGACCCTGGTCGAAGGCCTGGAGGACGGCCGTGCCGCGCTGGTGTTCAAGGTGCACCACTCGCTGACCGACGGCGTGGGTGGCATGCAGCTGGCCATGCTCGTCTACGACACGACGGCCGAGACGGGTCCGGTGGAGGAGGTGCCCCTCCCCGGGACCGCGCCCGAACCGTCGGGTGTGGGCCTGGTGCGCGGTGGTCTCGTGCACTCCCTCGGCCGGATGGCCGGGGCGGCGCGGTCGGGGCTGGCCGACGTGGTGCCTGCGGCCCGTTCGCTGGTACTCCACCCCCTCCGCTCGACCCTCGACGTGCTGGCCACCACCACGTCGTTGGGCCGCTTCGTCGCACCCGTGGCGGACACCTTGTCCCCGATCATGACCCGCAGGAGCCTGGACCGGCACCTCGACCTGCTCGAGGTGGACCTGGCCGATCTCAAGCGTGCCGGGGCCGTGGTGGGCGGGACCCTGAACGACGCATTCATCGCCTCGATCACCGGCGGACTGCGCCGCTACCACGAGCTGCACGGTGCCCCGGTGGACGAGCTCCGGGTGACGATGCCGATCTCGCTGCGCCAGGAGGGCGACCCCGACGGGGGGAACCGCATCACCCTCGAGCGCTTCGTCGTCCCCGTGGGCGAGACCGACGCAGGGGCCCGGGTGCGCCTCACCGGGTGGCGGTGCCGGGCCGCCCGGTACGAGGAGGCGCTCCCGCTGTCGGACACCGTGGCCGGACTGCTCAACCTGCTCCCCTCGGGCGTGATCGGATCGATGCTCAAGCACGTCGACTTCCTGGCCTCCGACGTGCCCGGGGTGCCCGTCCCCATCTTCCTGGCCGGGGCCCCGGTGTCCGGCTACTACGCATTCGGCCCCACCACGGGAGCGGCGATCAACGTGACGCTGGTCTCCTACCGGGGGACCTGCTGCATCGGCTGCACCATCGACACGGCCGCGGTCCCCGACCCCGAGAAGCTCATGGCCTGCCTGCGCGACGGCTTCGACGAGGTGCTCGCACTGGGCGGCGACCACCACCCGGTGACGTCCATGCTGTCGGCCGACGCCGCCTGACGGGGCTGCCGGGGTCAGTTCTGTGCGACGGGGGCCGGCGGGGCCACGATCCAGCGGAACGCGGTGCCGAGCAGCCGGGCGGAGGGTCGGACCGCCAGCCGGTCGCCGGCGGGGACGGCCGGGAGCCGGAGTTGGCGACGGGCCCAGGTGGGCAGCACGCCCTGGGCGGCGCTCACCAACAGCCCGTAGGTGGCGAGCTCGTGGGGCCACCGGCCCACTCCGCGCAGGACGAAATTCCGGGCGGCCCGTGCCTCGGGGGTGAAGGCCAACCGGGGGCGGACCGCCACGAAGTAGGCGTCGAGTTCGGCGACCGAGCCGGGCACCTCGACGGCGCCCAGGTCCCGGGCCACCATGGCCATCTGCCGCAGGTAGTCGTCCGCCTCGTCCGTCGTGGGACGGGTCGGGGCGTAGGTGCGGGCCGCGACCAGGAAGCTCGAGACCTCGCAGGCGTGCACCCAGGTGAGGAGGTCGGGATCGCCGGCCGAGTAGCGCCGACCGTCCGCGGCGGTACCGGTCACCCGGGAGTGGACGTGGCGGACCCGCCCGATGGCGGCGCGGGCCTCGTCACGGGTACCGAACGTGGTCGTCCCGAGGAACCGGGCCGTCCGCTCGAGCCGGCCGAGCGGATCGGTGCGGTACCGGGAGTGTTGGGCCACGCCGGCCATGGCCAGGGGATGGAGCATCTGGAACAGGAGGGCGGACAGCCCGCCGATGAGCATCGACGGCAGGTCGCCGTGGATGCGGCGGACGACCGAGTCCGGGGCGATGTAGGCCAGGGCCGGGTCGGTGCACGGGGCCGGTGGCTCCTCGGTCATCCCCATCGACCGGCGCACCTGGACCAGCGCCCGGGACCGGGCCAGCTCGATGCCGCCCTCGGTCACGGCCTGCCCGACGGTGCGGGCCTCGGCGATCTGCACCCGGGGGTCCATGGGTGTCGACCCTACCGGTGCCCCGTGCGCCGGCCGTCGCGGGCCCCCGGCCTCACCCCTCGGGAGGGGACACTGCCGGGGTGAACCGGGAGGTCCCGGCGAACGGGTCGGCCTCCAGGTGACCGGCGCTCGAGGTCAGCCGCGCCGGCGCCGTCGGGGAGAGCAGGTCGTCACACCGCGGCCCGGCCCCGGCTCTCACCCCGGCGTCGGCCGTGCGCCCGAGAGACACCACCTCGTCCAGCAGCTGACGCGATGAGCCGTCGAGCAGGGCCAGGTCGTCCGAGACCAGCGCCATGCCGCCCGACAGACCCACCGCCCGCGCCCAGGTGGTGGCGGCGGCCGGGCCCAGGCCGGTGTTGGTCGAGCGCAGCATCAGGCAGTCCGGGTCGTTGATCCACAGGCGACGGTGCAGGAACGCCCGGGTCAGCGTGTTCGTGAACGCATGGCTCGTGGCCGGCTGGATCCCGAGGTAGCCGGGCACCATCTCTTCGGCGGGATCGAGCGCCCACACCGGAGCGACGTCGGGACCGATCCGGTTGGCGTCGACCAGGCCTACGACGTTGGACAACGGGACCCCGCAGCCGAGCAGGAAGGCGTCGTCCCCCGCCCCTCGGCGCAGGGCGGCGAACCCGGCACGCACCCGCTCGGCCGGCGTCCGTCCCGGGTCGGCGTACCCCCCGTCGACCGACGGGGAGAAGGTGAAGTCGAGCTTGAGGTAGGGGAAGCCGGCATCGACGACCGCCGCGGCCACGTGCTCGAGGTGGGCGAGGACGTCGGGGTGGGTGGTGTCGAGCCCGTACATGAGCCCGTCCTCGCCACCGCCCCACGGCGGGTTCCACCAGGTCCGGAGCGGACCGGTGTCGACGCCGTCCACCCGGTGCCGGGCGATCCAGTCGGGATGGCGCCGGGCCACCTCGGAGTCGGGCGCCACCAGGAACGGGGCCAGCCACAGACCGGGGGTGCGACCGGCCGAGCGGATCGAGGACGCCAGACCGGCCAGGTCGGAGGGGAACCGGTCGTTGGTCTCCAGCCAGTCGCCGATGGCCGCCTGGTAGCCGTCGTCCACCTGGAAGACGTCGAAGGGCCACTCGTCGGCCAGCGCGAGGTTGGACCGGACGTCCTCCTCGTCGACGTCGTGGAAGTACTGGTACCAGCTGCACCATCCGACCTGGTAGGGGGCACCGACCCTCGCACCGGCCCGGGTACCGCACCGGTCCGCCCACGCCTCGAGGAGGGGGGAGGGGTCGTCGCCCTCCGAGGTGACGATGTCGACGTCGTGGAGCTCTCGCCGCTGGCCGGGGTCGAGCACCGCACCGCCCAGATGGGCCTCGGCCCGCAATTCAGGGCCGCCGGGCGCGGCGCGGAGCCGGAGGGTCCCGTCATGGCGATCGCCGCCGTCGAAGCCGGCGAGGACCAGGCCCGATGCCGGTCCGGCCGCCAGGACGGTCACCCACTCGGAGCGGAGCTCGCCGGGATGCGAACGCCGCTGGTCGGCGTGGTGCACGGCCTGGAGGAACTCGAGGTCGGCGCGCAGGGACGGGTCGGTGTCGACGCCGAGCACCCCGGTCGTCGTCGGTGTCCAGGACTGGTAGCCGTTGCGGAACATGCGCACCGGTGCACCGTCGTGGTCGAGTCGGTGCACGAGGGCGACCGATCGCACCGACACGGGACGGTCGCCACGGTTGGCGACCGTCCAGCGGGCGCCCGTGTCGGTCAGGGTGAGGTGGACCTCGAGCGGGCCGAGCGCCGATCCGGACGAGGACCCGGTGACGCCGACCGACACGGTGCCGGCGTGGGGTCCGTCGGCGATCTCGGCCTCGAGTCGGACGGGGGTGAGTCGCACGTCACCACCGTAGGGCCGGGATGTCCGGGCTGCCCTGCCCGACCGGATGCCGCGCCGTCAGGGTGGGGGACGCCGGGAGTGGGCGTCAGGCCGGAGCGTGGGTGAGGACCCGGATGTCGAGGTCGCCATTGGGCGCGAGGAGCTCCTCGGCACCGGTGTCGTACCGGAGGACGACGTAGGGAGGGGTGCCCTCGGACCCCCAGGCGGAAAGGACGCGGCACACGTGACCCGCCACCTCGCCAGGCTCGGTCACGAGCAGTCGATCGCCGGCTTCGAGATGCATCCGCCACCTCCCGTCCCAGGCCCCTCTTCCCCCAGTGTAGCTGCCGGAGGGTACAAATCGGTGCACGGGCGACGACGGGCTACGGACCAGCCGTGAAGACCAGGCACCCGTCCCTGTTCGGCGGACCATGGACTCCTGCACGCGCTGCATACATCATCGAACGGGGCCCGGTCGCTGCGGCCGCCGCCCGGGTAACCTGCCGTCCGGTCGGTTCGACCATCGTCGGCCGGGGACGAGGAGGACGCATGATCGTGATCGCAGGACGGGCCCGGCTCCACGCCGCGGAGGTCGAGGGTGCCACGAGGGCCGGATCCGAGATGGCCGCCACCAGCCGGGACGAGCCGGGCTGCATCGACTACCGCTTCGCCATCGACATCGACGATCCGTTGGTGGTCCAGATCGTCGAGCAGTGGGAGTCCGCCGAGGCCCTCGACGCCCACTTCGCCACGCCCCACTTCCAGGCCTTCTCCGAGGTCATCCTGCGCGCCGTGGACGGGCCGGCCGAATTCACCCGGTTCGAGGTCTCCTCGGCAGGTCCGCTCTTCGGCTGACCCGACACGGGGCCCCGGAGCCACCACTGCCCGGGCAGCGGTCCGCCCGACGCGGACCGGATTTGCTCTCGCCACTCCTGCCGATGATTCTTGAACCGGAGCCGGGCGTGTCAGGATCCGCACCGTCGAGTTCGACCGGGTCGACGGGTACGGACCCCTTAGGGAGGGCGAAGGTCATGGAGCAGGAGAGCAGCGGACAGGGCGCGTCGATCGACGAGCTGCGCGAGCGGTACCGCGAGGAGCAGCAGAAGCGGCTCCGACCCGACGGGATGGCCCAGTGGGGCGACCTGGGCGAGGAGCTGGACCGGGACCCGTTCGTCGAGCCCGGCTTCACGCGGGACCCGGTGGTCGAGGAGACCACGGTGGTGATCGTGGGTGGGGGCTTCGCCGGGATGCTGACCGCCATCGATCTCGGCAAGCACGGGATCACCGACGTCCGGATCGTCGAGAAGGCCGGGGACTTCGGCGGCACCTGGTACTGGAACCGCTATCCGGGCTGCATGTGCGACGTCGAGTCCTACGTGTACCTCCCCCTGCTGGAGGAGACCGGCTTCATGCCGACCGAGCACTACGCCAGCGCGACGGAGATCTTCGAGTACTCCAAGCTCCTGGCCCGCACCTTCGACCTCTATCCCCGCGCGCTCTTCCAGACCGACGTCACCGGGGCGGACTGGGACGAGGAGGCCGATCGCTGGCTGGTCACCACCAACCGCGGCGACCGGCTCTCGAGCCGGTTCATCGTGCTGGCCGGGGGGATCCTGCACAAGGCCAAGCTGCCGGGCATCCCCGGGATCGAGGAGTTCGCCGGCAAGGCGTTCCACACCAGCCGGTGGGACTACGGGATCACCGGCGGCAGCCCCACCGAGCCGATGGACGGGCTGGCCGACCTGCGGGTGGGCATCATCGGCACCGGCGCCACCTCGGTGCAGGTCGTGCCGCAGGTCGCCCGCGTGGCCAAGGAGCTCTTCGTCTTCCAGCGCACCCCGGGGGCGGTGGGCGTCCGCAACCAGCAGCCCACGGACCCGGAGTGGTTCGCGAGCCTCCAGCCCGGCTGGCAGCGCGAGCGGATCATCAACTTCACCCAGGCGGTGACCGGCGCCCAGCCCGAGGTCGACCTGGTGCACGACGGGTGGACCGAGATGCTGTGGGTCGACACCCAGGTCTCCTCCAGCCCCGAGGACGCCGAGGAGAAGGAGCGGATCGACTTCGAGGCCATGGAGAAGATCCGGCGGCGGATCGACGACATCGTCGAGGATCCGGAGACGGCGCAGAAGCTCAAGCCCTACTGGGGCAAGCACTGCAAGCGGGTCTGCTTCCACGACGACTACCTCCCGGCGTTCAACCGGCCGAACGTGCACCTGGTGGACACCGACGGACGCGGCGTCGACGCCGTGACGGCGCGCGGCCCCGTGGTCGACGGGGTCGAGTACCCGGTCGACCTGCTCATCTACGCCTCGGGCTTCGAGGTCCGCACGGAGCTGCACCACCGCCTCGGGTTCGACCCGGTGGGCAGGGACGGCGTCCGGCTGTCGGAACGGTGGGCCGAGGGAGCCCACACCCTGCACGGCGTGCTGGCCAGCGGCTTCCCCAACATGCTCCTGATCGGCCTGGTCCAGGGGGGGTTCGGCACGAACTTCTCCCACCTCCTGTCGGAGTCGGCCAAGCACGTGGCCCACATCCTGGAGGCCTGCATCGAGCAGGGGATCGTGTCCATCGAACCGGAGGAGGCCGCCGAGGACGAGTGGCTCAACGTGCTCCTGGGCGTGGGCATGGGCGGCGCCGCCTACTTCGCCGCCTGCACGCCCAGCTTCTACAACAACGAGCAGCAGGCCATCGACTCGAAAGCGGTCCGGAGCCTCACCTACTTCGGCAGCCTGCTCGACTACATCGGCTACCTGGAGCGCTGGCGGGCGACCCCGGACTTCGCCGGCGTGACCGTCCACCGGTCGGAGGACGTCGCACCGGGCTGAGGCGGGCCCCGGCCGTCAGGACACCGCATCCCGGGTGAAGCCGGCGAGGACCTCGATGTCGCCGTCGATGGTGAGGCCCTCGTTGCGTGCCTCCTCCGGCGTCGACGCTCCCGACAGGAGCCTGATGATGCCGTCGGGCATTCCCGTCAGCGTCAGGTCGGGTGCCGGCACCGTTCCGACGCGGGAGCGCACTCCGTCGACGGTGGCCTCGACCACCCCGGAGCCGACCGGTGTCTCCAGCTGGATCGAGAGGGGCAGTCCCGCTGCCTCGTGTCCACGGAGGTAGAAGGAGGCGGCGAACGGCAGCCAGTGGATCCGGAATTCGGAGTCGGGCGCCGGCCCGTCGAGGTGCTCGACGGCCCACCGGCCTGCGGTGACGAGGATCGGCTCGACGTCCCGCCCCTTGGCCGTCAGGTGGAACAGGGTGGTCGCCACCGGCGGCGGAGCCGATTCGCGGTAGATCAGGCCGGCGTCCTCGAGGCTCCGGAGCCGGTCGGCCAGCACGCTCGTGGCGATGCCGGGGAGTCCGTTGGCCAGGTCGGTGTAGCGGCACGGGCCCTGGACCAGGAGCTCACGGAGGACGAGGAGCGTCCATCTGTCGCCGATGACGTCGAGGGCCAGGGCGATGGGGCACGACTCGTTGTACGACTTCATCCCTCCAGCATACGGCAGAAGCACTCGTGTTTCCAGAGTAGTTGCTTGCTTTTTCAAAGTATCTGTGTCAATAATGCAAGCCATGAAGAAGAAGCCGCTGATCCTGCTGTCGCTCCTGCTGGCAGCCCTCGTCATCAACCTCGAGACCACGATGGTGAACGTCGCACTCCCCACGCTGATCCGGGAGCTCCATGCGACGGACACGCAACTCCAGTGGGTGGTCGACACCTACAACCTCGTGTTCGCGGCGCTGCTGCTCACCGCGGGCAGCCTGTCCGACCGATTCGGACGCAAGGGCTGGCTGCTCGCCGGACTGGCCATCTTCGGTACGGCGAGTGTCGCCGGTGGCATGGCCACCAGCGTCGGGGCCCTGGTGGCCACCCGTGCCCTGATGGGGCTCGGTGCGGCCATGATCTTCCCGCCGACCCTGTCGCTCATCACGAACGTGTTCACGGAGCGCAAGGAGCGGGCACAGGCCATCGGCCTGTGGGGCGCGACCATCGGCGTCGCGGTGGCCACGGGGCCGATCGTGGGTGGCTGGCTCCTCCAGCACTTCTCGTGGAGCAGCATCTTCTTCGCCATGGGGCCGGTCGCCGCGGTTACCTTCCTCATGGTCGCCCTGACCGTCCCCACCTCGAGGCACCCGATGGAGGGGCGGGTCGACCTGCCCGGATTCGCGCTGTCGGCGGCGGCCATGGGCCTGATCGTCTACACGCTGATCGAGGCCCCCACCTACGGCTGGTCGTCGGGACGCTCGGTCGCCGGCTACCTCGGCTTCGCGGCACTGGCGATGGGATTCGTCGCCTGGGAGCGCCGGGTCGAGCACCCCATGCTGGATGTCGCGATCTTCCGGAACATGCGGTTCACGGCGGCCAGTGGATCGGTGGCCATCGCCTTCTTCGGGCTGTTCGGGTTCTCGTTCCTGATCGTCCAGTACTTCCAATTCCTCCACGGGTGGAGCGCCCTGGCCACCGGCGTCCACCTGCTCCCGATCGCCTTCGCCGTGGGGGTCGGGTCGATCGTCGGCACGCAGCTGGCGGTCAAGGCGGGCACCAAGGTGATCGTCACGCTGGGCCTGCTGATGGTGACGGCCTTCTACCTCTGGATCGCCCTGGTGAACGATCCGACCACGAGCTATGCGGTCATCGCCGCACAGATGGTGCTCGGAGGTCTCGGCATGGGCTTCACCACCGCGCCGGCCACCGAGTCGGTGATGGGGGCGGTGTCGCTCAGCCAGGCCGGCGTGGGCTCGGCCGTCAACGACTCGACCAGGTTGATCGGCGGGACCCTCGGCGTGGCCGTCATCGGCAGCGTGTTCACCTCGGTGTTCAGCAACGACATCGGCCGTCACCTGTCGACGACCGCCGACGTCGCGTTCGGGGGCACGGTCCGCCAGTCCGCCGGAGCGGCCTTCGCCGTGGCGAAGAAGGTTGCGGCCTCGGGACATCCCGCACTGGGCGCCCAGATCCACCGTGTGGCCTCGGACGCCTTCATCCACGGCTTCCACGTGGGCTGCCTGGTGGCTGCCGGAGTGGCCGGGTTCGGTGTGCTCGTCGCCGCCGTGTTCCTGCCCGCACAACCCCTCGTGCTCGCTGTCGACCTGGAGTTCGACACCCTCGAGGACCTGTTCCCGGAAGCAGTCGCCTCCTCCTGACGAGGCATCGACGGCCGGCCGGAACGGCCGTCCAACTCCCACCCACCCGATCTGCATCGAACAACGGAAGAGAGAGACCATGACCTACCAAGAGACCGACCTGGTCGCCAAGATCGACCGATTCCTGACCGAGGCGGGCGTAGATCCCACCGATCCGGGCGCGCTCAACGCCTTCGACCAGTACCACGCAGGAGGCGCTGCGGCCGTCGACCTGCTCCTGCCCTCGCTGCACCTCACCGGCGAGTCGACGGTGCTCGACGTCGGTGCCGGATTCGGCGGCCCGGCCCGCCAGATCGCCAGCACGACGGGGGCGACGGTGGTCGGCGTGGACATCACCGCCTCGTACGTGGAGGCAGCCGTCTGGCTGACCGAGCGCTGCGGCCTGGCCGACAGGGTCTCGTTCCACGAGGTCGACATCGCCGAGTACCGGCCCGACGGACCGTTCGATGCGGCGATCACCATGCATGTACAGATGAACGTGCCCGACAAGGCTGCCTGGTACGGGGAGATCGCCCAGCGGTTGACCGATGGCGGACGCCTGGCCGTCTGGGAGGTGTGCCGCTCCGGTGACGACCAGCCGACGTGGCCGATGCCGTGGTCGCTCGACGGGAGCGACAGCTTCCTGGTGACCCCCTCCGAACTCGAGGCGGGCATCGTCGGTGCGGGGTTCGAGAGCGTGGAGTGGGAGGACGCGACCGGCTGGGTCCTCGAGTGGTTCGCCGCACTGCCGGTGGGCGGTCCCCAGGCTGGTCCGGCACTGCTCGACGACGGGTTCACCCGGGTGCTCCACTACGTCGCGGCACTCCAGGACGGCACGACCGTCGTCCGCCGCGGTTCCTTCGTCAAGCGGGGCGTCTGAGTGCCCGGCCGACGGTGCGCCCCGTTCCGACCGGTGTGCGTCCCGACGGTGGGTCAGAGGCCGACGGGTGGCGTCCGGTGCTGATGCGACGCGGGGTCGTCCAGCCGGCAGTCGAGTCGATGGAGATCGCGGCACCGGCCGGGAAGGTGTGGACCCTGTTGACCCGGGTGGAGGGGATCCCGAGCTGGTACGACGGCTGGGACTCGGTGGAGGTCCCGCCGTCGGCGGTGGAGCGCTTCGAGGGGGGTCTGACGTTCGTTCTGGTCAGGGAGGACGGCGGCCGGAAGGCCAGGGCGCACTGCCGCGTGACCGAGGTGGTGCCCGGACGCCGGGTCGCCTGGGTCGAATCCGGAGCCGACGGCGACCCGGTGCTGGTCCGCTTCGACCTGGTGTCGGACGGGGACGACCGCTCCACGGTGCGGTTCACGAAGGCCCCCTTCCGCGCGGCCGGGGCCGAACCGGTCTCGGGCCTCGCGGCCCGCTAGTCGATCTCGGAGGAGGGGCCGGCCGACGGGCCGTGCCGGAGCCCGGCGACCTCCTCGGTGCGGTTGCGCACGAGGTCGTTGAGCGCCTCACCGGGACCGATGTGGTCCCAGAGGGTGGCCGGGTAGTGCGTGACGTACATCGTGCGACGGAGCCCGGCCCCGGTGGGCTCGGGAGATGCGTGCATGACGTCCTGGATGTGCACGGTGACGTCGCCGGGGGCGGTGTCGACGGTGACGACCGGCACGTCGGGACGGTCCTGCCACCGGTACTTCAGCGCCTGGCCGTGGCTCCCGGGAACCACCTGCAGGTTGCCGGTGGCGGAGTCGGAGCCGGTGAGCTGGATGCCCACACTCACCGCCGGGCAGAACATGGCGTGACCGCCGGTGCCGCAGTCCTGGTGCCACGGGATGTTGGAGAGTCCCCTGGTGCGGCCCGGCACCTTGATGAGGACCGGGGAGCCCTCCATGCGGTCCGGCGCGATCTCGAGCCCCGGGTCGAGCAGGGTCCCGAGGCGCCGGACCCTCGGGTCACGCTCCAGGGCCGCCAGGACCGGCGAACGGAGGGTGGCGTAGACGAGGCGGCAGAGGGCCTGGGCCCCGTCCTCGTCCGTGACCCACCACGACTGGTCGTCACCGGGCCTGGCCAGCGATGCCAACCGGTCGACCTCGAGGTTGGCCGCCGCCATCTCGTCCGCACCGAAGACGCCCGTCACGTGCAGGTAGCCCATGGTGCGGAGCTGCGCCGCCAGCTCGGCGTCGTCGGCGTCCGCGGCGAACGAGGCCTGCGGGTCGCGCCCCTC
>Ga0209067_10002340_pt1 | contig 11263 bp, 8 predicted proteins | sample ColStrG_CSR_2013_FD_187199 | JGI IMG/M metagenome (GOLD analysis project Ga0209067, IMG submission 187199) | Freshwater sediment microbial communities in response to fracking from Pennsylvania, USA - Cold Stream Run_MetaG_CSR_2013 (SPAdes)... | ecosystem: Environmental > Aquatic > Freshwater >... | reverse complement strand
CAAGCGCGCAGAGGCGAAAACGGCTCTGTTGCAGGCGGCGCAGTACATGGAGCGCATCTACAGCCAGTCTGGGTGCTATAGCTATACGGACGCCAATTCCTGCGCGCGGGGCGCGCCTGTACCCCCGGGACTTGCCGTGACGGTTCCAACGACAACTGCCACCGACTATGCCGTGACTTTTTCGGTGGACCCAACCGTCGCAGTACCGCCCGGTCAAGGCTTCACCTTGCAGGCCGCGCCAACATTTACCGACACCGACTGTGGCACGCTGACGCTGGATAACGCTGGCACGAAAGGTGCGCTTGGCCAGACAACGGCTACTGCCACTGGCGCCACGCTCACCGCCATCGGGCAGTGCTGGAACCGCTAATGCAATGCCGGCGGTTGCGGCGCAGCGAAGCCGTGCGCCGCTACGCAACAGCCAATCAGTTGTTGCTGGACATCGCCGGGTAGGCGGAGGCCACTTTCGTGTCCGTCGCCGGCGGCAACACATGCGCTACCGGCGCAAGCCGCGCGGCAACCGCGGCGGCGCTCATCGCCTCGGGCGCAGGGTGCACATCACGGATCTGCGAGAGGTAGTAGCAGGCCCCCGCCACCGGCAGGCAGGAGGCCAGGATCAGCAACAGCGGACGTGGGATATAAGAGCCGACAGACGATTGCGTCTTCATTTGGGACTCCGCGCGGGACGGTGTCCCGCAGTAAGGGTCAGGGCCTGTGCGTCGCAATTGCGGGTTTGATGCGATGCCGCGTAGCACTATATTGCGGCGCAACAAGTATAGAGCCAGCCCTGCACGCCGTGTACATGAATGTGTCGCATTTGCGCGGGTGGTATCTGCCGAAATGACGGGTTTTCTGGCCCCACAGCCGGTTTTCCGGCAGCAGGTAAACTCCGTCCCTCCGCGCCCGTAGCTCAGGGGATAGAGTATTGGCCTCCGAAGCCAAGGGTCGCAGGTTCGATTCCTGCCGGGCGCGCCAACTTTTCGTCGTCTTTTGCGTATAAAGCGCGCACGGGCCCAGACCCTCGGCCCCCATGCGGCCTTCGCAAGCAGCGCCCGCCCTGCTGCCTACCGTGCCGGTGAACTTGCCGCTAGCGTTTTCGCATCCTCGCGATTCCACCACCCACCACCGAGTGCCTGAAATAGCGCCGCCGTGTCGCCCAGCCGGTTGGTACGTGCCTGGGCCAGGGACACCACTGCCTGCTGGTAGGACTCCTGTGCGCCCAGCAGTACGAGGAAGCTGACGTAACCGACGTCGTACTGCTTTTGCGTGACAAGCAATACTTCCTTGGCGGCACGCTCGGTTTCCGCCGCGGCCGCCAGGGCGCTGGCGTCTGATTCGATCGCATGCAGCGTGTCCGCCACATTCTGGAACGCCGTGATGACCGCCGCTCGGTACTGCTCCCGAGCCTGCGTCAGCGCTTGGTCGGCAGCGCGCTCGCGGTGCAGGAGGGTGCCCCCATCGAAAATAGGTTGGGCGACATCGCCGACGATGTTCCAGAACGGGCCGCCCGTCTTGAACATCTGGTTGATCTTGGAGGCGTTGCCACCGATCGCCCCCGTGATGGTGAACTGCGGCAGACGGTTGGCCAGCGCCACTCCGACCTCTGCGCTGGCCGCATGTAGCTGCTCTTCGGCGGCACGCACATCCGGGCGCTGTTCGATGAGTTTCGCCGGAACGCTGAGCGGCAGTTCGGCTGGCAACTGCAGCGCGGACAGATCGAAGTCGTCATCCACGGTTGTTCCGGGCAGGTTGCCGCACAAGGCGCGCAGCAGGTCACGGGTCTGCTCGTGCTGCTTTTGCAGCGGCGGCAGCAACGCCCGGGCCTGTGCCAGCGCGAGTTCCTGCTGCGCGACGTCGATGCGCATCGCGTAACCAAGGCGCAACTGGTTGCGCAATACGTCCAGCGCTTGGGCGTTCTGGTCGATGAATGCCTGCGTAGCCTGGATCTGCGAGCGCAGCGACGCGGCCTGGATGGCAGCGCCCACCACGTTGCTCGACAGCGTGATGTACGTGGCTTCCATCTGATAGCGCAGCGAGTCGGCCTGTGCGCGCAGGCTTTCCACTTGCCGGCGATTGCCACCGAACACGTCCGGGGTATAGCCCAGTACCAGCTGTGCCGTGTTGAAGTTGTAGACCACTGGTTCGTTGTATGGCGGCGGCCCGCCGGGGTTCTGGTAGGTGGAGATCACGGTACCGTTGCCCTGCACGCCCGGCGAATTGCCGCCGTTGTTGCCGGCCAGCTTCTGGCGCTCGAAATTGAAGTCGGCGCCAATCGTCGGGTAGAAGTAGCCCTGCTGCGCGTAAACGTACTCCATGGCCTGGCGCAGGGCCGCCTGCGCCGACGTAATCGTCGGGTTGGCCTGCAGCGCCTGCTCCACCAGCTTGTTCAACTGCGGCGACTGGAACTGCGTCCACCAGGCAAATTCGATTTCGCGACCCATCTGGAAATGCTGCGGGTCCGCGCCTTGCGCGGGCAGCGCCGGCGCTGCTCCGGCTGTTGCACCCGGCGCGTACCCGGTGCCGGTATCGATGGTCGGTCGATGGTAGTCCGGTCCCACCGCACATGAGGCCAGCAAGGCAAGGGGCAACACCGCGAACAATCCCCGCCTATGGGGGGGCCTGTCGGTGGACCCTAGCGTGACGCTGGGCGCGATCCATTCGCGCAATTTGCCGCGAGACCTGCGCAGCCGACTCAACAGTGGCTTCAATGGGGGCCTTCCGTATCCGTTGCCGACGTGCCGACGATGCGGATGATTCTAGGTAGCGACGCCTGCTTCGAAAACTGTGACTTCTCCCAGTTGACCGTCAACGGGCCCACCACAGATCATGCAGGTGTCGGTTAGCCGGATGACATCATGCGATTCAAAAATATTCCCCTGCTACTCGGGGCAGGCGCGATCATGCTGGCGCTTGTGGCCGCTGGCGTTTTTTTACCCGGCCATCCCCATGGCGGCGCCGGGCCGGGAACTGCTACGGCTGCCGAGCCGGACGCGCCCAAGCCCGCCGCGCCTGCCGTCAAGGACAGCGTCGACCTTTCCGAGGCGCAGGTAAAGGGGCTGAAGGTGGACATCGCGGCGACCCATGCCTTTGCCCTGCAACGCACCGCGGTTGGCAATATCGACTTCAACGAAAACCGTTCCGTACCGGTCTTCCCACCCTACCAGGGCAAGATCATCGAGGCCTACGGCGATGTGGGTGACCCGGTCGCCAAGGGAAAGACGCTCTACACCATAGACAGCCCGGATCTGGTCCAGGCCGAGTCCGCACTGATCGCCGCCGCGGGCATGTCCGACCTCACCAGCGCCGTCCTCAAGCGTGCCCGCGAGCTCTATCAGACCAAGGGCATTGCCGAAAAGGACATGGAGCAGGCTGTGTCCGACCAGCAGGCCGCCGAGGGCGCACTCAAGGCAGCGCGCGCAGCCGTGCGGGTGTTTGGCAAGACGGATGCGCAGATCGACACCATCATCTCCAGCCGCCGCATTGATCCGGCGCTGGTGGTAGCCGCTCCAGTGGCAGGGCGCATCACGGCGCGCATGGCGCAGCCTGGCCTCCTCGTCCAGCCGGGAAATTCTCCGGCGCCGTTCACCATCTCCGACGTATCTAGCGTCTGGATGGTGGCCAATGTTGCTGAAAGCGACAGCCCGCTGTTTCGCGTGGGTCAGGCCGTAAACGTGGGCGTGCTGGCCCTGCCGCAGCGGACCTTCCTGGGCAAGATCACCGCCATTGGCGAATCCATCGACCCCAACACCCACACCGTCGTCGTGCGCTCCGAGGTGCGCGATCCCAAGCACGAACTGCGCGCAGGAATGCTGGCCACCTTCGTGATCCAGACCGGCACTGCGCTCGACTCGGTCGCCGTGCCTTTCAATGGCGTCGTGCGCGAAGGCGACGGCACCATGTCCGTCTGGGTCACCACGGATCGCCGCCATTTCACCCGCAGGACTGTTTCTATCGGCCTGCAGCAGGATGGACTCGACCAGATCACCGAAGGCCTGCAGCCCGGGCAACTGGTAGTGACGGATGGCGCCATCTTCCTCAGCAACATGCTGGTTGCCGCCCCCGATTCCTGATCGTCACCGCCCTGTCACCCGGGGCCCAACCGAAAGATCACCATCGTGCTGAAGGGCATACTCGCGTTCGGCTTGACCCGACGCACCATCATTCTGCTGTTCCTCTCGGTGTTCCTGGGCGGCGGTGCCATCGCCGTCAGCGAACTCAACGTCGAGGCATATCCGAACCCGGCGCCGGTGATCCTGGAGATCACGGCCCAGGCAGCCGGATTGTCCGCGGAGGAGATGGAACGGTATTACACGATCCCCATGGAGATCGGTCTGTACTCCACCCCGGGTATCGACAACATCCGCTCGACGTCCTTCTACGGACTGAGCTTCGTGCGCGTCACGTTCAAGTATGGCGTCGACTTCTTCTTCGCCTACACCCAGGCGGCACTGAGCCTGCAGCAGAACGTGGCACTGCCGCAGAACCAGATTCCCCAGATTCAGCAATCGAGCCTGGTGGGCGAGGTCTACCGCTACCAGGTGGTTGGTCCGCCACATTTTGGCCTGACGAACCTGCGCACGGTACAGGACTGGATCATCGCACGCCGCCTCTCCACCATCCCCGGCATCGTGGCGATCAACAGCTGGGGCGGAACCACCAAGGAATTCGAGGTGGAGGCTGATCTCAACAAGTTGCAGGGCTATGGCGTCACCGTGCCGCAGCTGCTCCAGGCGCTGGGCAACGCCAACATCAATGTCGGTGGCCGCGAGATCAACATCGGTCAGCAGTCGGTGAACATCCGCGGCATCGGTCTTGTCAACAGCGGTGGCGACGACGATCTCACCAAAGGCACGCGGGTCGACGACATCCAGAATGTGGTCCTCACCCAGGTCAACGGCGTTCCTGTCAGGGTCAAGGACATTGCCCGTGTCTACATCGGTCACGTGCCCCGCCTAGGCATTGCGGGGCGCGACCATGAAGACGATGTTGCCGCGGCAATCGTTGTCATGGGTCGAACGCAGCACACCAACGACATGATCCCCAAGATCAAGGACGCCGTGGAAAAGCTCAACCACGACGGCTCGCTTCCCGCCGGGGTGAAGATCGTGCCGTACTACGACCGCAGTTCTCTGGTGGAAGTGACCACGCACACGGTCTTCCACAACCTGATCTTTGGTTGCCTGCTGGTATTCCTGATCCAGTGGATTTTCCTGGGAGACTTGCGCAGCGCCATCATCGTCGGGATGAACATCCCGTTCGCGCTGCTGTTCAGCATCATCATCCTGGTGCTGCGCGGTGAGGACGCCAACCTGCTGTCCATCGGCGCTGTCGACTTCGGCATCATCATCGACTCGGCAGTTATCCTCGTCGAGAACGTATTTCGCAATCTGCAGGCGAGCAAGGAAGCGCGCAAGTCGATGCTGGAAGACCTCGCCGAGGGCCAGCTCGGGTCCGACCCGACTCATCGCCATAGCGTCGATCATCGCCCGTGGACAAATCGCATGCGCCTTATTTACATCAGCGCGCTGCAGGTCGACAAGGCCGTGTTCTTCTCGGTGGCCATAACCGTGGCAGCGTTTGTGCCGCTGTTCACCATGCAGGGCGTAGAGGGTCAGATCTTTGGACCCATGGCGCGCACCTACGGCTACGCATTGGCCGGTGCGCTGCTCGCAACCTTCACCATCACCCCGGTTCTGGCAGCCATGATGCTGCCGGCGCACCTCGAAGAAGTCGAGACCTTCCTGGTGCGCTGGATACGTAAGGCCTATACGCCAATGCTGACATGGACTTTGGCGCACCGCCGGCAGACGGTTGCCTCTGGTGTCGTGTTCCTGGTGGCAATGGGACTGCTGGCAACGCGCCTGGGCTCTGAATTCCTGCCGGCACTGGAAGAAGGCAACTACTGGATACGCGCGGCAATGCCGCTGACGATGTCCCTTGACGGGGGAACCGAGGCCACCCGAAAGATGCGCGAGATCCTGTTGCGCCACCCGGAAGTGATTACCGTGGTCTCGCAGCATGGCCGTCCCGACAACGGCAGCGATGCCTCGCCGTTCTCCAATGTCGAATTGTTCGTCCCCCTGAAAAGCTACGATGAATGGCCATCCGGACTCACCAAGGAAAAGCTGACGGAGCAACTGCTAAAGGAGTTCACCGAAGCGTTGCCCGGCGTCAATTTCAACTTCTCCCAGTACATACAGGACAACGTCGAGGAGGCCATCTCCGGTGTCAAGGGCGCCAATTCGGTCAAGATCATCGGCCCCAACCTGGAGATACTGGAAAAACTCGCCAACCAGGTGCAAACGGAAATGCAGCAGGTCCGTGGGGTCGCCGACCTGGGCATCTTCTTCGTCCTGGGCCAACCCAACTTGAACATCAAGATCGACCGGGAAAAGGCAGCCCGTTACGGCCTGAACACGGGTGACGTGAACACCGTCATCCAGGCCACCATGGGTGGTGCCGTGGCAACTACCGTGCTCGAGGGTGACCGAACCTTCAACCTTACGGTGCGGGTCGCCCCCAAGTTTCGCAACAGCATTGAGGCGGTTGGCAATATCAAGGTGGGTTACGCAACTCCCGCGGGTGCGACCGCCTATATTCCCCTGCGCGACTTGGCTACGATCAGCCTCGATACCGGCGCTTCATACATTTACCACGAGACCATCCAGCGCCTAATCCCGATCAAGTTCAGCGTACGGGGCCGCGACCTGGGCAGCACGGTTGCCGAGGCCCAGGAACGCATCAAGCACAATGTGAAACTACCCACCGGATACCGGTTGATCTGGGCCGGTGAATTCGAAGACCTGCAGAAGGCCCAAAAGCGCTTGTCGGTCGTGGTGCCGCTGAGCCTTATCCTCATCGTCGCCCTGCTCTACGGCCTGTTCAATTCCCTGCGCGATAGCCTTCTGGCACTGGCCGGCATACCGTTTGCCATTGGCGGTGGAATCCTGGCGCTGTATCTCACCGGCCTGCCCTTCAGCATATCCGCGGCCATCGGCTTCATCTCGCTGTTTGGCGTCTCCGTCATGAACGGCATTCTGGTCATCACCTATTACCACCAGACGCGCGCGGGTGGCATGGGCAATATCGACGCCATGGCCCACGCAGCCGAGCAACGGATGCGGCCGATGCTGATGACGGCGCTGTCGGCGTGCATTGGCTTGCTTCCCGCCGCGATGTCGCACGGTATTGGCAGCCAGGTACAGCGGCCGCTTGCCACCGTGGTCGTCGGTGGTCTGCTGATCGGCCCGGCCCTGCTGCTGCTGGTCGTGCCGGCCCTGCAGACCCTGTTCTTGCAAAAGGACCGGGTCCGGGAGCGCGCGCCAGACCCCGATGAACATGCGCATGAAAACAGCTAGCCATGCGCAGCACTGAACCCGGTCCGACCTCGGCCAAAGGGCGCAAGCCGCAAGCGGGCGACGCGCCGCTCGCGTGGTTTGGCAAAGGGGCGAAGCTTTCGCGAGCGCTGCGTGCAGCTTGGGCGGCGGCGCTGGTGTTTGGCTCCCCGGCCTGGGCAGCGCCGCAGCAACGCCCAATCGATGCTGCCGCCGGCACTCCGGCACGTAATGGCGCAGCCTCGATTGGCGGTCCGAAAATCCCCCAAGGCCATGTGACGGCTGGGGTGCGGTTTCCAATCGTTCCCGCCGGCGCGCTCATCAAACCAAACGCCCCCGAAGCGCACCGCCCGCTGCGCCTGGCGTCGAGCGTCGGAATAGCCGACCGAAATCATCGCGCCACGGCTGCGCCAGCCGCCGCCCCGAAGAGCGCTAACGTCAAGGCGGGCGGTGCTCCGCGCCACGTCACGCGCGAACACGCTTCCGAACCGAAGCCGCCCGTCCATGCGAAGCCGGCCGCACCGCCGGCCGCAAATCGGCAAGCGCCAAGCAGCGCCCCAGTCTCTCAGGTCAAGGATCGATAAGTCGTCCTGTAACAGCCTTGACGACGGCCTGTGTGCGATTGCTCACGCCAAGCTTGATTCGTGCATTGTCCATATGAAAGTCGACGGTCCGCTTGCTCAAGCCCAGGATGCCGCCGATTTCATCGGAGGTCTTGCCCCGCGCCGACCAGGTGAGAACCTCGATTTCGCGCTGAGTCAGATCAATCGAGCGCGGCCAGATGTCCATGCGGGCAACGCGCGCCAGGCGCGCGCTGATGATGGTTGCCAGCACGTCGAAGTCGATGGGTTTGTGGACGTAATCGTCCGCGCCGCCGGTGCGGCCCTTGAGCTCGTTGTCGCGGTCGGTGAGCGCGGTAAGGAAGATGAACGGCATGTCGCGGAATCGCGGCGACAAGGAAGTGAGCTGATCGAGAACCTCGAATCCGGACATCGCGGGCATGCTGATGTCGCACAGCACCAGGTCCGGGTGATCACGCAGTATGGCTGCCAGGCCGGCCGCGCCGTCGTGCGCCAGGATGACATCGAAGCCGCGCTCGTCAAGGTCTTCAACCAGCAGAGCCGCGGTCTCGCGGTCATCCTCGATGCAAAGAATGCGCTTGCGGTCTTCGGCCATGGCGGGAATTTAGGTTCGATGGTGGCGCCGCTGACGCGGAGGCGGGCGTCTCGACCCAGGCTTTGGGGCCGATGGGACAATGTATCTCGATGATGCCCAACCGCAACTCGATCCGCAACCGCTTGTCGGCCATATTCGCCGTATTTGGCCTGCTGCTGGTTGCCTTTGGCGTGTTCAATATCTGGCGGCTTGCCGAGGTCAATGCGGCGTCGGCTCAGATCCGCGACCGCTGGCTGGTCAGCACCCGGCTCCTGGGTGACCTGAACAATGCCACCTCGGATTTTCGGGCGGCCGAAGCCAGTCATCTGCTGGCATCCACTGCCCGTGAAATGAGCAAAGACGAAGGTGAGCTGGCTGAACTGTCCGCGGCGATTGCCGGCGCGAGAGCGAGCTACGAAAGGCTTCCGCACGACCCCGCGGAAGATGAACTCTGGCGCGAATTCTGGCAGGACTGGGGTCAATACCGCATGCTGGCCGAGGAGGTCGTGCGCCTGTCCGGAAACGGCAATAAGCCGCAGGGCACCACACTTTACCTTTCACGCTCGCGCACGGCCTACTCCGCGGCCAGCGATGCCTTGGGCTTGCTGACCAATCTCACGGTGGCCAGCGCCAAGGACGCCAGCGACCGGGCTGAGGCCATATTCCAGCGAACCCGTTATCTCATCATGCTCGGGGTCACCCTCCTGGTGCTGATGAGTGTGCTGATGACGCGCCACATTCGCACCAGCGTCCTCGACCCCATGCTGGAAATGGCCGCGCGCATGCGCTCGCTGGCTGCCAACCAGACGGATATCGGGACCTCCGGAACCACGCGCCTCGACGAAATCGGCGAAATGGCCCGCGCCATCGTCGTATTTCGCGAAAACGCCATTGAGCTGGCGCACAGCCAGCATGGCCTGCGCCAGCAGGCCGAGATGTTTGCCGAGAAGCTGGCCCACGAGCAGCGCTTGACCGATCTGCAGCGCAACTTCGTTTCCATGGCCTCGCACGAGTTCCGCACGCCGCTCACGGTCATCGACGGCCAGGCGCAGCGCCTGCTCAAGCTGCCGGACCGCGGGCTATCTCCTGTGGAGCTGGTGGATCGCGTCAAGCGCGTACGCATGGCGGTCCGCCGCATGACCAATCTGATCGATCGCCTGCTCAACTCACTCCAGCTCTTTGACGGGCGCGCCGAGCTGTACTACCACCCGGTGCGGATCGATCTGTGCGAACTGCTCCATGAGGTCTGCCAGACCTACCGCGACATCACCCCCGGTGCGCACATCGTGGAGAACCTCCGCCAGTGGCCGCGGGCGATGATGGGCGACCCCGGCCTTTTGTACCAGGCCTTCAGCAACCTGTTGTCCAATGCCATCAAGTATTCGCCGGATGGTGGTCTGGTCGAAGTGCGGGCGCAGGCCGAGCCCGGCTGGCAGACCGTGGCCATCTCCGACCAGGGCATCGGCATACCGGCGGCAGATCGTGAGCACCTGTTCGAGCGTTATCACCGGGGGAGCAACGTCAAGGGTGTGGTTGGCACCGGCATAGGCCTTTACCTGGTCAAGATGGTTATCGACTTGCACCATGGCAGCATTCACGTGGACAGCGAGGCTGGCAAGGGAACGACGTTCGTCGTGCGTTTGCCAACCGGTATCGGGTCGTGATTGTCTGTACGCCCGACCCCGCAGCCCCCACGCAAGCCCGTTGAACGCCGTACCGTATTTAGGCTACATGCCCCTACAGCGCACCCTAATTTGTTGAATCTGTACATAAATTCGCGCATCCTTCACTCGCGCTAGTCCATTCGTGGGCCGGGCGAAGACGGTGCCGAGCCATGTTCGGCACCCCGGGTGTGCAGACGCTGACTTTTTGGCGCCCCACCGGCGGGCGACAACGGGCTTCACCAAAGCGGAGTACATGGCATCGGGCAAGCCCAAGCAGCCAACCGCGACACGCCGCAGGTCGACACCTGCTGGCCCCGTGCACACCCTTGCCGCCCCTGCGGATTCCTCACTGCCCTTCGATGTTGCCTGGGAAGCCATGCGTGACGTCGATGCGTCGACCCTTTCAGTCGACGTCGCCGTGGCAGCATCCGCACCCCTGCCAGCGATCGCGGCCCGCAAGCGCGCCGTGAAGCCGCGCGACCCCAAGGCACCTGCGCGGCAGCGCCGCGCCAACCAGCGCTTGGGTGCGGAAGCCATCGCCCCGGGCAGCATCACGCTGATAGCGGGCATAGGTGCATCGGCCGGTGGCCTCGATGCCCTGCGCGCACTGGTGCGCGAGGTACTGCCAGGCCGTGGGCTGTCCATCGTCATCGTCCAGCACCTGTCGCCCACGCACCGCAGCATGCTGGTTGAGTTGCTGGCGCGCGAGGCCGCCTTGCCGGTGGCGGAGGTGGTCGACGGCGAGCGCCCGCGCGCGGACACCATACACGTCACGCCCGCCAGCTCCCACATCCGCTACGAGGACGGACGCCTGCGCCTCACGCGCGCCACGCAGCCCGGCACGCCCAAGCCCAGCGTGGATGATTTCTTCACCTCGCTGGCCGAGCAGTGCGGGGCCAGCGCCATCGGTGTCGTCCTGTCAGGCACCGGGCACGACGGCCAGCTGGGCATGCGCCGCATCCATGCCAATGGCGGTCTAACCATAGCCCAGGAGCCGGCCACCTGCCGCTACGACGGCATGCCCCGCGCTGCAATAGAAACGGGCTGCGTGCGGCACGTGCTGGCACCCGATGAGATTGGCCGGCGCCTGGGCTATGGTTAGACCGCCAT
>Ga0209067_10002338_pt1 | contig 11270 bp, 11 predicted proteins | sample ColStrG_CSR_2013_FD_187199 | JGI IMG/M metagenome (GOLD analysis project Ga0209067, IMG submission 187199) | Freshwater sediment microbial communities in response to fracking from Pennsylvania, USA - Cold Stream Run_MetaG_CSR_2013 (SPAdes)... | ecosystem: Environmental > Aquatic > Freshwater >... | reverse complement strand
ATGTCGGCCCCGAGTGATGTTGTCCAGCGTGATTCCAGCCGGCCAACCACCTTGCACATGGTCGGGAAATAATCTTTGACGTGGGCCGGATCAAATCCGGCCATGACCATGCGACGCTGGCGTTTCCAGACTTCACCGTTGGCGCCGAACAGGCCGACTTTTAAACCCATGTCATGCCAGGTTTCCGCGAGGCGCACGGTGCGGTTAAAGCCGTCTGGACGATCACGCAATATTTTGGCGAAGGCCTGATGGTCAGCGATCACGATCATCTTTCTGCCGCCAATCTGAAAGCGGTAATACTTGCCGTATTCATTGCTCCACTGTTCCAGTTTCTGATGCAACAGATGCCTTTTGGCGACCTGCAGTGCATTGCCCAGTATCGGCAATCCTTTGGGGCCGGGCAGATCACTCAATTGCCGCAGCTTTTCGGGCTGGGTAACAGCGGCGGCCTGCGTCAGAATGTTGGCATTGTTGGCGTTGTGCATGGGTGACCCCTGTTTCCCTGAAGATCAGCATTTATAGCATAGGCTTACTGCTGGTGCACCTTGTCAATCGAGCCCCGCGCGCCCTGCATGCCCCCCGTGTGCAGGACGAGCACCGATTTGTTTAGAGGGATTGCACCAGACTGAATGAGACACTTCAATGCAAAAAACACTTTCCCGGTATAGACCGGCTCGATCGGCACCTGAAACTGTTCAACGAATTGCCGGCAAAACTGACGTAATTCGGGACTGACCTTTGCGTAGCCGCCGTGGTGAAATCCGGTATGCAACTCATAGTTCTGATAATCGGGATAACCGGCTTCACGCAGCAACCGGCTCACTTCGCTGCGCAAATAGCCCGCATTGTTTAACACGGCTATGCCTGCAACCTGGCTGCGGCCTTTTAATCCGGCCAGCAGTCCTGCCAACGTCGCTGCTGTGCCGCACGCTACCAGCATCAGATCGGGAATAAATGGCAGTTCGGCTATCAGTTCGGCAACGCCATGCAGTGCGGCCGGATCACTGCCACCTTCAGGCAACCAACTGTGCGAATCCGACCAGTCAGTCTCCGTTCGCCAGCAGTCAGGCTGTTCACGCAGTTGCCGGTAGTGGCGACGGTCTACAAACCGGATCTGCATACCCTGCGTGCGGCAGTCGTCCAGCATAGCGCTGTCCATACCGACATGACCGCGGATCAGAGCCAGACTTCCAAAGCCCATGCGCCTGGCAGCGTAAGCGGTGGCGTGTACATGATTCGACCAGAGTCCGCCCATTGTTACCAGCGTTGGAATCTGACCTGGCTCCCGGGCCTGTCTTGCAATTTCCAGCAAGGGATATTTCAGTTTGCGGTATTTATTGCCGGATACAACGGGATGCAGCAGATCGTCACGCTTTACCCAAATGGGCATGCCCAGAAAGGAGTGTGCCTCGAGCAGATGGCACGGCGTGGGCAACAGCAGTTCAGAATCAAAAGTGGGCATGATCGCCATCGTTCGGCATGGCCAGCATTTTCCAGGTGACGCCGAGTTGCACGTCGGATTTTAATTTCACCAGTTGCCGCGACATCGCCAGCACCGACGCATCTTTGCGCAGATTTTCGCCCAGGGTATTTTTGAGTATGCCGGCCCCAGCCATGATGGCATCAATGGAACCATAGGCCTGCAGCAATTTGGCAGCAGTTTTCATGCCGACCTTGCTGACACCAGGAATGCCGTCGGTGGCGTCGCCCATCAGGGCCAGCAATTGCTCCAGCTGCTCTGGTGGCACGCCGAATTTATTATTCACCCAGGCTGCGTCATGCCATTCATTTTTAAAGTGGTCCCAGATCAAAGCGCCGTGCTCAATCAACACATGCAAATCTTTGTCCGTAGATACGACTATCGCTGCACCGCGCCCTTCAGACAGCCAGCGCAGAATGGCGGTGGCGATCACATCATCGGCCTCGACTTCCGGAATGCTCACTACTTTGATATGAAATTTTTCCAGTTCGGCGAATAACATCGGCAGACTGTCGCGCAAGGCGGATGGCATCGGGGCGCGCTGTTCACGATAGCGCGCGTACAGCTGGTGGCGCCAGGTCGGACCGCCAAAATCAAACGCCGCCACAACATGACTGGGCACATGTTCGTGCAGCAGTTTATGAAACGCGGACAGCGAAAAACGCAACGCGGTGTCGGCCTTTTCCGGCGTATCCGGTTCTGGGCTGGCTTCATAAATCCGACGGACAATATTCAGACCGTCAATCGCAAGCAGTTTGGCCATGCTGAGCTGTTCCAGTGGGAGTGGTGCTGCATTATACGCAGCACGATTGCAACTGTATTTAATTTAGTGGCCACGCGAGATTTTTTGCCAAGATATAATGTTGCCACTCAGAATAAATCCTCCGTCTGTCCCTTACCCGAAATGGTCACGATATGAATTACATCAAAACACGCGCAGCCGTTGCCTGGGCACCGAACCAGCCGCTGTCAGTTGAAGAAGTCGACCTGATGCCTCCGCAGGCTGGCGAAGTGCTGGTAAAAATTGTCGCCAGCGGCGTCTGTCATACCGATGCCTACACCCTGTCGGGTAAAGATTCGGAAGGGGTATTCCCGGCCATACTTGGACATGAAGGTGCCGGCATCGTCATGCAGGTCGGCAGCGGCGTTACTTCGGTAGCAGTCGGTGATCATGTGATTCCGCTGTACACGCCGGAGTGCCGTGAATGCAAATTCTGCCTCTCTGGCAAGACCAATCTGTGCCAGAAAATCCGCGCGACTCAGGGCCGTGGCGTGATGCCGGATGGCACGACCCGATTTTATAAAAACGGCCAGCCGATATTTCATTACATGGGTACCTCGACGTTTTCGGAATACACCGTGCTGCCGGAAATTTCGCTGGCCAAAATCAACAAGGCCGCGCCGCTGGAGGAAGTCTGTCTGCTGGGTTGCGGCGTGACGACCGGCATGGGTGCAGTCATCAATACCGCCAAAGTGAAGCCGGGCGACAGCGTGGCTATTTTTGGATTGGGCGGCATCGGATTGTCGGCAGTGATCGGTGCCCGCATGGCCGGGGCCGGCCGGATTATCGGCGTCGATATCAACACCAGCAAATTTGGATTAGCAAGGCAGTTGGGTGCGACGGATTTGATCAATCCGGCTGATCTGACTGTCTCGATCCAGCAGGCGATTATTGATATGACCGATGGCGGGGTCGATTTTTCTTTTGAGTGTATAGGCAATGTCAATGTGATGCGCCAGGCGCTGGAATGCTGCCACAAGGGTTGGGGTGAGTCTGTGATTATTGGGGTGGCAGAAGCCGGCGCTGAAATTTCAACCCGGCCATTTCAGCTGGTCACCGGCCGGGTCTGGCGCGGCACTGCCTTTGGTGGTGTGCGCGGTCGGACGGAATTGCCGGGATATGTGGAGCGGTATATGGCAGGAGAATTTGCCCTGTCTGATTTTATTACCCACACGATGCCGCTCGAAGAAATTAATACCGCATTTGAATTAATGCACGAAGGTAAATCGATACGCAGCGTTATCCATTTTTAATGCCTGCCGGTGGTTCATTGTTCGGCCAGCAGGCCCATTTTTTCCTGCCTGTATTTTCGCACCAGCGGAATAGCACCCAACATCAGGCTGCCGATCGCAATGGCAGCGGTAAGCCAGTCGAAGGTCATAATAGTTAAGACGGCCGCCCACCAAAGGGTCAATGCGGAAACGACCGGCAGAATCAGCATGGTCAGTGCATTGAATACGCTTTGCAGGCAACTGCGTCGGAAATGCCACGCGCAGGCCATGCCCGCCAGACCGTAATAATAGGCAGCCTGCACACCGATAATGTTGATGGATGCCTTCATGACGGTGGCAATGCTTTCCGACTCCAGAGAAGACACCAGCAAAATCAGGCCGATCGACGCAATCAGAAATGTCGCCCAGTGCGGGGTCAGCCATTTTTCATGAACCACCGACCAGCGCTTATCGAGCACGCCATCGCGCGACTGGGCGAACATGGTGCGCGAGAACTGCAGCATGGAGGTTTCCAGATTACCGATGGTTGACAACATCAATGCCAGCACCGCCAGATAGCTCCAGGGCGCCGGGAACAGTTTATTGGCTACGTCGAACACAATATTGGTGCCCGATCTGGTAATTTCGTCGTCGCTCAACACGGTCAAGGTCACGGCAGCAAATGCGGTAAAGGCGGCGATGATGGCAATCATTGCGCACACTGCGCCCAGTCCGGGAGATTTCTTGGTGTTGCTGGTTTCTTCCGCCAGATTCAGTGCGACGTCCCATCCCCAAAAAAAGAACAATGCGATGATGGCACCATTAGCGAACGAGGTCGGATTGAATGCCAGCGGCGAGAATTCATGCCAGGTCAGTGTATGCAGGGCTTTGGGCCCGTATTGGATAATTGCTGCCATGGCGATCACATACAGAATCACCAATTCAATTGACGTCATGATGGTCTGGACTTTTCCGGTCAGCTTGATCCCTTTTACTACCACAATGGTCACCAGGATTAACCAGACGATTGCGCAGGCGGTAACGGCAGTCTGGGATTCAGCCAGCTTCGGCGAAATTAGCAGCAGAGTTGCAGAACCGGCCGGCAAAGTCGCTGACACCATAAACAGGGCGGAGGAGACAATTACCGCCCAACCGGCGAAAAACCCGAGCTTTTTACCGAAGATTATCGACACCCATGCATAAGAAGCGCCGGCATTGGGGGAATGCGAATTCAGATGCATGTACGCAAAAACGATACCGATCACCAGTAGTCCGCAATACACCAGACTGGCTGGGGCAAGGATGCCGACAGCGCCAATCAGGGTGACCATGGTGGCTGAAATACTGAAGGTGGGCGCCGATCCGGCAATACCCATCGCAATTGAATGGATTAAACGCAATGAATCTTTTTTTAGTTCCGCTGACATCTGTTGTCCCTGATTTTTATATAAGAAGGTGGGACCCACCGTTGAGCGTGTTCATTCGAATGCACATCAACTTTGTTATCTTCCCGGTGCAACGATTAGATAACATTCCCGCGATGCAAGTCAAACTTTTTAGCTGTGGAAACTAGTTGAATTTGGGTAAAACCACAAATACTCAGGATTTGATGTATTTGAGTAAAGATTGGTCAAACTGGTCGGGCTTTTCGAAACCGATCACCCGGCCTGCTTCGGTGGAATTGGTATTAAAAATAATAATGCCGGGTGGGCCGAACAACTTGAATCTTTTCAACAACGCCTTGTCATCGTCTGAATTGGAAGTGACATCAGCCTGCAATAACACCATCCCTGCCAGTTTCGATCTGACTCTGCCATCGGTAAAAGTCAGCTTTTCCATTTCTTTGCAGGAGACACACCAGTCAGCGTAAAAGTCGAGCAAGACGGGCTTTCCCTGAGTTTTGGCCTGTGCCAGTGCCTGCTCCAGCTCCTGATTGGATTTGATTCGAGCAAACTGCATTGATTCAACCTTGGGCTGGCCTGTCAAATTAGCCAGTGGTGCGAACACGTCGCGGGATCCGCTGGCCAGACCAACCACCTCAGTCAATCCAACCAGGCACAAGACTGCGGCCGCCGACTTGGGCCAGGTACCAACATGCCGCATCAGGAATCCACCATACCCGATCAACAGCACCGACCAGCCCAGCATCTGCAACGCGGCAGGCAGCACCGGTGACACCAGCCAGAGCGCCATTGCCAACATCAACACACCAAACAACTGCTTAATCGATTCCATCCATCTGCCCGCTTTGGGCAGCAGCGTGCCGGCCGACAAACCAACCAGCAGCAGCGGCACACTCATGCCCATTGCCATGGCGAACAGTGCGGCACCACCAGTGACGACATTGTGGGTCTGGCTGATGTACAGCAGCGCGCTAGCGAGCGGAGCAGCCACGCAAGGTCCGACGATCAAGGCAGAAATGGCCCCCATCACAAACACGCCCAACATTTTGCCGGCGCTTTGACGATGAGAAAAATGGGCCAGTTTGTTTTGCAGACTGGCCGGCACCTGGAGATGATACACATTGAACATCGACAGGGATAAAATCACCAGCAACAGCCCAAATGACCCTAGCACCCAAGGGTTCTGCAACGCCGCTGCCAGACCCTCACCCAGCAATCCTGCGGCTATACCCAGACCTGTATAAACAATCGCCATGCCTAGGGAATAGCTGACCGAGAGGATGAAACCACGGTGGCGACTGACGGCGGAGCCTTCTCCTACAATAATCGACGACAGTATCGGTACCATCGGCAAAACACAGGGAGTGAATGCCAATCCCAGCCCCAATAATAAAAACAGCGGCATGATGATAATCAGACGGCCGCTTTGTAATGACGATGTCAGCTGGTTCGGCTCGGCGCCGGCACCGCTGAGTGGCGGTGGACCTCCTCCGGGAACAAATTTGCTGCTGTCGAAAGTTTGCTTTGAATCCATCGGTGCGTAGCACAGTCCCTGGTCAGAACAACCCTGGCCACGCGAGGTGAACTCGATGTTGGCGGCGGATTTATCGACAGAAGTAACGGGAATCTGGACGGTGATTGATTGTCGAAAGGTCTCGACGTTTTTTTGGAAGGTTTCGTCGTAATGAACTACACCTTTTGGGAAGACTGGCGCGCCAAGGGTGGCACCGGTTGCGTTAAATTTAAATCGTTCGAGATACATGTAGTATCCATCGGCGATCCGATAAGTGACTTCAATTTTATCTGGAGCAATCTGCTTCGCACTGAATTGAAACGCCTGCTCGGGCTCAAGGAAATCAGCATCAGCAAAGACGATACCCATGCTGCCAAATCCAGCGAACAAAAACAGAGCCATTGCCAGGCGCAGGAAAGCAACTTTGATATGGACCAATTTACCGAATACCATTCGAACACCACTTAGATTTGAACAATCTCGCTACTATAGACCAAAAAAAAGCCAGGCGCTGCCTGGCTTCTTGATTCAGCTGAATTACTCTGCTGTTACGACTTCTGAGGCATCGCTGATTTCCGGACGATCAACCAACTCGACGTACGCCATCGGCGCATTGTCACCGACGCGGAAGCCCATTTTCAGGATACGCAGGTAACCGCCATTGCGATTGGCGTAACGTGGGCCGAGTTCGGCAAACAGTTTTTGTACAATTTCGCGATCGCGCAGGCGAGAGAATGCCAGACGCTTGTTTGCCAGTGTGTCGGTTTTACCCAAAGTGAGCATCGGTTCAACGACGCGACGCAGTTCTTTTGCTTTTGGCAGTGTAGTTTTGATCGCTTCATGTTTCAGTAAAGATACTGTCATGTTGCGCAGCATCGCTAAGCGATGGGATGAAGTACGATTGAGCTTACGTAAGCCGTGGCGATGACGCATGATATTTCCTTAATTAGTTTGGGTTTCCAGCTCTTCTATCGCACTAATTATTTAGTGCGCGGGCCGGTAAATATTAATTGTTGCTGCTTTTTAAAAAGCAGGTCTCTGTCTCCAGAAACCTGATTAACTTGATTACTTCTCTAAGCCGGCTGGTGGCCAGTTTTCTAATTTCATACCTAATGACAAACCGCGGGAAGCCAACACTTCTTTAATTTCATTCAACGATTTACGACCCAGATTCGGTGTCTTCAACAATTCATTTTCAGTACGCTGAATCAGATCGCCAATGTAGTAAATGTTTTCTGCTTTGAGGCAGTTTGCCGAACGCACTGTCAGTTCCAGATCATCGACCGGGCGCAGCAAGATAGGATCAACCATCGGTGCACGGGAAGGGGCTTCTGCCGCTGCCTCCGTACCTTCCAGTGCAGCAAATACATTCAGTTGATCAACCAGCACGCGGGCAGACTGGCGAATTGCTTCTTCCGGGCTGATCACACCATTGGTTTCAATAGTGATGATCAGTTTGTCCAGATCGGTACGCTGTTCTACGCGAGCCGATTCTACTGAGTAGGAAACTCGACGCACTGGTGAAAATGAGGCATCCAGAATGATACGACCGATAGTACGATTGGCGTCTTCGGCCAAACGACGAACGTTACCAGGCACATAGCCGCGGCCTTTTTCGACCTTGATCTGCATATCGAGCTTGCCACCGGCAGTCAGATTGGCGATCACATGACCCGGATTGATCAGCTCTACGTCATGCGGCAGATCGATATCGGACGCCAGCACTGGACCTTCGCCTTCTTTCTTCAGAATCAGAGTCACTTCGTCACGATTATGCAGCTTGAATACGATACCTTTCAGGTTCAAAAGGATATCGACGATATCTTCCTGCACACCGTCCAGCGTTGAATATTCATGCACTACACCTGCAATAGTCACTTCGGTTGCAGCGTAACCTGTCATGGAAGATAGCAACACACGGCGCAAAGCGTTACCCAGAGTGTGACCGTATCCGCGTTCAAACGGTTCCATCACGACTTTGGCTACGCCTTCGGCCAACATCTCTACATCGATAATACGGGGCTTTAACAAACTGTTTTGCATGAAATGTCCTTTTCAATACCCTCGGCTCATTACACCGATAAGGCTGATGGCATGTCGATAAAAAGCCCTTTGAAGACTCAAAGGGCTACGGGGAAATCAGAATTAACGTGAATACAATTCAACGATTAATGATTCATTGACATCGGCGGCGATGTCGCTGCGGTCAGGAGCACCCTTGAATGTGCCTTCCATTTTCTTGGCATCAACCGCTACCCATGAAGGCATACCGATCTGTTCAGCCAAGGATAATGCTTCCACGATACGAACCTGTTTTTTTGATTTTTCGCGAACAGCAATGACGTCACCAGCTTTTACCTGATACGAGGCGATATTGACGACGTTTGAATTTACAGTGAAAGCTTTGTGGCTGACCATCTGACGCGCTTCTGCGCGGGTCGAACCGAAACCCATACGATAGCAAACGTTATCCAGACGGCATTCCAGCAATTTCAGCAGTGTTTCACCTGTATTGCCTTTACGGCGATCGGCTTCAGCGAAATAGCGACGGAACTGACGTTCCAGGATGCCGTACATACGTTTTACTTTTTGTTTCTCACGCAATTGATTACCGAAGTCCGAAGTACGCGCGCCTGATTTTGCGCCGTGCTGACCTGGTTTTACATCTAATTTGCATTTTGAATCTAACGAGCGACGTGCGCTTTTTAAGAACAGGTCAGTGCCTTCGCGGCGTGACAATTTTGCTTTTGGTCCAATATAACGTGCCACAATAATTCCTTTAATAAATGACGATGAACAGACAATTCTGCATCGCTAGTCTGGACTGCGTGCTTCCAGACGGTGGGCTTAACAACAAAACCCGCTCAATTTCTGCGGGTCGTATTCTAACTCATATGAGTCCGAGCTATGCTGCTTTTTATAGGTTCGGTCTGTCGACATGTGCATGTCGACAACTTCACCAAATCAGATACGACGGCGCTTAGGAGGACGGCAACCGTTGTGCGGAACTGGAGTAACGTCCTGGATCAAAGAAATTTTGATACCCAGATTGTTCAACGCACGAACTGAAGATTCACGGCCAGGACCAGGTCCCTTGATGCGAACTTCCAGATTTTTAACGCCGCATTCAACCGCAACCTTACCGGCTGCCTCTGCTGCAACCTGCGCTGCAAACGGTGTTGATTTACGTGAACCTTTAAATCCAGCACCACCGGCTGTTGCCCATGACAGGGCATTGCCTTGACGATCTGTGATCGTGATGATGGTGTTATTAAAGGATGCGTGTACGTGCGCAATACCTTCAGCAACGTTCTTTTTAACTTTTTTACGAGCGCGCGCCGCGGCGGCGTTGTTTGGTGCTTTTGCCATAATTGTTTCCTTGAATCCGTTAGGTCAGTAATGGAAGTAACTAAAACTGTCGCGGATTATTTTTTCAACGATTGTGCTGCTTTACGTGGTCCCTTGCGGGTACGTGCATTAGTACGTGTGCGTTGGCCACGGCAAGGCAAGCCTTTGCGATGACGCATGCCACGATAACAACCCAGATCCATCAATCGCTTGATGCTCATGGAGACTTCACGACGAAGATCACCTTCGACGATGAATTTTGCAATTTCATCGCGCAGCTTCTCTAATTCGTTATCGTCCAGATCTTTGACCTTTTTATTGGTCAATACACCCGTTGCAGCACAGATTGCCTCTGAGCGTGGACGTCCAATACCATAGATGGCCGTTAAGCCGATTACGGTATGCTGATGATTTGGGATATTTACCCCTGCGATACGTGCCATTCGTTATTCCTCGATCAATAACGTTAAATTAACCTTGACGCTGTTTATGACGTGGTTCGATACAAATAACTCGAACTACGCCTTTGCGCTTGATGATCTTGCAATTGCGGCAAATCCGCTTAACTGATGCGAGAACTTTCATTTTGTTGCCCTCTTTCCTGATACTGCCTAAAAGTCTAAGCAGAGTTTTACTAAATAAATTACTTGGTACGGAACACGATACGTGCCCTACTTAAATCATAAGGTGTCAGTTCTACTGTTACCTTGTCACCTGGAAGAATACGAATATAGTTCATACGCATTTTCCCCGATATGTGACCTAATACTACATGTCCGTTTTCCAGCTTGACTCTAAATGTTGCGTTTGGAAGATTCTCAAGAATCTCGCCCTGCATTTGAATTACGTCGTCTTTTGCCATTCTTGTCTGTATCTCCTCACGTCACCGCGAAGAAACTCCGCCTTTGAAATTTGCTTTACGAAGTAATGAATCATATTGCTGGGACATGACATAGTTTTGAACCTGCGCCATGAAATCCATCGTTACTACAACAATAATCAACAGCGAAGTACCGCCGAATGAAAATGGAACCTTCCATCTCGCAATCAGAATCTCAGGTATCAAACAAACTACCGTGATATACACCGCGCCAGCCAACGTCAGCCGCATCAGAATCTTGTCGATATAACGGGCGGTCTGGTCACCAGGACGAATCCCAGGAACAAACGCACCGCTTTTCTTTAAGTTATCCGCTGTTTCTTTACTGTTGAACACCAGCGCAGTATAGAAAAAACAGAAAAATACAATCGCCACAGCGTACATCAACATATGTATCGGCTCACCGGGACCCATCGACAACGCCAGGTCCTTCAGGAAGCGCATCACCGGCGAATTATCACCCGTTGTGACAAACATACCGGTAATCGTTGCGGGAAACAAAATAATCGATGAAGCAAAAATCGGAGGTATGACGCCTGCCATATTCAACTTCAACGGCAGGTGACTGCTCTGTCCGCCGTATATCTTGTTACCGACCTGGCGCTTGGCATAATTCACCAAAATTTTGCGCTGCCCACGTTCAATAAATACCAC
>Ga0209067_10002337_pt1 | contig 11271 bp, 9 predicted proteins | sample ColStrG_CSR_2013_FD_187199 | JGI IMG/M metagenome (GOLD analysis project Ga0209067, IMG submission 187199) | Freshwater sediment microbial communities in response to fracking from Pennsylvania, USA - Cold Stream Run_MetaG_CSR_2013 (SPAdes)... | ecosystem: Environmental > Aquatic > Freshwater >... | reverse complement strand
TACCTATTGGCGCGTGCTGGAACCGGTTTTCCAATGGACTACCAGCCAACGGCAGCGGGACGGCTACCTCTTTCTGCGCGACGAGGTTTTTCCCCGGCGCATGGCGATGCTCGGCATTGCGGATCAGATCCGAGCCATCAACGAGTCGCAGCTCAAAGACGGAAAAGTGCGGGTGGAAGCCATCTTTACCACCTTCCGGCGGCGTCTGGGAATCGCCTTTGCGCTAACCATCGGACTGGGGGTTCTGCTGGCTGCCTTCTGTGTGCGCAAGATTCTGGTGCTGGAGACGGAAACGGCGCGCCACTTTACTGAGATTACGACGGCGCGCGAGGAGTTAAAACAACTCTCGGCACGGCTGGTGGAGGCTCAGGAGAACGAGCGGCGGTCGATTGCCCGCGAACTGCACGACGAGGTGGGCCAGGCGCTGACCGGAGTGCTGGTGGAGATGGCCAACCTGTCTACGCTCATCCGCACCGCCAACACCGACGCCGTGGCCGCCAAGGCGGGCGAAATCAAAAAGCAGGTCGAGGCCTCGATCGGTGTGGTGCGCAACATGGCGTTGTTGCTGCGGCCTTCCATGCTGGACGATCTGGGTTTGGTGCCAGCCCTGCAATGGCAGGCGCGCGAAGTTTCCAAACGAGGCGGCTTGTGGGTAAAGGTGGACGCCGAGCAGGTGGCGGAGGACCTACCCGAGGATCACAAGACATGTGTCTATCGCATCGTGCAGGAGGCGCTGCACAACTGCGTGCAGCATTCGGGAGCGCGTAACGTCAACATTCAGGTGCGGCAGGAGCCGGGCACACTGCGGCTTACGGTGGAGGACGATGGCAAAGGCTTCGATGCCCGCGAGGTGCGCGGCATGGGGCTACTTGGCATCGAGGAGCGAGTCGGCTACCTGGGCGGTAGCCTGGCGGTGGAATCGGCGCCCGGCCGCGGCACCCTGCTGCGTGTAACGCTGCCCCTGGATGGGAAGGAGGCCGCGTGAAAACGATCCGCATTCTGCTTGCCGACGACCACACGGTGGTCCGCAAGGGGCTCCGCCTGCTGTTGGAGAGCCACGCCGGGTTCCAGGTGATCGCCGACGCGGCCGATGGACGCGAAGCAGTTGCGCTGGCCGAGCAGCACGCTCCGGACGTGGTGGTGATGGACGTGGCCATGCCCATACTCAACGGCATCGAGGCCGCACGCCAGATCGCGGCCAAGCTGCCCCACACCGCAGTGGTCTTCCTCAGCATGCATGCCGACGAAGGCTACGTTCTCAAGGCGCTGAAAGCCGGCGCGCGGGCGTACCTGCTGAAGGACTCGGCGGAGCACGACCTGATCGCCGCCGTCATCGCGGTGAGCGAGGGCAAAGCCTTTTTCAGCCCTGCCATCAGCAAAATGCTGGTGGAGGACTACGTGCGGCAGATGCAGGAACGGCATGTGGAAGACAGCTTCGAGTTGCTGACCACGCGGGAACGGGAGGTGCTGCAACTGTTGGCGGAGGGGAGGAACAACAAGGATGTGGCGGCGATTCTCAACCTGAGCCTTTACACCGTGGAGACGCACCGCGGCAACATTTTTCAGAAGCTCAATCTGCACAGCCAGGCGGAATTGATTCTGTATGCGATTCGCAAAGGCGTGATCGCGTAACGTCTGCCCAAGCCCAACGCTGCAGGGGCTGCGGGCGCGCCATCTACTGAGCCGCGAAGGCGCGCCGCATTCGGTCTCCTAAGGCGGCGGCTTTTTCGCTCTTCCCCTGCTTTCGGTAGACCTCCTGGAGGGACGATGCGGCAGTCAGCAGGAGCGGGTCCAGTTCCAGGGCGCGTTCCAAATGCGAGGCGGCTTTCTCCACCTGGCCCGACTCCAGGCAGGCGACGCCAACGTCCTCTTCGCTAGTGGCGTTGTCTGGGACCAATTGCAGTACCCGCTCGAACGCCAGCAGTGCTTCGCGCGGCTCTTTGCCCAGCAGCAGCGCCCGCCCAATTCCCTTCAGCACGCCAATATCGTCCGGCGCCGTTCTCTGCACCTCGGTCAGCATGCGGTAGCCGCGCACAATCTGGGCAGGAGAGCGGCCGGAGATGCCGGCGTTGAGGTAGGCAAGCGCCAGGTTTCGGGCTGCGAGCGCCGGTTGGGGATCGCGCCACGCCACCAGGTCTTCCGGTTGCGGGGCAGCCGCATCCGGCTGGGCATCCGGCGGCTCATTCGGGCTCCTGGTAATCCGATGATCGGTGAACACCGTATGCCCGCCATCCTGAGCTTGCCGGCGCGTCATGTGGCAACCCACGCAGTTGGTACCGGCGGGATGCGATTTCGGCAGGCGGCCCTGGTGGCATGTCTGGCACCGTGCGCTGAAGGTCTGGGATGTGGGCGCGGCCTCCGGGTGGGGATTGTGGCAGGTCCCGCACCACAATTTGCCCTGGCTGTTACGCGCGCAGGCGCTCCGTGCCAATTGTTCCGCGTGGCTGATCACTTTGAAGGCCCGAGCTCCCGCGCGGATGTAGACGGTGAACACCTCTTCCAGGCGCTGCCCTGGACGAAAATCATCGAAGCTGCTGCCGGGATTCAGAATGCGGGTTACGCCCGCCAGATGGCACTGCTCGCAGATGCTGTCGCGGGCCGCCGGGGCGAGTTTGGCCGGGTTGACGATTGAACCTGGCGCCGGGCGCCGCAGGTGAGCCTCGGCCGGACCGTGGCAGCGCTCGCACGAAATCGCCTCTTCCGCGAACACCGGAGGCGTGTACCGGTTCGCCGTGCCGGGAACGTGCAGCGGGCGCCCGGAGTGGCAGAGCAGGCACTCCTCGCCGACCGGCCGGGTGAAATCGGGCTCGGAGATACGTTCGTACCCAGGGGCCAAGTCGTAGGCCCGGCGATTAGTGTAATAGCAGACCGGTGATTGAAACAGATGGTCGCCGATCCGAATGAGATATCCGGATGCGTGGCTGCCCGATCCGATAACGTACGCGACAAGATGCTCCGATGTCTCGCCCGCGCGCTCCATGAGCTGCCAGGTGCCTTGGCTGCCGGAGCGAATCGTGAACCGCCCGCCGCCGGCCGTGAAGGCCCCTGGCGGCTCTTTTGCTGCACGGCGCAGGGAGCGGGACATACTCGACTGCGAGTAGCCGGCCACCTCTTTGGGATGACAGGACTGGCAGGGATGGGCCGCCAGACGAATTGCCAATACGCCGCAGGTTAACAACCTGCCCCACATCAGAAAACGATTTTAGCGCCGATCTGAATCCAGCGCGGATTCAGTTGCGAAGTCACGCGGCCGAAGGTCGAGCTCGACAGATTCGCCGAGACGCCGCCCAGGTTCACGCGGTTGAACACATTGAAGAACTCGAATCGCAATTGCAGCCGCACTCTCTCCCCGAGTCTGGTGTCCTTGGACAGGCTGGCGTCGCTCTCCGCGAAACCCGGGTTGCGGAATTGGCCCCAACGCTCATTGCCCTCGGTACCCAAGGTGGGTTGGGTGAAGTTCGACTTCGGAAATACGCCGGTGAGATAATCGTGGCGCCCGTTGCCCATGTTGTAGCTGGCGACATTGGGATAATCGTTGTTGACGCCGTCCGCGTTGTAGTCGCCGCTCGCGGCGGTGATCCCGATGATATTGCCGTTGGCGTCGCGAACAGGTTGGAACGCGGCGGTTGTGTTGACGGTGAAGGGGTGGCCACTTTGCAAAATGGTGGTCCCACTGGCGGTCCACCCGCCGGTAAGCTGCCCGGCCAATCCGTGGCCCTGATTCACGCTGGGTAAGGTGTAGCTCCAGGTGAGAGAAAACCGGTTCGGCGAATCCCAGATGGACGGGCCGTAGTATTGCATCGGGTTGGTGGCCACCGGATACACCTGCGTGTCATCCTGCGACGAAGATCGCGTGTAGTACGCGTTGATAAACCCGTTCTTGGCGAAGCGCGTCCGGATACCGACAATCAACGAGTCGAATCTCGACTGGCGATCGTTCTGCGTGTACGAGATCGAGCCGAAACTCGGGTTCAGCCGGGTCGGAGCGGTGCTGTTATGCTGAACCAGGTCGCCCGCATAGTTGTTGATATCGACGCCATAACTCACGCTGAACTGCTGGCCGCCGCCCGACAGCAGGTCCCGGCCGCGAGCGCCCGAGTAGCCCACCGAGACCACGGTATCGCGGGCCAGTTTCCGTTCCACGTTCGCCGAGAAGTTGTAGAGTACCGGCGTCAACAGATTGGGATCGATGGCGCCGATCGGCGGCTGCAGACCCACGATTCCTCCGTGGGCATCGAGCTGGCCGCCGGCGACCGTGGGGTAGGTAAACCCGAACGGAGGAACGTTGCTGTTCCCCAATACGAATAACGGCGGAGGAGAACCCGTGGAGTAGAACGTCGGATAAATCGGCCCTGGCGGGTTACCGCGCATTTCCTCCTGCGCATTGGCGGGCGTTACCCAGTTGTGGAAGATCCCGATGCCGCCCCTTACCACCCAGTCGCCCTTCTTGTTCGGATCCCAAGACAACCCGACTCGCGGGCTCCAGGCCTTCTGCGCGGAACTGAATACGTCGTTCTTCACGACTACCTTCCCGCTCGCAACCTGGTCCTGGAACGTCGAGCCCTGGCCAAGGATGAAGTTTCCGAAGACGGTGTTGGCCGAGCGCGAATACGGGTTGCCGTAGTCGTCAAACCGCACTCCATAAGTCAGCGTTAGGTTCGACTTGACTTTCCAGGTGTCCTGAGCGAAAAGGCCGAATGTTTTCGAGGCGGCATTCCAATCCCACAGCACGGGCTTGCCCGTGATCGGATTGTAGGCCACGCCGGTCTCCGTATAGGGCTTGTCCTGCACCAGGTCGAGCAGGTTATTGAAATTGAATGTGGGCTGGGCATGCGGCCCCTGGAACTGCTCAACGTCGTCGCCGAACCATCCCTCGTATCCAAACTTCAACGTGTGGGAGCCGCGGACGTTCGTCAGCACGTCGCGCCAGTGATAGTTGTGCTGGATGAAATCCCCCGCCGCGAAGCCGTTGCCGAAACCCTGGCTCTGCCCGGTCACGTTGATCAAGGGCACGCTGAACAGCCCGGTCTGGGGCGTGATGCCCTCATCGCGCATGTAGCCGAAACTGGCTTCATTCACGGTAGTCGGCGAAAACGTGTGGGTCTCGTTAAACTGATACGAGTTCAGAATGGTATGGTTGGTGGCCGCGAAGGCCGGCCGGATCGCGGGTCCTCCATAGTCCAGAACCGTACGGTAGGCGTTGCCGTAAATGCGGTCGTTCTTGAAGTACTTATCGATGCGGACATTGAATTGGAGACCGTTGCGGTAGTTGGTGCCGTTGAAAATGCCGGAGTCGATCATCGGCATGTTGCACGGCAGATTGAATGTGGCCGATGTTCCGCAGGTCCCCGGAAACACTTGCGCCGCGGTTTGGGTAACCGCGGTAGTGGTGGCACTCGAGGCGGGATAGCTGTTCAGGATCTTCGTGCCCAGCGTGTTCGGGAAATTCTGCTTGGCCCAATTGGCGAACTGCGGGTCCTCGTAGGTAGTAGTGCTGTTCCCGGTGGAAGTGGAAGCCCGCAGAGGCTCGATGTCGAAGAAGAAGAAGAACTGGTGGTGGGGAATGATCGGTCCGCCGATGGTGGCGGTGACGTTGTTGCTGTGGTAGGGAGCGTAGTTGTGAACGAACTCTGTCCCGGCCCACAGCTTTTGGTTGGTGAAGTAGTCGCTGGCGCTGCCATGGAGGCCGTCGGTTCCCGATTTCGTGGTCATGGCCATCTGCACTGAGCTGGCCCGGCCGTATTCCACGCTGAAGGTGTTGGTTTGGATACTGACTTCCTGCACCGAATCGGGATTCGGCGTCAGGTTCAACACGCCCGGCCGGATCGCGCTGGTCACATCCAGCCCATCCACCATGTACATGTTCCCCACGCTGCCCGCACCGTTGGCGCTCGCGTCCACCTGCAACTCGGTCGAGTAATTGTCCACACCCGAACCGGGACTGCCGCCAGTTACGGTGCCGACCCCGATTACTCCGGGCGCCAGCGTGACCAGCGAAATCATGTTGCGGCCCGCCAGCGGAAGGCTGGAGAGCGCCGCCGTTTCGAGCGTCATCTGGTTCCGGCTCTCGGCCGTATTCAAGACGGGGACTTGCCCCGTAACCTCCACCGATTGCGAGGCCGTGGCCACCTTCATTGCCACCGGAATGTTCAGGTTCTGGCTGGTTTCCAGCGCGAACGTTACCGCGGTAGTGTTGAAGCCGCTGGCATCCACGGTCAGTTGGTAGGAACCGGGGGCAAGGCTGACCAATCGGTAATTGCCCTCCGCATCCGACGTAGTCTTGGTGACCACGCCGGTCCCCGTGTTTTTCAACTGGACTTTCGCGTTGGGCACCACGGCGCCCGCGGGATCCTGCACGGTCCCTTGGATGCTGCCGCTGAACTGCGCCCAACAGCAGGAGGTCACAACAACTGCGAGAGCGGCAAAACGAATCACGAACCATCGCGAACTCGGCGACATATTTCCCCCCTCTGGCGGCCGGCGAACCCCGGTGGCGGCGCTCAACCCGCGCGCAGCAACGGAATCGCCACTGCTTGAGACTAGTGCATTTATACTATGAGTTGTCTGTCAAGTCAACCGAAAATTTAAACGCTTGCAACGGTCGCTCGGGAACTGAGGGTCAGCGTGCAAGGACCAATTATTAGCGACTATCCGGTGTGTTTTTCGGTTTTGGGGGGGTTCGTGCCAGTGGCATGCGGGTTCCGGCACGGAGAGATCGTGCAATCGCTTTCAAACACAAACCGTGCAGGCGTTTTGTCCAAAGGCCACAGCCGTGTTTCCAGAAGCGTTACCAAAGTGAACTCGGCTTCCATCCCAGAACCTCTGAGTCCGAAATCCGGAATCCGGCTGCCACGGACGTGATCCAAGCGCTCACGCAGAGGAACGGCATCGACCCCAAGCGCCTAGCGCCCTTCGGCAACGGGCCCTACGCGCCAGTCGCCACCAATGACAGCGAAGAGGGCCGCGCCAAGAACCGCCGCGTCGAACTCGTCAAGCACCTCTAAACTCAGATCCGCCGGCGCAGCGTTGCTAGATCCCGCTCGCGGCAGTACTTGCGCGTACGTGTAGGCGATCTCCACGCCCCACCTTGGCTTGCAGACGGCGTACCGGCAAGTTCTTAGCCCATGGCGTGAAGGCCTCCGAACGCTACGCTGTGGAATGCGGCTCATCTGTCCGCGATTCACGCCCCGATCGCGATCCAGCGCGATCAACCGGCCAAAGCGGTGGAACTCTGCGCGGTCTGGCGCGCGGAGTCGCGGTGGCGGGCGACGCGGTGAAGGCCAGGAAGCCTTTCGAGGGCTTCTTCGCTCTTTGGGAGGACGCAGGCCAAGAAAGACGTCGAAGGGCTAACGTGCCACTCGGAAACTGCGCCAGGTCATTCTTGCGACGGCCTAATTATAGCCAAGGGCTGCGCCCTTGAAATCCCAAGGCGTCCCTACGCGGCTTGGCGACTTGGCGTTAGAAATCGTCTTCGATCCATTGACGACGCGGGTAATGCCGTCTTTGATGAGGACCATATGGAAGTTGATGAGCAAGCCAAGACGTTTGTCGGCCAGCCGGAGATAGGTTAGCAGTTGCTTCTTGTGGACCGGAGCCAGCGACTCGACGGATTTGATTTCGACGATGACCTTGTCTTCGACGACCAGGTCGGCCCGGAATCCGGTGTCGATGCGGACGTTCTCATAGAGCACCGGAATTGGTTGCTGGCGCACCGTGCGGAGGCCCCGACGGCCGAGTTCATACGCCAAGACGGTATCGTAGACGGATTCCAGCAAGCCCGGGCCGAGGGTCGTATGAATGCGGAAAGCGGCGTCCACGATCTCCTTGGCGATGGCGTTCTCGGTCATTGTATTCCTCTTTAGTTTCTCGCCAAGGCGCCAAGACGCCAAGAACGCAATGGCTGATCCTGGCTTGGTTGATTCCACCGGCCGCCGGACCGATGATTTTGGTGTCCAGCCAAACATCTGAGGAGGCAACCGATGGAAACCTTCGCGAAGCTTTTTGAACGCTTCCTGGTTTTGTATATCACTGTTTCGACCGCATCGTCATCCAGGGGTACCTGCCGCTGCTGACTCGGCCCGAACACATCGTGCATTTTTTCCGAGACGTGCACGGCCAGTATCCGATCACTCCACAGATCCTGGTGAAACGCACTTTGGAATACCGAGGATGGGTGGAGGGCTACGCTCGCAACCACAAAATCCCCATGCTGAAAGCGGAGAAGGGCGTGAGCAAGGAGGATTGCGTCCAGCCACATCTGCAACGGATGGAGCGGCGGAATCAACCAGGGGTGTACAAACCGGATGAAGGATTTCGGCCTCAAAAAGGGGCTGGAGAACCTGGAGTGCTTGCGCCAGAGATTCGTCGCCATTACGGATCGCTTCGCCGATTTCGAAGCGCAATCTCTGAACGTGCACGTCGACTTCTCCCGGTTTCAACGGATGGCTCTGCCAGTCATGGCTGGCAAAACCAAAATCGCCGGTATCAAGCTCAACGACCCCCGGATGTTGCGACTGGTGGAGGCGCTGCTGCACGGCGGCACACAACTGAACGGATGGCGGTCCCCCAACATCCACCAAGCCAGCCTCACCACCTTCGGCCTATCGGCCAGGTTCTCGACCTGCTCGCTGCGTGAGAATTCTGAGGGATGAATTCTCAGATTTGGCTATGCTAGAAACTAATCCCGCGTCAGTAGATTCCACCCCTCGCACTTGGGGCATCGGTAGCTCTCCCAGAACCGCAGCCCCCGCCGCACCACCGCATGCTGACGTAGGAACGCCTCAGAGTGGCCGGAACCGCAGCGCACGCAAACGTTGGCCCACCACTCCGCCGAATCCACCGGCTCCGCGTTGCCGAAGTAGAACTCCCATCCGTATTGGCTCAGCCGCGTGCCGAACAGCAGGTCCGCGGTGCGCAGCGCCCAGGTCAAAATCGCCAAGAAGCGTTCGTTGCCGTTGGCGAACAGCAGCAGACGCCTGGGTGGATGCGTCACGTTGCGCGCGTTCAAAAAAGACAGTCCGCTGAACAGCGGGCGCGTGCCTCTGCACTTCAAACCGGTCAGGTCTTGCACCAGACCGATCACCTGGCCGGGCGACCGGAAAGCATTGACGTGCTCGCCGCCGCGACCCAGCCAGCGATAGATGCGATCGGTGAGCGTGCGCGCGTCCGGTACGGCAATGAACAGCCCGCCTCCCGGCCGCGAAACGCGCAAGATCTCGCGCAGGGTCTGCTCCAGCTCCGGAAAATGCTCCAGGCTGTGGTTGCTCACGATGAGGTCGAAGCATTGCGGCGCAAACGGCATCCGCGCGGCGTCGGCGGCCACATAGGCGCCGTCATCGCGGGCAGCGGCAATTTCCAGATCCAGCCGAACCAGGTGGAGATCGCTGCGTTCCGTGCGGAAACTGCCGGTGCGCGCGCCGAGATCGAGCACGCGCGACCCGGGCGGCAGGGCCGCGATGAGATGATTCATAAGCCGTTAGGTTATGAACAGCATAGCAGGGGCCAGCGGCTATCTCGCGGCGCCGGGTCGCCCAGTTCTTCGACGGGCCCGCTGGCGGCGGCGTAAGATGGAAGCAGCGTGAATCCATTCCCGATTTATCCGGAAGGGGGCCCCGACAGAGCGACAGACGCCGGGCCGGCCCTTGGTCTGACGCCGCGCATCACTTCGCTGCTGATTAAGCCTGCCTCCGCCGTCTGCAACCTCGATTGTTCCTACTGCTTCTACCTGGACCGCGAGGCAGACCCGTACCAGGCCCTTCCCGGCCGCCGCATGACGCTGGACACGCTGGAGCGGCTCGTCGATACGTACTTGTTTTACTCCTATCCCAATAGCGTGTTCGCTTTTCAAGGTGGCGAGCCGACCCTGGCCGGTCTCGCGTTTTTCGAAAAGCTGGTGGACTTCCAGAAATATTACGGACGCGGCGGCCAGTCCGTGAGCAATGCGCTGCAGACCAATGCCGTTCTGTTGGACAGGACCTGGTGCGATCTCTTCCGTTCCTACTCGTGGCTGCTGGGTATATCGCTCGATGGCCCTGAAGAAGTCAACGACCTCTACCGTTTCAACAAGGAGGGCCGGGGCACCTGGAAACGCGTGATGCAAAGCGTGGAACTGTTGCAGGTGAACAAGGTGGAGTTCAACGTTCTCTGCGTGCTCAGCCAGGCCAACGTGAGGCGCGCCAGGGAACTGTACCAGTTCTACCGGCGCCTGGGAATCGACAACTTGCAGTTCATTCCACTAGCGGAGTTCGACAGGGAGGGCAACCCGCTGCCCTTCACCATCACGCCGGAGCAGTATGGCCGCTTTCTGTGCGAGATGTTCGACCTCTGGTGGCCAGACCGCCGCAAAGTGCGGATCCGCGTATTCGACAACATCGCCGAGGCCCTGGCCGGCCAAAAGCCGGGCAATTGCACGATGCACGAAACCTGCGATAGCTACGTGGTGGTGGAATACAACGGCGACGTATATCCGTGCGACTTCTTCGTGGAAAGCGGCTGGAAGTTGGGCAACATCGTGCTCGATTCGTGGCCGGAGATCGCGTGCCGCGCCCGCCGCTACAGCTTCGCGTCCAAGAAGAGCCTGGCGCATCCGGAATGCCAGGTGTGCGAATACCAATCGATTTGCCACGGAGGCTGCCCCAAGTTCCGGCACGGCCCGCGCGCCCAATTCGGGGATCTGGACTATTTCTGCCAAGCTTACAAGATGATTTACGCCAAGTGCGTGGGGCCGCTTCGCAAAGAACTGCAACGTCTCTTCGGGCAAAGCACGCCAACACCGGCCGTGCCGGCGATCAGCCCTTATTGAGTGACGGCATTACTTCTTGAAGTCTTGCTTTTCGGCTTGGCGGCGTTTACGCTCGTGCTCGGCCTTTTCGGCTCGAAGCTGGGCGTAAAGCGGCTTCTGGTCTTCCCGCAAAATGGCGTTGACTTTCTCGGCCTGGCGTTCGCGGAGGGCTCGCGTCTCTTCGTTGGCCTTCTTGTGGATTTGGTCGAATTCGTCGTGGGTCTCGTCGAGAATCTTGTTGTACTTCGCGATCTGCTCGCTATCCAACTTGACGCGATCGCGCATCTCGGCATCCAGGTGCTTGCGGACTTCCTCCGGATCCGGCCTCGGCGGCCGAGGACCGTTAGCGCCGCTCGTTAAGACCGTATTCACGGCTACCAACCGGTAGGCAAATGCGCCCACCAGCGCTCCGCTGAGAAACACCAGCAGTAGCGAGACAAAGGCGGAGAGTCTGGACTTGAGCATAGCTCCGGGTCACCGGCCAGTGGGAT
>Ga0209067_10002336_pt1 | contig 11280 bp, 9 predicted proteins | sample ColStrG_CSR_2013_FD_187199 | JGI IMG/M metagenome (GOLD analysis project Ga0209067, IMG submission 187199) | Freshwater sediment microbial communities in response to fracking from Pennsylvania, USA - Cold Stream Run_MetaG_CSR_2013 (SPAdes)... | ecosystem: Environmental > Aquatic > Freshwater >... | reverse complement strand
GCTTTCTCCAAGCGGTCATCAGAGACCACCAGATCGATTTTGACCTTGGGCAGGAAATCCACCGTGTATTCGCTGCCGCGATAAATTTCGGTATGACCTTTTTGGCGGCCGAAGCCCTTGACCTCGGTGACGGTCATGCCCTCAAGGCCGATTTCGACCAGGGCGCTTTTGACTTCTTCAAGTTTGAAGGGTTTGATGATGGCTTCGATTTTTTTCATAAGATGTATTCTTTCGGGTTGGCAGTGAATCAATAAACGTAACCTTCTTCGCCGTGATCGGTGGTGTCCAGGCCCTGACGTTCGGACTCGGGAGCCGGGCGCAGGCCGATCAAGGCCTTCAAGGTATAGCCGAGGATAACTGTGGCGACAATGGAAAGTGCGAGGGTTATGAAAATAGCCTCGATTTGGGCGATCCAGAGCTTGTGACTGCTGACGAGGTCGGCCAGGCCGTTTTTGCCCGCCACGCTGGCGACGGTCAGATTCGGGTTGGCCTTTTCCGTGGCAAAGAAACCGGTGAGCAGGGCGCCGAGGGTTCCGCCCACGGCATGTACGCCGAAGGTGTCGAGGGCATCGTCGTAGCGGAACCAGCTCTTGAGTTTGATCACGGCAAAGAAGGGTACCAGACCGGCGCAGATGCCGATGAGGACGGCCCCGGTGGCGTCCACAAAGCCGCAGGCGGGGGTGATCACGACCAGGCCGGCCACGGCGCCGGAGCAGAAGCCCAGCACGCTGGCTTTTTCCTTGAGGATGTATTCCGCCACAGCCCAGGTGAAGGAAGCGACGGCGGCGGCCAGGGTGGTGGTGAGAAAGGCGTTGGCGGCGATGCCGTCGGAGGCCAGGGCGCTGCCGGCGTTGAAGCCGTACCAGCCGACCCAGAGCATGCCGGTGCCGACCATGCAAAGGACCAGACTGTGCGGGGGCATGGGTTCGGTGCCGAAGCCGATGCGTTTGCCGAGGATGAGGCAAAGAATGAGGGCGGACCAGCCCGAGGACATGTGGACGACGGTGCCGCCGGCGAAATCCACGGCGGGGATGAAGGCCTGGGGATTCCAGACGCCGTTCATGAAACCAGTGGAGCCCCAGACCATGTGGGCGAGCGGGAAGTACACCACGAACATCCAGGCGCTGACAAAAAGCATCAGGGCTTTGAATTGCATGCGTTCAGCGATGGCCCCGACGATGAGGGCGGGGGTGATGATGGCAAACATCAACTGGTACATGCAGAAAACGCTCTGGGAAACCCAATAGGAGTAGTCGGTGTTGGGGGCGAAATCAACCCCCCGCAGGAAGAAATATTCCGAACCACCGAGAAAGGGGCAGTTGAAATTTTTGCCAAAGACCAGACTGTAACCGAGGGCCCACCAGAGGATGGTGACCAGGCCGGCAATGCCAAGGCATTGGGCCATGACGGAAAGAACGTTTTTGGTCCGGACCAGGCCGCCGTAAAAAAGTGCCAGACCGGGCAGTGTCATGAAAAGCACCAGGGCGGAAGAAACCATCATCCAGGCATTGTGGCCGGGGCCGGGAACGCCGGTGACCTTGCTGCCGGCGGGGTCGCTGTTTTTGACATAGGCCTCAAGCCCGGCCACTCGGGCTTCCAAGGCGGCGGTGCTGGCAGGGATGGGGGCGGCGGTTTGGGAACGGGCGGGGGAACTGAACAGGCCAAGGCCGGTCACCAATAATAGTGGAAGCATCCAATTCTTCATAGATGATCCGTTATACGGAAGGGCTGCCGGTGCTGTAAAGTTGTAATTGCCCGAGTCCCTTTTTTAAGGGATGGATCGGCTCTTGAAGCACCCGCCGGGGTGGAAATTCACTTTTTTTCCACAAAAAACAACAGGCGCAGACTGTTGAGTACAACAATCACCGTGCTGCCCTCGTGACCGATGACTCCCAGTGTCAGAGGCAGCCAACTGCCCAGGGCCCCCAGCACCAAAACCACAATCACGCCCAGGGAGATGGCCAGATTTTGTTTGATGATGCGGTTGGCCTTGCAGCTCAGGTCGTAGGCAAATTTGAAATTTTCCAGACGGTCCTGGGTCAGGATGACATCGGCTATTTCCAGAACGGCATCGGAACCCCGCAGACCCATGCCCACGGCCACATGGGCGGCGGCGAGGCAGGGGGCATCGTTCACGCCATCACCAACCATGGCCACTTTTTCCCCGGCGGCCTGCCATTCGCGGATGGCGCTGACTTTCTCGTCCGGGTGCAGCCCGGCGCGATAATCGTTCAAGCCAACCTGTTGGGCCACGGTGTGGGCCGCTTCCTCCCGGTCGCCTGTCAGCATGGTGACCCGCAATTTTTTCGATTGCAGTTCGGCCAGCAGAGGCGCGCTGGAGGCACGGATGCTGTCGCACAGAAGTAGGCGTCCCTGCAGGGTACCGCTTTCGACCAGAGCCTCCGTGACGCCAATTTCGGGAAGGGGCAGGCTGGTGGCCCAGCCTGTTTCGGGAAATAAATTGCGGCGTCCCAGGGTGATGTCCTGTCCCAGAATCTGACCCGTGACACCCAAGCCGGTGAGGGAGCGGAAATTTTCCACTGGAACTAATTTGACCGAGTTGGCGCGGGCCTTGTGGCCGATGGCGCGGGAAACGGGGTGGGCGGAATGGTGGGCCAACGAGGCGGCCAGGGCCAGAAGTTCGGACTCCTGCCCGGGCGGTGACGTTTCAATGCCAATTACCTCGAGGTCGCCGGTGGTGAGGGTGCCGGTTTTATCGAGGGCCACCCGGGTGATCTCGGCCAGTTTTTCGATGGCGGCCCCTCCCCGGAAGAGGACGCCTTTGCGTGCGCCGGCGGCAATGCCGGCCAGAATGGCGGAGGGGATGGAAAGGACCAAGGCGCAGGGCGAGGCGACGACCAACAATGTCATGGCCCGGTAAAAGGCGGATTTACCCAGGGCTGAGTCGGCAAAGGGCGGCACGCCCAGGGCCAGCCACCAGATGAGAAACATGAGCAGACTCAACCCAAGAACGCCGTAGGTGTAACCGGTGCCGAATTTGTCGGTGAAACGCTGGGAGGGCGCCTTGCTTTCCTGGGCCTCCTGAATGAGCCGGATGATCTTGGCCAGGGAACTTTCGGATGCGGCTTTACTGACACGGATGTCCACCGAGCCCCAAAGATTCAGGGTGCCGGAATACACGGGATCTCCCGGATTTTTGTCCACGGGAACGGATTCACCGGTGAGGCTGGATTCGTTGGCGCCGGTACTGCCGGAGACCACTTCGGCATCGACGGCGAATTGTTCGCCGGGCCGGGTGCGCAAAATCATGCCCGGTTGCAGGCTTTCGACCGGAAGCTTTTTTTCCAGGCCATCAGACTGGACGACATTGGCCTCCTTGGGGGTTTCCTTGAAAAGACTTTGGATTTCCCTCTCGGTGCGGGCCATGGCCAGATCCTCCAAGGCTCCGCTGGAGGAGAAGAGGAAGAGCAGTACGGCGCCTTCCCACCAGTGGCCGATGAGGGCTGCGCCGACAGCCACGCAGACCATGAGGAAATGGACATCGAGAATGCGTTTGCGCAGCAGTTCCCAAACTTCCAGGGCCGGATACCAGGCGCCGGAAAGATAGGCGATGCCGTAGGCGGTGATGGCCCAGACATTTTGAGGCCCGATCATTTTTTCGAGGGCAAATCCGGAGGCCGTGCCGATTCCACAGAGGGCGGCGGCGAGCATGGCTTTTTTCCACTCGGCCAGGTCTTCGGCATGAGCGGGGGTGAAGAGGTGGCGCGGTTCGATTTTAATCCAGGGGAACTGGTGCCATTTCCAAAAGCGCGGGGCGGTGGCGCAGGATTCCTTTTCCACCATGATGCCGGAGCCGGGCATGGCGACGAGGCGCAAGCCGGGGGGGACGGCCTGCAGATCGTTCTGGCTGCAGGTATTGCAGAGGGCGATGAGGGGGTCGTCGGGATGATTTTTTTCAGGATGAGGCATGTGGCGGGAGGTGATTTTTTCGATGTGCTCGCGGGTGGCTTCGACATCGGTGCCGGCCTGATAGGCGAAGGAGATTTTTTTTTCGCGGGCATCGAGCCAGATGGCTTTGAGGCCATGATCCTCACGGAGGAGCGTGGAAATCTGGTGCAGGATGCAATCGTCGTGAGGTGCGGGGTCCATGAGGGGTGCTGTTTGGGAAAAATATAGAGGGAGACGCGGAGCGACGCCATGCAAAAGCGAGGCGGTGACTCACAATGGACTGCGACTCAGTATCAGCGGAGGGCACGAAAACCCGGAGTCGATGCGCGGGTATCTCTGGAGACCGGCTTATCTGCCTTTGAGGAGCTGGTACAACTGCTGACTGCCCTTGGGCGGTTTGACTTTTCCGCCGAGGATGTCCTTGGTCAGGGTTTTGTATCCGTAGCTGCCGTGGTTGACATCCACTGCAGTGCTGATGTTTGTGCCCCCGACCGTGGCGCCGGCAAATGCGCCATCGGAGCGCGAATAAACATAAATGGGGGCGTCCGTGATTTTGGAGGATTCCTCCGAGACATGGTCGGGACCGGCGGTGGCGGCAGCGGCGGCTTCCCAGTTCACCGCGCTGTCGCTGCTGAAGAGGGCGAGCGCCTCGTCGTTGTTAAGCACGAAAATAAAGCGTTTGGTTTCAAAACCGATCTGTGCGCCAAAGGAGCCGCCGCTCATGTTGAAGGCGGAAGGAGCGGACCAGTCATGACCGAAGAGGGTTTTGGTGCGGGCCAGTACGATGCCTTCGCCATGTGAACCGCCGAAGACGATGCCGCCGCGGGAGATTTCGATGAGGGCGATGCCCTTGGCGCGGTCGAGAATTTTTTGGGGGATGGGGCGGGAGGAGCCCTGCTTGGCCTCGAGCATGGAGATGGCGGTGTCGAGGCGCTCGCTCATGCCGTCGGCCAGAACGGTGGCGGTCAGGAGCATGAGGGAGCAAAGAGCCGTGAGGAATGATTTCATGGGCAGGACTCTATCCCAAGGGGTTGAAAACACAAATGCGTATTGGGCGGGCCTGCGAACAATTCGGGAAAGTGCATGGTGTGCAGGCTGTAAGGCATGGGGGGCGAGTGATTTTTCTTTGCTAAAGCCGGACTTGGCTGTTGATTTAGGCCATGCCCAATCTGCAAGAGCTGTTTCAACAGAACCGGTCCTGGTCCGAGGAGATGCGCCGCCGGACCCCGGATTTTTTCACCAAACTTTCTCAGCAACAGTCCCCCGAGTATTTGTGGATCGGCTGTTCAGACAGCCGGGTGCCGGCCAATGAACTGATGGGCATGCTGCCGGGTGAGCTCTTTGTACATCGCAACGTGGCGAATGTGGTGGTGCACAGCGATCTCAACTGCCTGTCCGTCATGCAATATGCCATCGATGTGTTGAAGGTGAAACACGTCATTGTCTGCGGTCATTATGGTTGCGGCGGGGTGAAGGCATCCCTGTGTCGTTGCCAGCTCGGGCTGATCGACAACTGGCTGCGCCATGTGCAGGACGTGGCGCAAAAACATGAGGAGCAGATCATCTGTCTGTCTTCTGAGGATGAAAAAGTGCGGCGCCTTTGCGAACTGAACGTGATTGAGCAGGTGTTAAATGCCGGACAGACCACGATCGTGCAGGCGGCCTGGGCACGGGGACAGGCGTTGCATTTGCACGGCTGGGTTTATGGCCTCGACGACGGTCTGTTGAATGATTTGCATGTGGGCGGCAGCAGCGAGGAAGAACTGCTCCATCGTTACCGGCGGGCGGTGTTGGAACAGTCCCGCCCCGCCTAGTCCGTGCTACGGCAGATAAAACGGATTGTTTGTTTTTTCCAACCCAACACGGGTGACGGGACCGTGGCCGGGGCAGAGCAGCGTGTCGTCGGGCAGGGAGTAAATCGAGCGCCGGTTGGTTTCGAGGGCGCCGGGGTAGGAAACTTTCCCTCCGCCCATGGAAGCTGCGAAAAGGGCGTCGCCCACCACTGCCACCGGGCAATCCAGCCCGGCGATGACAAAGGTGGTGCCATCTGCGGCGTGACCCGTGGTTTCGCGGGTTACGATTTGCAACTTCCCGATTGCAAAAGATTGTCCCCAATCAAAAAGTTGAACGCCGCCGATGTCGCCGTGGCGGTGTATCCAGGCCGCAGCACTGGTTTTTTGCTGGATTTGGGGGAGGCAGTCGATGTGATCCCCGTGGGAGTGGGTGATAAAAATGGATTCGAGCTGTAGATTTTCCACTTGCAGACGGTCGAGGATCAATTCCGGGTCGGTGCCGGTGTCGAAAAGGCAGGCCTGGCGTGAGGACAAATCCCAGATCAGGTAGGCGTTGACTGTCATGCTGCCGAAGTGGCTGGTCAGTGCTGCGAGGCCCGCGGGCAGGGTGCGTATGCCGGGATGGTAGGAGTTGTTGCCGAGACCGATCAGGGCGGCGGCATTCAACCTCAGGGCTTTGGCCAGTTTGTGCGCGGCGGGCTCGTTGAACTGGCCGCGGCGCGCGGCGCGGACTTCGTCGATGCCGAGTTTGGTGGCTTGGGACAGGTTCAGATCAGTCAGGCCGAGACCGAGCATGGCCTTGCTGATGACATCCCCGTAATGGTCTTCGAGCGGCAGCACAGATTTCAGGATTGGGGATGGGACAGGGATTGAAGGACCGGCCAGCGATCTTCCGGGATGTGGGCGCCCATGACCTGCACCACCTCGGCACCGAGCAGGGAACCCAGGCGGCCGCAATCGATTAGGGAGCGTCCATTGAGCCAGCCGTAGAGAAAGCCGGCCGCCCACAAATCGCCCGCACCGGTGGTGTCGAGGGCCTGGTTGACTTTGACCGGTGCGATGCGGACCCGATCCTGTTTGTGTTGGATGAGGGCGCCTTCCTTGCCGAGTTTGACGATGGCCACGGGGCAGGCTGCGGCGAGTTCCCCGAGCATGGCGGAGTAATCCTCCTTGAGTCCGGTATAGGCGGAGGCTTCGTCCTCGTTGGCAAAAACGACTGTGACATAGTCGCGCAACAGTCGGGGCAGGATGGCGGCGGCGGATTTGACCACTTCGTAGGAACCCAGATCGAGGCTGATGGAACAACCGGCGGTTTTGGCGCAGTGCAGGAGGTGTTGCATCAAATCCTGGTTAAATAACACATAACCTTCGAAATGAGCGTGGCGGCAGCCGTGAAAATCGGACGGGGAGGTCTCGGCGGTGCTGAGGGTGCTGGAGGCGCCCAGGTCGGTGCGCATGGTGCGCTGGGAGTCCGGCGTGATCAGGGAAAGGCAGCGGGCGTTGGGCAGCGTGGCGGTCTTGAAACGAGAGGTGTCGATGCCCAGCCGCGAAAAACTGTCGCGATAAAAATCGGCGGCGGCATCGTTGCCGAGTTTTCCGAGAAAGGTGGATTTGAGGCCGAGGCGGGTGGCGCCGACGATGGTGTTCCCGGCGGAACCGCCGGGGGCTTCCAGGACGGAGGGCTGCAGTTCGGCAATCCAGCGATCGAGCGTTTCGGGCGAGGCCATTTCCATGCCGCCCTTGCCGCCGCCGATGCGGTTGAGATGTGCTTCGTCAATGCGGGCCAGGGAATCGACGATGGGTGAGCCGATGCCGATGAGGTCGAAGGAATGCATGGGTTGATTCTTGGGTTTCGCAGGATGAGATTCAATACCAAATCTGAATCAAAAAGGCTGAATTGGCGTCGGGATCTGGTACCATGCGGATTATGCGTTGGATCTACGGGATTTTGTCGGGCCTGCTCCTGGCCTCTGTTTTGCAGGGACAGACACGGATTGGGGAGGTGATTCCCCAGGAGGTTTTTCTGGAAGCGGGTGGACGGCAGATCTTGCTGGTGCTGCGCGGGGAGGGTTTGAAAAACATCCGGACTGTGGAGGCGGTTTACAAGCAGACTGCCGACACCTTTCTTTTTGTACAGCCGGGACCGGCGGGGGACAACCGCATGCCACTGACCGTGCTGGCACGGCCGGAGGCTCCGTTGGGCCGGGGGCATGTGCTGGTGGCAAAGACATCCTCCGGGGTGGATCTTCCCCTGCCGGTGAAAATCGAGCTGGTGCCGGTGGGTGATGCACGGGCGACGAAGCCGGATACGGCCACGGCGTTGGAAGCGGTGGAGGCGGCAAAAGGGCGCCGGGTGGTGGTGCTGGAAGAGAGAGCACCCAAAATCACTGCGACGGTGCCGTCGCCACTTTACGTTTTGCCGGATGGCCGGACGCAGACGCTGTTGATCAAGGGGGTCAACCTGCAACAGGTGACGGATGTGCGGGTGCGCAAGGCCTCCGAACCCGCGCACTACACCCAGGAACAGGGGAAATTGCCCATGCGCCAGACCCCGGCGGGCATTGAAGTGGACATCACGGCCACTCCCGACACGCCGTTGGAATCGAAATATTTCCTTGATCTGATGATACGGGATTATCTGGCTGAGACGGTGGCTTTTGTGGTGACGAAACAGCCGCCCCCGCCTCCGGCCAGCACCCGGATTCCGGTCATCAATCTGGGGCCTGGCACGCCGCTGAACGAACCGGATTGAGATTTACTTTATAGGAAGTGCGCGACACCTGTCGCGCTTTCCCGGCCTCAGCCCTCTGAGGTTATCGGCCTTCCGCTCGATTATGGCCGTGTCATTCCAAAGCGGCAGAGGGCTGCCGCACTCTCAAAAAGATTCGGGTAACAACGGCCTGTTCTGAAACCTGTGCTGCAAATACTCTAACAAAATCCATTTTAATCTTTGCATTTTGCGGGGTCTGCCGTTAGTTGGAGTGGCTCTGCATGACCCGCACGGAATACTATTTGATTCTCAACAGCCTCCGCCACATCGGGCCGGTGCGGGTCCGGCGTCTGCTGGAGGTGTTCGGATCGGTGGAGAGCATCTTCACGCAAAGCACACGGACGCTGGCCTCGGTGGATCGCGTGGGTCAGGCCGCCGCGGAATCAATCAAGAATTGGGAAAAGGAATTCGATCCGGAAGCGGAACTGAAACGGGCCGGGGAACTGGGGCTGTCGCTGATCGATTGTGAGGATGCGGCCTATCCCGCCCAACTGGCGGAGATTTATGATGCGCCGCTGGTACTGTACTATAAGGGTGATTTGGAGGCGGCCCGGCGCCGGGGGGTGGCGGTGGTGGGGTCCCGGCACACAAGTTCCTACGGGTTGGAGACAGCCAAAAAGCTTTCCTATCAGATGGCCTATGCGGGTCTCAGCGTGAACAGCGGTCTGGCGCGGGGCATTGACACCGCAGCCCATCAGGGAGCGTTGGCCGCCAAGGGCCGCACCCGTGGCAGTGCTGGGTTGTTCGCTGGACTTGATGTATCCACCGGAAAACAAGGTTTTGGCGGAGGCGATTGTGGAAATGAACGGGCTGCTCCTGTCCGAGTTCCCGCTGGGCACGGCGCCGGACAAACAAACCTTTCCCATGCGTAACCGGCTGGTCAGCGGCTTGAGCGGCGGGGTGCTGGTGGTGGAGGCCGGGGAAAGCAGCGGGGCTCTGATCACGGCCCGCATGGCACTGGAACAGGGTCGGCAGGTTTTCGCCGTGCCCGGACGGATTGACAACCCGCACGCCAAAGGCTGTCACCGTCTGATCAAGGATGGGGCCAAACTGGTGGAAACGGTGGAGGATGTTCTGGCCGAATTTGAATTTTTATTTCCCCAAACGCCGGAGCAGCCGCGACGGCCCTGGCCGGAGGATTTGTCAGCGGAGGAAAAAACAATTTTGGGACTGCTCGGGACTGAGGAACTGCATCTGGACGAATTGATCCGAAAAAGCGGGTTGCCATCGGCAGGTGCGTCATCTACGTTGCTCCGCTTGGAAATCAGGAAGTTGGTACGACAACTTCCCGGCAAGTACTTCATCAAGACCGACTAAGAAAAAATGGCAAAGTCACTCATCATTGCAGAGAAGCCGAGTGTGGCGGGAGACATCGCCAAGGTGCTCGGCAAATTCAAGAAGGACAAGGACTTCTACGAAAACGACGAATATGTCATATCGTCGGCCATCGGTCATCTCGTGGAAATCAAAGCCCCGGAAAATGAGGAGCCCAAGCGCGGCAAATGGAAGCTGGAGAACCTTCCCGTCATCCCGACCCGGTTTGCCCTCAGCCCGATTGAAAAGAGCGAAGCCCGCTTCAAACTGTTGAAAAAGCTGGTGGCGCGCAAGGATGTCGAGGGCCTGATCAATGCCTGTGACGCCGGGCGGGAAGGCGAGTTGATTTTCAGTTATATTGTGGAATTGTGTGGTTCGACCAAACCCGTGCGCAGGCTCTGGCTGCAATCCATGACACCGGATTCCATCCGCGAGGGGTTCAAGCATCTGCGTTCCTCCGGGGAAATGCAGCCGCTGGCCGAGGCGGCGCGCTGTCGTTCCGAGGCCGACTGGCTGGTGGGAATCAACGGCACCCGCGCGCTGACCTCCTTCAACTCCAAGGGCGGTGGCTTCAACAAGACCACAGTGGGCCGGGTGCAGACGCCGACCCTGGCCATCATGGTCAAGCGCGAGGAGCAGATCCGCAAGTTCCAATCCAAACCCTACTGGGAAGTGCACGGCAGTTTCGGGGCCAAGGCCGGCATTTATCCGGGCCGCTGGTTTGATGAAAAATTTAAAAAACCCGTCGAGGAAAAGGAGGCGGAGGACGACCGCCGCATGGAAAAAGCGGAGCGCATCTGGACCCGCCAGCAGGCCGATGCCATCCTGGCCGCCTGCCAGGGTCAGCCGGGCATCGTGGAGGAGAAAAGCAAACCGGCCACCCAGATGTCGCCCCTGCTCTTCGATCTGACCTCATTGCAACGCGAGGCCAACAGCAAATTCGGATTTCCCGCGCGCATGACCCTGTCCATCGCGCAGTCGCTGTACGAAAAACACAAGGCCCTGACCTATCCCAGAACCGACAGTCGCTGCCTGCCGGAGGATTACATGGCCACAGTCAAGGTCACCCTCAGCCGGTTGGGTGGCACCGAGTTCGGCCCGTTTGCCGCGAAAATTCTGGAGAACGAATGGGTCAAGCCGAGCAAGCGGATTTTCAACAACGCCAAAATTTCGGATCACTTTGCCATCATCCCGACCCAGGAAGTGCCGTCCAAACTGAGCGACACGGAAATCAGGATTTACCAACTGGTGGTGCGCCGTTTCATGGCGGTGTTTTATCCTCCGGCGGTTTTTGAGGTCACCACCCGCATCACCCGCGTGCAAGAGCAGGCCTTCAAAACCGAAGGCAAGGTGTTGAAGGAGGCCGGCTGGCTGGCCATTTACGGCAAGGAGGAACAGGACGACAGTCCGGAGGGCGAAAACATGTCCTTGCCCGCCGTGGAGCCGGGTGAAAAAGTGGCCACGGAACATTTGGAAATCCACGAGGAAACGACC
>Ga0209067_10002335_pt1 | contig 11281 bp, 9 predicted proteins | sample ColStrG_CSR_2013_FD_187199 | JGI IMG/M metagenome (GOLD analysis project Ga0209067, IMG submission 187199) | Freshwater sediment microbial communities in response to fracking from Pennsylvania, USA - Cold Stream Run_MetaG_CSR_2013 (SPAdes)... | ecosystem: Environmental > Aquatic > Freshwater >... | reverse complement strand
GGATGAGATCGTCCAGAGCTGCCGCGGCCGGAACCTGTTTTTTTCCACGGACGTGGACCAGGCCATCCGTGAGGCTAAAATCATCTTTGTCAGCGTCAATACCCCCACCAAAAGCTACGGCGTGGGAGCCGGCCGCGCCGCCGACCTGCGTTACCTCGAGCTTTGCGCCCGCCGCATCGCCGAAACAGCCAACGGCGACAAAATTGTCGTGGAAAAATCCACCCTGCCGGTGCGCACCGCCGAATCACTCAAGCGCGTGCTGCATGCCAACAGCAAGGGTCATCATTTTGAAATCCTCTCCAATCCGGAATTCTTGGCCGAAGGCACCGCGGTGACCGACCTGGAAAACCCCGACCGGGTGCTCATTGGTGGTGACGACACGCCCGGTGGGCATGCGGCGGTGGCAGCGTTGAGCGAAATCTATGCCTCCTGGGTTCCCCGCGAACGCATCCTGACCACCAACCTCTGGTCCTCCGAACTCACCAAGCTGGTTTCCAATGCCCTGCTCGCCCAGCGCATTTCCTCCGTCAACTCCATCTCCGCTCTCTGCGAAGCCACCGGTGCCGATATCGATGAGGTGACCAACGCCGCGGGCAAGGATTCCCGCATCGGTCCGCGTTTTCTCAAGGCCTCGGTGGGCTTTGGCGGTTCCTGTTTCCAAAAGGACATTCTCAACCTGGTTTATCTCTGCGGCCATTACGGACTCGACGCGGTGGCCGACTACTGGGAAAGCGTGGTCCGGATCAACGACTGGCAAAAAGACCGTTTTGTACACCGGATGATCCAGACCATGTTCAACACCGTGGCCGGGAAACGGATTGCCCTGCTCGGTTTCGCCTTCAAAAAAGACACCAACGACACCCGTGAATCAGCCGCCATCCGCGTGACCACGGCGCTGATTGCCGAACAGGCGGAAGTGGTTATTTACGACCCCAAAGTCACCGAGGCCGAGATGCTCAGGGACTTGAACAACGCCCCCATCCGCGTGGCCAGGGACGCCTACGAGGCGTTGAACGGCGCCCACGCCCTGGCCATTCTCACGGAATGGGACGAGTTCCGCAGTCTCGATTACCGGCGCATCTATGAGAGCATGAAAAAACCGGCCTTTATTTTTGACGGGCGTAACATTCTCGACCACGCCGCTCTGCGCGCGCTGGGATTCGAAGTTCATGCCATCGGAAAAACCTCAGCTAAAACCTTATGAACATGCGCATCTTGGTAACGGGCGGAGCCGGCTTTTTGGGGTCGCACCTTTGCGAAAAACTGCTGGCCCAGGGGCACGAAGTCATTTGCCTGGATAATTTTTTCACCGGCCGGAAATCCAACCTCGACGCCCTGATCAACCATCCGAAATTTGAACTGGTCCGGCACGATGTCATCGATCCCTTCAAATTTGAAGTGGACCAGATTTACAATCTGGCCTGCCCGGCCTCCCCGCCTCATTACCAATACAACCCGATCAAAACCACCAAAACCTCCGTCATGGGGGCCATCAACTGCCTCGGACTGGCCAAGCGGGTCAAGGCCCGCGTCTTCCAGGCTTCCACCTCCGAGGTTTATGGCGACCCCGAAGTACATCCCCAGCCCGAAAGCTATTGGGGCCATGTCAATCCCATCGGACTGCGATCCTGCTACGACGAGGGGAAGCGCTGCGCGGAAACACTCTTTTTTGATTACCACCGCGAAAACAAGGTCGATATCCGGGTGGTGCGCATTTTCAACACCTACGGGCCGCGCATGCTGGCCAACGACGGCCGGGTGGTTTCCAACTTCGTCGTGCAAGCCCTGCAGGGCAAGGATCTCACCGTCTATGGCGAAGGCTCGCAGACCCGTTCCTTTTGTTATGTCGATGACCTGATCAAGGGGTTCATGCTTTTCATGAATCAAAGCGAAACCATCGGCCCCCTGAATCTCGGCAATCCCGGCGAGTTCACCATGCTGGAACTGGCCGAACTCGTTCTCAAAAAAGTCGGCGGACGCTCAAAGATTGTCCATCTCCCCCTGCCCGCCGACGATCCCAAACAGCGCAAGCCGGACATCACCCTCGCCCGCCAACACCTCGCCTGGGAACCCGAGATCCCCCTGACCGAGGGCATCGAACGCACCATCGCTTATTTCCGCGGCGTGGTTCAAAAATGACCCGGTCCTGAAACAGGCCCTGATTTTTTTACTTGCTCCAGCGGGCAGTCTTGTATTTTATACTCAATGGCCCGTAAACCGAAACTCCCGCCACCTTCCGAATCCCGCGGCTTTTACCAAAACGCGGAGAAATTCTTCGCCGCCAACAAAAGTGAAGCCCTGACTTTCGACGATATTTCCCTGGCCACGCATTACTCGGAAGTCCTGCCCCGCCAAACCCTCCTCAGCACCTCGCTCTCCCGCTCCCTGGAGTTGCAGTTGCCCGTCATATCCTCCGACATGGACACCGTCACCGAGGCGGACATGGCCATCGCCATGGCCCTGAACGGCGGCCTCGGCCTGATCCATTACAACATGACCGAAAAACAGCAGGTCAAACAGGTCGCCCGGGTGAAAAATCATGTGCACGGCCTCATCCACGATCCCATCGCCGTCCGACCCGAACAGCATATCGGCGACATCCTCCGCCTGATCGAGGAAAAAGGCTTCAGCTTCCGCACCTTCCCGGTCGTGGATGAAAAGGGAGTGCTGGTCGGCCTGCTGGGCAGTTCCGTCGTACGACACCGCTACATGTCCAAAACCGTCGGCCAGGCCATGACCCCGCGCGAACTGGTGCTCACGGTCCCGGAAGCCACGCTCCGCGGCAACCCCGTCGGAGTGGCCGACAAGTTCTTCAGCGAACACATGGGCATCCACAAGCTGTTGGTGGTGGACAAGGAGGACAAACTCCGCGGCCTTTTCACCCTCAGTGACATCGAACGCATCACCGAGGAGGTGCACTCCCGGCACCGCGCCGCGCGCGACGGCAAATTCCGGCTCGTCTGCGGCGCCGCCATCACCGCCACCCGCGACGCCAATGGGGATCTGGACAAGGACCGCATCCTGGCCCATGTGCAAAACCTGATCAACGAGGGACTTGACGCGGTGGCCGTCTCCACCGCCCACGGCCATTCCAAGGGGGTCGGCGATGCCGTCCGTCTGCTCCGCTCCAAGTTCAAAAATCTGACCATCATCGCGGGCAATGTCACCAGCGCCGAGGGCGTGGAATTTCTCGCCAAATGCGGCGCCAACGCCATCAAGGTCGGCCAGGGCCCCGGTTCCATCTGCACCACCCGCATGGTGGCTGGTGTCGGCATCCCCCAATTAACCGCTCTTTACACCGCCTCGGTGGCCGCCCGAAAGCTCCGCGTCAGAATCATCGCCGATGGCGGCATCACCAAATCCGGTGACATTGTCAAGGCCCTGACCCTGGCGGATGCGGTCATCTGCGGTGGGCTGCTGGCCGGTTGCAAGGAGGCGCCCGGAAAAATCATCGAGATCAACGGCAAACTTTACAAACAATACCGGGGCATGGGCAGCCACGAAGCCATGAAGGCCGGATCCGCCGCACGTTATGGCCACGAGGGAAAAGATCTCAACCGCAAGGCCGCTGCCGAGGGCGTCGAAGCCCTCAAGGAAGTTTCCGGATCGGTCGATGAAACCCTCGCCCAACTCGCCGGTGGCATCCAGAGCGGCATGGGCTATCTCGGCGCGGCCGATTTGAAACAGCTCCAAGCCCGCGCCCGCTATGTCCGCGTCAGCCCCGCCGGCCAGCGCGAAGCAACGCCGCACGACGTTTTGGAAATTAAAACCGCCAAGGACTGAAGCATCTCGATGCACGGATTCCGCTGACTGACGCAGTACGGTGCTTTTAAATCAGCACCGTTCGCAGTTGGGCGTGCGATCGGTTTCAGACAAAGGGATTCACAATGCGGACACCTGAATAGTCACGGCCATCCGACAGGTCTTCCGAAAACACCTCTTTGCAACCTGCCGCCCGCGCTGCCTCAATGATCGTTGCATCCCAGTATGAAATCTGGAATCGCTCTTTGGCCGCCAATGCCGCCTGTAAAACGGAAGCGGTAATCTCCTGCACAGGAAAGCGCATCCAGGCCTCTATCAAAGCTGAGACCGACGTATTCGCCTCGGCCACCTTGATCCTGGCTCTGCGATAAATCTCATCATCCACAGCTACTGTGATATTTTTCACATATTCGCAGTATCATGCAGCGGCAATCTCCCAAATCGATTATCCGGTACATGGCTTCCTTTCTACGCGTTACGAAGGAATTCGGCCACCTGTTACAGGTGTTTTCAGTTCGAACCAGCCCACATGCAGGGAAATTCTCAACCTGCATCGTTGATGAAATCAACTTCAGTCCTTCAGACCGAGCACATCAAACATCCCGTAAACGCCGGGAGGCTTGCCGCTCAACCAACGCGCCGCCCGCAGCGCCCCGGCGGCAAAGGTGTCACGACTCGACGCCTTGTGCGTGAGCTCCACCCGTTCCCCATCGGCTGCAAATATCACCGTGTGATCTCCAACCACGTCGCCGCCACGCAAGGCATGCACACCGATTTCATCCTCCGTGCGCGCGCCCGGCTCGCCGGAACGCCCATGCCGGGCCAACTCCGCCATGGTCTTCTTTTTAACCTCGCAAAGAATTTCCACCAGCGAACGGGCGGTTCCGCTGGGCGCATCCTTTTTGTGGCGATGATGCATCTCCACCACTTCCTGATCGAAACCGGGTTGCAGAATTTCCGCCGCCTTGCGCGTGAGATAAAACAGCGTGTTCACGCCCACCGAATAATTGGAGGCGAAGATCAACGGGATTTTTTTCCCGTAGGCCAGCACCTGGGCCCGCACCGCATCGGAATGACCGGTCGTGCCGATGGCCAGCGCCTTGCCCTGTCGGGCGGCCAGTTCCGCCACCGCCAGGGTGGCACTGTGATGAGAAAAATCGATGAGGGCATCGCACTCCGACACCAGTGGCGCCAGTTCGTCCCCCTCATCCACCTGACCGACAATTTCGAAATCGGCACTGTTCTGCGCCAGTCGCACAATGGCCTGGCCCATGCGACCTTTGGCGCCCACCATGAGAATTCGGGTCTTCACAAAATCTGCGCCTTTTTCAGCGTGGTCATCAATTTTTCCAGATTGCCCGCATTCAGGGTCACCAGCGGCAACCGCACTTCGTCGCTCATCCAGCCCTTGGCGCCGAGTGCTGCCTTGATCGGGCCCGGATTGGCCTCCAAAAAGATGTCCGTATAGACGGCATAATACTTCCGGTGCAATTCCTCTGCCAGGCGATAATCCCCCGCCAAAGCGGCATCAACCATCTGCTTGACCGGCTGTGGAATCAAATTCGACGCCACACTGATCAAACCGCAGGCTCCCACACTCATGAACGGCACGGTCAGACTGTCGTCACCAGACAAAATCGCAAACTCATCCGGCAGCACCTGCCGCAGACGGCTCACCCGGTCCACGGAGCCTCCCGCTTCCTTGATGGCCACAATGTTTCTGGCATCACGCGCCAGCCGTTGCACGGTGTCCACGGCAATTTCAATGCCGCAGCGCCCCGGGATGGAGTAAAGAACCAGCGGCAGTTTGGTGTTTTTGGCAATGGCCATGAAATGCTGATAGAGACCCTCCTGGGTCGGCTTGTTGTAATACGGCGCCACGAGCAGGGCCGCATCGGCTCCGATCTCTTCCGCTGCCTGCGTGTATTCGATGGCCTCGGCGGTCGAGTTGGATCCCGTTCCGGCCACCACCAGGGTGCGCTTGCGGGCGCGGCGGACGGTCAGTTCGATCACCCGCAAATGTTCGTCGTGGTTGAGCGTGGGAGATTCCCCGGTGGTTCCCACCGGCACCACACCCTCGATGCCGGCTTCGATCTGGCGGTCCACCAAAGCTTCAAAGGCTTCCGCGTCCACCAGATTGTTGCGGAACGGTGTGACCAGTGCTGTGAATGTACCCTTAAACATCCATCTCTCCCTCATACACAAAATCCGCCGGTCCCTGCAGTTTCACGGAACCAAAATGATAGCCCAGACGGGCAAAATAAACCTTCAGTGTGTCGCCGCCCTGCACTTTCAAACTCACCGGCGACCGCAGATCATGCACCGCAGCCGCCACCAGGGCCGCTGCCGCCACTCCCGTACCGCAGGCCAGAGTCTCGCCTTCCACCCCGCGCTCATAGGTCCGCACCCGCAGGCTGTTCGTGCCACTGCGCTGCACAAAATTGACATTGGTGCCCTTGGGTTGAAACGCCTGGTGAAAGCGCAGCTCCCGGCCCAGTTCCAAAACAGCAACCAGCTCCGCATCCGGGACAAAAACGATCGCATGCGGCACACCGGTGTTGACCGAATGCACGGTGATCTGCCCCTGGCTGGTCGGCAGCGGCACATCCAATTGCAACGCCTGTGGCGGGGTCAGTTCCACCCGGACCTGCCTGCCCAAAAACTCCGCCGTGACCGGGCCGGCCTTGGTCTGCAAAATCATGACCTTCTTCTTGAACCGGGTCAGACGCTGGGCAAAACGTGCAAAACAGCGTGCCCCATTCCCGCACATCTCCGCTTCACCCCCGTCGGCATTATAGTACCGCATGCGGAAGTCCGCCCCCTTGGAGGCAGTCTCCAGCAACAGCAGGCCGTCCGCCCCGATGCCAAACTGGCGATGACAGAGCCTGGAAATCTGGCGGCGGTTGAGACGCAGTTTGCGACGGCGATTGTCCACACACACAAAATCATTGCCCGCCCCGCTCATTTTCCAAAATTGAATCTTCATGTTCGTTTTCCCGCGTTTTAATGACAAGGAATCAGTCTAACCGGTCCGGAAACAAAATCAAGAAAGGGCCTCATCCCGTTCTGGAGCCAGCAAATCGTCCAGAGTCTCACGGCGCGAAATCAACCGCACCGAGCCATCCTCCTCCACCCAGACCTGGGGCGGGCGGCCCAACGAATTGTAGTTGCTGGACATGGCATAGCCGTAGGCACCGGCATCGTGCAGGCAGAGCAGGTCGCCCCGCTGCGGACGCGGCAGGGCCCGGGGTTCGAGCATTTCATCCGCCCCGCGGGTGAAGACATCCCCGCTTTCGCAGAGGGGTCCGGCCACGCAAAACGGCTCGGTATGGTTGCCTTCCCGCGCTGGAATGCTGATGCGATGATGGCTGCCATACATGGCCGGCCTCACCAGATCAGCAAATCCCGCGTCCACCATGATGAACTCAACGCCCTCGCCCTTTTCGTTGCGGCGCGTCTTTTTCAAATCCGCCACCCGCGTCACAAGCGTACAGGAGGACGCCACATAATAACGACCCGGCTCAATTTCCAGGCGTATTTCGCGACCCACCGCCTTGGACAATCGCGCACGGGCATCGCGCAAGAGCGCGCCCAACGCCGCAATGTCCAGCGTTTCATGCTGCCGATAATTCCACGGCAGGCCGCCGCCGAGGCTGATGGCCTGTAAATCCGCAAACGATGGCGCGAGGCGCGCAAACACATCCACCAGACGGTTGAGATTTTCCCGCAACTCCTCCTGACGCGGACCACTGCCCACATGGGCATGGAGCATGACCACACTGCAGTCCGCCTTCTTCGCCGCCGTGGCAGCCTCCGCCAGATCCTCCCACCAAATACCGTGCTTGGAACTCGGCCCACCCGTGTCGCAGGCATTCACATGACCATGACCAAAACCGACATTGACCCGCAGGGCCAGAGGACCGCGGTATCCAATCCCGCGCAAATCCTCGATCATGCCCGGCGACCCCAGGTTCGGCAAAATGCCCTCACGCACAATCACCTCCTGCCAGCCGTCGCGGAACACATCGGCCGTGTACAAAATGACGGGAGGCTGATGACCGGCTGGAAACCCCGACCGGCACGCGCGCAGGCATTCATTGGCACTGACCGCGTCGATCCAAATCCCCTGCTCCCGCATCTCGCGCAAAATCCGGCCGGCCGGACTGGCCTTCATGGCGTAACGCGCCTGCAAGCCCGTTGAAGCTGTCAACGCCTTCACGTCGGCCATGCGACGACGCAATTCCGCAGCGTCATAGAGCCAGAAAGGCGTGCCCAGGCGGGCCGCCAGTTTCTCCATCAAGGCCACATTGGCAGCCGGTGAAATCCCGTTTGTCATTGGAAATACCATGCCGTGGAATCGCCCAAAGGCAACCCGGCAGTCGCCCGGCTATCGGGCAAGCTTCCTCTGCCAGCTTTTGAGTTGCACCAGCACCTGCTTCTGTCCCGGAGCTCCGGTCATTTTCCGCCGCGCTAATGCCGGACGGACCTCAAATAACTTGCGGATGGCCGGCCCGCAGGCCGGATGCAATTCCCGCCAGACTTCCAATGGCAGTCCGGAAAGCAACAGTTCCTGCCGCTCGGCCAGGGCCACGGCTTTCCCGACCACTTCATGCGCCTGCCGAAACGGCACCCCCTGCTTCACCAGCCAGTCCGCCACGTCGGTGGCCAGCAGCAACGGATCCGCCACGGCCCGCTCGCAGGCCTCCCGCCTCACTTCCACGTCCTGCAGCATGGCGGCAAAAATCTCCAGCGACTGACCGATGGTGTCGGCTGTGTCAAACAACCGCTCCTTGTCCTCCTGCAAATCGCGGTTGTAGGTCATGGGCAGACCCTTGAGCAAAACCAGCAGGGCGGTGAGATTGCCCACCACCCGCGCACTTTTGCCCCGTACGATCTCCGCCACATCCGGATTCTTTTTCTGCGGCATCAGACTGGACCCGGTCGTAAAGGCATCGCCAATCCGCACGAAACCAAACTCGGCCGCCGACCACAGGACCAGATCCTCCGCCAACCGGGACAAATGCACGGCCAGAATCGCGCCAGCCGCGGCGTATTCCAAAATAAAATCCCGGTCGCTCACCGCATCCAGCGAGTTCCGGCTCACCTCGGCAAAACCGAGCAAACGCGCCACCCGCTCCCGCCGCAGCGGAATGGTACTGCCGGCCAGGGCACCGGAACCCAGCGGCAACACATCAGCCCGCTTGACCGCATCGGCCAGCCGTCCGGCATCCCGCTCCAGCATTTCAACGTACGCCAACAAATGATGCGCCAGATAAACCGGCTGGGCCCGCTGCAAATGGGTGTACCCTGGAATGACCACGTCGGCGTATTTCAGACCCAGTGCCACCAAAGCCCGCTGCAAGGCCGCAATCTGCCGCAGATTCAGCCGCACCTGCGCCTTGATCCAGAGTCTCATGTCCGTGGCCACCTGGTCGTTGCGGCTGCGACCCGTGTGCAACTTGGCCCCGGCCGGGGTCCGCGCCGTCAACGCCGCCTCGATGTTCATGTGCACATCCTCCCGCTCGTCCAGCCACTTGAAGGTACCGGCCTCGATTTCCTTCAGGATGGCCCGCAGGTTTTTTTCGATGGCCTTGAATTCCGCCGCAGTCAGGATCTTGATTTCTGAAAGCATGCGCGCATGGGCCAGGCTGCCGGCAATGTCCTCCCGGTACAACCGCCAGTCGAAGTGAACCGACTTGGTGAATTCCTGCACGCGCCGGTCGGGGCCCGACTGGAACCGTCCGCCCCACAACGCCTTTGAACCTGTCTTTTTCTTCATCGCCCACCGAGCATGGAACAGACCGGCGGGAATGAAAACCCGAAAGTGACAGGCCCTTTTTAACAAAAAGGGTCTGTCCCTTTTCCGGCGATCCCTTAGGCTCATGGCCATGAGCGCCCAGTTGATCGATGGAAGGAAAATTTCAGAACAAATCCACGCCGAGACCGCCGCCCGCGTAACCACCCTCAAAGCCCGTGGCATCGAACCCTGCATCGTTTTCATCCGGGTCGGTGAAGATCCCGCCTCCCAGGCTTATGTGGGAATGAAGGACAAAAAGGCCGCGGCCCTCGGCATCCGCAGCAAAACCCACATTTTCCCGGAAAACCAAAGCGAAACCGATCTGCTCCGTTTCATCGAACAACTCAACACCGACGCCTCTGTCCACGGCATTCTTGTACAGGCACCGCTGCCCAAACAAATTTCCCAAACTGCAGTTTTCAGCACCGTCTCCCCGGCCAAGGACGTGGACGGTTTCCACCCCGTCAGCATGGGCAAACTGCTGCTGGGCGACAGCGACGGCTTCCGTCCCTGCACCCCCGCCGGTGTACAGGAATTGCTCATCCGCAGCAACCTCCCACCCGCCGGCAAAAAAGTCGTCATCCTCGGCCGGGGCAACATTGTCGGCAAACCTCTCGCCGCCATTCTCTGCCAGAAAAGCAAATGGGCCAACGCCACCGTCACCCTTGCTCACTCCGCCTCTCCGGACATCGGAGCCATCACCCGGGAGGCCGACATTCTGGTCGCTGCCATGGGCGTGGCTGAATTCGTCAAGGGCAACATGGTGAAACCCGGCAGCGTGGTCGTTGACGTTGGTGTCAATCGCATCAACGATGCCGGTTCCCCGAAAGGTTACAAATTGGTCGGCGACATCGCCTTTCAGGAAGTCCTGCAGGTCGCCGGTCATGTCACACCCAATCCAGGCGGCGTCGGTCCCATGACCATCGCCATGCTCATGGCCAACACCGTCCTGGCCGCCGAACAACAAAGTCGTTAGCGTCCCGGCACTGGATCCCCTTCCTCATGAGTAACGCACCGGCTCCTGCTTCGGATCGGGTTGCCCATCCCGGTTTTTGGGAGGCTTTCCGCTTTTGGCTCAAACTCGGTTTCATCAGCTTCGGCGGACCGGCCGGCCAGATCGCCCTCATGCAATACGAACTGGTGGAAAAGAAAAAATGGATCAGTCAGTCCCGCTTTCTGCATGCCCTCAATTACTGCATGTTACTGCCCGGCCCGGAAGCCCAGCAGCTCGCCATTTATGTGGGCTGGCTGCTGCACCGCACCGCAGGAGGGGTTGCCGCCGGAAGTCTTTTCGTCATCCCCTCAATTTTTGTACTCTGGCTCCTCAGCCTCATCTACACCACCTGCGGAAACCTGCCCTGGATCGCCGCCATTTTTTACGGATTGAAACCCGCTGTCATTGCCATCGTAGCCGTCGCCATCATCCGCATCGGCCGCAAAGCCCTTAAAAATGAAGTGATGTGGGGCATCGCACTGCTCGCTTTCACCGCCCTTTATTTTTTTAAATTACCCTTTCCTCTGATAATCGCCGGTGCAGGTGTCACCGGATGGATCGGCGGCAGGCTTCGCCCCGAAAAATTCAGGATCACGACCGGTCACCCCCTTGTCGCAGAGGATTCGGTTTTGGGCTGCGCCCATGAGCCCCCGCTCCATACGCTGCCTTCCTGGCCACGAGCGATCAGGGCAACCCTGACAGGCCTGACGCTTTGGTGTACACTAAAG
>Ga0209067_10002334_pt1 | contig 11281 bp, 8 predicted proteins | sample ColStrG_CSR_2013_FD_187199 | JGI IMG/M metagenome (GOLD analysis project Ga0209067, IMG submission 187199) | Freshwater sediment microbial communities in response to fracking from Pennsylvania, USA - Cold Stream Run_MetaG_CSR_2013 (SPAdes)... | ecosystem: Environmental > Aquatic > Freshwater >... | reverse complement strand
CTTCAAGAAAATCATTTCTTTCCTTGAAACGGCCGACCGGTTTCATGGAGCCTGGCCCCATTGGATTAATGGTAACACCGGAAAAATTATGCCCTTTAGCACCAATGACGATGGCGCTGATTTGGTGGAAACGGCCTTTATGACCCAAGGTCTTCTCACCGTTCGTCAATATTTAACTTCATCCGATACGGTGGGCAACAACTTGATCAACCGTATCAACAGCTTGTGGGGAAGTGTGGAGTGGGATTGGTTTCGACAGAATAATCAAAATGTCCTCTATTGGCACTGGTCACCTGACAAAGGCTGGATTATCAACATGCCCATAAACGGTTATGATGAGGCACTCATTGTCTACATCCTGGCTGCAGCATCTCCAACGCATGCGATTCCCGTGGAGGTTTATCAACAGGGATGGGCTTTAAATGGAAATATCAAAAACGGAAAATCATTTTATGGCCATCCCTTACCGTTAGGGCAAGATTATGGTGGGCCACTATTTTTCGCACACTATTCCTTTTTAGGCTTTGACCCTCATACCCAGGACGCGTATGCAAACTACTGGACGCAAAATGTAAATCAGGTATTGATTAATCATGATTATTGTGTGGCCAATCCAAAGAATTATGTGAGTTATGCCGACAATTGTTGGGGACTAACGGCAAGTGATAATCCCTCGGGTTATGGTGCCCAATCACCCACTAACGACAATGGAACCATCACCCCTACAGCAGCCATTTCATCGATGCCTTACGCTCCCGCACAGTCCATGAATGCGATCAAATATTTTTATTATACACTTGGCGATCGGATGTGGGGGCCTTATGGTTTTTATGATGCCTTCAATATTACCAGTGGATGGACCGCCACGTCAACCTTGGCTATTGATCAAGGACCAATTGTGGTCATGATTGAAAACTATCGAACACAATTACTTTGGAACTTATTTATGTCAGCTCCGGAAGTGCAAACCGCCAAAGGGAAACTGGGATTTAATTAATGCAATAACCAATTTATGATTCTCTTGAAACGAACCTTTAACCTAAAATTTATGAGAGCCCTCATCATAAGCTTCTTTTTACTCACGCTTTTATTTTCATGCTCGGAAAACCAGAAAAGTAAGTCAGCGATCGACGCGCGTGTCGATTCTGTTTTTCAATTGATGACGCTGGAGGAAAAGATTGGTCAGCTCAATTTGCCTTCGGCGGGTGACTTTGTAACCGGCCAGGCGGAGAATTCGGATATCGCCAAGAAGATAGAGAAGGGTTTAGTGGGAGGTTTATTCAATATCAAATCCGAAAAGAAAATAAAAGAAATACAACGATTGGCCGTCGAGAAAAGCCGGCTTAAAATCCCTTTGTTGTTTGGGATGGATATCATTCATGGATACGAAACGGTTTTCCCTATTCCCTTGGGCCTGAGCTGTAGCTGGGATATGAATTTGATTAAGCGAAGTGCAAGAATTGCAGCCCAAGAGGCCAGTGCAGATGGCATCAATTGGACCTTTTCACCCATGGTGGATATTGCCCGTGATGCACGCTGGGGACGCATCGCCGAAGGAAGTGGTGAAGACCCTTACCTCGGCTCCCAAATCGCGGTGGCCATGGTGAAAGGTTATCAGGGTGATAGTTATTCAGCCAACAATTCCATTATGGCTTGTGTGAAGCACTATGCTCTTTATGGGGCATCGGAGGCAGGCCGCGACTACAACACCACCGATATGAGTCGCATTCGAATGTACAATGAATATTTTCCACCGTATAAGGCAGCCGTAGACGCCGGCGTGGGAAGCGTCATGGCATCTTTCAATGAGATTGATGGGATTCCGGCCACGGCCAACAAGTGGCTGCTCACCGATGTGCTTCGCAAGCAATGGGGATTTAATGGTTTTATTGTTTCCGATTATACCGGCGTTAACGAAATGGTCGCCCACGGTATTGGCGACTTACAAACTGTTTCATCCAAGGCGCTTGATGCTGGTGTCGATATGGACATGGTGGGCGAGGGGATGCTCACCACCTTGCAGCAATCTTTAAAAGAGGGGAAAATAACGGAATCACAAATTGATGAGGCCTGTCGAAGAATTTTGAAAGCAAAATTTCAACTGGGATTATTTGATAACCCCTATAAATATTGTGATGAAAATCGCGCGAAGAATGAAATCTTTACCGAATCGAATAGGGCAGAAGCCCGAAGTATTGCCGCACAAAGTTTTGTCTTGTTGAAAAACCAAAACAATGTGTTGCCACTAAAAAAGACCGGTACGATTGCCCTGGTTGGCCCACTGGGCGACGCGGTAGAAAACATGACGGGCACATGGAGTGTGGCTGCTAATTTCTCCAAATCAATTACGTTACTTAAAGGCCTACAAAATGCCGTGGCCGATAAGGCTAAAATACTTTACGCCAAAGGTTCGAACCTATACGAAGACGAAACGCTTGAAACCAATGCCACGCCATTTGGAAAGACACTTCATCGTGATAAACGTTCTGCAGAAGTGATCCGGGAAGAGGCATTAAAAATGGCCCGGAATGCCGACGTCATTGTCGCTGCGGTAGGTGAATCGGCAGAAATGACGGGCGAAGCTTCAAGTCGGTCCAATATTGAAATCCCCGATACGCAGAAGGATTTGTTGAAAGCTCTTTTGAAAACGGGTAAGCCTGTGGTGTTGGTTTTATTTACCGGTCGCCCGCTAGCCATGAAATGGGAAAACGAAAATGTTCCTGCCATATTGAATGTCTGGTTTGGTGGAAGCCAGGCGGGAGACGCCATTGCCGATGTATTATTTGGACAGGTAAATCCATCGGGAAAACTGACGACTACTTTTCCTCAAAACGTCGGTCAGGTTCCCATGTATTATGCACAAAAGAATACCGGCCGACCACTCGGACAGGCCAAATGGTTTCAGAAATTCCGCTCCAATTATCTCGATGTTTCCAATGATCCGGTTTATCCCTTTGGATTTGGATTGAGTTATTCGCAGTTCCATTATGGCGACCTAAAGCTTGACAAAAATGAAATGAATGCATCGGACTCCCTGCGGGTGTCAATTGACATCACCAATCAGGGCCCCCGGGATGGCGATGAAGTGGTGCAACTTTATCTTCACGATGTGGTAGGGTCGGTAACGCGTCCGGTGAAGGAATTAAAAGGGTTCCGGAAAGTTCATTTTAAAACGGGAGAGCAGCGAACGATCACTTTTACGATAGGCGTGAACGATTTATCATTTTATAAATCCGATCTAAGTTTTGGGTATGAGCCAGGAAAATTTGAAGTATTGATTGGTCCTAACTCACGCGATGTAATAAAATCAGAGTTTACCGTAAAGTAATTTTTGATTTTGACCTGACTTCAGAGGGCAGGCTGCATTTCGTTAAATTCTTCAATGGCCATGGCGGCCAGCACGCCCTCCGTCTCCAATTCAGATTCCAGGATTTGCTGCGCCTGATCAATGACCGAGTCTAGTTCCACCTCAACGGCAAGCAGGTATGCTGTTCGGTAGCTTGAAATTTTGTAGGCATTTATATTTTGAACACAACTTACAATCAGCATGTCTTTCAGGTGCGGCGAGCTTTTGTATGACAACATCTGATAAGTTTCAGCAAGCATTTTACTGACCACTTCATTCTTTCGGTTCAACGGTTCATACATTAGGTAATCAAATATGCGCTCCAGTTTTATCATTTTACTTTCGCTTTCGGCGGCGTACTTTTTGATTTCATTTTTTACTTTATCGGAAGTAATGTGGTCAATGCAGTGCTTTAATTCACCGCTTACTTTGGACTCGATATAGTAAAGTCCTTGAAGTTGAGATACGAGTGCTTCCTGGGTACTGTGGATAATTGCTTTCATGGGAAATGAATCTTGACCTTATTTTCTATTAATTTAAGGTGGTCATGGGTTTTCTGTGATGACTTTTGTCGTGGGAAACCAATGTATTATATCATCATTTAAACCATCGAGTCAAACTACTATCGCGTGAGGATTAATCCCTTTTAAACGGCTACAAATAGTGAAAGCCTGGCAATTGAATCGAATAACCGACTTGAACGTCAATGCGACCCCGCTTACCTTATCAGAAATTCCGGTGCCCGCGCCTGGTAAGAACCAGATTCTGATCCGTATTTCCTGCTGCGGTGTGTGCCACACCGAGTTAGACCAGATTGAGGGGCGAGTAAAGGCACCGGCTTATCCGATTGTCCCTGGTCATCAAGTGATTGGACAGGTCGAAAAGATCGGGCGGGACGCCAGCTTGTTTAAAATCGGTGATCGGGTTGGCGTGGCCTGGATTGGCTGGGCTTGCGGGCGGTGCCAGCAGTGCCTAGACGGCCATGAGAATCTTTGCGATCAGTTTAAAGCCACCGGCCGCGACCTTCAAGGGGGGTATGCTCAATACATCTGCATCGATGAACACTTTGCTTTTGCCATCCCCCATGTTTTTTCCAGTGAACAAGCCGCTCCGCTGTTGTGCGCAGGCGCCATTGGTTATCGGTCCTTACTTCTAACTGGACTCCAAAATGAAGACATTCTCGGACTGATGGGTTTTGGGGCCTCAGCGCATATCGTCTTAAAATTGTCGAAATACCTTTACCCTGATTCTCCCATTATGGTATTTGCCCGCAATGAACAGGAGCGATCCTTTGCTATTTCGCTTGGGGCAAGTTGGGCGGGAAATATTTTCGACACCCCTGAGCGAGCACCTCGCGCCATTATTGACACGACGCCTTCCTGGAATGCCATTGTCGCTTCCCTAAAAGCGTTGCAGCCAGGGGGGCGCCTGGTCATCAACGCAATCCGGAAAGAATCACAGGACAAGGATGCTTTGCTCAACTTAAACTACCAGCAGCATCTTTGGATGGAAAAAGAAATTAAGAGTGTAGCAAACATCACGCGAGAGGATGTAACGATGTTTCTGAAAATAGCCTCGGAAATGCCGCTGATCCCGGAAATACAGACCTATACCTTTGACGATGCCAACCAGGCACTATTGGATTTGAAGCACAAACACGTAAAAGGTGCCAAGGTGATTTCGTTCGGACCAAGCAAGAAGCACTAAAGCTAGAAATAGAGAGTGTAAAAGGGATTACCCAACTTAGCGGCCACGATCCTTTCTTACTTGCCGTACCATTTCTAAAACGCTTTTGACTTTGGTTTCAAGCTCGTGCCAATTCTTCTCTACGATCATTTTCTTTGGGAATAGTTGTGATCCCATACCGACGCAAAAAACACCGGCATCAAACCACGCTTTTAAATTTTCTATCGTAGGTTCTACTCCCCCCGTGGGCATGAGTTTCAGGCCGGGTACCACCGGGGTAATGGCGGACACAAACTTGGGCCCCAGCACCGAAGCGGGAAAAATCTTGATTACCTCGGCCCCCGCCTCTTTGGCCGTTACGATTTCAGTTAAGGTAGCCGCTCCCGGGATCCAGGGTTTGTTGTACATTTTGCAAACCGGAGCGATTTCAATTCTTAAAATCGGAGAGACCACAAACTTCGCACCCGCTTTAATAAAAGTTTCTGCCTGAGCGGGATTCATAATCGTTCCAATTCCGAGCATGAGATCAGGAAACTTTTCTGCAAACGTGGTCAACTCCAAAAATACCTCATGGGCATTTTCTCCGCGATTGGTAAACTCAAAAACCCGCAAGCCACCCCGGTAACAAGACTCCAGGACCGATTTGGCAACCGCTGCGTCCTGGTGAAAAAATGCAGGGACGATTCCGGCGCGCTGTATTTCGCTAATGATTTGCTCTTTTGAAAATTCCATTTTTAGCGTAACAATTTTCCAATGTTTACCCCTTTCATTAAGGTCTCTACCTCCTCTATAGAAACAAGATTGATATCGCCAGCAATGGTGTGTTTGAGGGCACAGGCCGCGGTGGCAAACTCTAGCACCTCCTGATCTTTCCAATTCGACAGCCAGCCATAGATTAAGCCGGCCATAAAGGCATCACCCGACCCAACCCGATCCACAATGTGAGTCAATTCATATTCCTTTGATTGTAACAAAGCTCGCTGGTCCCACAGCACAGCGGAGATCTTGTTGTGGGAGGAGTGAATGGAGGTGCGCTGGGTATTGACGATTTTAACGACGGAAGGAAATTTTTGCTGAACTTTTTTACAAGCCTCCGTAAAATCAGATTCGGTAATATCCATGCAATTTTCAAAGTCGGGGAGGCCACCTATAATAATATCCGATTCGGCGATTAAAGGAGGCATTACCTCGTGGGCGTCCTTTCCATATTGCCAAAGATTTCTGCGGTAGTTGATATCAGCTGAAATTTTTACTCCCAATTTTCTAGCTGTACGGATGGCCTGGTAACACGCGTCAGCGGCACCATCAGAAATCGCAGGCGTGATGCCTGACCAGTGGAACCAAGCTGCGCCTTGCAGGATTTCGTCCCAGTTAAATTGAGCGGATTTTACATTGGCAAAGGCGGAATCCGACCGATCATAAATCACTCTTGACGACCGGTGATCAGCTCCATGTTCAAGAAAATAAATCCCGATTCTGCTTCCTCCAAAATGGATGTGCTCAATATTGACGCCTGTACTTTGCAAATGGGCCGCGGCCGCTTTGCCAAAGTCATTTTCGGGGAGTCGGGTGACGTGGGTGGCGGCCATGCCAAAAAGAGAAAGAGAAACGGCCACGTTGGCCTCCGATCCGCCATAGGTGATCTCAAACTCTTTGGCCTGTATAAATCGTTCCGGTGATGGCGGTGACAACCTCAGCATTAATTCCCCGAAGGTGACAACTTTCTGTTTGCTTTTCATTTATTAAAATCGAAAATACTTTTTAGCGTTGTAATAACAAACGTTTTGAATCAAATTGCCAACGAGCGGGATGTCGCTGGGAAGAAGCCCTTTGTCAATTTCGCTGCCGACCAAATTGCAAAGTATCCTGCGGAAATATTCATGGCGACTGAAGGAAAGAAAGCTTCTGGAATCGGTGACCATGCCTACAAAACGTGCGAGCAAGCCCATCAGTGACAGCGTCCGAAGCTGTCTTTGCATTCCATCGTGCTGATCATTAAACCACCATCCGGATCCCCATTGAATTTTGCCAGGAGCGGATCCGTCACTGAAGTTTCCGATCATGGTGGCAAAGACTTCATTATCGGCCGGATTCAGATTGTAGATGATGGTTTGTGCCAATTGATCGGATTGATCAAGCTGATCTAAAAAAGAAGACAACCCCATAGCCTGGGGAAAGTCTCCAACGGAATCATGGCCCGTATCGGCGCCCTTTTTTTTGTATAACCGTGTGTTGTTGTTCCGCAGCGCACCTAAATGAAATTGCTGCGACCAGTTTTTTGCATGATAGATTTTACAAAGGTGGTAAAGTATCACCGCCTTCAACTGATCCCGTTCCAAGGTGTTTAATGAATCACCGGACCTTATTTTCCTGAAATGGATAGGGGCATTGAATAAAGACGCCTCATCAAAATACAAATAACTCAATCCATGATCGGAGGCACGGCAGCCGAGTGCATCAAAAAAATTGATTCGATTCTTCAAGGCCTGTAGCAAATCATCCAACGAATTAATGGATACGTTGGCAACACCTGAAAGGTGATCAAGATAAGAATTATAGGCAATCGGATCTTCGGTTGCATACGCTTTGTCAGGCCGGAAGGTGGGATACATTTTGAAACCGGATTGCTGGGGGGCAAGCTGCTGGTGATAGGCAAGATTGTCAGCGGGATCATCGGTAGTGCAGATGACTTCCACGTTCATTTTTGCTAGTAGTGATTGGGTTCGAAAACGATCTTGTTGCAATGCTCCTGAAGCCTGCTTATAAATTTCACTGGCGGTTTCCCCGTTCAACAGCGTGGTAATTCCGAAATACCTTTTTAATTCCAAATGAGTCCAATGATACAAAGGATTGAGCAAGGTTTGAGGAACGGTCTTTGCCCAATGGGCAAATTTTTCTTCCGGTGATGCCTCACCGGTGCAATACTTCTCGTCGGTGCCATTGATTCGCATCGCACGCCATTTATAGTGGTCCCCTTCCAACCAGATCGCTGTCAAATTATTGAACTTTTTATTTTCCGCCACCTCTTTTGGTGATAAATGATTGTGGTAATCTATGATCGGCATCGGCGCGGCGTGCTTTTCATATAGGTCGATGGCGTACTTATTGTCTAAAAGAAAATCTTCGTCTAAAAAAACTTTGCCCATCGTTTCTAAAAAAAGTTATTTGTTTAGCGAATGAAGTATACCCAGTTCAAGTCCACGTAATTCCGCCAGGCCCCGCAATCGGCCGATAGCGGAGTATCCCGGGTTTGTTTTCTTATTTAAGTCATCTAACATCTGGTGTCCATGATCGGGACGGAAAGGAATTGGTTCATTTCTCTTTTGCTGTTCGATCACTAACGCTTTCATCACGACGGGCATGTCTACGTCACCTTCCAGATGGTCGGCTTCAAAGAAATTTCCCTGTGCATCACGTTTTGTGCTGCGTAGATGAACAAAGTTGATTTTATTGCCCAGCCGATCAATCATTCCTGCCAGATCGTTATCTGCCCGTACGCCATACGATCCAGTGCAGAAGCACAAGCCATTGAAAGGAGAGTCATAGGCTGCCAATAATTGTCTTGCGTCACCTTCCGTGCTCACCACCCGGGGTAGGCCAAAAATCGGATACGGCGGATCGTCTGCATGGATGGCTAATCGCACGCCGGCATCTTCTGCTACCGGAGCCACTGCCTTAATAAAATAGTACAGGTTGCTTCTCAGCTGCGTGTCATTGATTGAAGCATATTCATTCAATACGTTTTGAAACTCCTCGATGGTGTATCCTTCTTCGGCACCTGGCAAACCAGCCAAAATATTTTTTTGTAATGTAAATTTTGCCTGGTCACTCATTTTTGAAAAAGATTCTCTCGCTTCTTCTATTGTTTGTAGTGAATATTCTCGTCCGCTATCCTTTCGTTTTAAAATAAATAAGTCAAAGGCAGCAAAGGCAACTGCGTCAAAGCGCAGTGCCTTCGATCCATCGGGAAGTTCGTAGGCTAAATCCGTACGCGTCCAATCCAGCACCGGCATAAAGTTGTAGCAGACCGTGGTAATTCCGCATTGGGCCAGGTTGCGAATGCTTTGTTGGTAATTTGCGATGTATTGTTCAAAACCCTTCTTCTGTTTTTTTATGTCTTCGTGAACCGGAATGCTTTCCACCACACTCCAAATCAAACCCGCCTTTTCGATTTCTGATTTGCGCTCGAGAATTTCATTTACTGGCCACAACTCACCATTGGGAATATGGTGTAATGCGGTGACAACACCAACGGCACCCGCCTGCCTGACGTCACGGAGGCTAACCGGATCAGGGGGGCCGAACCACCGCCAGGTTTGCAGTAATCTTCGCTGATTATGATTCGATGTGGGCATTTACTGATTTGTCATTTTTATCTGGTTCCACTGGGGCAGTAAGACTTGCACAATGACTAAAGCCAAAAGATAATTAGTGCCGGCCATAATAAAGAGTGGAAGATAGCCAAATTTTACGCGAATTATTCCGGCGGTGGAGGCGAGAAGGATCCCGCTGATGGCCCCAAACGTACCCCCAATTCCGATGACCGAACTGACGTTATTCTTCGGAAATAAATCCGAACCCATCGTATACACATGCGTGGACCACCCCTGATGTGCCGCCGTTGCTAAAGCGATCAGGCCCACGGCGATGTAAATATTGCTCGTGATGGAGGCAAAGAAAATAGGGACCACGCAAAGTGCGCAAATCAACATGGTTAGTTTGCGAGCCTGACCCACTTCCCAACCTTGCTTAATAAGCCGCGATGAAAGCCATCCAAAAAAGATGCTGCCCGCATCGGATATGAGATAGATCATTAAGAAGGGTATTCCAATATTTTTGAGATCGAGTTTTTGATCCAGCGATTCGCTTGAGTTAAAAAAGTCGGGGAGCCAGGTGAGATAAAAATACCAAATCGGATCAGGAAAAAATTTGCAGGCGATCAAGGCCCAGGTTTGCCTATAGGTGAGCAGTTTTTTCCAGGAAACTTTTGCGCTTACCGGCGGCGTTTCATCATGATCACTATGTATATAATCGAGTTCCTCCTTTGAAATAAGGGTGTGTTCCTCTGGCCTCTTATAGAACTTTACCCAAAGCAAAACAAGCACCAGGCCAAGCATCCCTGTACTGACAAAAGCAGCCCTCCAACCATAATGAAGCGTGAGGTAAGGAACAGCAAAGGCTGTCGTCATCACCCCGATGTTCGATCCAGCATTAACGATACCATTGGCCAAGGACCTTTCTTTTTTTGGAAACCACTCGGCGACGGACTTACCGGCGGAGGGGAAATTCCCTGCCTCTCCCAGCCCAAGGATGAAACGGGTAACCCCTAAACCACGAATGGAGTTGACAAATGCATTGCCTATACCGGCAAGGCTCCATACAAATATGGACCAACCGAAACCAACACGGGTTCCCACCTTATCAATAAACCAACCCACCAGCAGAAATCCGATCGCATAAGCTGTTTTGAAAGCCGCATCCACGTAGCCCATTATTTCTTTAAAATGATTAACATCGGAATCGGTGAGCGTTGCCGTTGGAGGTAATCCAAGCATCGTTTTGCGGAACGAATCATCGATCATGGTAAATGATAAAACATTTCGATCGATATAGTTAATGGTGGTGGCGAAAAATAAAAGTGCCACAATCCGCCAACGATAATGGCGAAAGGGGTTGGTTGAGCGAGGAGGTGGCGAAGTCATCGCGAATCGCTATACACCACTAAAGGCGCCAAAGCCCCCATCTACTGCCACCACTGTACCCGTCACAAATTTTGACGCATCGCTGCACAACCAAATCAATGTACCGGTCAGTTCTTCGGCCAGGCCAAAGCGCTTCATTGGCGTTTGAGTGATTACTTTTTGTCCACGCTCCGTCAGGGAGCCATCTTCGTGAGTGAGTAGTTTTCTATTTTGTTCGGTAATAAAAAACCCGGGTGCAATGGCATTGACGCGAATGCCTTCGCCGTATTTGGTTGCCATTTCAACGGAAAGCCATTTGGTGAAATTATCGATGGCGGCTTTGGCGAACGAATATCCCATCACTCGGGTGACGGCCCGTTGCGCCGTCATGGATGAAATATTGATGATCACCCCTTGCCTTGTTTTTGACCAGGCTTTACAGAAAATCAAGGTGGGCAACAGACTTCCCGTGAGATTGAGATCGAGCACGTTCCGATAATCGGATAAGTTTAAATCAAAAAAGCTTTGGCTGGGTTGAATGACGGCACCCGGCAGATTTCCCCCTGCC
>Ga0209067_10002333_pt1 | contig 11285 bp, 8 predicted proteins | sample ColStrG_CSR_2013_FD_187199 | JGI IMG/M metagenome (GOLD analysis project Ga0209067, IMG submission 187199) | Freshwater sediment microbial communities in response to fracking from Pennsylvania, USA - Cold Stream Run_MetaG_CSR_2013 (SPAdes)... | ecosystem: Environmental > Aquatic > Freshwater >... | reverse complement strand
ATATAAAAGAGTGGTAGGGTATAGCTTCTTTTCGATATAAATGTAGATATAAAACAGGTCGGTAAATAACCAGATATACCAATTTTCAATGATAAAATACGCGGTTAAATACGTTGCCCAAATACTGGTGGCAAAGCAAATTCCATCTGGATAAGGCATGGAATCATCGGTATAGGTTTTTAAAAACCAACCGGAGGCAAGACTAAAAAACAAGCATATACCCAGGCCGATCCAAAATTCCCGAAACTTGATTTTGCGGGTAATGATTGGAGTGCCCTTTGGACTATTATCCCAATTGATCCAGGCCCAAATGGATAGGGCTATGAAAACAAACTGGAGTAGGCCGTCAGCATATAAACAAGCCTTAAAAAAAACATATATATATACCAATGAACTAATAATATTCATAAGCCAGCAAAGGATATGAACCTTTGCTGTCAAATAAATAGCGATTAGGCTTAGTATAACGGCCAACCACTCAATATAGGTTTCGCCTAGTATTGATTTTAGAAATTCTATGATGTTTTTTTTTAGGTACGAGACTAAAGTAAGAATAACTTAGCCTAATCAAATAAAAAAAACAAGAAGTAAAACGATTTTTTAGCCTTATTTAGCCTTTTCGTTCTTCTTGTCCGTTACATCCTTACGGATTTCAGTAGCAAGAACTTTTAGCTCCTGTAAAGCATTTCTTAAACGGGTACCGGCCGCTTTATTTCCTTTTTCAAAAAAAGCCAAGGCTTCTTTTTCAGAATTTAACAAAGTTTCTTTCAGGGTATGAAATTTTTCCATGGTTTAATGTTTTGATTTTAAGATGAAAGTACAAAAAAAGACTTATAAGGCCCTAATTTCCGTATTGACCGCAAAATAATAATTTGACCCGGTTTTCAAAAACGCCCATAAATTTTAAACAGGATTTCGACTATTATGGGTATTATTTAAAAAGGGAATATTTTAGGGGTTCGTTAAAAATTTTTAGTTTTGCTGGATTTATTCCTCAGGCTTGTTTCCTGATTTTTTGTTCATCTTTTTTACCTTTCCATGCCCATTAACAAAAGTATTCGTTCGGTCCTCATTTTAGGATCAGGCCCCATTATAATCGGTCAGGCCTGTGAATTTGATTATTCCGGCTCCCAGGCGGCCCTTTCCTTAAAAGAAGAGGGCATTGCGGTAACTATTTTGAATTCGAATCCGGCAACTATTATGACGGATAATGTTATAGCAGATCATATATATTTATTACCCCTGAATACCGATTCCATTATAAAAATCCTCAATGAAAGGAAAATTGATGCGGTATTGCCAACGATGGGGGGACAAACCGCCCTGAATTTATGCATTGAGGCCGATGAAATGGGGATATGGAAAAGTCATAATGTGGAGATTATCGGGGTAGCCATTGATGCCATTCAAAAAACGGAGAATCGGGAACTGTTCCGAAAACTCATGATCTATATAGGCATTGGAGTTTCTCCCTCTCAGGTTGCTACCTCCTTTTTAGAGGGTAAAGAAATTGCTCAGGAAATTGGATATCCTTTGGTTATTCGTCCTTCATTCACTCTGGGTGGTTTTGGAGGCGGTTTTGTACATAAAAAAGAGGAATTTGATGCCGCCTTAATGCGAGGGCTTCAAGCATCCCCGACCCATGAAGTATTGGTTGAAAAAGCGGTATTGGGATGGAAAGAATATGAGCTGGAATTATTGAGAGATAAAAACGATAATGTGGTGATCATTTGCTCGATTGAGAATTTTGATCCCATGGGTATCCATACCGGTGATTCGATTACCGTGGCCCCTGCCATGACCCTATCGGATACCTGTTTTCAGCAAATGAGAAATGCGGCCATTAAAATGATGCGTGCCATTGGGGATTTTGCTGGGGGATGTAATGTTCAGTTTGCGGTCAATCCGGCTAATGAAGATATTATTGCGGTGGAAATCAACCCCAGGGTATCCCGCTCCTCGGCCCTGGCATCCAAAGCAACGGGGTATCCTATTGCAAAAATTGCTGCCAAACTAGCCATTGGCTATAGCCTGGATGAATTAAAAAATGAAATCACCAAAACCTCCGCTTTTTTCGAGCCTACCATTGACTATGTTATTGTAAAAATACCTCGTTGGAATTTTGACAAGTTTAAAGGGGCAAAAAAGGAATTGGGCCTTCAGATGAAATCCGTAGGAGAGGTAATGGGGATTGGAAGAAGTTTCAATGAGGCCCTTCAAAAGGCTTGTCAATCATTGGAAATTGGAAGAACGGGCTTAAGCGGTTCAGGAAAGGATGTTCGGGAATTGGAGCAAATCATGAAAGGTCTCGAATTTCCAAGCTGGGATCGTATATTTCTCATTAAAGATGCTCTTACTTTAGGGGTTCCGGTTGAATCGATACGGAAAGTAACCAAAATTGATCGTTGGTTTTTAAACCAGATCCAGGAATTATCCCGATTGGAACTCGAATTGAAGCGGTATCAATTAGGAAATCTACCAACCACCTTGTTTTTGGAATTGAAGCAATCGGGCTTCTCCGACGAACAAATTGCCGGTTTATTAGGCAATACCACCCCCGAGGAGGTTTATCAGAAAAGAAAATCATTGGGTATTACCCGAAAATATAAAATGGTAGATACCTGTGCGGCAGAATTTCAGGCCTATACCCCGTATTTCTATTCCGGATTTGAATTTGAAAATGAATCCAAACGATCGGATAAAAAGAAGGTGGTGGTATTGGGATCCGGTCCAAACCGAATTGGGCAGGGTATTGAATTTGACTATGCCTGTGTACATGGATTATTGGCCGCCAGAGAATCGGGCTTTGAAGCCATTATGATTAATTGCAATCCTGAAACCGTATCTACCGATTTCTCTATGGCCGATAAACTCTATTTTGAGCCGGTTTATTGGGAGCATATTCGGGAAATCATTGAACTGGAAAACCCTATCGGTGTGATTGTTCAATTAGGGGGTCAAACCGCTTTAAAGCTTTCTGAGAAATTACATGAAATAGGCATACCCATCCTGGGAACTTCATTTGAAGATATGGATCGGGCGGAGGATCGAGGAAGATTTTCTGATTTATTGAAAGATTTAGGGATTCCTTATCCTAAATACGGGGTAGCCGAATCCGCCGAGGAAGCACTCGAAGTGGTTCAGAACGTGGGCTATCCGGTTTTAGTTCGCCCTTCCTATGTATTAGGCGGTCAGGGAATGTTGATTGTTATCAATGATGAGGAATTGGAAGCGGCCGTTATCGGTTTGTTAAAAAATCTTCCCGGAAACCGGGTATTAATCGATCATTTCCTGGATCGGGCCGAGGAAGCTGAATCCGATTGTATTTGTGATGGGGAAGATGTTCATATCATTGGATTAATGGAGCATATTGAGCCAGCCGGTATTCATTCGGGCGATTCATCGGCGGTTTTACCTCCCTTTAATTTGCCTGCGAAAGTGATTCAGGATATGGAGGATTATACCCGAAAAATTGCTTTTGCCTTGAATGTAAAAGGATTGTTGAACATCCAATTTGCCATTAAAAACGAAAAGGTATATGTGATTGAGGCCAATCCCAGAGCGTCGAGAACGGTTCCGTTTATTTCCAAAGCCTATGGAGTTCCCTTTATCAATATAGCAGCCAAGGTGATGCTGGGTCATAATAAGTTAAAGGATTTTGATATGAAGCCCTTCCTGGAAGGCTATGCGATCAAAGAGCCGGTTTTCTCCTTCAATAAATTCCCGGAAATTACCAAGGAATTGGGTCCGGAAATGAAATCAACGGGTGAGGCCATTCGGTTTATTACGGATCTAAATGATCCTTTCTTTAAGCATCTATACAACGAAAAATCGATGTACCTAAGTCGCTAAAGCAAAGGCGCTCTGAAAATTATCGAAACCAAATAATTGGCGCTTCGTATAATTATTCAGAATGATTTTTTGCTTTTTGAAAAAACCACGGCGTTCGATTTTTCTCGTAATAGCTCTCGTTTCACTATGTTTCATGGTAAAAGGAGAGGATTGGAGAGATATTGCCGGTAAATTAACCGGAAAGAGTAAAAAAGAGGACCCAAAGGTTAAGCTTTACCTAAAACTCTCCTTCGATTTCCTAACCCGAAGTTCGGAGCAGTCCATGAATTATGCGTATAAGGCCTTGGAATATGCTACGAATGATGAGGATGATGTGGCCATGGCTAAAGCCCAACGGTATATTGGAGATGATTATGTAAGCCAGGGAAATTTTCCAGAAGCCTTGAAACATTTAATTCGAGCCCTGGAGGATGCGGAGAGGTCGAAAGACGAGACAGAAATTGGCTTGGTGTATAATGATCTGGGGGAATTTTATAAGTATTTCCGACAATTTAAAAGGGCCTTAGAATTTTATTCCAAAGCGGCCGATTATTTCAAAAACCTAAAAAGAAAGAACAATTATATCATGGTTCTTTCCAATATGGCTGAGGTTTATCAACGAATGGGTCAGAATTCAAAAGCCTTTGAATTAGCCAAGGATGCCCTTAACCGTTCCCAAAAAATGAATGATACCCTTTTACAGGGCGATAATTATAGAACCCTGGGTGGGGTATATTATAATTGGGAGAAATACGATTCGGCGAAAGCGAATTTAGATAAAGCCTATTTATTTTATAAAATGGGTAATGATGAGGAGTCAACCCTTTTGGTGATTCAATCCATTGGAGATATATATCTAAAAAAAGAGGATCCCCTGGATGCCCAGGCCTCTTATCAAAAGGTTTTAAATGAAGCCCAGAAAACAGGCTATTCCTATTTAGTTACCAGCGCCTACCAAAAACTATCCCTGGTGGATTCCATGACCGGAAATTATCCCCGGGCTTTAGCCTATTATAAAAAATATGTACAGAGAAATGATAGTGTTGAATCGATAGAGAAAGCTCTGGAAATAAGCAAAATAACCGATCATAGAGATCTAGAGGAAAAACAAAAAAACATTGAGGAATTAACCAATGAAAGAAATAAACAGGAGATCAATATTCGTTTTAAAAACAGTATTGTTCTTTTCTTTTCGGTTTTATTACCCTTAATTGGATTTTTTGCCCTTATACTTCTTTATAATTATAACCAGAAGAAGGAAATCAACCTTCAATTATCCGAGCAAAAAGAGGAATTACAAACCCTGAATACCGTTAAGGATCGCTTATTTTCCATTATTTCTCATGATTTAAGGAGCCCGCTGGCGAATCTCGAAGCTATATTGAATCTTATGGAATCGGGCGATTTATCGAACGAGGAAGTGATGATGCTGTCGAGCCAGCTTACCCATAATGTTCAGGAAACGTCCTATATGCTCGATAATTTATTGCAATGGTCGAGAAGCCAGATGCGAGGAATATTGCCTAAAAAGGAGATCATTAATGTTCCGGAGCTTTGCCGCGAGGTTGTAGGGTTTTTTAGTTCTCAGGCCGATAAAAAGGCCATTGATATGAGGATTTCAAAAACTGATACCTTAACCACTATGGCGGATAAGGAAATGATCAAGCTGGTTATCCGAAACCTGGTAGCTAATGCCATTAAATTTACCCCTAGTGGAGGAAAGATCATCATCAATGTAAAGCTGGATAAAAATCTCATTTTTGTATCGGTTGCTGATTCGGGTGTAGGAATGAACGAAGAGGTATTGGAGAAACTCTTTACCCTGGAAGGGGTTTCGATGGAAGGTACCCAAAATGAAAAGGGAACGGGTTTGGGATTATTATTATGTAAGGACTTTATTGAGCTGAACAGCGGTAAAATTTGGGCCGAAAGTGTGGTGGGAAAAGGCAGTACCTTTATATTCCATCTTCCCATAATCGTGCGAAATAGCCTTCAGGAAGCAATTTTGGCAAAAGGTGATAGGATTTAAGGATATTTCCTTAGTTTTGAATCAAAGCCTATCTTATGCAAAAATTTCTAAGCCGAACCCTATTTATCCTAATCGTAGTTTTAGGTCTAGCTTTCTACTGGTTTTACTATAATGTTTACTCTGACGGTCAGAGAAACGGAGTACTGGTTAAATTTTCCCGTAAAGGTGATATTTTTAAGACCTACGAAGCCCAAATGTTATTACCCGGATCCAGCCCGGATAAACCCGGCTTCAACAATAATTATTTTTATTTCTCGGTAGATAATGATTCGATTGCCAAGCAATTGATGAACTCAGAGGGAAAGGATGTAACCGTTCATTATAAGCAATACAGAAAATCTCTTCCCTGGAGAGGTTATAATTATAATGGTCAGAATTCGGATAATGGTCAATATATTGCCGACCAATTAATTTCCGTAAAATAATTCGGGCTTCATTATCCTATACCTTCCAGGTCGAATACCCTTTTTACCAAATCTTCCAATTTTGATAATTCAATAATTTGAAGATTCGATTTCTTATCGATTTTTGCCGGAGAACTGGATTTGGGAATAAATATTTTTTCCAGGCCCAGTTTTCCGGCTTCTGATATTCTCTGTTCTACCCGGCTTACCGACCGAATCTCGCCGGATAGGCCTACTTCTCCTGTAAAACAATATTTGGAGGAAACAGGGGTATCTAAAAGCGAAGAAAGGATGGATACGACCAGACCTAAATCGATGGCAGGGTCTTCAACCCGGATTCCTCCGGTAATATTCAAAAATACATCCTGCAAGCCTAGCTTAAACCCGCATTTTTTCTCGAGTACGGCAAGCAACATACTCATTCTACGATGATCAAATCCTATGGATGATCGTTGAGGAGTACCATAAGCCGAATGACTAACCAAAGCCTGGCTTTCCAATAATAATACCCGGGCTCCTTCCATAATCACCGAAATACTGATTCCGCTAAGGGATTCATCTCTCGGAGAAAGCAAAATTTCGGAGGGATTGGGAACCTGTCGAAGGCCTTCACCTTGCATCTGATAAATTCCTAATTCGGAAGTAGATCCAAATCGGTTTTTCAGGGTGCGTAAAAGTCTGTAATGATAATGCCGATCGCCTTCAAACTGTAAAACCGTATCTACCATATGCTCTAAAACCTTTGGGCCTGCAATAGATCCATCCTTGGTTATATGGCCAATGATAAAGATCGGTATGTTTTTAGCCTTGGCTAAGCGTAATAAAAGGGAGGTACATTCACGAACCTGAGATATACTACCCGGACTGGATTCAATAACGGGCGACCAAATGGTTTGAATGGAATCAATAATGACCAGGCTGGGTAAATGCTTTTCAATCTCCTCCAAAATGGAGTTTAGATTGGTTTCTACATAAATATAACAATGCTCGGAGGCATTTTGCTCTTGATTGATTCGGGAGGCTCTTAGCTTTATTTGTTGTAGGCTTTCCTCACCTGAAACATAAAATATTTTATGGCGGGCAAGGGAAATGGCGAGCTGCAACATCAGGGTCGATTTACCAATACCCGGTTCACCCCCTATCAAAACCAGGGATCCGGAAACAATTCCTCCCCCCAAAACCCGGTTTAATTCATGATCCTGGGTGGGTATTCGGATTTGATCAATTTCCTCGATTTCGTTTAATAAAACCGGTCTGGAGCTTTCCTGAATTCGGGAAATATCGCCAAAGCCCTGGGTTTTGACCTTTTGTATTTTTTCCTCTACCAAGGTATTCCATTCCCCACAGGCAGGGCATTTTCCCATCCATTTTACGGTATGATTACCGCAGTTTTGGCAATAAAATTGGGTTTTTCCGGTAGGACTATTCAATTTTTGATTTCTTCTCCCTGGGAATAGAAATGAAATTCAAGGAAATGGAAGGAAGAATCATCCTTGATTTTCACCCATTTTTTAAACTTAAAGAACCATTTAATTTGGAGTGAATACCAACCTTTACGCAAATAGGCTCCAATAATAGGATTTACCTTCAAACTAATTTCCGGATAGGTATTCTGACTTAATAAATAGCTTAAGGCATTCTGAATATCATCCATGATCAATGCATTCGGACGAACCTCTCCGGTTCCCCCGCAGGCAGGGCATTTTTCAACGGTGGCAATATTCATTTCCGGACGAACTCGTTGCCGGGTAATCTGCACCAGGCCAAAACGGCTGGGCGGTAATATGGTATGCTTAGCCCGGTCGTCCATCATCTCCTTACGTAGATGATCATAGAGCTCCTTGCGGTTTTGGGGTTTATGCATATCGATAAAATCGACAACAATGATTCCTCCCATATCGCGAAGACGTAATTGACGGGCTATTTCCTTAGCCGCTTCCATATTGACCTGAAGAGCATTTTCTTCCTGGTTTTGTTCTCCGTTGGTTCGGTTTCCCGAATTGACATCGATCACATGCAGGGCTTCGGTATGTTCAATGACCAGATAGGCCCCGCCCATCATGGTAACCGTTTTTCCGAACAAAGCTTTTATTTGTTTATCAATTCCGTAATGCTCAAATAAAGGGTCTTTCCCTTTATAGTATTTCACTATTTTTTCCTGCTCCGGAGCAATTCCATGAATATAGGATTTAACCTCTTCATAAATTTCCGGATCATTGAGGATAATGGATTGAAAATCGGCATTGAGAATATCTCTTAATATGCTCGAGGTTCTATCAATTTCCCCTAAAATCTTCTTGGTAGGTTCTGTTACCGGTAATCTCTGCGTTAATGTGTTCCATTTTTCACAAAGTTCCTCCACATCCTTTTGCAATTCCTCCTGACCTCTGTTTTCAGAAACGGTACGAATTATGATTCCAAAATTCTTTGGGCGAATTTCCTCGATCAGCTTTTTTAATCGATTCCTTTCGGCATTACTCTTGATTTTTTTTGAAACCGATACGGTATCAATAAATGGAACCAAAACTACAAATCGACCAGCCAGCGAAAGATCTACGCTTAGTCGTGGGCCTTTGGTTGAAATAGGCTCTTTGGTAATCTGGACCGGAATAAGCTGGTTTTTGGTTAATACCTCACCAATTTTTCCCGATTTTTGAATCTCCTTTTCCAGAACAAAACCCGATAAAAGCTTTTTATCCGAGGTTTTGTTTTTAGCCTCCTTGGCAAATTTAAGCACCGAGTTTACCTGGGCACCCAAATCAAAATAATGCAGAAATGCATCCTTTTCATAACCAACATCCACGAAGGCAGCATTCAACCCGGGCATGATCTTTTTGATCCGGCCCAGGTAAATATCTCCCACCGAGTAATGGTTACCAAGTTGCTCCTGGTGTAGTTCGGCAAGTGACTTATCCTTTAATAAAGCAATAGTCACACCCTCCGAATCAGAGTTTATTATGAGTTCTTTCAAATGAGTTTAAATAAGAAAGGCAGAAAAGATGTAATCTCATCCTACTAATATAATACAGGAAATACCTATTTAATTAGGGATAGATAACAGATCTAAGAAAACGAATGCTTATTTTTTCTTATGACGGTTTTTTCTCAATCGTTTTTTTCTCTTGTGGGTGGCCATTTTATGGCGTTTTCTTTTTTTTCCGCTAGGCATTGTAAATTGTTTTAATAGGTTTACTTCGTTAATTCTTTAATTAGATGATCCACTCGGGAAATCGTTTGGGGATCATCCAGGTACTTTTTGGCATGAATATAGGCATCGATAGCCTCCTTATTCATTTGGGTGTTTTGATAGGCCTGAGCCAGGTAAAAATAGGCTTCAGCACTAGGTTGTAATGAAATGACCGTTTTGAAACGGTTAATTGCTTTTTGGTACTGTCCGCTTTTCATAGAGAACAGGCCCAGACTATAATTCGCCTTGATATTATTGGGGTCCTTGGCAACCACTTGAAGTAATAAACCAATTCCTTGCATAGGGCTTTCACCCCCAGCAACATAACTCACCCCTAATCCGGTCTTGGCATCCAGATTGGCTGAATCCAGTTTTAAAGCTTCGGTAAAGGATTTATTGGATTCCTGAAATACCAATCTTTGTTCGGAAGTATCCTGAACATTGATCAAGGATTCGTTTAAGGCGTTTCCGGCTTTTAACCAATTAACCAATGCAGGCTTCATTTCAGCCGCCTTAAAATAAAAATGACCTGCCCAAAATAAGTTGTTGGAGCTGGCCCAACGATCCCCTAATTGGGAATAGGTATCAAAATTGGCTTTGGCTTTGGCTTTTATGTCGAGATCCTTGATGGCTTTAACTTTATCAGGGTTCAATCCGGCTAAGTCCTTTGATTCCAGGGAATCTATATTAACCACCACGGCGGCTACGGGAGTATTATTGACAGGCATTCGGCTTGGTTTATTATCCTCAGCAGGTTTACCCGCTTTTTTAATATCCAGGGAAAGTAGGATTCCCATGAACACCAAAATGGATAATATTACGAATACCTGTTTTTTTGACATACCGTAATTACTTAGAAACTTCTACGATTTTATGGCTATTGGTTTTAACCTTTTCTAAAAAGATTTTAGCGGGTTTAAAGCTTGGAATAAAATGCTCAGGAATAATGATGGCCGTATTTTTTGAGATATTGCGGGCCGTTTTTTTGGCTCTTTTTTTAACGATAAAACTTCCAAAGCCTCTTACATAAACATTTTCACCTTCGGCCATTGAGTTCTTAACTACCTTGAAAAAGGTTTCAACGGTTTCCTGTACATCAATTTTTTCAATCCCAGTTTTGCTTGCGATTTCGGCAATGATCTCGGCTTTGGTCATAGTTTAATGGTTTTAAGTTTTTATCCTTTGTCTTAAGTTAATTAGGGCTGCAAAGATACTGTTTTACACCATATTAAAAAATTTCAATTGAATTCTGCACGAGCTTAAATAAAGCCAAACTATATTTGGAATGTAAAATCTGGCTTGAATACTAAAAAATGGATATTGGTGAGGGAATAATTTCATGGTATAATGCCTCAAAAAGGGATTTACCCTGGAGAAATACCCGCGATCCCTATAAAATCTGGCTATCCGAAATTATTCTTCAGCAAACCCGGGTAATTCAAGGCACTCCGTATTATAATCGGTTTATACGGCTATTTCCAACCGTTTTTGATTTGGCTTTAGCCCCTCAGGATATCGTTTTAAGTGCCTGGCAAGGATTAGGCTATTATTCAAGAGCCCATAACCTCCATAAAACCTCTAAAATTGTTGCTTTTGAACGAAAAGGAGAATTTCCAAAAACCTATCTGGAACTAAAAAAGCTTCCCGGAATTGGGGAATATACAGCTGCGGCCATTGCTTCCTTTACCTATAATGAATCGGTGCCCGTTCTGGATGGAAATGTATATCGGGTTTTATCCCGATTACTCGGAATCTATAACCTTCCCAATAACCAAAAATCAAAGCTCGAATATCGAAAGGAAGCCATAAGGATTTTGGGCCATCACGATCCGGC
>Ga0209067_10002332_pt1 | contig 11285 bp, 6 predicted proteins | sample ColStrG_CSR_2013_FD_187199 | JGI IMG/M metagenome (GOLD analysis project Ga0209067, IMG submission 187199) | Freshwater sediment microbial communities in response to fracking from Pennsylvania, USA - Cold Stream Run_MetaG_CSR_2013 (SPAdes)... | ecosystem: Environmental > Aquatic > Freshwater >... | reverse complement strand
GTTTTAAGGACACCAAGGCCGCATTTGAATCCTTGAAGGAAGTGCTAAAGGCGGCATTTGCGATGGACAACAAATATCGCCAAACCGCCCCGAACGTAGGCAGCAACATTAACCGCCTGCCAGGCTCAAGCTGGGAACACATGGGCATGGTCATTGGTCAGACCGGAGGCGGGACCAACTGGAACCAGAAAACCGCCCAAGGAGTTGCACAACTGGTCAGCCTAACCCAGAAGATGGTTAACGCTGTCAGCAACGGAAACTCAGGCTCATTCAGTAATCCGAACGCAGCAATGCCATAATTTTATGCAGACAATATCCGCAATCAACAGCATCACATTGACCAGCGCCACCGGCACATTGACTGGCAGCAGTAGCACAAACGTCAGCGACGGCGACACCGTAACGATTGGAACGACCACCTACCGATTCAAGTCAGCGATGGCCGCAATCAACGACATCCAGATCGGTGGCAGCGGGAACAGCGACACCAGCCTGACCAACCTCATTGACGCCATCAACGGGACGGGCAGCGCTGGAACAAACTGGTACGCAGGCACGGTCGCAAACACCCAGGTGAGCGCCGGAGCACTAGCCGCCCATGCCTTCGTTGTGACTGCCATCGCCGCCGGGATCTATGGTCAGAACATTGTGACGACGGAAACCAGCGCCGCGCTGGCGTGGGCAGCCGCCACACTAACCGGTGGCACAGGAATCACCATCGTTGGAACGACATCACTGCAAACCTTCACCCAGCCAAGCCAGGTTACAACCATTGCCGAGTATCCAGCCAATCCAAATTGGAGCCGTGGCCACCGGATGACCAATGGGGCACACATCGTGCGCCGGAACGGTTCCAACTTTGTGGCATGGCTAGTCAACTGCTTTTCACAGGTGGCTGTCGCGCTGGAGCCGTCACTTTCATGGCCGCCCCTCATCACCACCCAGCCAGCCGCAGCGACGGCCACGGGCAACGCCAGCGCCACCGGGACATTAACCGGGAGCAGCAGCACGAATGTCAGTGACGGGGATACGGTGACGATTGGCGCGCAAGTGTATCGCTTCAAGACCGTACCAAGCCAGGCTTACGACATCTTCATCGGTGGCAGCGGCAACAGCGACACCAGCCTGACCAACCTCGCTGATGCCATCAACGGGACCGGGACGGCTGGCACCAATTGGTATGCCGGGACGGTGGCTAACACCCAGGTCACCGCCGGCGCACTAGCCGCCCATGCTTTCGTGGTGACGTCAAAAGCTGCCGGATTGGCATCCAACGCCATCGCCACCACCAAAAGTGCCGCCGTGTTGGCTTGGGGAGCGGCTACTTTGACCGGAGGCACAGACCACGCCGCCGTCATCACGGTGGTGCCTGGGGTGACTGAGACGCCGTTAACCTACCTTTGGCAATACAGCGCCAATGGGACCACAGGGTGGACGACGGCCACCGGGACGGTTAACGGCACGACGTACACCAATGGCGCGACAGCCAGCCTAACCTGCACGCCGACCACCACAGCTCAAACGGGTTATTTCCATCGGTGCATCCTGACGAATTCCAGCGGGACAAACACCACGACGAACGCGGTTCTTACCATCACCTGATATGGCCAACAACCCCAATGTGACCGACCCAGCCGGGCAACTGCCGGCAGGGCCAGACCGCGCCGACGGTTACAACGGGAATTTAGGCACAGCCAGCGGAGCCGGCCAGATCATCACCAACGATTCGGACGGGCAAGACAACATCAAAATCCAGGAATGCCCGGACTCGCCGCAATTTGAATTAGCTGAGCAGGAAACCTGCGTCCACACATGGGACATGAGCTACGACGAAGCCATGACCCGCAAAGAGTATTACGGACGGGGAACCGTGATCGAAGATTCAAATAACGATTTTTGGCGCGTTCTGAGCTGCACGATCAGGACCGTAAAGGGATACGCTGCGCCAGTCAAATTCAGCGTGGCCAGCGAGAGCCTGAGCAGCAACCTGCCGCCGGATCAATTCGAGATCAACCCGGTTGAGTTGGGCATTAACATCATCAAGTATCCGCGGTACTTCTATGCATTCAACCCGCTTCAATCCCAGGACCCGAGTTGGAACACAAGCCAAATTCTGAATCAACAAGTAATCCGTGTGCTGCAAAATTATTTCGAGAACACCACCAGCCAATACCGGGACGCATTGATTCTGCAACTTCAAATATCAATGAGTTTTCCAGGCACGGTGAATGCTCAAGGTGTTGCTATTCCAGCAGAAGATTTATCAATTGACTTAGCGACTGGACAAATTTCATATTCGCCAACTATACCTGGTTACATTACGCCAATTTGCGGCACCGACCTTGCAAAAGCCGCCGCCATCGAGATCATCCAGAAATATTGGCGCAATGAGGAAACACCTTACATCGTCGGCTGCGAGATTAACTGGTATAGCTATTATTATATACCTCAATTCCTTAATCCAGGTGGATATATAGAGGACCCGCTTACTCAAGCGAATCCGCAGCTACCATCTGACTGTTGGGACACCACTGGAAACCCGGACTCCGCCGAGGTAAATACTGATGGAGGCCCTAACACCGTCTTTGATTTAATGACGGTTTACAATCCACAGTGTTATTCGCAGGATGGACTTCAAGGAGGCCCATTAGTTATTTCATGGCTTCGTAAAGCGGATCATATTGACCAAACGCAACGGACATGGATCAAATTGCGACGGCAATGGGTTGGCACGCCGATAGGTTACTGGGATTCCGACCTATACAATGACGGTGATCGTCCGACAATGGCATCACAGTACAATACTTGCACACCGCCAATCATGGCTGCCAAGGATGTCGCCGACGCCAAGTGCCCCGGTGTCAATGCAGGACTACTGCCATGAGACCTTACGTAAACACCAACGCAACAGGCCGACCGGTCCCGAACTTCCCCGAGGTGTCCGGACTTCGGAGCAAATTTTCCACCAGGGAAACCGACTCGCCCAACCGCGTCCACTACAAACAGCAGGATCAAAGCGCGCAAATCACCGCAATGGCTGCCACATTGCGCAGCGTTGTCAGCACGTTAAACCGCCTGCGGATTCGCGGCAACGGTGCCGGTAGTAGCGCAGCGCAAAACCAATTCCTAGGTGAATATTCCGGGACGACGGACACCGCCGGCGGATATTCACTTGGAAACATTGTGGTGGTGAGCACCGGGGACAACCAGGGAACATACACCTACGTCAACACTGCGCCGTCCAGCGGTGCTGCGTCGCCATGGACAGGTGGTGGCTATTGGGTTCAATATCCTGGCGGCCTTTATTCGCAATGGATGTGATTTATGGATACGCCACCCTTACAACAGTGCAACCAATGCGGAGCGATCAACACCGCTAAAGCGCAGAATTGGATTCGCATCCCGCACGTCATCATGGGCACGAGCCTGCAACCGATCCGCAGTTTCCCGCCGATGAAGCTGGACCTTTGCCCGACATGCGCGCCGAAGGTCACCGTTAGCCAGTTGCCGGCGTTGCTGCAACCGAAAAAAACGTAATGGCAGTCACCGCAGGAGAAACGATCAGCCAAACCGACATGGCCGCCATGGCCACGCTGGCCAACAGTAAATTGCTGCCGGTTGTGAACGCCATCAGTGCCGCAGATTTCTGGCTTTACAATTATTACGACAAATACGACGGTGGAATGCCGGTTGGCACACCAACGTCACCGAGCAACCTGATATCGCCCCAGCCGAATTACGCATTTGCAACCGTCGCATTTTCAAACCTAGTCACCTCAGGCGCGACATACAACGGCAGTGGAAAATACGTTTACACAGTAGGAACGGCAGGCGATTACGAAATTCTTGTGCAGGACGCCGGCTTTATCGTGGACACCATCACGTTTGGATCGAGTGAACGCTGTTTTTACGTCAAATCAGGTGAGACTATCACCCTACTTGGAACAGCCGGCAAGCCGGTGCGGAGCGCAATATCAGTGGCGCGTAATTGGCTCTCGGAGTATAACCGGATTAGGGGGGATTTCTTCGCGCTACTGTTGAATAATTTCACGCCGGGGACAGGTGGGCTCTTTCTCAATTCCGCAGCCATTGTTTCAGGTCCATGGGTGGTTGGGGTGAACGACCCAACAACGTATCCGATCACGCCGATACCGACCGGAGATTACATCGGAGGTGGACTACCTCTTCTGGAAGGAATTTTGAACGCCAGCTATCCCGGATATTGCGAGGATCAGGAATACACGCCAATAGGGTTTCTGCCGCAAAACATGGCCATATTCAATACCGTCAAATTTATTTGCGCCGCCAATGATGCCATCGGATTGAGCGTAAAAGGCCAGATGCTTGTGGCAAGTGCGGCATCCCCGATGACATTCACCGGGACGGTCAGCAACCTGACGATAGCCTACACAACGGATACGACCGGGACGATGAACTGGGCTCTGGTGTACATTTTCACATATACCGGTGGTGGAGCACCGCCTGCAGCGCCGGCCGCCTCGGCATTCACATTGACGACGCCAAGCCATGTCACATGGTCAACCAACGCTATCGGAGGTGGAATTTACCAGTTGATTGCGACTTACAGTAAGGCCGTCAGCAGCGGTGCCAGCGATTCCAGCAACCTCAAGGTGACCGGAGCACCAGCCAATTTTTCTTTGCCAACATTACCGGGTGGCCCAAACCCTTACACTTACGCCTGCGGTTTTTACTCAAATCTGGATTTCAGCACGGTCAATACCCACACGAAGGTGAACGCGCTGCACCCGACGCAAGACGGCGCCCAATTCGCCTGCCCTGATAACGGGACACATTCGCAGGTGGTTTTCACCGCCACCAACGGTTCATTTGGTGGTTATTCCAGCGTTTACGCCATCTGTGTTTACACGCTATCAAACCCAGCGATCAAAGGGGTCTGGGTGGCGAACACGCTGCCCGTGCCTGGCAACAATGTGTTTCTGGATCAGGACATGCCGCCATACATTGACACCAAGGACACATCACTGGTGGGGGATTCAATCGGTTTCGGCGCTGCATTTATAGGCACATCGAGCACAATTTACCAAGCCACATCTGGAACACCCACCAACCCGCTGGCCAGCGCAATGCGACAGGCCGCGCCGCAGAACAACCCGGAGATAAATCCGGTTTACCCAGGACTGAGCGCGCAACCTGCGCAATGGCTAATCCGCCGAGATACCGACTTTGTACCGTTTGAGCTAGGGTTTAACGAAAACATCGCGCACGAAACTTATTCGCAGCAGTCAGCCGGCGGCCATTATTCGGTTTTGATCCCGCCAGACACCACTAGCATCAAGATCCGAATCGTGCAGCGAGACACAGCGCCAGGATGGTACAACGGACAATTTCTCTACGGCCAGCCGATCACAACGCCTTTACAGATTTACGTCAAAAAAAACACTTACGCCACGCCGACCAATTACGACTTTTTCACAAGCAATAATGCGGTGACAATACCCACCGACGGTGGCCCGACATACCTGCTGGACGTCATCAACAACACAGGATTTAATTTTTTCATTTATGATCCAGCCGGGGCTGGAGTAACGTTTGACGTTTATGTCGAGTTGGACTTCGGAAACCCAACCCGAATTTATTTTCCTCCGTTAGCCGAAGCATGGAGCTATTCACTGGACGGCACACCGCCGATACAAAACCGTATCGCTAACAGCGGTTATTACGCGCCGTCGTATTCTAAATTGGCAAACAAGCCGATCCCACAAAACGGTTATTGCATTTTTAAGGTGCGAGCGACCCGAGTGCCGGTGAACAATTCAGCCGGAGTGGCACTACTGCCGGCCACCGGGAGCGAGATTGTCATCACGCTTGGCCAGAACAAACTGATCAACGGACCAGCCTCCCCGTTTACGCCGACCGGTGGAATGGGTGGTGGTGGATTTGGGAACATGGGCGGATTCAACAACGCCCCGGGCATGGGTGGCCAGGTTGGCAGCAGTTCGCTCGTGTTCACGCCTTTCCTGAATGGGGACGGCAGTAATATGACGATCACGATCCCCGCCATCGGCAACACCACCGGGGACGTCGAGGTGTTCATCGTTTGTCTGGCCGGAAATGAGGTGGTGTGGCAGGCGTTGCAGCCGGTGAAGGTCGAGGTTTACGCCAACTTTCAACCAATATTTTTCAACACGACCTACGGGAAAATTGAATCCCCGATGGACACTTATTATTTTGTGGATTTACCTTTCCCAACTGTTTTTCAATACGGGCTCGCCTTCGTTAACAATTTCAACGTGACAGCCACCGGACAGGACTATACTTATTTCCCAGGCAATCCGTTTCCGAAACCACCCACCGTGATCTACCCGGTGGACCACAATATTTACAACGACATGATGACCGCACTAGCCTTAATAACATGAAAACAAAAATCACCAGCATATTGATCCTGTTCACCACGCTGCTTACCAAGGCCGCGATTCAGTACATTGATTACAGCACCGTCCAGACGCCGCAGCCTTACACGAACCTGCTGAACATGACGATCCCAGGAGTCACGACCAACAACAGCGTGACAATCATCACCACCAACAGCATCGTCGGGGATTCATTGCCGCTGGCGGCAGCCAAGATCAACGGTGATTTTGATTGGTTAAACACCAACGGGACAACCGCCAACTCGACTTTGACGGGAGTGATTGCTGGTCCGACGACAAACAATTATTTCAGTAGCGCCGGCAGCAATTACATATTGTCCATTGCGGCCTACCCATCAACCAACATGGTGACCGACAGCAACCTGACCGTTATTGGAGATTCATGGTTGGACGCATCAAACCTCCTGATTTACGACATTCCGCAGGTTGTTTTTTCCACAAACGATTTACCGCCATCACCGATCACTGGATTGATACCGGAAATGACCGCCAACAATGCACCATCGGGTTTCGCATCATCAAGCCATGAATCAGGGGGGAATTTTGGATGGTATGCCTTTAACACAGCAGGCTATGCATGGTCACCTGACGCCAGTGGTAACGGGTGGATTCAATACCAGTTTGACTCCCCTATGACGGTGAACGCAGAGAGCGGAACCTTTGCCACACTGACCACCACAAACGTCAACATGCAGGCATCGATGGATGGGCAAAACTGGACAACGGTATGGTCGGTAAACCTGCCATACGCCAACACCTTCTCATCGGTTCAATTTCCATCTGTGACCGCCCGATTTTTTAAATGGAGTTTCAGCGACATTGGAGAGGTTGCCGACGTCAATCTTTACTTTACACCACAAACCCAGAACATCGTGACCAATACAGGAACTTCGTCGATGCGAATTGATTCGCTTTTTGGCATTGGGATTGATGCTAACGCCAACCCGCTCTACGCTTTAAACATTAACGGTGCTGAGGATGTTTCTTCTTTGACGGTGGACGGATCCACCACCACTCCAAACTTGATTACGCAAGACATTTCCGACAGCGGAAATATGGACGCCATTAGCTACAGCATTGCAGGGCAGCCAATCAATTTTAGCGCCATCTCTGGCCTGACAAATAGCGTGATCCAGAATTACCAAATTGCAAACTGCATAGGAGCGGCAACCAACTACAACGGACTTTACACGTTTTGCAGCAACTCCATCGGCAGCGTAGGGGGTGCAACCGTCTGGACAAATAACACCAGCGGCTGGGTGCTTTATATCAACAAAATCGGAGCCAGCGGTCAGACCAATTATTACGTGTCATCCCTTGTCACAAACGCCATGAATGTGGTGAACGGATACGGAATTACGGGAATTCCATTCTTCACCAAAACTGGCAGCCCACTCGGACAGTGGCCATACAACAATAATCAATTCGGCCCAAACTTCGACCAGCCCTACTACGTTTACGGAAACATGCCATACGGCAGCGCCGTGGTGACGACCGCGCCAATTATTTACACTGGAACCTTCAATGGCACACACAATGGCAACGGAGCAGGCCTGACCAACCTCGTGAGCGTGATCCAGCAGGGAACCACCAACGCCAGCGCGCTCACATCATTCCTTGCCACATTCACCCAGGCGTTCCCTGACACGAATTATACCGCCATCGCCACCGGGAACGGTCTTGCATTGAGTGCGGAATACGTCAGCAATAAAACCACCACGAATTGCCTGTTTAATTTCGGGCTCGCCACGGGATCAATTGATTGGCTGGCCGTTCATCGCTGAATCCGATAAAAAACATTTGCAAAAAATGCCATCAGAAACTACAAACTTGAAAATGAGACAGATTCTTGTCGCGTTCGCCATCCTGCTCCTGACCCTGGCCGGGGAAGCCCAGCCGCTCAACCTTTACGGGAATTATTCCAGCGACAGTGGCGCGCCAAGGACCAACGTCACCATGACACTGATCCGGGTGGCACCGCGAAACCTGCCGGCCACGAGCAGCGACTTCCTGCAGACCGTGACGGACACCAACGGCAATTTTGAATTTACCACGACGCTGCCGGCCGCCCTTTACAGCCTGAGCGCCGGGGATTCGACCGGGACACGGTGGCCCATTGCGACCTGGCTTGGATCACCCGGGAGCAACACCATCTGGAATTTGCTGGATTGGAACGCGGTCATACCGTCGAACTCACAGACGAATTATTTTAACAAGGCACAGACGCTGGCCTTATTCTCTCAATTTTCAACGAACATTAACGGCGTGGCAATAGCGCCGGAGAACTTCGGAGCGGTTGTTTACCCCACACTGCCAGCAGCGATGGCTGGAATTGACGATACGATCCCGCTTCAAAATGCTTTGAACTTCGCATCCCTCACCAGTGGCAAGGTGGTGGAGGCTCAAGGTGGCTACATGAAGACCACATCGCCTTTAGTTGTGAATGGAGCTTGCGGTTTGTTTGGTGCCGGAGCGAATCAGGTCGGGGCTAGCTTCACCACGAATGGCAATCAAGCCGTCATCAATTTTCCCTCCGTTTACCCGTACTTGCAAGGAACGGTAATCGTGAACAGTAACAGCACTGACATCTTGCAAGTGACCAACGTTGGGGGGCGGTTTGACCTGCAAGACATCGCGCTGATGTGGAACACGAATTGCGCTTTCACCGTTGGCAATGGCGTCTATTGCTGCCCGTCACCAATCGGCACAAATTACGACGTCGGCATTCAAAATTCGTATTGGCGAAACGTCATGGTTTGGGGTGCTGGCTCGAATAATTATTGCTTCTACCAAATGAACGGGGAAATGAATCGTTACGAGCATTTGCAGGGAACTGGCGGGGGTGGTTTTGAATTTGACCAGGACGGCTACAGCGGAAACCTGACGCTCGGATTCAACCCAGGCAACTGGACAGCAAGCGAATCAATTTTCTTCGTGATCTGCAACGGAACGGCCAAAGGGATTTACCTGCACAACATCAACAGCGGTAATGGCACAGCGGTAAACAACAGCGATTGCATACTGATGACCCGATGCCAGGTGAATGAAATGCCGCCGACGCCGCTTAATTTGAATCCGCCGCCGACATTCAACTACAACAACGCGGACAATTCGATATTGGTGGATTATCCGATTGAGGCAGAGATTGATGATCTAACTTGCGAGGACTTGGGAGGTGTTGGCGGCCCAGCCATTAACAATTCACGCGCAACGGTCTGGGTTAATCCGCACATTTACAATGCTGGATTCCCTCTCACGAACATGTGGTCACACATCCAGTGGGTGAACTACAATGCGGAGTATTGCCCGAGCTTCTTTGGCGATGGAATCACGTTCGGACAACACGCGGCCACGATTGGCGGTGTACAGCCGGAAATGCTCTGGGAAGATTGGGCAGACGCCAGCAGCGGAGGCCCGTATCTCTCGTGGACCATGTTTGCGGGAAACACGTTGGAATTTGCCTCAACTCCAAACATGGCGGCAAACGGCGTTTCCTTTGGGTACCAAAGCGCGGCTGCGGGTGGGGCATTGACCGGCAGCTATACGCCGACCGTGAACATCAATGAGGCCACAGGAACAGTGACGGCAACAAATTTTGTTGGCAGCGGTGCAGGATTGACAGGGGTTCTTTACGCCACAACCGCAACCAACTTGATTGCCGGCGCATTGTTAACCAATGTGACCGCATCAGGCACATTCAACGGAACGGTCGTCGGTGCGATCAATTCCACCGGCGGCGGTAATGTTATTGATGATAGTAATGCTGGTAGCCAGTTCGTGCGTGGAACGCTTTCATCGGGTGGCTTTTTTAGTGCTGCATCCTCCAGCATCGCTACCAATGGAACCTTGACAGCCAGCAACATTGTCGCCACCGGCACCATCTCCGGCATTGTTGCCGGAACTGGCACCTACGCCGCTGAGCAGTACGGTATTTCCACCAACAACACCGATCTGCAAAATTCCGCGATTCTCAACACGCTCTTGGCCTACTGCCACACGAACGGCGGCGGCGTGGTCACGCTGCAAACGCCTGGCAGCTATCCGATGTTCCCCGATCTCGTGGTCTGGCCATACACCAAAATCATTCTTGGACCACAAACCAAAATCCAGATGCTCGGCCAATACAACGGCTACCTGTTTGGTGTGTCCTATCAGAAATACCTGAACGTCGCTCCCGGCACGAATGGCTATATTGCTTCAACAACCGGAGCGGCCAACGTTGTGACGCTGGCCCAGACGAATGCGGCAGGTTCGCAAGCGCTGAATCTGCCAGCCTATTTCACGAATGCCGTCTTTGTGGTGGACGCCGGAACCAACGGCTCTGGCTACGTTTACGGCAGTCAGCAAACCAACTGGCTGGCCGGTTGCTACATCATCACCAATATTGTGGGCAATCAGATTTACCTAAACCGCAACGTCAGCAGCGCTGCCGCCACCAACCTGCAAGGCTGTATCGCCTTCGCCCTTTTCCGCGATGGCATTTACGACTCCTGCCCAGCCACAAACTGGGGCATTCCGCAAATCACCAACTCCGCCTACTGCTCGACCAACATCACCATTCAGGGCGGCATCATTGACGGCGGTATTGGAAATCAAACCAATTCAATCAACGGATATTACGCCCATGGTATGTGGTTTCGCCAATGCGAAGGCCTGGTGATCCACGACACTACAATTCAGAACTTTCCGATTTATACCACCATGATTGAAGATGTCCAAGATGGCATTTTCGACCACAACACCTTTTGGACTCAACGTGACGGCTTTCATTGCTGCGGCCCGCTACGAAACAGTCAGATCAGCCGGACCAGCGGAAAATGCACAGACAACGAACTAGCTTTTGGTGCTCAATACACCGCTAGCTACCCC
>Ga0209067_10002331_pt1 | contig 11286 bp, 9 predicted proteins | sample ColStrG_CSR_2013_FD_187199 | JGI IMG/M metagenome (GOLD analysis project Ga0209067, IMG submission 187199) | Freshwater sediment microbial communities in response to fracking from Pennsylvania, USA - Cold Stream Run_MetaG_CSR_2013 (SPAdes)... | ecosystem: Environmental > Aquatic > Freshwater >... | reverse complement strand
ATGGTGGCGGCGGTCCCTGCGCTGGGTGCGGAGGGGCTTGCCGCTTACGCATGGGCGCCGCCGAAGCTTCCTGCCAAGCCAGCCGACACAATCACCGGCTATCCGATTAAGGATTTCTACCTGACGAACGCGATTTGCCGCGCGTCACCGACGATGCAACGCTGCTCGGCGGAGCTGGTGCATGGGGCTGTCGAATTGGCGGAGGCGGCGGAATGATCTCCTATTTCTACCATGGCTGGCTCGGCCATCTCATCGGCTATAAGCTGACGTATCTGAGCGTGTATCTCGTCGCGATCCTGCTTATTGCCCTCCCGCTAATGCTCGCCGTGGCGATGATCATCTATGCCGATCGCAAAATCTGGGCGGCGATGGCGCTGCGGCGCGGGCCGAACGTGGTTGGGCCGTTCGGGCTGCTGCAATCATTCGCCGATGGGCTGAAGGTGTTCCTGCAGGAAACGATCATCCCCAGCGCGTCCAACAAAGGCCTGTTCCTGATGGCGCCGATCATCACCTTCACGGTCGCGCTGATCGTTTGGGCGGTGGTGCCGTTCGGCCCCGGCATGGTGGTGTCGAACATCAATGTCGGCCTGCTGTATATCCTCGCGGCCTCGTCACTCGGTGTGTATGGCGTGATCATCTCGGGCTGGTCGTCGAACTCGAAATACCCGTTCTACTCGGCGTTGCGCGCCGCCGCGCAGATGGTCTCTTATGAAGTCAGCATCGGTTTTGTGCTGCTCTGCGTGGTGCTGTTTGCGGGCACGTTCAATATGTCGGGCATCGTGCTGGCGCAGAAGGGGCACATTTTCGGCCTGCTCAACATGTATGGCCTCAACCCGCTGCTGTTCCCGATGGCGGTGGTGTTCTTCATCTCGTCGCTCGCTGAAACCGCACGCCCGCCGTTCGATCTGACTGAGGCGGAGAGCGAGCTCGTCGCTGGCTACCAGACCGAATACAGCTCGATGAGCTTCGCCCTCTTCTGGCTCGGCGAATATGCCAATGTGCTGCTGATGTGCGCGATGAACGCGATCCTGTTCTGGGGTGGCTGGCTGCCGCCGGTGGATTGGGCGCCCCTGTATTTTATTCCATTCACGCACCTTTCGGCCGGCATTCTATGGCTGTTCCTGAAAATCTGGTGCTTCTTCTTCCTGTTCAGCTGGGTGAAGGCGACCGTGCCGCGCTACCGCTACGATCAATTGATGCGCTTGGGGTGGAAGATTTTCCTGCCGCTGTCGCTGCTGTTTATCGTGCTGGTGAGCGGGTATCTGATGCTGACGCGGTTTGGGGGTGGGGCGTGAAGAAATTTTTATTCGGATTGTTGATTGGAACTGTATTTAGTTCGGTTGCTGAGGCAGCGGACTCGAAGTCGACCAATTTCTCTCGTCTCGAAACCTGCGCGCTCGCTAAAATCCGAGCTGATTTTCATGATCCGAATGATAAGGGGCATGTTGAGACAGATGGCGTAAATCGGCTTTTTGGAATTTTGTATTCTGCAAATTCAGACGGAACGGTCGAGTCAAATTTGGCTTTGGCCCAAGTGTATGATCCCAATAGCATATTTCTGGGTAAGAAGATTACAAGGATCATGAATTTTGAGAGCAAACAAGCTGTTGTCATCGAATTTGAAGGTGGAAAAAAAGACGGGATCGTTTTCTCAACAGGCCCTTGGCCAGGTAGGCCCGGAATGATGGTTGGGCAGGTGATTCAACAGAGGTCAGAGCCTAACTATAATATAGATTCCTACATGTTTATGGGAAGGTGCATTCCGAGCGCGAATAACGCCCAATCAGATTTTGATGGTCTTAAAAATAAACCTTCGACTTTTTCGGCGATTCCAAAATGACCCTATCCCACCTCATCAAGTCCTTCACCCTATGGGAGTTCGTCAAGGCGCATGCGCTCACCTTGAAGTATTTCTTCAAGCCCAAGGCGACGATCAACTATCCGTATGAGAAGAACCCGCTTTCCCCGCGCTTTCGCGGCGAGCATGCGCTGCGCCGCTATCCGAATGGCGAGGAGCGCTGCATTGCGTGCAAGTTGTGCGAGGCGGTGTGCCCCGCGCAGGCGATCACGATTGAGGCCGAACCGCGCGAAGATGGCTCGCGCCGCACCACGCGTTATGACATTGACATGACCAAGTGCATCTTCTGCGGCTTTTGCCAGGAAGCGTGCCCGGTTGATGCCATCGTCGAGGGGCCGAACTTTGAATATGCGACCGAAACGCATGAGGAACTGCTCTATGACAAAGCCAAGCTGCTCGACAACGGTGATCGCTGGGAGCGCGCCATCGCCGCGAACCTTGCCGCCGATGCGGCGTATCGGTAAGGGCAGGGGTATGTGGGCAGCGTTTCAACACACTCTTCGTCATTCCGGACTTAATCCGGAATCCATCTCTCCACGGGTGATGACGGTGAGTGCGTCGCGATGGACCCCGGATCAAGTCCGGGGTGACGAATGTTTTTGTGGCGAAAGTGTCGCGTCATGATCCAGCTGGCAGCCTTTTACCTGTTCGCCAGCATCATGATCGGCTCGGGCGCGGCGGTGATCTTGTCGCGTAATCCGGTGCATTCGGTGCTTTGGCTCATCCTCGCCTTCTTCAATGCAGCGGGGCTGATGCTGCTCGTGGGGGCTGAGTTCATCGCGATGCTGCTGGTGATTGTCTATGTCGGCGCGGTGGCGGTGTTGTTCCTGTTCGTCGTGATGATGCTGAATATCGATTTCGCCGAGCTGCGCAGCGGCTTCGCGCGTTATGGCATTTTTGGCGCGGCGATTGCGGCGGTGCTGGCGATTGAGGTTGGTGTGGCGGACGAAAGCTGGCACGCGGGCGCGCTGCAACTCGGGGCGCGCGCAGCGGTGACGCCCGATGTGGCGACGATGCCCAATATTCAGGCGCTCGGAGCCGAGCTTTACACCCATTATCTTTATATTTTTGAGGGCGCGGGGCTGGTGCTTCTGGTCGCGATGATCGGCGCGATTGTGCTCACACATCGGTCAGCGAAAGGGGTGCGTGCGCAAAATGTGGGCAGCCAAGTGCGTCGTCGTCCGCAAGACGCGACACGCAATATGAACCCTGATGTGGGTGCGGGGGTGGAGCTATGATGGTTAAATGCGTCGTTCCGGCGAGGGCCGGAATCTCCGTGTGGCCTGAGACCCAGGCTGCCGCCGGGGTGACAGTCTCATTTTTGGGGACTTCATCGCTATGATCACACTCGGCCATTATCTGATTGTCTCGGCGATCCTGTTCGTGATGGGGGTGCTCGGCATCTTCATCAACCGCAAGAACATCATCATCATCTTGATGGCGATTGAATTGATCCTGTTGTCGGTTAACCTCAACCTTGTCGCGTTTAGCGCCTATCTGCATGATCTGGTTGGCCAGATTTTCGCGATGTTCGTGCTCACCGTGGCGGCGGGGGAGGCCGCAATCGGGCTCGCCATTCTCGTTATTTATTTCCGCAGCCGTGGCACGATTGCCGTGGACGATGTCAACCGGATGAAGGGCTGACCGCTGTGATCCAAATTATCGTTTTCCTGCCCCTTGTGGCCGCGCTCATCGCGGGGCTGGGCAATCGCATGATCGGCAATGTCCCTGCGAAGCTGGTGACGACGGCGGGACTGTTTGGCTCCTGCGCGCTGGCGTGGCCGATTTTTATCGGTTTCCTGAGCGGCTCCAGCCACGAGCAGGTGGTGCATGTTTTGAGCTTTATCCATTCGGGCGGCCTCACGGTAGATTGGGCGTTGCGCGTCGATGCGCTTACAGCGGTGATGCTGGTGGTGGTGACGTCGGTGTCCGCGCTCGTGCACCTGTATAGCTGGGGCTATATGGCCGAAGATGACAGTCAACCGCGCTTTTTTGCCTATCTGTCACTCTTTACCTTCGCGATGCTGATGCTGGTGACAGCGGACAGCCTCGTGCAAATGTTCTTCGGCTGGGAAGGCGTGGGGCTCGCGTCCTACCTGCTCATCGGCTTCTGGTATCGCAAGCCGAGCGCGAATGCGGCGGCGATGAAGGCGTTTGTGGTCAATCGCGTGGGCGATTTCGGCTTTTCACTCGGCATTTTCGGCACATTCTTGGTGTTTGGCTCAGTTTCCATCCCTTATATCCTCACGCATGTGCCGACTGTTGCGGGGGTGACCATCGGCTTTCTCGGGATGCGTGTTGACGTCATGACGTTGCTCTGCATCCTGTTGTTCATCGGCGCGATGGGTAAATCCGCGCAGCTTGGCCTACACACTTGGTTGCCTGATGCGATGGAGGGGCCGACGCCGGTTTCGGCGCTCATCCACGCCGCAACGATGGTGACGGCGGGCGTCTTCATGGTGTGCCGCCTGTCGCCCATGTTTGTAGCATCCCCCACCGCGAGCGCGATGGTGACTTATATTGGGGCGGCGACCGCCTTTTTCGCCGCGACGGTGGGCACCTGCCAGACTGACATTAAGCGGGTGATCGCCTATTCGACCTGCTCGCAGCTTGGTTATATGTTTTTTGCGGCGGGCGTGGGCGCATATAACGCCGCGATGTTCCACCTGTTCACGCACGCTTTTTTCAAAGCGTTGCTGTTCCTCGGAGCCGGCTCGGTAATCCATGCGATGCACCACGAGCAGGATATGCGGTATTACGGCGGACTGTGGCGCAAAATCCCGTTGACCTTCGCGGCAATGATGGCGGGTACGCTGGCGATTACCGGCGTCGGGCTAGGCGGTGTGTTTGGCTTCGCGGGCTTTTATTCGAAGGATGCGATCATTGAAGCGACCTATGCTGCGCACAGCGAGGCGGGTGGGATCGCCTTTTTCATCGCAGTTTTTGCGGCGCTGCTGACGAGCTTTTATTCGTGGCGGCTGGTATTCCTGACCTTTTTCGGAACGCCGCGCTGGGCGGGGTCCGAACATATCCAACATGCCGCACACGATGCGCATGGACACGGGCATGACGATCATTCTCATGGCCATGACGACCCCACACTCGGCTATCAGCCGCATGAATCGCCACTGTCGATGCTCGTTCCTCTCGGCCTGCTGGGTTTGGGTGCGGTGTTCGCAGGTTTTGCGTTCAGCGGCCACTTCCTCGATCCCGAACACGGCAAGGCATTCTGGAACGGTTCGCTTGCGTTTAATTCGGAGCTGATGGAAGCGCGTGAAGGCGTGCCCGTCTTTGTCAAGCTGTCGGCGACGGTGGTGATGTTGCTCGGGCTGTTGATTGCCTGGTGGGCATATGTGAGGGATACCAGTATCCCCGCCAAATTTGCCGCGCAGTTCGATATTCTTTACCGCTTTCTGCTCAACAAATGGTACTTTGATGAGCTGTATGACGCGCTGTTCGTGCGGCCTGCGATGATGTTAGGGCGGCTGCTGTGGCACCGCGGCGATGAGAATACGATTGATCGCTTTGGGCCAAATGGCGCGGCGGCGTTTGTCGCGCAGGGCAGCCGACTCGCGGTCAAATTTCAGTCGGGTTATTTGGCGAGTTACGCCTTGGTAATGCTGTGCGGCGTGGTTGCCGCCGCTACTTATTTCATGTTTGGGGGCGCGAAGTGAGCGGCATTCTCTCGCTGATGATCTGTATGCCGCTGCTGGCGGCGGTTTTGTGTCTTTTTATGAGCGCGAGCGGTGCGCGTTGGATAGCGCTTTCGGCGACGGTGATGATGCTCGTGCTGGGGATCATTCTGTGGCGGCATTACCAGGTTGGGGGGCCGCAATGGCAGTTCCAGGAGTCTTATCCGCTGTTCGGTCGGTTTGGTTGGGCACTCGGGATTGATGGCATCGCGCTGATGCTGATCATGCTGTCGGTGTTTTTGATGCCGATCTGCATCCTTGCCAGTTGGGAGGCCATCAGCAAGCGTGTTCCTGAATATATGGCGGCATTTCTGCTGATGGAAGCGCTGATGATCGGCGTGTTTTGTGCGCAGGATTTGTTCCTGTTCTACATTTTCTTCGAAGCAGGGCTAATCCCGATGTATCTCATCATCGGCATTTGGGGCGGCGCAAATCGGATTTACGCGAGCTATAAATTCTTCCTCTACACGTTGCTCGGCTCGGTCTTGATGCTGATTGCTATGATGTGGATGGCGCAGGAAGCGGCCACGACCGACATCCCGACGTTGATGCAGCATCATTTTCCGGTGGCGGCGCAGCGCTGGCTGTTCCTCGCCTTTTTCGCCAGTTTCGCAGTGAAAATGCCGATGTGGCCGGTGCATACGTGGTTGCCCGATGCGCACGTGCAGGCACCGACAGCGGGTTCGGTGATCCTTGCCGGTGTGTTGCTCAAGATGGGTGGATACGGCTTTTTGCGTTTCTCGCTGCCGATGTTCCCTGATGCGAGCGCACATTATGCCGGGCTTGTGTTTGGCTTGTCGATGGTAGCGGTGGTTTACACCTCTCTGGTCGCGCTGGTGCAGAACGATATGAAGAAGCTGATCGCTTATTCGAGCGTGGCGCATATGGCGTTCGTAACCGCCGGGCTGTTTGCGTTCAATCAACAAGGGATTGAGGGCGCGCTGATTGTGATGCTCGCACATGGGCTGGTGTCCGCCGCATTATTCCTGTGTGTGGGCGTGATTTATGATCGTTTGCACACGCGCGAGATCGACCGTTACGGCGGGCTTTCAAACAATATGCCCTATTACGCTCTGTTCTTCATGTTGTTTACGATGGCGAGTGTCGGCCTCCCCGGCCTCGCGAATTTTGTTGGCGAATTCCTCTCGCTCGTTGGCGTGTATCACGCGAGCAGTTGGGTGGCGGCGGTGATGACGACAGGGATTATCCTTGGCGCGGCCTATATGCTCTACCTTTATCGGCGCGTATGTTTTGGTACCTCAGACAATACCGATGCAGCGGCACTGCCTGATCTGAGCGCGCGCGAATGGCTAACGCTTGCGCCAATCGCTTTGGCAACGATCTGGATGGGTGTGTATCCCGAGAGCTTTATGGCACCGATGCGTGCGGATGTGGCAGTGCTCACTGCGCGGTTGGCTGGGAGCGCGCCCGCAGGCGATGCGCATATGATAACAAGCGGGACGGTTAGGTCGACCCCCCAGACTCAGGAGGAGGGCAAACAATGACTTTTCTCCAGCAGCTCGCGCTTACGGCGCCGGAATTGATCCTTTCAACGGGGGCCATCGTGTTGATGCTGGTCGCCGCTTGGGCGGGAGACAAAGCAACGCGGCCGATAACGATCCTGACGGTGTTTCTGCTTTTCGCCGCAGCGCTGAGCCTGAATGGTCCCGCAGGCCAAGGCGGTTCGGCATTTTACGGCCTTTATGTTGCTGATGCTTTCGGGGCCTTTGCCAAAATCATCGTCTATGTGGCCGCCGCTGTTTGTGTCGCGGTCGCGCCGCGCTGGTTCGAGGCCAATGACCGGTTGCGCGCTGAATATCCGGTGATCATCCTGCTCGCGGCGTGTGGCATGGGGATGATGGCATCGGCGACTGATTTCCTCACGCTGTATATCGGCCTCGAACTGCAATCGCTCGCGGCCTATGTGCTCGCGAGCTTCAGCCAGAAGGACAGCCGTTCAGCGGAAGCGGGGTTGAAATATTTTGTGCTTGGTGCGCTCGCGAGCGGCATTCTGCTCTATGGCATCTCATTGCTTTACGGTTTCACGGGGACAACGCATTTCGGTGGGGTCGCTTCGGCGATCCATGCTGGTACGTCACTGGGCCTGATTTTCGGCATGGTGTTTGTGCTCGCCGGACTGGCGTTTAAGATCGCCGCCGTCCCGTTCCATATGTGGACGCCCGATGTGTATGAAGGCGCGCCAACGCCGGTAACGATGGTTTTCGCCACAGCGCCGAAGGTGGCCGCCGTGGCGCTGCTCGTGCGTGTTTCGGTGGTGGCGCTTGGGCCCGCGACGCATCAATGGCAGCAGATCATCACTTTTGCCGCGCTGGCATCGATTGTGCTGGGTGCGGCAGGAGCGATTGGGCAGTCCAACATCAAGCGCCTGCTGGCCTACTCGTCGATCAACAACATTGGCTTTGCGCTGATTGGGCTGGCAGCGGGGACGCAAGCGGGCGTCGCTGCCATTATGAGCTATATGGCGATCTATGTGGCGATGACCTTGGGAAGCTTCGCCTGCGTCATGCAGATGCGTGATGCCGAGGGCAACCCGGTTGAAACCATCGCAAGCCTGTCGGGTCTCTCGCGTTCGCGGCCAGGTTTGGCGGCAGCGTTTGCGGTGTTCATGTTCTCGCTGGCGGGCATTCCACCGTTGCTCGGTTTTTATGCGAAGTTTCTCGTATTCGATGCCGCTGTGGCGGCGCATCTCGTCCCGCTGGCTGCGATCGGGATTGCCGCTTCGGTGATTGGTGCCTTTTACTATCTCAAAGTCATCAAGATCATTTATTTTGATGAGCCCGCCGCGCCATACGCCGCTTCAGCGAATATTCTCGTTAATGGCGTGATTGCGGTGACCGCGCTGCTGGTGTCGCCGCTCGGGTATCTTTTGCTCAAACCCTTGGCGCTGTACGCTGGGGCAGCCGCGCAGGCACTGTTCGGCTAAAATTGATCCGTCACGTCGCACGCACCGTTTCCACCAACGCGGATATGTTGGCGCGCGCGCGCGACGGAGCGGTCGAAGGCAGTTGGCTCTATGCCGATGAGCAGAGTGGGGGACGCGGACGGCAGGGACGGCGCTGGGTTTCACCATCGGGCAATCTCTATGCGAGCGGCCTCGTGCGTGTTCAGCGGGGCGATCCTCCTGCGCCCACGCTTGCGCTGGTTGCGGGAGTTGCGGTGTGGGATGTGGTGGCGGGCGTTCTCCAATACCTGACCGACGCCGGAAGTGGAGGTCGATCACGTGCGGCTGAAGTCGGCGCTACTGGGGGAAAGCGCTTATACCTCAAATGGCCGAACGACCTAGTGATCAACGATGCCAAACTGGCGGGTATTTTGCTCGAGCGAGAGGGTGATGCCGTTGTCATCGGCGTGGGACTTAATCTCGTGCATCATCCTGATCTGTCGGATCGCACGGCGACGAACCTTGCGGCGCTGGGCGTCAATCCGCCGAGCGCAGCCGAAGCGGTTGAAGCGCTTGCGCTAGCCGTTGCGCGCTGGCTCATCATTTGGCGGACGCTCGGCTTGTCCGAGATCATCTCAGCATGGATTGACCGCGCGCACCTGATCGGCACACCATTGGCCGTTGATTCCGGGCAGGGGGGGCGCCTAGCAGGGCAATTCGCTGGACTCGATGCGTCAGGAGCGCTCAAACTGTCCTTGGCGGACGGATCAATTTCTGTCATCCATGCTGGCGACGTCTTTCTAATGTGACAAAAGAGGGGAGGGGGCGCGGCGATGCTGCTCGCAATTGATGCTGGAAATACCAATGTTGTATTTGCACTCGTCGATGGCGCGTCGATTAAGGCGCGCTGGCGGATTGCCACCGATGCGCGACGCACAGCGGATGAATATGCTGTGTGGCTCACGCAACTCTTCACGATTGAAGGTTTCGCACGCGAGGATGTGAAGGCAGTCATTATCGGCACTGTGGTACCCCGTGCGATGCACAATCTTTCGGTGCTCGCGGCAAAATATTTCCACACCGAGGCGCTCATCGCAGGCCGTGCGCCGATGGAATGGGGGATTTCGCTTGATGTGGTCGAGCCCGCTAGTGTTGGTGCTGATCGCGCCATTAACGCAATTGCAGTTCACGCCGATCATCCGGGACATCACATTGTTGTCGATTTCGGCACTGCGACAACGTTTGATTGGGTTGATGACGGTGGTACCTATAAAGGGGGGCTGATCGCGCCGGGATTGAATCTGTCGCTCGATGCGCTGGTCGCGGCAGCGGCACGTCTCCCGCGCATCGCGATTGAAGCGCCATCGGATGTGTCAGTTATCGGTCGCACGACCGAAGCACAGATGCTGGGCGGCATTTATTGGGGCTATGTCGCGATGGTCGAAGGCCTGGTCGCACGCCTCAAGACGCAGATTGGCCAGCCGTCGCGCGTCGTTGCCACGGGCGGACTCGCCACGCTCATCGCGCAGCACAGCGATATCTTTGATGCGATTATCCCCGATCTGACGATCAGTGGGCTTGCGCTGATGTACGCGCGCATTAAGAACGGGGCAGCACCCGACGCATGAGGCGTCCGACTCCGACGGTGCGATGACGGCGGCACGTCGCCGGAAATTTGATAAGAATGGATTTTACGTTTGACTACACCAAAAAATGAGCTGCTTTTCCTCGCGCTTGGCGGGTCGGACGAGATCGGCATGAACGTCAATCTTTACGGCTGTCAGGGCAAATGGGTGATGGTCGATTTGGGACTCACTTTTGCCGGCAGCCAGTATCCTGGGGTTGATCTCGTGTTGCCCGATCTCGCGTTTATTGAAGCGCGGCGCAAGGATTTGCTCGGCGTCGTTTTGACGCATGGCCATGAGGATCATATCGGCGCGATCGGCTATCTGGCTGCAGATCTAGGTGTGCCGCTCTATGCAACGCCGTTCACCGCAGGGCTGATCAAAGGCAAGCTTGAGGAAGAGGGGGTAAACGGCGAGGTTGAACTCAACGTGGTCGAAAACGGTGGCAGTGTTGAGCTTGGGCCGTTCAAATTCACCTATGTGCCGCTGGCGCACTCGATTCTTGAGGGCAATGCGCTGGTGATCGATACGCCCTTCGGCCGCATATTCCATACGGGCGATTGGAAGCTCGATGAGGATCCTGTTTTGGGAATCCCCGCCAGTCAGGCGCAACTTACTGCGATTGGCGATGCGGGCGTGCTGGCGATGGTGTGTGATTCAACCAATGTGTTCAATGACTCGGCCTCGGGGAGCGAGGGCAGTGTCGAGGCCGATTTGCTCGAAACGGTAAAACAGGCGCGTGGCCGCGTTGTGATCACCACCTTTGCGTCGAACGCCGCGCGACTCAAGACCTTGGCAAAGGTTGCGGTGCTGTCGAAGCGTAAATTGTGCGTCGCTGGGCGGTCGCTTGATCGCATTCTGACCGTTGCTCAGGCGACCGGTTACCTCAACGATTTCCCGCGTCTGATCGACTTCAACGACGCTATGACGCTGCCGCGTGCTGAAGTGCTGGTTATTGCCACGGGTGGTCAGGGCGAGGAGCGCGCCGCGCTGGGACGAATCGCGAGTGACTCGCATCAGATCAAATTGGTTGAGGGCGACACCGTGATCTTTTCGTCGAAGCAAATTCCCGGCAATGAGATTGCAATCGGCGCGATACAAAATGCGCTCGCGCGCAAGGGCGTTATCATGGTGACGGAAAAGCAGAAACACGTCCATGTTTCAGGCCATCCGGGTCAGCCTGAACTCGCAGCGATGTATCAATGGATC
>Ga0209067_10002329_pt1 | contig 11288 bp, 10 predicted proteins | sample ColStrG_CSR_2013_FD_187199 | JGI IMG/M metagenome (GOLD analysis project Ga0209067, IMG submission 187199) | Freshwater sediment microbial communities in response to fracking from Pennsylvania, USA - Cold Stream Run_MetaG_CSR_2013 (SPAdes)... | ecosystem: Environmental > Aquatic > Freshwater >... | reverse complement strand
GACCGCCAACGTCATCACCTACCGCAACCGCATGGCCGCTCGCGAAATGGGTAAGGCCCTCGGATTCGACCCCGAAACGCTCAACAAAATTTCCGCCGCCGTCGCCACCTGGGAATTCCGCGACGAAAACGACGCCCTCGACCGCCGCTTCCGCGACGCCGGACTCGACCTCACCCATCCTCGCCTGCGCAAATATTACGAACTCTGCCTCGCCGTGCAGGACATGCCCCGCCATCTCGGCCAGCACTCCGGCGGCATGGTCATCTGCCAGGGACAACTCGATTCCGTCGTGCCGCTCGAACCCGCCTCCATGCCCGGCCGCGTTGTCGTGCAATGGGACAAAGAAGATTGCGCCGACATGGGCATCATCAAGGTCGATCTGCTCGGCCTTGGCATGATGGCCGTGCTAAAGGATTCCCTCGAACTCATCCGCGCTCACTATCGTGAAGAAGTCGACCTGGCGCATCTTCCCCAGGATGACTCGCAGGTCTATTCCACGCTGCAGCAAGCCGATACCATCGGCATGTTTCAGGTGGAAAGCCGCGCCCAAATGTCGTGCCTGCCGCGCCTGCGCCCAAAGCGTTTCTATGACATCGTGGTGCAGGTCGCCATCATCCGTCCCGGCCCGATCGTCGGCCAGATGGTGAATCCGTTTTTACAACGCCGCCAGGGAAAAGAAGAGGTCAACTATGCACATCCTTCGTTGGAACCGGTTCTCAAGCGCACGCTCGGCGTCCCGCTTTTTCAGGAACAACTCCTGCGCATCGCCATGATCGCGGCCAACTTTACCGGAGGCGAAGCCGAAGAATTGCGCCGCGCCATGGGATTCAAGCGCTCGCAAGCACGCATGAAAGAAATCGAAGCCAAACTCCGCGCTGGCATGACGCAAAACGGAATTGCTCCTAAAGCGCAGGAAGAAATTATTCTTTCCATCACTTCTTTCGCGCTCTACGGATTCCCCGAATCGCACGCCGCCAGCTTCGCGCTGATCGCCTACGCCAGCGCCTATCTGAAGTGCCACTACCTAGCCGCCTTCACCGCCGCCCTGCTCAACAACCAGCCCATGGGATTTTATTCTCCCGCGACCATCGTCAAAGACGCGCAGCGCCACGGACTGAGGCTGTTGCCGGTAGATGTGACAAAGTCAGAATGGAATTGCACGCTGGAAAAAGTAGTCAGAAAAGTCGTTGGTCGTTCGTCGTTGGTCGTTAGCGATTCATTTTTAAAGAAAAGGACGAACCAATGGGATCCTGATAGCCAGCAGTCCAGTCAGGGACGTCATTCGTTAGCCCAGGACGTAAGTCCTGGGAAAGGATCAGGAAATTGCAATGAGTCCCGTAGGGACGGCACTGAACCCGCTGGCACAATCGCCCTGCGTATGGGCCTGCGCTACGTCCGCGGCCTGCGCGAGGAGGCCGCCCGATCCCTACTCCTCGAACGCACAAGCGCTCCCTTCACTTCTATCCACGACCTCACCCGCCGCGTCCCCGAAATCCGCAAGGACGAACTCACCACGCTGGCAGAAATCGGCGCGCTGAACTCCATTGGATTGCAGATTGAAGATTTCAGATTGAAGATTTCCAGCACCGACCAATCTGAAATCTGCAATCTGAAATCTAAAATCTCGCTCCACCGCCGCGACGCCCTCTGGCAGGTCGAACGCGCCGTCCGCCCCTCCGGCCCTTTACTGGAAAGCCATCCCGAACCCGACTCCCCTTCCCCGCTTCAACCCATGAACCACGAAGAGCGCCTGGTCGCCGACTTCCACGGCACCGGCTTGACCGTCGGCCCGCATCCCATGGCTTACCGCCGCGCCTGGCTCAACGCCATGGGCATTCGCCGCGCCATCGAATTGCGCGACATTCCCAACGGCAAGCGTCTCCGCATCGGAGGCTGCGTCATCACTCGCCAGCGTCCCGGCACCGCGAAAGGTTTTGTGTTTATCAGTTTGGAAGATGAAACCGGCGTAGCCAACGCCATCATCACGCCCGACCTGTTTCATCAGAACCGCCTGCTCTTGGCGAGCGAGCGCTTCCTCGCCATCGAAGGCATCCTGCAGAATCAGGACAACGTCATCTCAGTTCGGGCCGAACGCGTGCAGCCCCTGTTCGTTACAAAAGCCGAAACCGTTTCGCACGACTTCCATTAAGACCTTCACCACGCGCCACCCCCAAACTTTGTCATCCTGAGCGGAGTGGCTGGTTCGCGAAGCGAACCAGCCACGGAGTCGAAGGACCCCGCAGATGCTTAAAGTGGGACGAGCGCAAAAAGGAGTTCTCACAACACCGTGAGTTGGTGTTGGAAACTCCTCGACACCGTATTATTCGTGTCAACGTACCGGGGATCCTTCGACTGCGTTGCACCCGCTTCGCGGTTGCAATTCCGCTCAGGATGTTGCGAGAAATTATTATTTACTTCCCCACGTAGCTCACTCTCCAGATCGAATTCGATCCGTCGTCGCTCACCAGCAGCGACCCGTCCGGCGCCTCGGTGATCCCCACCGGACGCCCCCACACGTGCCCGTCCGGCAATACGAATCCCGTCAGAAAGTCCTGGTACTCGCCGCTGGCGTGCCCGGTCTGATGCAGCGGCACGCGAATCACCTCGTAGCCCACACGCACAGCCTTGTTCCACGACCCATGTTCCGAAGCAAAAATATCTCCTTTGAACTCCGCCGGAAATTTATCTCCGTCGTAGAACAAAAACTCAAGCGAGGCGTTATGCGGCTGCAGCAGCACGTCGGGAACGATCACCTTATCCTTCAACTCCGGATGCTTGCCCTTGTGCCGCGGATCCTGGTGTGCTCCGATGTACCACCACGGCCAGCCGTAGAATCCGCCTTCCTCGACATGCGTGATGTAGTCCGGCACCAGGTTGTCACCCAGCGCGTCGCGCTCATTCACCGAGCACCACAACTCACCGGTCTGCGGATTCACCTTGATGCCGCCTCCGGCGTTGCGTATGCCATAGGCATACACCTTGAGTTCGCAATTCGCCGGATCACAGACCAAGATGTCGGCGCGGCTTTTCTCGCTTGGGTGCGTGTCGGTATCGTCCACGTTCGACGCCGAGCCCACCGCCACGAACATCTTCTTACTATCCGGAGAGAATTCGACCGCGCGTGTCCAATGCCCGCCCCCCTCCGGCAGATCGGCAATGTGCTGCGAGGGACCGCTCGCCTTCAAATCCCCATTGTGATAAGGAAACCGAACCACCTCGTTTTCGTTGCCGATATAAACCCACTGCGGATCGGGCCCCGGAGGATAGAATGCAATCCCATACGGCCGCTTCAACCCGTCGGCGAATACCTGCATCTGTTCCGCCTTCCCGTCGCCGGTCATGCCACGAAACACGCGAATGCGTCCCGGTTCGCTCTCTGCCAGAAAAATGTCACCATTCGGCGCGGTTCTCAGCAATCGCGGATTGTCGAGTCCCGATGCGTAAAGTTCCACCTTGAACCCCGCCGGCGCCACCGGCCATGCGTTTGCCGGACGCGCTACCAACTCCGCGCCATTGTTTGACGATTGTGTCGCAAATGGCTGAGGAAGATCGCTTACCGTGATCTTGCGCGTCGTCCCGGGCGACTCATAGCGAAAATCCGTGAACGGTGCCTGCGGTGAAGGATCCTTCAGCGCCGCTCCCGTCGCCGCTGCGGCCGGAGTCGCGCTCGCGCCCCCCCTAGCTGTCCCTGCCGCCAGCGACTCCACATAGGTAATGATCTGCCACCGCTTCAGCTCCGGCAAAAACGCCCACGACGGCATCCCGTTATCCGTGTCTCCCTTGGTGATGAACCAGAACACTTCGCCCGAAGCCACGCCCTTCAGCTTTCCATCCACCAGAGACGGCACATTGCCCGTGCCCTTGCCTAGTTTCCCGTGGCAAGCCAGGCAGTTCCGTGCATACAGCGTTTTGCCCGCGTCCGCAGCATCCTGCTGCCCCTCGAACGGATTCTTTTGAGCCTTGGCCGAGTCCGGCGCATCATGAAACTTCTTGTCGATGGCCGGCAAAGAGGCAAAGGAAAGAAAGAAGAACACAGCCACTGCGGTCGTTCGGCTTACGTTCAAGCGCATAGATCTCCTCGCAAGTGATTCCCTTTTTAGAGTAACCGGGCCGCGGAAAAGATGCCAAATCCAGTTGTTGGACCAACCCGCGGCGGGTGATAGTTACATCATTACTGGTGGGCGCTAGGTCTCTCCAGAGCAGCGGCGCGGACGGCTAAAGACGAGATCAGCTTGAACGAAACACTGGAGATTGTCCAATCGGAACGCTTGGTAGCGCTACCGGGAATCGAACCCGGGTTTGAAGATTGAGAATCTGAGAGCCTGGATTCTGCCGCTAGAGCTGCTGTGTTCTGTAACTAACAGAAAATTAAACAGTTCGCTTTCGTTTAGAGACGCGCAGGGTTCGTTTTAAGAAGCAGGAAATTGTGGCCATTAACGGCAGTTTATGGGTGTTCTGGCCACAAAATGGCCACAGCGCAGAACGGCTAGATTGATCTGTTGAAAGACGCAAGTCTTCCAACCCTCGATTTGGCCATCACGTTCGATTTGTGCGGCTAAACCGCACGTTTCGTTGAGGAAAAGTTTGCTGCGCGTTTACATCAAGAACTTCACTTCAACAAAGGCGTCCCAAAGCCTATGCCAAGCGATGGAGAGTGTGCAAATTTGTGGGGCGGGCTAATCTCTAGCTACGTATGAAATGGACAACTACGCTGGTAGTTGAAGTGGTTCCAGGTAACCCCGTCAGGCGGTCAACGGTAGTTCCAACTGCGTCGGTGGCAAACGCTTGGGCGCGCATTTGCGGAGAAAGGACCGAGCGAACTCATTTACCAGCCGGGACTGTTCATTCGCCCTCATGATCAGGCATGTTTCGAAACACAACGACGTATCGCACAGCGGTTTTACCACTACCCCTTCGGCGCGAACAGGTCGCGCCATCGGGTGCGCAATGATGGCGGTGCCTACTTGGCGCGAGACCAAATCCACCGCTTCATGTGCCGTCATAACATCGTGAGCGTGCTTGGGAACAATCGATGCGCGTCGCGCTGTGTCCATAACCGCGTCACGGACACGCGGATGGACCCGCTTCGCGACCAAAATCCAATCATCCTCGGCCAAATCCTGGAGAAGCAAGCGTTCCTTATCGGCGGCCGGGTGGTTTTCGGGAAGTGCAGCGTAGAGCGGGGTAGAGGCAAAGGGCACGACCGTGATCTGACCATCCTGGGGCGGTGCCGTCACCAAGGCGAGGTTCAGTTCGCCCACTAGGACGCTCCGCACCGACTCCATTGCAAACTGAGTTTCAAGTCGAATTCGAAGCTTGGGATATAAAGCAAGCCGGATGGCAAACATCGTGGAGATCCAGTCTCCATCCGCGCAAGGCGAGAGTCCAATGGTCAGAACGCTATCGGCCCCTTCTTGTACGGCACGTGCGAGATGTCCGACTCGCTCCGTATGTTGAAGTGCGGAGCGGGACGCTTCGACGAAGGTTCGTCCGGCATCGGTAAGTTCGACAGCACCGCGCGTATCGCGAGCGAAGAGGTGAAGGTGCTGCTCGTCTTCGAGGCCGGCCATCTGCTTGCTGAGCGCAGGCTGAGTGATGTGGAGTCTGTCCGCAGCCCGTGTGAAGTTAAGCTCTTCCGCGAGCACAATAACCGCGCGCATATGACGTACATCAACGATGGGGAACACTGCTCCCACCCTTGTTCCAGAGTTCGGTGACGGCAGGAATTTCGTCCTGCAGTTTCTGTATGCAACAACGTGCTTATCAGTCTTAGACGCCGACCAATTCCGAAAGGTTTCCCGAATGCAAAATAGAAGCAGAACCGCAAGGCCCCAGAAGCCGCGCCAGGCAAGGCTTTCGAGCACTATATTGTCTTGACAGCTAGGGGCGGGCACGAATGCGAGTCGCCATTCCGGCACGAGCGTGATGGATAACCGTTGAATGTCCAGACGGCAAGGAGTTGCACTTGACTTGTACCCCACAAGCGCACAGAGAGTGCATGGTGTAGACAGGTGCCGCTTGTTCCCAATCGGGCAATCGGCACTCGTAAATACATTGAGGAAACAGAACGCGACCCCGATGCCAAGAATCGGGGCCACCAATTTGGGACGAAGTTCGCTTTCCTCTTAAAGTTTTGAAACGGTGCCGTTGCCGTACTTGGCTACCCACATGTTCCCCTCACCTCTGCTTGATTGGTCGCGATCACCGAATGTCGCGGCCTTCTTCGCCTTCCGTGAGAATTCTCTCGTGCCGGTAGCAAAGCGGTCCATCTACGCCTATTGCGCGGGAACGCTCACAGGAGCCACCCTCTACAAGCCGATGATCCTTCCGCTCGGACCTTACGTTCACACTCACCACAGGCACTTCCGTCAGCGGTCCGAGTATACATTCTGTGCGAACTTCGTTGAATGGGACGCACAGTGGCGCTTCGACTCGCACGAAAAGGTCTTCGCGAACAAGCACCCTAACCAGGACCAGGACCTTCTCTGGAAGTTCGACATTCCTTCAAGCGAACGGGACAAGGTCCTTGGGATACTGAGCGACTACAACCTGAACGCCTTCTCGCTCTTTGGTTCCGAGGAGAGTCTGCTCGAAACGATGTGGTTCCGAGAGTATCCCAGACAGCCTGAGCCCGTAATGCTCCAAGTTCCTGTATTGAGCAAGCCGGCATGAAACTACGCCCAGCAGCCCATCCTTTCATCCTTTCATCCTGCAGGAAGCAACCGCAGATTTCTGTTTATGGCGAGTGAGTTACACCTAACCTCGTACATGGATGAGACGGGCCGTCCAGATGACCCGAATCTCGAATACCTAGGAACGGCCTGGTTCTTTGCTCCCTTCGGCGTCTGGGAGGTTTTTGAAGAGTCAGAACACCTCCGCAAGATCATGCAGATGCTCTTCTTGCAAGACGACCTGCGCATAACATCTGCGTCTTACACAAAGATTCCATATGTCCCACTGGACTACGCACAAGAAGTCGAGAAAGAGCCTCGGCCTTTGGAAGTCATCCAGGCGGTACTCGCGTACTGCTACGGTGCGCCACAGCCGTATCAAGATAGGCCATTCCTTGAGTACGAGCATGCAAGTCTCGCGGTGCTCAGTCCGGGCGGCGTTTCTGTCTTCATGGTGCGGCCGGAGCACTCAGCCGTCGCCCTGCTGGATTCCGCCCCTACTCTCAAACCGGACCATCAGCACTTTGTTCCGGGTTACAGCGGTGTTTTGAACTTCAAGCACTATTTCTGGTTGGCAGAAGGATCACGGCTATATGCACGGCTGGGCTCGCAACCTCAGCGAGAGTGGCTTAGGAGCTTTTATCGCCCAGGGGCTCGTGGTAGGAGAATCGGTATCGCTGGAGATTCCCTTGTCTGGATCGGGAAAGCAAGTCATACCGGCAGTGGTGACTCGTCAGGTGGGCACACTATACGGCTTTCAATTCACGGCGTTGAGCGCGGAACAGCGGTCCAGCATCCGAACCACCTTAGAGGGACAGCCCGTAGTTCCATACTCGGACGTAAACCGTGAGATCGTTCAAACGCAGTCAGCGCTAAAGGAACCCGGAGTACCTTAAGGGTGCAGTTTGTTGAGCCCAGGCTTCAATGGGGAACACGTATCAGGAGTCGAGGGGCAGGCCCCGGCTGTGTTCTCCTCAGATCAATGGAGCTGGAAGAGAGTCTCGAATGGATCGTCTTCAAGTTATGATCTTTGGGCAAGATCCGAATCTGATTCGGATTGTTCGGGCTGCTCTTAAAGACCTGGGCATCGCGGGTTCCCATTCCCGCACCGATTCGGCTCAAGCGATTGAGGCCCTAGACCGCCAGCACTTTGATGGAATCATCCTTGACTGTGATGACCTACCTTGCGCTCAGAAAATCTTAACGAAAATTCGTAGGGGACCCTCGAACCGGCAATCTCCTGTCATTGCCTTACTGAACGGCCCGGAGGACCTACGGGCAATCCAGAACTACGGCTGCAACTTCAACGTTTTGAAGCCGGTCTCGTCGGTAACGATCGGGACACAGCTGAACAAGGCGTTTGATGCACTGCTAAAAGAACATCGGCGATACTTCCGTTACACCGTGAGCCTGCCGCTGTTCGTCGGCACCACGAAGGACGGTTTCACGCCTGCCAGGCTGATCAATGTTAGTGCGGAAGGGATAGCAGTTTTATTAAGGAGCTCTGCGAAGCTAGAAGGAACAGTCAGTCTCACATTTGACCTGCCCAGTATCGACCCCTATCGCATCGCCGCGGAAGGGGAGATCGCGTGGACCGACGCCGAGGGCCGGATGGGAATCAGGCTGACGCACATGCCAGTGGAGGCTCGGGGGAAGTACACAGAATGGTTAGACGTCCTGCACGGGCAACATGAGTTGCGCAGGCTCACCGAAGAAGCGAGCCGATGCGAACCCCTGAGCTCCTAATCGTCCCAATCATCCGGCGTAAGAGACACTCCCCCTATGTTCTCCGGTTTCTCTAGTCCGATTCCACAGGCCGGGGCCAGTCAGGATCGACATAGACCACTTGGGCCAAAGCACGTTTATCCGTCAGAATGACATGGATCTCGATTCTCATCCCAACGTCCAAAGACATGGTGGTCGACATCCGTGCTCCATGAAGGTTGACGACGATGGTCTTGCCTTCACAGGTCAGAGGTTCCGTAAGACCCTTGGCCTCGATCCGAACCTTTAGTTGAACCCGTGTGCTTTTTCGGGATTCACGAGCGCCGTGCTCGGGGGACATTTACGCTACCTCATTTTTTGCGTCGTTGAAGAAAGAAATTCGGAAAGGGCTCGGGCCAGGCCCACCGGAGTGGCGGCGTGACATCAAGCACGCACCCCCTCAGCAGGCAGCAGCAATGGACCGAGCAGAATAGAAGCCTAGCTTTTGAGCTCTTCAACGTCGCTGCTCCGCAGCACTGATGCCCTTCAACTGAACCCACTATTCCCTCAACGACAAGTGTCGAACGAGGCGTTACACGAACACTCCACTTGGCACAGAAAGATCTGTCAGGTCACACTGCTTGGCGCAAGTTGAAAATGTCGGAGCAAGATCTATCTCCGCCCCACAATCCTCATTATTTTCCAACCTAAGCCCCGCCACCCCTGCACGCAGCCGGGACTTTTCCGGGACGGTTTTCCAGCCGAGGGAAGCGTATACAGCGCTCTCGTCGCATAGCACTTCTCGTGAACGGGACGTCCGTCCTCATCAATTTTGCAATCTTCCAAGCTGATGCTTTTGAAGCAGATCGAACAAATGCAAGAGCCCTCTCCAGCCATAGCACACCCCGCACTCTAGAAAGGTCGATTGCTCATTAAACCCGGGAGATTTGCCATTTCAAGCAAGAACTAGACCAGAAGAAAAGTGGTGTCGAAACCGTAGGTGTTGCAAAGAGGCGATTGTCCCTGAAATGGAGAGTTTCCAGGGTAATAGGGCTTGGAAACAGGTAGTTTAGTTTACTTTTGGGATGCATCGAGCTCGCGCGTTCCCGTTCCGCGCAAGACAACTCTCTGTGTCCCAGCTTCGTCGTCGATCGTTAGCTGACCCATACGAACGCCTTCCTTTACAGGCTTAAATGACACCAAGATCCTGCATTCTTGGCCCGCCGCGAGTACGTTGGGGCACTCGTGCGTGGCCGCGAAATCGCCGTCAAGGAGGATTTGCGACACAGGCAAGGGATCCGAGCCAGCATTGGTCAGGATGACCGCCCGCGGTTCACTCATTGTCCTCGACGCCTGGTTCCCGAAGTCGACGTGCGCAGGCCCCACCGCCGCAACGCTGATGCTCTGGCCAACCGCGGGCAAAGCAAAGACGGTGTTCACGAGGAATAAGGTTGCCAGCATTGCCAGGCGCGTTGCTGGCCTCACATCTGGGCGCCGGGTCGGAGGCACAGTCGTATTCTCCATCCGCATAACTCCAATGTCAAAATTAGGGGAGTTCAGAAAGCGAATCGCATCCTTACGGAGAGGGCATTCAACCGACATCAGATTCTCCCTGATTTTGTCAGAGGGCACAACTTACCAGGGGGTGATTACTTTCGTGGCGTAACTGTTTTCGATAGTAGGAACGATTCGTTGGTTCGGGCCGGTACAGTTCGCTTCACTGGCATTCTATTTACGGCAACGGCTTGGTGAAGCATGCGCGGTACTACTGGCTGCTCGTTACGGAAGGGCATCTGAACCGGAGGCGGCATTACGGAGACTCGATGCACGCGTCAGTAATTCAGACGGGTCTTGGTGATCAATTGTGGGCCGGTCTGCCGTCAGGACACTTCAATGGATGAAAGAGTCTCCAGAGACTCGCCCGGTAATCGGCCCATGCTAAGCTCCGGTGACCCTTTGTCTCCGTTCCAGTTCACGGTGGCACCGCGGAAGGGAAAGCGGCGCACGATCGAGGTCGCTCCAACTCGCGCAGCGGAATACGAAGGTGAAGATCCTCGGAGAACAACTGACGAAGGATGGCGTCTGCCGTGGCGTCGCGATCCGTGACGTTCCCCACGTGTCGGCGTTGTCGGAATTTCAGACGAAAGAGCAGATGCTGAAATTGTTGAAACAGGTGCTGGTGCTCGTGTAGGACTTTATCTGGGCCGTTTGCGCAGGATCTTGCGCGGACTCGGGTGGACATTTCCACTGGGGTGGGGTTGGCAATCCTCGGTTTGCTGGTGTCCTAGCGAAAGCTGGAACGCTGGAACTGGGGGTCCATCTTCGTGCTGCGGGGCTTGATTGCCGGGTTGCGTACCGGCCCTGAGTCCATGCCCAGACGCCACTTTCGCGGTGGTGGGGTAGTGGGCCTAAGCCGATTTCAGGTCGGCCATGCGCTCGGCGAGGTGCCACAGGGCGCGATTGAGCTTTACGTCTTGATCGATCGCTTTCACTTCGCGGGTGGTGGTACGGCGGCGGTGGCCGTTCGCGTCGTGTCCCCATGCGGACAATCCGCCCCTGACGGCATTTTCCTGAATCCGGTTGAAGGTCCGCCAAAGATCAGCGCCGTTATCATCGGGGCGGCGCGATTGGAGCAGTTGAGCCGGGGTGATGGGCGTATCGACTTTGCCTTCGGCATCTCCGAAGCGAACCACGTGAGCGGATTCCGCAAATGCGGATTGCTCTCCGCTGGTTAGCTGAAGCGTTTTCCATGATTGCACGGTGTCCAGAATCTTCGGGGCATTCTGAGCTATTCGCAGGCTACCGTTCACGACTTCGGCAATGACATCTCCGCTGTGGCGCACGGTAATGCTGTCCTGCATGGATTCGGAAACCACCATGCCGTTCCAGCAGACAAGGCGAAAGATTCCGGCC
>Ga0209067_10002325_pt1 | contig 11293 bp, 9 predicted proteins | sample ColStrG_CSR_2013_FD_187199 | JGI IMG/M metagenome (GOLD analysis project Ga0209067, IMG submission 187199) | Freshwater sediment microbial communities in response to fracking from Pennsylvania, USA - Cold Stream Run_MetaG_CSR_2013 (SPAdes)... | ecosystem: Environmental > Aquatic > Freshwater >... | reverse complement strand
CATTTACGACGTCCTCTGCTACCTGTTCTTTTTCGCCGCGTTTCTCTTCTACGTCCGGGTGCGCCAGCAAGAGCGGCTGCCGAACGGCTGGGAGGTGGCGGTGTTTTGCGGGCTGTACATCTGCGCTTTGAATTCCAAGGAAATGGCGGTCACGCTGCCGGTTTTCCTGGCCCTCTACGAGGTGCTCTACGGCCCTCCGCTGACGTGGCGGCCGGCCGGGATCTACCGTTGGATGCGGCGGGAAGGACGGACTACAATGATCGCGGCCGCGATGACTCTGGCTTTCGTGACCGGCCGGTCTCTGGGCGCCGAGACTCTGATCGCGAGTTCGGCGTACCGCCCGGTCTTCACCTGGACGCGCTTCCTGTCGACCAGCCGCCACTTCCTGGGGGACATCACGAACACTGGGGATTGGGCAGCCTGGGCTGTACTGGCATTGTGGGCGTCGTTGTTCGCGGCGGCTTGGGGCGCCCGCTCGCGTACCCTCAAGTTTGCCTGGCTCTTCCTGATGTTGAGCCCGATTCCGGTCGCGTTTATCCCTGCGAGGGGCGCGTCGCAGTATTACGTATCCTGGTTCGGATGGGTGCTCTATGGCGCCGCGCTCCTGGTGGCGGTTTTGAGATTCGTGACCGCCAGTTTATGGTCCGAGGGGCCGCGGCTCTCGCGGGTTCGCGGCACTTTGCTATTCGCGGTTGTGATGCTGATCGCGTATCCATTCTACAAGCGCAAGGGATGGGAGAACGTTGGCAGTTCTTGGACGGAAGCTCCGGCGAACCGGGAGATCGTGGCCCAACTGCATAAGGCCGCTCCGCGGATCCGTTCCAAGAGTAGGCTTCTGTTCCTGAACGATCCAATCCGGCCGGATTGGGAGAACGTGATCTTCCTGGTCCAATTGAGCTATCACGATCGCAGCCTGGAAGTGAAACGGGTCAAACAGATGAAACAGATGCCCGATGAGAAGGCCATGGCGTCTTACGACTATGTCTTCGACTATGACGGTGGGCGATTTACGGTGTTGAGGCAGCCATAATTCAACCGAGGGGAACCCATTTTCACCTCCGCTCTACCGCTATGCGGGGCACCAACCCGCGGCAATCCGCCGGACCCAGGGTGCCCCTGCCAACCTGTCGTCATGGCCCTCCGTGCCGCCAAAGGTGATGAAACCGCCGGAGCAGCCGTGGCGCACGCAGGAGTGCGTGCGCCACGGAAGCCAGGTTTTCGACCGTGCCCCCATACAGAAGCGCCCTTCGCCAAAACCATCGTAGAATCACAATCGGGGATGATAGGCCTCTCGGATAACCTGGCTTTGGCCGTGGATTCCATCCGCGCCCACAAACTTAGGGCCGCGCTCACCGTGCTCGGTTTGACTATGGGGGTGGCCACCCTGATCCTCGTCATGACGCTGGTGCAGGGCGCCAATCTCTACGTGGAGCAGAAGATCGCCAACCTGGGCACCAACGTTTTCCGCATCGCGCGCCTGCCGTTTGCGGTCACGGATTTCACGCTGCTCACCCGGGCGCAGCGCAACAAGTACCTCTACCCGGACGATATGGAGGCGTTGGCCGAAGCCTGCACCAATTGCCAGTTGGTCGGGGCAACCCTGAACACCAGCGTCACTCTCCGCTACGAGAACCGCGAACTCGAAGACGCCACCATGTGGGGCCACACGCCCAGTATGGCCACCATCGACACCCGCACCGTCCAACTGGGCCGCTACTTCACCGACGTAGAGGACCGTCACGCGTCCCCGGTTTGCCTGATCGGCGATCGCGTGGTGCAGGAGTTCTTCCCCGAGACCGACCCCCTGGGACGTGTGATTCGCGCCGGCCCCGACGAATTCACCGTGGTGGGCACCTTCGAGAAGCTTGGCTCCGTGCTCGGGCAGGACCAGGACAATTTCCTGGTCGTTCCGTTGCGAACCTACCTAAAACTGAAAGGCCAACGGAACAGCCTGGTGCTGTCCGTCAAGGCCGAAGGGCCGGAAAAGGTCTTCGATTCGGCGCAGGACGACGCGCGCCGGATTCTGCGCGCCCGCCGCCATGTGGCCCCCGGCAAGGACGACGATTTCTTCATCGGCACTGCCGAGAGCTACATCTCGCTCTGGCAAAGCATCAGCGCAGCCTTCTTTTCCGTGTTCGTGATGGTGAGCTCGATTTCGGCGGTGGTGGGCGGAATCGTGATCATGAACGTGATGCTGGTCAGCGTCACCGAGCGGACCAAGGAAATCGGCGTTCGCCGGGCGGTGGGCGCCACACAGTCCGACGTGCTGCGGCAGTTCCTGATGGAGAGCGTGCTGCAATGCGTCGTGGGCGGCGCCATCGGCGTGGCTGCCGGCTTCGTCTGCGCGCTGGGACTGCGCGAGCTGACCAGTTTTCCGGCCGCCGTTCAGGGTTGGGTGGCCGCCCTTGGGGTGATATTGAGTTCGGTCATTGGGCTGTTTTTCGGGATCTACCCGGCCGTCAAGGCATCCAAGCTCGACCCGGTGGTGGCCCTGCGGGCGGAGTGAGTCATGACGCGAATGGAAATCACAGAGAACCTGTTCGTCGCCCTGGACACCGTGCGTTCCCGCAAGGCCCGGTCGGCGCTGACGATCCTGGGAATCGTGATCGGCGTGACCAGCGTGATCTCGGTGGCGGCCATTATCGACGGGCTCAACGGGTTGATCCAGCACCGCATTCAATCGTTCGGCTCGCGCTCCTTCTTCATCAGCCGGATTCCGCCCGGCTTCACCGGTTTGGGACGCCTGCCGCAAAAGATCCGCGTTAGGAAGTATCTGGAGATCTCCGACGCCCAGTACCTCAAGGAACTGGTGCCCGGCCTGGACGTGGCGGCTGCCTTCGCCAATCGCATCAATTTCGGCAGCGGCACACCCGACTCCATTTCTTATGGCAACGAACATGTCGAGCGCCTGATCATCCGCGGCACCCAACCGGAGTACGCCGTGGCGCTGCCATTGTTCTCGGTGGCCACCGGCCGCTACATTCAGCCGTTCGACGAGGAGCATGCGCGCGCCGTCGTGGTGATCGGCAACGCCATCGCCGATTCCCTGTTTCCGCATCTGGACCCGGTCGGCAAGCAGGTGCGGCTGAACGGACGGCTGTATGAAGTGATCGGTGTCTTCGAGAAGGACCCGGGCCTGTTCGGCGGCTTTGGCGTGGACCAGTTCGCGTGCATCCCGCTTTCCAACTTTCACAAGAACTACCCGGAGATTCGCGATATCTTCCTGATCTTCACGGTGCGCGAGGACGCCAACCTCGATGTGGTACGCGATCAGGTAGTAGCAGCGATGCGCCTGCGGCGGCACGTGCTGCACAATCAGGACAACGATTTCGACGTGGCCGACCCTAACTTCCTAGCCGACCTCTGGAACCAACTTACCGGCGCCATGGTCCTGTTGACGGGCGTGATCAGCTCGATCGGATTGCTCGTCGGCGGCATCGGTGTCATGAACATCATGCTGATCTCGGTCACGGAACGCACCGCCGAGATCGGCATTCGCAAAGCCATTGGCGCCCGCAAGTCGGATATCCGCGTGCAATTTCTGCTGGAGGCGGTGACGCTTTCGGGCATTGGCGGCGTGCTGGGCATTCTGACGGGTAGTGTGATTTCGATGACTGCCCGCGCGCTGGCCTCGATCCCCGCCACCATTTCGCCCTTTTGGGTGTTCATGGGGGTGGCGATTTCGGTCGGCGTAGGCCTGTTCTTCGGCTACTACCCAGCCAACCGGGCGGCGAATCTGGACCCGATTGTGTGCCTGCGATATGAGTAGGTGCCGCGTTCGAGACCAGCAGGCCGGTGCTTCGAATCGACTCGCCCAGTACCAAAGGGTTTGATTTCTGCTTGAAATAATAATAAAAAGGCCATAAACTCTTAATCGGTTAAACCTTTCTTTTTCGCACCGGAAACCTGTTCGAGGAAAAGCCGGCGCCTGCCAGTGTGCGTCAACCGGAGGCCGAAGTTCATTGAGAGCCTTCCGACGATTCTTGGAGACGGCGATGTGCGGAAACAAGACGAGTTATAAGATGAGGCCGGCAAGCTCCCATTACGAGAGCAGCGGCATCCACGGGAATCGAGTGCCAGCGCCAGCGGGGGTCGTTCGACGTCCGTTGGTTTTCCAGACAGGCGGCTGGAGCCCTGTCCTGCTGCTGCTTACTCTAACTGGCGTGTTGTCTGCCCAGACTGCCCCGGCTTGGCTGGGAGGAACCATACACGCCGTAGCCGGGACTGGATATCGGGGTTCGATCGGTGCAGGAGGGCCGGCGACCAGCGCGGAGTTGGATGGCGTGGACGCTCTGGCAGTGGACCCCAGCGGCGCGATTTACATCGCGGAGCACCAGGATTATCGGGTCCGGAAGGTGGGCGCAGACGGCAAGATTGTGCTGTTCGCGGGGAACGGACAATACAGCTATTCCGGGGACGGCGGACCGGCCACCAAGGCGTCGTTTTCCGGTCCCGATGCACTGGCGGCTGATGGGGCCGGGAACCTGTACCTCGCGGCGGATAACCGGGTACGGAAGGTGACAGCGGCGGGAACCATCAGCACGGTGGCTGGGGGAGGCTCTCCGTTTGGGAGTTCCAATGGCGACGGCGGTCCGGCGACCAGCGCGTACCTGCAATACCCGGTGGCGCTGGCGGTCGACGGGGCCGGAAACCTGTACCTCGCCGAGCGCGCAAGAGTGCGAAAGGTCACGGCCAACGGCACCATTAGTACGGTGGCCGGAAACGGAAACTACGGGTCTGCGGGCGATGGCGGGCCCGCAACGGCGGCGCAGATCGCGCCGAGCGCGATCGCGGTGGATTCGGGAGGAAACCTGTACATCGCCGAGTCGTACAACGCGCATGTGCGCAAAGTGTCCGCCGCCGATGGTACGATCCGAACCTTTGCAGGAAACGGATCGAACGATACTACCACCTCGGGAGACGGCGGTCCCGCGACCGCGGCGGCCATTCCCTACCCGAACGCGATTACGACGGATTCCACAGGCAACCTATACATTGCCACCTGGAGCCAGGTGCGAAAAGTGACGCCGGCCGGCATTATCAACACGGTAGCGGGCAGGGATCCGACGCGTGAGGGGGACTATTCTAACTACTGCTGCGATGGGATTCTGGCGACAAGCGCGCGCGTGTCGAGTTTGCTCCCGGGACTCGGTACTGATGCCGCAGGCAATCTCTATATCGGAGATGGCGAACATTACCAGGTGTACCTGGTCACTAGCGAGAAGTATGTAGGAACGTCGCCACCGGATGCGGGCGCCGTGGCCAATGCGGCGGATTATCGCGCGGCCATCGCACCGTATACGTGGATCACTATTACCGGCACCAACCTGTCCGCGACTACGCGAGGATGGGGCAATGCCGACTTCGTTAATGGGCAACTCCCGGTGCAATTAGACGGTGTCCGGGTGTACGTCGAAGGTTGGCCGGCGGTGATCAGCTACATCAGCCCGACGCAGATCAATGCGCTCGTGGTCCACCGGTGGGATACCGACCCCAGCAGCTTGTCAGGCAGTGTGCCGGTGGAAGTAATCACCGCTCAAGGGCGGAGCGACCCCTTGCCTGCGACCAGAAACGGCTGCTCGCCGGGGCTGTTCCGGCTGCCCGTGGAGGGTGGCAAGTGGGTGATCGCGAACGCCCCGGATGGCACCCTGATCGGCAAGCCCGGCCTGATCCCCGGGCTGACGACCAGGCCGGCCCGGCCGGGAGATGTCCTGGCAGGCTATGGGACCGGCTTTGGACCGACCAATCCGGCGACCCCGGCCGGCCAACTTGTTTCGACACCCGCGGTGCTGGCGAAGAGCGCCTATCTCGACACGGAATACGGACAGATCTCTCCGGTTTGGGCGGGGCTCATCGGTCCGGGGCTATACCAGTTGAACTTCGTCGTGCCCGATGTAGACGACGGGGACTATCAGATCACACCGACCGGATGCAGCTATCTGCACGGAGGCGACGCTTGGATCACAATCAAGCGGTGAGTTGAGAAACGGGCCTTGAGTTCTGGTCAGACTCACCCGGTGTGGACGGCGTGGAGTGGCGCCCTTCCGAGGCCGTTCGCCCGGCTTGCGGCGCCATTCAGTTCACATTGTTTTTCGTGATTTCTGGCTCAGCGAGGAAAGACGTGGTTGATCAGCGAGGGCAAGTGAAAGGCCTGGTTGTGCAGTTCCGCCGGATCGGCGACCGCCCAGAGGACCACCAGAGCTTCCACGACGTCGCCAATCGGTGCAGCCTGCGAGACCACCAAGATCCCGGGGCTTGATTTTCCCGCCGTTAGGTGACTGCGGAAATAGTCCAGCATGGTGCGCTGGTCATGCGACACCAAAACCCGGCCTTCTCTTGCGGCGCGGTCCAGGAGATCGGGATCGCTCAGGCCATCCAACCCGGACTCCTGGGCCGAAGCAAAGTCGATGGCCGGCTCTCGACGACGGACGGCCTTGACGATGGCAAACTTGAGGTCGTTATCCGCCTGGAAGCGAATGCTCAAGAGCGGGACTCATCCATTTTGGCTCTGGCCCGCTGGATCTTCTCCCAGAGAGACGGGTTCGCTTCCGACATAGGAATTCCGCAACCCTCAAACTCGCGTTTGGTGTCTTCGAGGTACCTGTCGATCTCGGCCTGGTGATCCAGGTAGAAGGCGATCGCACCGTAGATCTGCGAGCGCTTCAGCAGCGGAAAGTCTTCCTGAATCGCCTCGGGCGACTGCCCCTCGTTGAACGAGTACACCACGGAGTCCAGCGAAATGCGCGTCCCCGCCACGTAGTAGCCTCCGTTGCGCTGTTCGATGTATTCGCTGTGCATGGCCTGCTCCTGCTTCGATTATACGGGACGACAACCGTGCGGCGAATCAATTTGCCAATCGTGATGTCCGCCAGCACCCAACTTGCGTGGAATCTTGAGGTTAAGGGCGCACGCACAGATTGGATCGGTTGATCTCACCCTTTCGGGATAATCCCGTAGTTGTATGATGAAAGGATGGAGACAGCGGAACTCAGAAACGCAGTTGTCCTCGTTACCAGCGAAGAACACATTCGGAAAGCCGTCTCATCCACATTAGAGAAGGCTGGCTTCATCGTTTTATCTGCTTCAAACGCCGATTCCGCTCTCAGCTTCTGCCGGGGGGGCGAGACCTCTATACAATTGGTCATCGTCGACGCCGGCCCGGGGCAGATGAACGGGCCCGATTTCCTGGAGCGCCTTTACCAGACCGCTCCCGGCGTTCGTGTGCTTTTCATGTCCAACTCCACGGCGCAGGAATCCGGGGAATATCTGGAAACGTCATGGAGAGGTTGCCTGGTTCTCAGGAAGCCATTCCGGCGAGCTCACCTCCTCGGCATGGTGCTGGAAGCAATGAGCGAACCATTGGCGTTCACCGCCTAGCGTAAGCCCGGTTAACGCTGCTTCGCTAACCCCGCTACGGCGCTGCTGTCGCAGGCTTGTGGCTGGCCACGTACTTTTGCACGTAGACCGAAAAGGCCGCGGCCAGCGCTCGGCGGGCGCGCTCGGAGCGGCCAGCCTTCTTGTCCTCGACTTGCACGACCGGGAGCAGGTCGCGCGTGGTGGAGGTGATGAAGACCTCGTCGGCCCGTTCCAAGTCCGTGGGCATGAGGGCCTTTTCGCCGATGCGGATGCCGGGTACGCGGACCTCGCTCAACAGCACCTCACGCGTGATTCCGGGAAGACAGCCGGAACTGAGCGGGGGCGTCCAAACCTGGTTCCCATCGGCGATGAAGATGTTGGCGGAGGTGCACTCGGCCACCTCGCCCCGCTCGTTGAGCAGAATGACCTCGTCGAAACCGCGGGCCTGCGCGGATTCCAGCCAGGTTAGGTTCATGGCCCAGGAGATGATCTTGGCGCCGGCGAATTGGCCGGCGGCGTAGCGGGCGGCGGCTTGGTAGGCGAGTTTGACGCCCTCGCCCCATTCCTTGGAATCGGCGGTGAGCGCGATCACGTCGCTGACCCGGCCGTTGGAGGGTCCCGCCCACATGCCGCCGCCGTTGCGCACAATCACCAGGCGCAGGGTGCAATTGTGGGCGCCGTTGGCATCCAACAGTTCCAACAGGTTGGTGCGCACGCGCTCCGGGTCTTCGGGAAGCGGCACGTGGAGCGCCTTGGCGTCGCGCGCGATTCGCGCCCAGTGACGTTCCCAGGCGAAAAGCACACCATCGGCGACGCGCAGGGTACTGAAGACGCCCCATCCGGAGAGCAGGCCGACCTGGCCCGGAGAAAGCGAGAGTTCCGTGGCCTCCTGGACGCGGTCGTTGTGGAGGATGAATCGGTGCAGCACGAGGCCATTTTAACAAGGCCGGCCCCAGGAAGGTGTTTCAATAGATCTTTACGCTATGAACTCACCAACCTTGCCGACCAAAGAACAGATCGAACAGGCGTGCCGGATTGTTTATGAGGCGATGCAGCCCACGGCGCAGTATTCCTGGCCCCTGCTGAATGAACGCGTGGGCGCGGAGGTCTGGATCAAGCACGAGAATCACGGTCCGGTGGGTGCGTTCAAAATCCGGGGAGGCTTGGTGTACCTCCGCCACCTGCGCGAACAGAACCGGCCGGCGGGGGTGATCACGGCGACTCGCGGCAACCACGGGCAGGCGATCGGTTTCGCGGCGCGCCGCGAGGGAATCCCGGCGACGGTCTACGTGCCGTACGGCAACAGCGTTTCCAAGAACCGGTCCATGCGCGCCCTGGGGGTGACGCTGGTGGAACACGGGCAGGATTTCGAAGAGGCGCGGCAGGAAGCCCGCCGCCGCGCGGCCGCGGAGGGACTGCACTACGTTCCCTCTTTCCACGAGCGGCTGGTAGCGGGCAATGCGACGTACTCGTACGAGTTGTTCCGGGCGGTGGACGAGATCGATGTGGCCTACGTGCCGATCGGGTTGGGGTCGGGCATCTGCGGCATGTGCGCCGCCCGCGAGGCGCTGGGCCGGAAGACGGAGATCGTCGGCGTGGTGTCGGCGCATGCCGCGGCGTACTACGAATCGTTCGCCGAGCGGCGGCCGGTTTCGCGTCCGGCGCAGACCAGGATCGCCGATGGCATGGCGGTCCCGGTGCCCGACCCGGATGCGCTCGAACTGATCTGGCGCCATGTGGCGCGGGTGGTGATGGTGACCGATAGCGAAGTCGAGTCTGCGATGCGGGCGATTTTCGACGACACCAGCAACGTGGCCGAAGGCGCGGGCGCGGCCGGGGTGGCGGCCATCCTGAAGGAGAAAGACCAACTGCGCGGGAAGCGCGCCGCCACCGTCATCTCGGGTGGCAATGTGGACCGCGAGGTGGTTGCGCGAGTGCTCGGAGGAGGGTGTTAGCCATGCGATCGGTATGGTTGGCGGCAGCAGCGGGCGCGCTCATGGCGCAGCTGATCGGGCAAACCAAACCGGAATACGAGGTGTACGCGATTCGCTACGCCACCATACCCGACTTCGCGGTCTCCGGCCTGGTGGCGGGGGCGGATCCGGCGCGGAAGATGGACATCGCGATGATGGTCTGGCTGCTGCGGGGCAACGGGAAAAACATCCTGGTGGATTCCGGATTCTACCGCGACCAGTTCTTCCAGCAGTGGCACGTGACGGATTTCGTCAAGCCATCGGACGCGGTGAAGCGCGTGGGGTTGCAGCCGGAGGACATTACGGACGTCGTGGTCACTCACATGCACTGGGACCACGCCGACGGCATGGATCTGTTTCCGAATGCTCGGGTGTGGCTGCAGAAGGAGGAGCTGGAATACTACGCCGGCTCGGCCTGGCAAACGCGCCGCACGCACGGCGGAATCGATCCGGACGACGTGCTGGCGGCGGTGAAACTGAACCTGCAGGGCAGGATGGCGCTGGTGAACGGCGACGCGCAGGAGATCCTGCCGGGCGTCACCTGCTACACCGGCGGCAAGCACACCTATGCTTCGCAATACGTGGGTGTCAATACGGCAGCGGGTACGGTGGTGCTGGCCAGCGACAATCTGTACCTGTACGAGAATCTGGAGAAGCACGTGCCGATCGCCGCGACGCTCGACGCCGCATCGAATCTGCGGGCGCAGGACCGGATGAAGCAGCTTGCGTCGAACCCAAAGCTGATCGTGCCCGGGCACGATCCGGCGGTGATGACGCGGTTTCGGGAAGTGCAGGCCGGGGTGGTCAGGATTCAATGGCATGCGCGGTAAATAAGGCTCCTCCGGAATGACTTCGCAGGCGCGATCCAGTGTCGGATACCCGTTTGGCTGCAACTTCCCAGAACGCCGTTCGGGGGACCGGACCGGTCACTTTGAGTGGGTTGGCAACGCGGCCATCTGGAGTCCAGGCCGGTGGTTTGGCCGCTATACTGAATACGGGTTATGGAAATGCAGCTCAACGAGCGAGAAGCGTCATTGGTGGATGCCTTCCGCCGCCTGCCTCCGGAAACGGCGACAGAACTATCCGCGCTCGCAGAGCGATTAGCGGAACTCGCGCCGAACCGAAGGATCGACTGGTCCGATTCCTGGTCCGATGAAGACCTGAAGGAATTCAGGGCCGCATCGCTGCGGCGCCTCGATGCTGAGGAGTCTGAGGACCGGGATTGAGGCCCGGCGATGTGGTGGTCGGCGTCCTTGTAGGTGCCCAAGAAACCAAAGTCCGGCCGGCCGTCGTGATCGCAAGCGCCACATATCTCGCCGAGCGCCCAGATGTACTGGTTGGGATCCTCACCACGAAGTTGCCCAAGGCGCCGGGCTCAACAGATCACATCCTGCTGGACTGGCGATCAGCAGGACTCCGCGCGGAGTCCTGCTTCCGAGCATACGTACTGACAACCCATTGCTCGGAATTGACGGTGATCGGCCATCTCAGCGCACGCGATTGGGAGTCCATTAAGGCGCGAGTCCGCGCAGCATTTGCCATTTAAGGAGGTTGCGATTCCCGCTACCGGATCCACCACTTGGAATCACGCCAGCTTGCGCCGGGAACTTCGGACTAGAGGGGATGAGTTCTACAATCCGGCGCCCCTACCCGCGAGCCGCCTTCCCCAGAACTTCGCGCAGGCGGCGGGCCACAATCATCTCCTCGCCGGGTTGGAGCATCCAGACGCCCACCACGATGGTATTGACGTCTGCCGGTATGCCGGCCGAAGCCCCACTCTTGCTTCCCGTCGAGGGGTTGAGCTCGATGCTGGGAGTTCCTTGGCGGAGTTCCGCCATGACGTCGCGCGCCGATATCTGCACCTTCTCCTGGCTGTAGCGAATCAGCAGATGCGGCACGTGGTTCGCCACCGGAGGTATCGCGACCTCCGTCTCGAGGCTGGGGAGGCCTTTCAGATGAGTGGC